>Ga0118677_10008909_pt1 | contig 15887 bp, 14 predicted proteins | sample AliMusrvi5mmetaG_FD_86154 | JGI IMG/M metagenome (GOLD analysis project Ga0118677, IMG submission 86154) | reverse complement strand
GTAGCAGAGCGCGCGGCGGGAGCCGGCGGCCTGCGGGTGTCGTGGGGTCCTTGCGCGCTTTTCATGCGCCCATCATATATTACCGACGTGCACCTCGTCCAGAAGATTCCGGGCCTCCGCGGCGAGCCGCAGCAGGGTTTCGGCGGGCGTCGGGGAGCGGTCCTGGTCGAAGCGTCGCGGGAAACTTCGCGTGATGTGGAGCGGGATGCCGCGGCCGAGCGACGCGAGCCACTTCGCGGCCTCGCGGACCTGTGCGTCGTCGTCGTTCGCGCCGTCCAGCACGAGGTACGTGACCTCGACGTGCACGCCGTGCCGCACCGCCGACTCGACGTTGCGCATCACGCAGGCCAGCGCGCCGCGACCGGCGCAGCCCGCCGCCGGCTCCGGCGCGTCGCCGGGGCCGAGGAGGTCCGGCGCGCCGCACAGGTCGCGGTAGTATCCTTCCGAGAACGACTTGACGTCGAAGTTCGCGGCGTCGACCAGCGGCAGCAGCGCGTCGAATGGCTCGGGGCAGAGGTACGCGTTCGAGACCAGCACGTTGAGCAGGCCCGCCTTCCGGATCTCCCGGGCCGCGTCGCGCACGAACTCGTAGTTCACGAGCGGCTCGTTGTACGTGTAGGCGAGGCCGAGATTGGCTCTCGGGACCATCTCCCGCGCGAGGCCGGCGAGTTCGGCCGGCGTGGCCGAGCGGGCGGCGTCGGGCTCCTGGGGCTCGAAATCGCGGGAGATCGACGCGTTCTGGCAGAACACGCAGTCCAGGTTGCACCCGTAGGTGCCGACCGAGAGGATCGTCGACCCGGGATGGAAATGTGCGAGTGGCTTCTTCTCGATCGGGTCGAGCGCGAGCGACGAAAGGCGGCCGTAGTGGAGCGGGACGACCTGGCCGTCGCGTACGCCGCGGGCGCGGCAGAAGCCGGTGCCGCCCTCCGGGATGGGGCAGCGGCGGGGGCAGAGCGGACAGGTCCGCAGGTTCACGTGAACCGCCTCGCTTCGAAGCGCTCGAGCCGGTAGTCCTCGTCCGGGGCGATGCCGGCCTTGCGGAGGGCGATCGACACCTGCTCGGAGACCGTATCGACCCCTTCGAGTGCCGGGAGCAGCAGGCCGCTGCGGAACCCCTTGCGCACGATCACCCCGTAGCGCGCGGGGTCGAGGAAGCCCTTCGAGGCGATGGGCTCGGGCGTGCCCATGACGTCGACGGTGATCTCGAGCCCGTCGAGCTCGCTTTCTTCGACCGGCGGGAAGCGCGGGTCGCGCAGCGCCGCGGACTCGGCGTTCTCCACGATCTCGCGGGCGAGGTCGTCGCGCTGCGGGAAGACCGTGCCGATGCACCCGCGCAACGACCCGTCCGGGGAATGGAGGCTGACGAACGCGCCGGCCGGAATGCCGAGCAGGTTCCGCTGGACGTCCGCGGTGTCGCCCACCGCCGTGCCGGCCGCTTCCCGCGCGTCTTCGGACGACAGCCGCCGGTGCCCGCGCAGCCGCGACTCGAGTGCCCGGCGCGCCACCGTGACCAGCGGCCCTTCGCGGCGACGTCGTACCTTCGCCGTTTCGCCCTCGGCCGTCTCGAGGCCGAGCAGCGACGACGGCGCCTCGTCCCCCGCCACCAGGCGCGCGACGCAGTAGCCGACGCCGAACGGCCCCTCGTGCGAGAGGACTTCGCCGTGCAGGCTGCGCCCGTCGTTCGCGCCAAACAGGAAGACGACCGAGCGGAGTCCGCACTCCCCGGCCTCGTCGCGCTGGTGCGCGGTCAGGCGGAGCAGCGGCGCGGGGTCGGCCGTGCGGAAGGCTTCGTCGACGAGGGCGTCGAACTTCGGGCCTTCGGGGTTGAATCCGTACGGGCCATCCTTCTTGAGGCAGTGGGACAGGTCGCCGCTCGCGAGCAACGCGACGCGCAGCTCGCGTCCGCCCTCGTCGGGCAGGCGCTTCACGGCTCGCGCCGCTGCCTGGCCGTAGCGATAGTGCGACATTAGGTCGAGGCCGGAGATGCTGAGCCGGACCAGGGCGGGCCTCGAGTTCTCGCCGAAGGCCTCCGCGAGGAAATGCAGGGGGACGACGGCGCCGTGGTCGAGCGCGTCCGGGCCGCCCCGGCCGGGGCGGTGGACGCCGAGCGCGGGGCCGGCGGGCAGTGCGTCCTTCCCGGCCTCCTCCGCGAGCAGGTCCGCGAAGGCGGGATGGCCTTGGAACGACAGGACGCCGCGGTCGCCGAACGCCGCCAGGTCGCCCGAGAGGACCGGCGGTGCGGAGATCTGGAAATAGTCGCTGAAGGCGGGCGCGTGGGGGGTGATCAGGACGAGCAGGTCCGGCAGCGCCGCGGCCAGGTCGGCGGCGGCGGTGCGCATGGCGTCGAGCGTAGGGCGGGCGCCCTCCTCCTGGCCTTTCCCGACGTCCGGCACGACCACCGGCGGGTGAGGAAGAAGAACCGAGGCGACGATGCGTCCCATGGAAGCCACCTCCCGACGAACGAAGGACCTACGGCCGACTCCACACTACGGTTCCATTATACGCCCCCCCTCCGGTCATTTGCACCGACGGGCGGGAAGGGCTATCCTTGGCTTGCCGGAAACCGGCAGGAGGTGCGCCGATGGGCGTCGTACGGGTCCAGGAAGGTCGTCTGCGCCGGATCGCCGAGGGTCACCCCTGGGTCTACCGGACCGAGATCGAAGGCGTCGACGGCGCGCCCGCCGACGGCGACCTCGTCGAGGTGCGCGGCCCGCGCGGCAAGCTCCTCGGCACCGGCGTCTACAACGCGAAGTCCATGCTGACCGTCCGCCTGCTCGTACACGGCGGCGGGGACGTCGACGACGCGCTGATCGAGTCGCGCGTCCGCAAGGCCGTCGCCTACCGCTCCTATTTCGCCGAGCCCGGCACGGACAGCGCCCGCCTCATCTTCGGCGAGGCCGACCTGCTGCCCGGCGTGATCGCCGACCGGTTCGCCGACGTCGTCGTCCTGCAGGTCCTCTCGCTCGGCATGGAGCGCTGGACCGACCTGATCGCCCGCACCCTCGTGGATCTCGTGGAACCGCGTTCGCTGCTGCTGCGCAACGACGAGCCGATCCGCCTGAAGGAGGGTCTCCCGCTTTACCGCCGCGCGTTCTTCGGGCCCGAGCCCGGCGAGACCGTGCTGCAGGAGAACGGCCTGAAGTACGCCATCGACCCGGCCGGCGGCCAGAAGACGGGCTACTACCTCGACCAGAAGGACAACCATGACTACCTGCGGCGCTTCGTCGAAGGGAAGCGCGTGCTGGACTGCTTCACCTACTTCGGCGGCTTCGCGCTGAACGCGGCCGCGGGCGGTGCCTCCGAGACCGTCGCGGTCGACATCTCCGACGAAGCGGTGGCCCGCGCGAAGGCCAACGCGGAACGCAACGGCCTGTCCGACCGGATCTCCTTCGTGACCGCCAACGCCTTCGACTACATGCGCGAGCAGGGCCGCGCCAAGGCGCGCTACGATGTCGTCGTGCTCGACCCGCCAGCCTTCACGAAGAGCCACTCCGCACTCGAGGGCGCGATCCGCGGCTACAAGGAGATCAACCTGAGCGGCATGCGCCTGCTGCCCGAAGGCGGCATCCTCGCGACGCACTCCTGCTCCTACCACATGCCCGAGCGCACGTTCGTCGAGACCGTGCTGTCCGCCGCGAACGACCTCGGCCGCGCGGCGCGCGTGATCGCGCTGCGGTCGCAGGCCCCGGACCACCCTGTCCTCGCGGGATATCCCGAGTCGCACTACCTGAAGAGCCTCTGGCTGCAGATGCTGGACTAGCCGGAGACCGCGCCGTCAGGAACCCACGGACACGTAGTTGAACCCGATTGAAACGACCTTGTCTTCTTCGAACCGGATCGTAGCGTTCGTCCCGTAGCCATAGAAGTCGGGATGAACGATGTCGAGCGTGGTGAGTCGCCCGTCGGCGCCGACCTTCGGCAGGAGGTACCAGTCGATCGATTCAGCAGCCGCGATCGCGTCCGTCGCCGACATTCCGATCCTCCATCCGAGCGTCGTCACCAATGAGGAGTCGGTGGACGTTTCGTAAACGATTTCGTAGACGTCCTTGTCGGTGGCGTCGTCCAGCTGGTAGAGCTCGATCTCCAGATCTGAAAACGTCATCGACCGGTGCCAGGCCTTCTTCTCTTCCCAATGGAGATTCGGCCCCTCCACGGTAGTATCCGAAATCGGAGCCCCGAAGGTCGCGATCATCTCGGATACCTTCACGTCGCCGCTCTGCTCCAGCACAAGACTTCCTTTCTGCAAAGCGAAACGGCTCCTGTCCGAGGGCGTCAAATGCGTTCGGTCGCCGGCCTTCCGGACGACCGGACCGGAGCCATCGTCGACTGTGATGCCGATGACGGGGGTTCCCAACGTTTGGCCACTTTCGTCGTATGTGAACGTGACGGTGCCGCCCCCCTCGAGGAAGAAGACCGGGTCGCTCTTTTCCGTCTCGCCCGTGTCGTGCCCTGCCAACGCCATGACGTAGCTTCCCAACGTCCCGAATCCGATGTACTTCAGGTACGCCTTGGGCATCGTGTAGCGCGGAGCCCGCGTCGGTTCGGGGGTCGGCGTATCGGAGTCGGGTGTGGTGATGTCGATGGACCGGTCCGCATGGAAGACGATGTCATAGCCCAGGTAATTCATCAGATCGGTGATGCCGGCCTGATCCTTCATGTGGATCCTCCCGTGCCGGAAGAACGCGTGATAGGTCAGTCCCCTGCCCAGCACATGGTATTCCGCCGCGGCTTCGCCCTTCGAGGAATCCACGTTGGCTTCGCCCTGGAAAGCGACAGAGCGGTTGCCTTCGTATCCGATGGTGAACTCGAGGGGAACAACGTCGGAGGAAGTCCCCATGGGGTTCGTGATCTTCTGGTACAAGACCCGCAATCCCGGAATGGCGCCCTGGCAGAGGCCATCCGGCGTGAAGCCGTACTCGTCGATCACGGCGGGATCCGAAAGGACTCTGACGCCGTCCACGCGCAGGACGTCCCAATCGAAGGAAAGGCCGGCGTCGGATTCAACGGTCGGACCTGCGGTGGGCCCATCGGTGATCGCGGACGAGACTGTCGGCGTGGGGTCCGTGACCAGCGTCTCCATGGCCGTTCCGATTTCATCGAAGAAACCGACGGGATCCTCCATGGCATTGCCTGCCGAGACGAAAAGGAAGACGTTTTCCGCCACAAAGGTCTTCTCCGGCCCCGTGTTGTTCGCCGTACGGGCTTCTTGGCTCCATTCCCTGACCCCGGTCCGACATTCCTCCGACGATGCGAACACGTACAGCACCAGTATCGCCGACTTCTGTCCTGCCACGTCGTACACGGTCGGATGCACGCCGACGAGTGTGCCGGTCTTGGGTTGCGGGAACCGCATGGATACGGGAATTCCCCCCTTCCGGAGCGCATTCGCGACATCGGACCGTGACAAAGTTCGGGGCGCCTGTGCCGTGCAGCCCGTGAGCGTGAACGGCGCGAACTGCGGCAGAGGCACGACCAGGAGCAGCAGCAACGCCACAAGCCCGGCCGCCCGTTTTCGGCGGGGAGCGCCCTCCTGCTGGGAGATGACCCGCAGCCGCTGGTGGAGCCGACGACCGGACTCCGACAGCGCCTGCGTGCCCGGGAACGTGCGATAGGGCTTTCCGACGGCTTCCTGCAGCAGCACTTCTCCGTAACGGCGCCGTTCGCTCTGCTCGAGCCGTGCGCTGACCGACTCGTCACACGCCAGCTCGGTCGCCTCGGACAGTTCCCTGCGGATCAGGTACACGGCCGGATTGAACCAGTGCAGGGCGCACACCGCGTTCGACAGGAACTTCACGGCCAGGTCCCGGTGCTTCAGATGGCAGAGTTCGTGGTAAAGGACAAGACGGAGTTCCTCCCGTGTCCATTCGTGCGCGGGCAGGCAGAGAATCGGCCGGCGGATGCCGGTCAGGAACGGCGTCGGCGCGATGTCCGCGTGGAGCAGTTCGACGCGCTGCCGGACTCCGATCGCCCGTCTGCAGACCTCGAGCAGGGCGTGTTCCTCCCCCGTCGCCGGACGCGAACCCTTGCGCAGGGAATGCAGCAGCCGACGGTGGCGTGCGATTCCGAAGACCAGGCTGACGAGAGCGCCGACCAACCAGACGAGCAGCAGCGCGGTGGACGTCGGCCGGAGCGAGTCCAGCGCGGACGACACGGTGTCGTCGACCGCGTCGGACGCCTTCGTGAGAAGCGCGGTCAGCGCCCCGATTCCCGTCGTGCCAATCCCGGTGCCTCCGATTGCGGAGGACGGGGTCGGCGTCGCGGCCGGCTGCGTCGGAGCGGGCGTCGCCGTCGCGGGCGTTCGGGTCGGCAACGTCGTCGTGGTGGAAGCGGGCGCCGTCGGGGCACGGGTCGTCGGCGGCTGCGTGACCGCCGGCCGCGTCACCGCCGCGGTCGGGGCGACCGGTGCGACGAGCGCGCCCGTGCCGACGCTCGCGACGCCGAACGGGACGACCATGCGCACCATAACGACGATCCAGAGAATGTAGAGGACCCGTCGCGAGACGACCCACCGGAGCAGCGGCTGGAGGGCGAACAGCAGCAGGGCGAGCAAGGAAGCGGCGAACGACAGCAGGAGGAGCCGGACCACCCACTCACTCATGGCGGTCCTCCCGGTCGAGAAGCGCGCGGAGTTCTGCGACGTCCTCGGCGCTCAGCCGCTTGTGGTGGTAGAGAGCCGACACGAGACCGGAGGCCTTGCCCGAATAGAAGGTGTCGATCAGGCGTCCCGTCTGGTAGTCGCCGAACTCGGCTTCGGTCACCAGAGGCGTATAGTGCAGGACGTCGCGCTTCTCGGAACGCAGGATACCCTTGGCGACGAGGCGGTGGATCAGGGTCCGGATCGTGGTGTTCTCCCAGGGTGTGACGGCCGAGACGGCCTCGACGATCCGAGCGGCGGGGAGGGGCTCCCCGCTGGCCCAGAGCGCTTTCAGGATCTGCAGTTCGGATTCGGCGACCTTCTCGAAGGGACTCTTCATCGGCGCACCTCCCGAAATGGATTCATCTTCATGTTACGCTCGTAATATCACGGTGTCAATCGAAATATCACAAGTGTAATATCAAGGGAATCGAGGTCCAGTTTCTGCGCTGTCCAACTGACGTGGTAAGAATTTTTACCGGTTTGGCGTAAACCCAGCAAGAATACTTACCGGTTCCTTGCGTTCACGGCAAGAATCCAACACTACGAAAGGCGCCCCTTCGCGCGGATCGCGCGATGGAACGCCTTCGGGTGCGAACCGGCTCTGCGGCCCGGCGAGCCCCCCGGTCTTCCCGGGATGGTCCGGAGCCGCGTCAGCCGAAGTCCCTGCGGGCCGCTACCCTTCGAACGCCCTCTTGTAGACCGCCTCGACGAGCGTCTTCGTGGCGGCGCCCTCGTGGACCTTCTCCTCGTCGACGTAATAGGTCGGCACGTAGTAGTAGTCGTACTTCATGGCCCGCGCGCGGTCCCGGCCCTCGTCGACGTGCTCGATCTCGATCGCGGCGTACTCGGGGTGCTCCGCCAGGATCTCCTCCATGAAGCGCTTCGCCTCGCGACAATAGGGACAATAGGCGAGTTCGAACATCAGGATCTTCTTCATCGGCGCGGCTCCTATCTTCTGCGATGATGGACCTTGTAGCCCTTTTTCTTGTAAGCGAACGGGCGGGTCTGCGCGGGCATCGCCTTCTCGACGACGGTGCTGGCGTTGATGTCCTCGGCGCCGGCCTTGCGGACGGTCTTGACGGGCTCGGCGTTGAGCGACGTGTCGACGATCTTGGCGAACGCGGCGGCGACCTCGACCGACGTGAAGTCCTCTTCCATCAGGGTCTCGACGATGCGGAGGCCGTCGTCGAGCTGGCCCTCGCGCAGGGCGGCCTTCGCGGCCTCGAGCGTGCGCTGGGAGCGGGTGTCGGCAATCTCGTCGCCGAACGGGACGAGCTTGAGCTCGATGCTGGTGTTGATGAACCGCATGATGTCGCGCAGCTCGAGGATCTCGGCGCGGCCCACGACGAACGTGAACGAGCGGCCGACCTTGCCCATGCGGCCCGTGCGGCCGATGCGGTGGACGTAGTACTCCTCGTCCTTGGGCACGTCGTAGTTGAAGACGGCGTCGATGTCGTCGACGTCGAGCCCGCGGGCGGCCACGTCGGTGGCGACGAGGATGTCGATCTTGCGGGTGCGGAAGCGGTCCATCACGCGGTCGCGCAGGGTCTGGCGCATGTCGCCGTGCAGCCCTTCGGCGGCGTAGCCGTTGGACACGAGATAGGTGACGAGGTCGTCGACCATGCGCTTCGTGTTGCAGAAGACCAGGGTGAGCTTCGGGTCGTACTGGTCGAGCAGGCGGCACAGGGCCTCCGGCTTGCGGCCCGGACGGACTTCATAGTAGGCTTGCTCGATGCTCGGCACCGTCAGCTGCTGGTGGAAGACCTTCACGAGCTCGGGGTCCTTCTGGTAGAGCTTCGTGATGGCGAGGATCTCCTTGGACATCGTGGCGGAGAACAGGATCGTCTGGCGCTCCACCGGGCACTCGCGGAGGATCGTCTCGATGTCCTCGCGGAAGCCGATGTTCAGCATCTCGTCGGCCTCGTCGAGCACCATCATCTTCAGGTTGGCGAGCCGGATCGTGCCGCGGCGCATGTGGTCCATCACGCGGCCGGGAGTGCCGACGACGATCTGTGCGCCCTGCTGGAGGCCGCGGAACTGGCGGTCGATCGGCTGTCCGCCGTAGACGGGCAGCACGCGGATGCCGTGGCGGAACTTGGCGAACTTGCGGATCTCCTCGCTCGCCTGGACGGCGAGTTCGCGCGTGGGGCACAGGACCATCACCTGGATGCGCCGGTCCTCGGGGTCCACCTGCGCGATCGCGGGGAGGCCGAAGGCGGCGGTTTTTCCGGTACCGGTCTGGGAGTGGCCGATCACGTCGCGGCCGGCCATGATCAGGGGGATCGTGGCGGACTGGATCGCGGTCGCCTCCTCGAAGCCCATCTCGTCGACGGCCTTCAGGAGTTCGGGGGACAGGTTCAGGTCCTGGAATTTCACATGTTCCATATTCTGCTTGGGACTTCCTTCCTTTGTCGGCGTTTCGCCGATTCCATCCAATTTTTGCTTCCTATACTATACATCCTTCGGCCGTCCGTGTCTCGCGGACCCCGCGCAGGGCTCCCGGTGCGCCCGCGCGCCCTGTGGTATAGTCGATGCGGGCGGTCATCGCCCGCCGAGGAGGTGTCTTCCCGATGAGCCCGAGATTCCGCCGGATGCTGCTCCTGTCGATCGGTCTGGTCGTCCCCTCCGCCGCGCTCTACGGCCTGCAGCTCGCCCTCTTCCCCGACCCGCGCACGGTCTGGCTCGGCCTGCTATCCCAGCTGGCGTTCCTGCCGCTGTACTACCTCTTCTCCACGATCGTCATCGAGGTCGCCCTCGACCGCAAGGGGCGGGAAGACCAGCTCCGCCGCGTCAACGTGCTCGTCGGCGTCTTCTTCCACGAGGTCGGGGACGCGCTGCTCGCGCTGTCCGTGGGCGATCTGTCCGCCGCCGACCGCGCGGCCTGCTCGGGACGCATCGACGCCGCCTGGACCGACGCCGACTTCGCGAAGGCGCGCCGCGACGTGGAGGCGGCCCATCCTCGCTTCGACCTCGACGAACAGGCTTTTCTCGAGCTCGCCGCCCTGCTCGGCGCTCACCGCGACGGGCTGCTGCGCCTGATGCAGAACCCGAGCCTGCTCGAGCACGAGGGCTTCACGGAGCTCCTCCTCTCGGTCTTCCACCTCGTCGACGAGTTCGACCGGCGACCGCCGCCGAAGGAGTTCTCGGCGGCCGACGTCGCGCACCTCGAGGGCGACCTCCGGCGGGCCTACGTGCTGCTCCGGACGCAGTGGCTGTCCTACGTGCTGCACCTCAAGAAGGAGTATCCGTACCTGTATTCGCTGGTCGTCCGAACGGACCCCGGCGGGGCCGGTCCGGAGCTTCCGTAGCCGGTCCGTCGCCCGATTGGGCAGAAGAGCGGTCCGCCGTTTCCGGGGCCGCCGATTTCCGTGTGATATGACCGGTATTCCGTCCATGCACTTGCAGGGCGTCGTATGGTATCATGTCATCGGTCCGGTAATGTGTAACATCCGCCACGTGAATCGTGATGTTCTGCAGGATCGGCTCCGACCGTTTCCGTCGTCGCAGCCGGCTCCGTCCGATCCCGGGAACCGGCGCATCCAGAGGGGAGGAACTCCGCTTGGCATCGACCACAATGACAGACGAAGCCCGCTACGAGGAACTCGACCGCTACATCGCGGATCTGCCGGACCACAAGGGTTCGCTGATCCAGGTGCTCCACGTCGCGCAGGACCTCTTCGGGTACCTCCCCCAGGACGTGCAGATGCACGTCGCGCGCAAACTCGCGCTGCCCGCCGCGAAGGTCTACGGCGTCGTCACCTTCTACTCCTTCTTCAACACCGAACCGCGCGGCACCTACACCGTCAGCGTCTGCCTCGGCACGGCCTGCTTCGTCCGCGGCTCCGAGGAGATCCTGAAGGAGTTCGAGAAGCAGCTCAAGGTCAAGAGCGACCAGACCACGCCCGACAACCTGTTCACCCTGACCACGATCCGCTGCGTCGGGGCCTGCGGGCTCGCGCCGGTCGTGATGGTGAACGACCGCGTCTACGGGCGCGTCACGGCGAAGGACGTCGCGTCGATCATCGACGACTGCATGGCCAAGGGAGGTTCGGAGAATGGCTAAACTCAAGTCCATGGAGGAGCTCGCGAAACTCCGCGACGACATGAAGAACCGGACCGAGATGCGCGTCACCGGGACCAATCCGGACCGGATCGTGCTGTCGGTCGGCATGGCCACCTGCGGCATCGCCGCCGGCGGGCGCGACACCATGAAGACGCTGGTCGAGGAACTCGAAAAGCACGGCATCAACAACGTCTCCGTCGTCGCGACGGGCTGCCTCGGATACTGCTACGCCGAACCCGTCGTCGAGGTCCGCTTCCCCGACAAGGGGCCGATCCTCTACGGGGACGTCGACGTCAAGCGCGCCAGGGAAATCGTGGACCAGCATCTCGTGAAGGGCATCCTGCTCGACCACGCGATCATCGGGAAGGGGGCCGGACGCAGGTGAACCGCTATCGCATGCATCTCATGGTCTGCGGCGGCACGGGCTGCCGTTCCTCGCAGAGCGTCCAGATCGTCGAGAACCTGAACCAGGAGCTCAAGAAGGCCGGGATGGACCAGGAGGTCCAGGTCGTCACCACCGGCTGCTTCGGCTTCTGCGAAAAGGGTCCGATCGTCAAGATCTACCCGGACAATATCTTCTACGTCGAGGTCAAGCCGACCGACGCCGCCGAGATCGTCGCGGAGCACGTCGTGAAGGGCCGTACCGTCCAGCGCCTGGTCTACAAGGATCCGGCCGGCGGCAAGCAGATTCCCGCCTCGACCGACATGCCCTTCTACGGCCAGCAGATCCGCATCGCCCTCCGCAACTGCGGCCTGATCGACCCGGAGAACATCGACGAGTACATCTCGGTCGACGGCTACCAGGCGCTCGGCAAGGCACTTTCCACGATGACCCAGCAGCAGGTCGTCGACACGCTCAAGAAGAGCGGCCTCCGCGGACGCGGCGGCGCGGGCTTCCCGACCGGCCTCAAGTGGCAGGCGGCGCTCAAGCAGAAGTCCGACAAAAAGTACATCGTCTGCAACGCCGACGAGGGCGACCCCGGCGCGTTCATGGACCGCAGCGTGCTCGAGGGCGACCCGCACAGCGTGATCGAGGCGATGGCGATCGCCGGCTACGCGACCGGCGCCGACGAAGGCATCGTGTACGTCCGCGCGGAGTACCCGCTGGCCGTCAAGCGCCTCAAGATCGCGATCGCCCAGGCAGAGGAATACGGCCTACTCGGCAAGGAGATCCTCGGGTCGAAGTTCAGCTTCCGCATCCGCCTCTCCCTTGGCGCCGGCGCGTTCGTCTGCGGCGAGGAGACGGCCCTGCTGAACTCGGTCGAGGGCAGCCGCGGCGAACCGCGCATGAAGCCCCCCTTCCCCGCCGAAAAGGGCCTGTTCGGCAAGCCGACGATCATCAACAACGTCGAGACCTTCGCCAACGTCTGCCCGATCCTGCTGAACGGGCCCGAGTGGTTCGCCTCGATCGGCACCGAGAAGAGCAAGGGCACCAAGGTGTTCGCGCTGTCCGGCAAGATCAACAACGTCGGCCTCGCCGAAGTCCCGATGGGCATCACCCTCCGCGAGATCGTCGAGAACATCGGCGGCGGCGTCCGCGACGGCCGCACCTTCAAGGCCGTGCAGATCGGCGGCCCGTCCGGCGGCTGCCTCCCGAAGTCGCTGCTCGACATCCCTATCGACTACGAGTCCCTGTCCGCCGCGGGCGCCATGATGGGCTCGGGCGGCATGATCGTCATGGACGACACCGACTGCATGGTCAACATCGCCAAATACTACCTCGACTTCACGGTCGACGAGTCCTGCGGCAAGTGCACGCCCTGCCGCGTCGGCAACAAGCGCCTGTTCGAGATCCTCGAGCGCATCACCGACGGCAAGGGCACGATGAAGGACCTCGACGACCTCGAGGTGCTCGGCGGCACGATCCGCGACGCGTCGCTGTGCCAGCTCGGGCAGACCGCCCCGAACCCGGTGCTCAGCACGCTCAAGCACTTCCGCGACGAGTACATCGCGCACATCGTCGACAAGCGCTGTCCGTCCGGCGTCTGCCAGAACCTGATCCATTACGTCGTCGTCGCCGACAAGTGCATCGGCTGCACCGTCTGCGCCCGCAACTGCCCGGTCTCCTGCATCTCCGGCGAACGGAAGACGGCCCACGTGATCGACCAGGAACGCTGCACCAAGTGCGGCGTCTGCTTCTCGAAGTGCCCGGTCGATGCCATCGTGAAAGAATGACGAGGTGAAACGCTCATGGTGAATCTCACGATCAACGGTTCCGCGCTCGTCGTTCCCGACGGCTCCACGATCCTCGAAGCCGCGAAGCGGGTCGGAATCCACATCCCCACGCTGTGCCACCTCGATCTCCACGAGATGAGGATGGTCAACCAGGTCGCGTCCTGCCGCGTCTGCATGGTCGAGGTCGAGAACCGCCGCGGTCTCGTCCCCGCCTGCTCCACGACCGTGACCGAGGGCATGGTGGTCAAGACCGACACGATCCGGGCCCTGAAGGCCCGCCGCATCGTGGTCGAGCTGCTCCTCTCCGACCACCCGTCCGACTGCCTGATCTGCGAGCGCAACCGCAACTGCGACCTGCAGTCGCTGGCGGCCGACCTCGGCATCCGCGAAGTCAAGTTCAAGGGCGCGATGTCCACCTACAAGCGCGACGATTCGAGCTTCTCGCTGGTCCGCAACCCCGACAAGTGCATCCTCTGCCGCCGCTGCGAGACGATGTGCGGGGAAGTGCAGACCGTCGGCGTATACTCGGCCGTCGACCGCGGCTTCATGACCACGATCGGCACCGCCTTCGACCTGCCCATGAAGGACACCGCCTGCACGTTCTGCGGCCAGTGCGTGTCCGTCTGCCCGACCGGCGCCCTGACGGAAGTCGACAACACCCGCAAGGTGCTCGACGTCCTCAACCGGCCCGGCAAGGTCGTGATCGCCCAGACCGCGCCCGCGATCCGTGTCGCGCTCGGCGAGGAGTTCGGGATGGAGCCTGGCACCCGCGTGACCGGCAAGATGGTCTCGGCGCTTCGCCGCATCGGCTTCGACTACGTGATGGACACCGACTTCGCGGCCGACCTCACGATCATCGAAGAAGCCTCGGAGTTCGTCCACCGCCTGCAGCACGGCGGCACCCTCCCGATCCTGACCAGCTGCTGCCCTGCGTGGGTCAAGTTCTTCGAGCACAATTTCCCCGACCTGCTCGACATCCCGTCGACCTGCAAGTCCCCGCACGAGATGTTCGGCGCGGTGGCCAAGACGTATCTCGCCACCAAGCTGGGCGTGGACCCCAAGAACCTCGTGATCGTCTCGATCATGCCCTGCCTCGCGAAGAAGTACGAGGCCGCCCGTCCCGAGCTGTCCGGCGAAGGCGAGCAGAACGTCGACTACGTCCTCTCCACCCGCGAGCTCGGCCGCATGATCCGCGAGTCCGGCATGGACTTCGCGAACCTGCCGGAAGAGGAATTCGACAACCCGATGGGCCAGTCCTCCGGCGCGGCCGCGATCTTCGGCACCACCGGCGGCGTCATCGAGGCCGCGTTGCGCACCGCCTACGAGTGGCTGACCGGCAACCGCCTCGAGAACGTCGAATTCGCGCAGCTCCGCGGCATGGAAGGCATCCGCGAGGCGACCGTCCGGATCAACGACCTCGACGTGAAGATCGCGATCGCCCACGGCCTCGGCAACGCGCGCAAGTTGCTCGAGAAGATCCAACGCGGCGACGCGACCTATCACGCGATCGAGATCATGGCCTGTCCGGGCGGCTGCATCGGTGGCGGTGGACAGCCCTACCACCACGGCGACATCGAGATCCTCAAGAAGCGCGCCGCGGCGATCTACAGCGAGGACCGCGCCAAGACGATCCGCCGCTCGCACGAGAACCAGGACGTGATGCGCCTCTACGGCGAGTTCCTGGGCACCCCGTACGGTGAAAAGGCGCATGAGCTGCTGCACACGAGCTACACCAAGAGAGAGAAAGTCTAACCCGATACTCGCTCTTGACGCTTACGGCACTTGGCGCACCAGCTTCCACGGACCGGAACGCAAAGCAGGAGCGGCCTCCTCGGGGATTCCCGAGGGGGCCGCTCCATTGCGTGCGGGAGGAAGGACGCGGTCGTCAGCCGATCGCGTCTCCGCCCTCTTCGCCGGTGCGGATGCGGATGCAGCGTTCGACGGGCAGCACGAAGATCTTGCCGTCGCCGATCGAGCCCGAGCGCGCGGCCCGGATGATGGCGTCGATCGTGGGCTGGACGTACGGGTCGTTGACGGCGATCTCGACGCGCACCTTCGGGAGAAGGTTGACGGTGTTGATCGAACCGCGGTAGTTCTCGGTATAGCCCTTCTGTTGGCCGCAGCCACGGACGTTGTGCACCGTCATCTTGTGGATCTCGGCGTCGAACAGGCTCTGCTTCACGTTGTCGAGGGCTTCGGGGCGGATGATGGCGATCACGAGCTTCATGAGCGGTATCCTTTCCTAGCAGAAGAAGGACGTCGTGCTGAAACCAGCCCGGCGTCCCTGCCTTGTCCCACCGGTGCGGCGGAACCGTCGAGGTCAATATACCGCAAGCCCGCCCGACGCGCAATGCCTGCGTCGCACCAGCTTCTACTCCGCGCCGTCGGCGCCGTCGGCCTTCTTCCGGCGCTTGTAGGATCCGCGCCCCTTGGAGGGCGCATGGACCTGGGTGCCCGTGTTGAAGAGCACGCGCGTGCGCGCCTTCGCCTCGAGCCGCTTGTCGCGTTTCTTCCGCTGGCGCTGGTTCATGTCCCGCCCTCCTCGAAGCCGACGAGCAGCGAGACGACCTCGAAGGGCGCCAGCGGGCACTCCACGCGCGCGCCTTCCGCCTTCGGCACCGTTCCCGCGCCCTGCGGCAGCGGGCGTTCGTCCAGCCCGACGACGGCGACGGACCGGACCGGACGGCCGAACCGGAGGCGGGCGAGTCCCTCGAGCCCTTCGGTCTCGTGCAGGCGGACCAGGACGGACCGCCCGGAAGGGTCTCCCTCCGGTGGCTTCACGGCCGTGACGGCGGCCCGGCCGTCCTCGAGCGAGAGGAAGGAGGCGACGGCGGGCAGATGCCCGGAGTGGACCGTGCCCGGCTGGTAGACGACCGGGTGGCTGAAGTCGTAGGACGTCTCGAGACCGGCGCGCCGGTCCTCGGGGTCGGCGACGGCGACGACGGCGAACCGGAAGCGGTGCGCGCCGTATTCCGGCGTCGGGTCGGGGTCGTAGGAGGCGCGGATCAGGGA
>Ga0118677_10008908_pt1 | contig 15890 bp, 8 predicted proteins | sample AliMusrvi5mmetaG_FD_86154 | JGI IMG/M metagenome (GOLD analysis project Ga0118677, IMG submission 86154) | reverse complement strand
GCGTTTCAACCGGCCGCGGTGGCGAAACGCCGCATAGATCAAATTCACCCCGATGATGCCCAGCGCGTCCATCTGCTCGGTGGTCTCGTTATCTAACAATCTAACGTGGAGGATGATGTCCGACGGCGGCGCGCCGGGATGGGTTTGGAAGCGCATGCCGAGCCAGCCGTGGCACTCGCCGGAGTCCTGCCAGCCGCGTGCCCGCACGGTGTTGCAAAACGAAAAGAACGTGGTGTTGGCCCCGCGTTTGGGCGCGAGGCGCTCCAACTGGATGCCATACTCATGATCGAGCATGGAGCCGAGGCGTTCGGCCGAGACATAACGGGAGGCGCGGCCGTAAATCGCGTCGCTCATGGTCATGTCATAGGCCGAGATGGACTTGGCCACCAGGCCGGCGGTGCCCGAAGCGCGGAAAAACCAGTTGGCCGTTTCCTGCCCGGCGCCGATTTCAGCAAACGTTCCGTACACCTCCGGATCGAGGTTCAGTTCGAGCGCCTTGTCATAGGTGGTCTGGTTCATGGGCTGGCTGATTGATCCTGCTCCAACCATCCGCTGGCGACCACGTCATCGATCACCACTTGATTGTTAGACGCGGCGACGTGGGCGGGGAAACGGATTTTCAAAATCATCGGCGCATGATCCACTTCCGAGCTCATGTGGATTTTTCCTGCCACGGGCGACCCGCGTTCGACGTAGCCGAAAATCATGTGTTCGCCATCGAGGGATTCCAGCCGATAGGACTGCCACTGGGTGTCGTCGGAGAAAGCGAAGTTATAGTAATCGACCCGTTTGACGATGACGCGAAACACGGTGGCTTCGGTAGGCAGGGCGGCAAGCAATGCCGGCCAGGTCATTTCGGACCAACCGGCCCAACATTCCCAATCGATTTTGAGCCCCTCTGGCGTCTCGATGAAAGTGAGCTGGCGGCTTTCGAAATTGCGGGTGCGCACGTCCACCGTGATGAACGAGTCGCCGTAGCTCAGATTGCTGGTGGTATTGAATTGGGCGAGGCCGGGCGGCTCGATTCGGCCCTGGGGGAATTGGCGCTGCAGGCGCGGCTTGGCCCGCTCGGGGTGGTGGACCAAGGGCAAAAGCTCGTCGATCGATTTGGCCTCAAGAAATTTGCGGGCCAGCGGTTCGGTCTCGGCCAGCAGCGAGGGCACGCTGCGCTTCATGATGGCCGGCAGCACCGCCTCCCCGGCGGCCTCCGCCGCATCCGGCGTCGCTACGGCCTGGGGCAGTGGTGCCGGTTGGATAACGACCTTGCCGCCGCCGGCCGCGTGCAACGCGATCCATAGCCCGCCGATCACCAAACCAACCAGGGCCACCCCTCCGCCTAACATCCATCGCATCGAGTGACGGTCGTAGCGTGTGGATCTGGCCGATCCCGAGCCCTCGCGGTCCCACGCCGGACGGCTGGGTGCCTCGCCGGCGGCGGTGGCGTTGCGCCGTTTGCGCACCCGGTGCTTGATACGCCGCAGCACCGACTCCTCGGCCGTGCCGGCGGAATCGGCTGCGGCAGCGACGGGCTGGGGCTGCGGCGCGATGCCATGCGGTTTGATCGACTCGGCCCGCAGGGGCGCGGTCTGCTCGCCCGGGGCTGGAATGCGCAACAACCGGCGACAACTCTGACACACCAAGCCCTGGCCATCGTGATCCCGCGGCACGCGGAACACCAATCGGCAATCCGGGCAAACATACCCGCTCCACCGCCTCGCGCTTTCGTTCGTCTCAGACACGCCCCACCTTGTTCTGGATTTCGCCGTTCTGCAAGCCTAGCGATGGCAAATTGGCGCGGCGGCGGAAATCGCATCGGCAGCCCGGCACGGCAACCGGCGGCCTGTCCGCTGCTGGCGACGATGCGCACTTTGAGCAGAGAACAGGCTTCCAGCCTGTGATGGCAGACAGCGCATCCTGCCCGCGCACCCATGCAACGACAGGCTGGAAGCCCGTCGGCCATGACAGGCAAAATGCCTGTCGTCCTTGTGAACCACCAGGATTGGGCGGGCCGCCCGTGGGACCATTCTAACCAAGCCAGGCCGGCCGCTCCTCGTTGCCGGCCTCACTTCGGCGCGGCAGCCGGGCCCGCGGCAGCGGCGGGCGGCCTGCCCTCGCCCTTGCCGTCCACCTTGCGCTCGGGATGGGAAAACTCCGCGGGCTCGCCCTTGGCATCGGGCTTGCGCTCGGGATGGGGAAACTCCGTCACGTCGATCTTGCCGTCCTTATTGCGGTCCAACTTGTCAAAGTGCTCTTTCTGTTCCTTTTCGTCGAGACCTCTAACGAACGGAGCCTGCCGGAACTCTTCAAACGTCAGCACGCCGTCGCCATCCTTGTCGAGTTGGCGGAACAAGTGGCGCGGGTCGTGCGGCGGTCCGGGCTGGCCGGGGCGCTCACCCGCCGGATGATCGGCCGGTGAAATGACCCCGTCGCCGTTGACATCGAGGCGGTGGAACAAGGCCTCCTGCTGCTCGGGCGGCAGTTTCTTGACAAATTCGCCGGCTTTGAATTCCTCCAAGCTGATCACGCCGTCCTTGTTGGTATCCAATTCCCACAGACGCGGCATTCTGAGACGTTTGTCATCGCGGGGTTTGAGCAGCGATTCGAGTTCTTCGCGGCTCAACACGCCGTCGCCATTCTTGTCCAAGCGCTTGAACAATTCCTCGCGCTTGTCCTGCGGCAACAAGGCGATCCGCTTGATGGCAAAAAACTCTTCCCGCGAAATGACCCCGTCACCATTGGTGTCCGCCAGTTTCCAAGCCTCCGCAAAGTGCTGCTGCAGCCCTCGCCGCGCCCCTTCGCCCTCCGGGGCGACGCCACCGGGCGGCGGTTGCGGGGCTGCCAAACACGCGGCAGGCAGCCACAGACCCGCCAATACGAGTGAACTTGGGATTGTCTTCATGGGGATAGAGGGCTTATGTAGGTCCGGCATGCTGGAACCGCCAGAAGAAACTCCCGAATCGCCGAAAAGTTTCGCCATGCGCCGCGGAAAGCCCTAATTTCACCCCCTCCATGCATATCAGCGACATTCTCTCGTCCCGCAAGACCTCGCTCTCCTTCGAGTTCTTCCCGCCCCGCAGCGCCGCCGCCTGGGAGGATCTCTATCAATCCATCCGCGACCTCGAACAACTCGACCCCGCGTTTGTTTCGGTCACCTATGGCGCTGGCGGCGGCACCCGCGAACTCACCCACGACCTGGTCGTGCGCATCACGCAAACCACCTCGATCCCGCCCACGCCACACCTCACCTGTGTGGGTCACTCCAAACCGGAGGTCGAGGCAATCCTCGAACGCTATGCGGCGGCCGGCGTCTCTAACATTCTCGCCCTGCGCGGCGACGCGCCGCGCGAGCAGGCGGGCTACGATTGGGCACAAGGCAGCTTCCGCCATGCGGCGGATTTGGTGGCCTTCATCCGCCAGTTCAATGACAGCGGCCGCCACCCGGATCCGCGCGGCTTTGGCATCGGGGTGGCCGGCTTCCCCGAAGGGCACCCCGACACCCCCAACCGGCTGGCGGAACTGGATTTTCTCAAACAAAAAATTGATGCCGGTGCGGACTACATTTGCACCCAGTTGTTTTTCGACAACCACGATTTTCTGGATTTCCGCGACCGCTGCGACCTCGCCGGCATCCGCGTGCCGGTGCTCGCCGGCATCATGCCCGTCACCTCGCTCCAAGGGATGCGGCGCATGTCTGAACTTGCCGCCGGCGCGCGTTTTCCGGCCCAATTGCTGCGTGCGTTGGACCGGGCCAACGGCCATCCCGAGGCGGTCGAACGCGTCGGCATCCACTACGCCGCCGCGCAATGCGCCGGGTTACTCGACAATGGCGTCAAGGGGATCCATTTCTACACGCTCAACAAGAGCCACGCCACCCGCGAAATCTACGCCAGCCTCGGGTTGCTGACTCACGACTTGTGAGCGGACCCCTTGCCTAACCGCCGCTGGCGCACCGCGTGGGCCAAGTCATCGAGCACCGCGACGGTGGTGTCCCAATTGATGCAGGCGTCGGTAACGGATTGGCCGCGCACCAGCCGCGACAACTCGGAGCAGGGCGGCTGATTGCCTTCGACGAGATTGGACTCGAGCATCACGGCGGTGATGGCGCGTGAGCCGGCGGCGAGTTGTTGGCACAGGTCGCGGGCCACGCGCGGCTGGTTGCGGAAATCCTTGGAGGAATTGCCATGCGAACAATCCACCATCAGATAGGGCGGCAACTCCTGTTTGCGCAGCATCGCCTCCACCCCCTCGAGGCTGGCCATGTCGTAGTTGGGGCCGGTTTTGCCGCCGCGTAGGATCAGATGGCACGTCTCGTTGCCAGCGGTGGAGATGATCGCCGACACCCCTTGTTTCGTGACGGAAAGAAAATGATGCGGGTGGGAGGCCGATTGGATGGCATCGATGGCGATCTGGATCGAGCCGCCGGTGCCATTTTTGAAACCCACCGGCATGGACAGGCCGGAGGCCAGCTCGCGGTGGATTTGCGACTCGGTGGTACGCGCGCCGATGGCGCCCCAGGCGATGAGATCGGCGATGTATTGGGGCGAAATCGTGTCGAGAAACTCGGTGCCCGCGGGCAGCCCCAGGGTGGCCAGATCCAGCAGCAGTTTGCGGGCAATTCGCAGGCCGTGGTTGATATCAAATGAGTCATCCAAATGCGGATCGTTGATCAAGCCTTTCCAGCCGACAGTGGTGCGGGGTTTTTCAAAATATACCCGCATGATGATGAGAATATCCTCCTGCAGGCGGGTGGCTTCCGCCTTGAGGCGGGCGCCATATTCGAGCGCCGCCTCCGGATCGTGGATCGAACAAGGCCCCACCACCGCCAGCAGCCGGTCATTATCGCCGCGCAGAATCGCTTCCGCCTGGTCACGGGTGGTGGCCACCAATTCCGACGCTTGATCGGTCACGGGCAGGTAATAGGCCAGCACCGCCGGGGAAATCAGCGGATTGAGGCCGGTAATGCGGAGGTCGTCGGTGCGGTGGCGGGTCACGCCGCCGAGCCTAGCGCGCAATGGCCGCAGCGCAAGGGACAAGTGTGCCTGCCGCGCGCTGAAATGGGTCCGGGATGAGTGCCCGCAACGGTGGCACGGCACTCGCGGCGCCTGCGGAACCACGCTCACACCAAGCCGCATGCGAGCGCGGCCCCGAACGCGAACGAGCCCGGCAAGGGGCCGGGCTCGCGCGAACTTTGCCGCCAGGGGCCGTCAAGCCCTGCGGCGACGGACGACGAGGGACAAGGCACCTAACGCCCACAAACCGCACGCGGCCGGTTCGGGAACGTCCACGAGGGCAAAGTAGGCATTGTCCATGTTGCCGTTCGCGGTGCCGCTGTAATTCTTGTAGATGGGATCGACGGTGGTGCTGAAGCCCCTCCATGCCGAGGTATCGATGGCCATGCTCGCGGTCAACGGCGTACCAATCACATTTCCGCTGGCATCCAGATGCGAATAGTACACGGTGAGTTGTGCGCCATTGGCACCCACCGCGCTGGTCAACTTCGTGACATCCAGTTCTTGTCGGTACCAGTCACCGGCGACAATGGTGCCCAGGATTGCAGTCGATATCAGCACCGACTTGACGTTGTTGCCGCTGTTATCGCGGAGGTAAGTGACCAAGCCGCCATCTTGTGCGGTGTCCAGTTGGGTGCCGAAGTGGTAGCTGCTCGTCTGCGTGGCATTGTCGCCCCATCCGACGCGGTCATCGTCAAACCCCCCGTTGCTGGGCGAGGCTTGAAAATCGGCCTTCGCGACCACCTTGTCGCCCACATTCAGGCTGGACCAACTCCATGAATGGCTGGTCCAATAGGCGGTGTTGTCGGCGGTGCTGATGCCTTGGGAGCCGGCCACTCCGCCAGCAGCGGGCGTAATCGCGTACTTGGTGCCACTGGTGTCCGTCCAGCCGCCCTGACCACCCAACTGGCTGCCGGCAGTGTACGAGTCGAAGCTGTCGGTCCAGATGCTCGCGGCGCTTGCGCTAGCCGCGCAAGCAGCCACCGCCACCAGCAGACCCAAGCTAAAGTTTTTCATTCCCCTGCCCCTACCGGAGTTGAACGTGTGCCTTTTCATGATAGTTTCTATCAGTTGGTGTGTGCGATCGAATCTCGTAATGGAAACGCCCTCAAGTGGCGAAAACGTGCCGAGAGTTGCAAGATGGCGGGTGTCTGACAAGCGCAAAATTCAGCTAGGCTAACTTTTTTTCGGATCCCACCCGGGCCGGGGTGGCAGCGTTGAGGCAGGTTTGGGCGGCAATGCGACGCGCTCGGCGCTCTCACAGCATCTGCAGGACCTTCGGCAGCGTCTCGCACCAGGCGCGGGCAACCGCGGCTTGGATCACCGCGTCCTCATCATCGCTGCGGATGAAGGCGCGGGCCTGGCGCAGGGCCCGCGCGGCGCGGCCGATGGCGCGCAATTCCTCGCCTAGCGACAGCAAGCCAAATGCCGTGGCCAGCGCCGTGGCCGCGAGGAAAATCGCGATCGCCCCAGCCACCGGAATTTTTGCCAAAATCACCGCGAACACCGCCACCATCGCGCTGAACGGCGGCACCGCCAGGCCAAAACGGCGGCCGGATTCCCGCGCGGCGGCGCGTTTCGGATCGCTGCGCTGCCATTCGGCCAAGGCCGCCAGCCGCAGCCGGTTGCCAAACTCCGCGGCCGGGGCCTCGGTGCTGGCGTTCGCCGGCAGGTTGTCGCCCAGCGTCTGGTCCCAGCGCACCCGATCACAGCGGCATGGCCGCCCGCCGAGTTGCGCCAATACGCGCGTGCCAAACCACCAGCGCAGCAACAAGCCCGCGCCGATCGGCAGCAATGAAAACGTTAGAAGCAGGCGCCACATGGGGGGAGTCGGTTGTCGGTTAGGTGGGATGGATTATCGGGCAATGCCGCAAGACCCAGGAGCAGACGACGCGAAGCGCGGGCACGGCGTGGAACAATTTCCTAAGCAACCATAATGCATAACCCATAACTTGATTCATCTCGGGTTCTGGGGCTTGGGGTCTTGCCTCTTCTCATTGACCCACGCCTTCGGGTCTTCAGGCCAGGGGTGGCGCGGGTAACGGCCGGCGACTTCCTTCCTCATCCGGGCATAGCCGGATTGCCAGAAGCCGGGAATATCCTTGGTCATTTGCCAGGGTTTCTGTCCGGGTGTTAGTATGTGCACCAGCAGTGGCACGCGGCCGTTGGCAACGGTCGGCGTGCTCCAAATGCCAAACAGATGCGACACCCGGAGGGAAATGAACGGGTCCATGCCGTCGGCGTAGGTGATTTTCGCGGATTGGCCGTTAGGCAGGGTGATGCGCTCCGGGCAATAGCCATCCAGCGCCGCGCGCTGGGCCGCGCTGAGCCATTCGCGCAGCACCCGCCAGACGTTGGCTTCCTTGATTTCCTTGTAACTAACAGCCCCATGACAGATCTGGGCGATGGCGGCCCGGCGGTCGTCCTCCGACCAACCGGGCAGGCCGAGTTCCGGCATCCAGCGGCCCAGCGAGGCGAGCCGCGCGGTCCATTGTTCGACCGTGTGGTCCCAATTCTTGAGGGTGAGGTCGCCTGCCACGACACGTGCGGCGAGCAGTTCCGCCGCCGCTTCGAGGTTGACGCCGTGGTCGCTTTCCTTCGCGTCGATGACCAGGTCGCGGAAGCGCTTTTCGTTGCGTGCCACCACCCGCTTGCGGGTTTCATCGTAGGCGGCACCGCCGGTTGTCGCCAGGTCGGCGGGGAACAACTCGGCGAGCCAGGCCGGATCAATCCCGGTGGCGCGGCGCAGATGCACGATGACCTCGCGGGCCTCCACCTCGGTGATCTCGGCGGCGACAAAGGCCGGCGCGTTTCTAACACATGACTCGTCGTCGAGCTTGCCGCGGCGGTTGCCCACCAAGCGGCAAGCCAGCGTGCCCTGGCTGAAGCGCATCGCGAGGTGGTCGCTAAAAGCCGCCAGCATGGCCTTGCCAACGTTGTCGCGGCGGGCCTGGAAGTCGGCGGCCTGGCAGTGCCAGCCGAAGCTGTTAGCCAAAGCCAGCAAGCGTTCGAAGCCCTGGGCGGTCTCGCGGGCGCCGCGGGCGAGGATACCCAGCGGCGCGCAGCGCGAGGTATCGAAGTTGACCGCCTGGGCGGCGTCAAAGGCGCGCCACTCGCCGGCAAAGTCCGAGCCGTCATCCGGATAGATGAAGGTTTTGCGACCCCCGCTGCCGGTCTTGCCGGCGAAAATCCCCTCGCCTTGCACGGCGGCGGCGATAAAGGCGGTTTCGCTGACGCAGCCGTGCTCGTGACCGGCGAGCATCAGCCGGGCGAACCGGGGTTCCAGCGGCAGCGCGGCCATCTGATGGCCCTCGTCGGTGGGGTTGCCCGCCGCATCCAGCGCGCCGAGGTCATGCAGCAGGTGCTCGGCGCGCGCCAGCGCCGCTTCGGTGGGCGCATCGAGCCAGCGGAACGCGCGCAATTCCCTCACCCCGGCGGTCTTGAGCAACAACGCCGCTTCGGATAGATCGATGCGGTGAACTTCCGGTGCCTCGAACTCGGCGCGGCGCGCGTGCTCGGGTTGGCTCCACAACCGGAAGCAGCGGCCGGGGGCGGTGCGCCCGGCGCGCCCGGCACGTTGCTCGGCCGCCGCGCGCGAAATTTTTTTGATGAGCAACGTGTTGATGCCGCGCCGCGGCTCGAAAGCGGCGATGCGGGCCAACCCGGAATCGATCACGGTGCGCACGCCCTCGATGGTGATCGAGGTTTCAGCGACGTTGGTGGCGACGATGATTTTCGGCCGCGGGCCGGGCGAAATGGCCGCCTCCTGGGCCGCCGGTGGCAGCGTGCTGTGCAGCGGATAGATATCCCAGCCGCGGGCGACCGAGCCGTTTTCCAGCAATTCGATGGTCTTGCGGATCTCATGGGTGCCGGGCAAAAACATCAGGATGTCGCCCGGATCGCCCAGGCTCATCGCCTCGCGGCAAACCTCGACCATGCGTTCCCAGATGGGCACCTCGCGCGGCGGGCCGCCGCGACGGTCGTTGGTGGGCGCGCGCTCGGGCCGATAGAGCAGGTCCACCGGATAGACCCGGCCGCCGGCTTGCAGCGCGCACACCGGCGCGAGAAACTCGGCCAGCCCGGCGGTTTCCAAGGTGGCGGACATCACCACCACCCGCAACCCGGGCCGCAAGCCGTCCTGCAAGTCCAGGCAACGGGCCAGCGCGATATCCACCGCCAGCCGCCGTTCGTGAAACTCGTCGAAAATCACCGCGCCCACGCCGTGCAGCTGCGGATCGTCCTGCAGCCAGCGCAGGAACACCCCGTCGGTTAGATAGAGGATCCGCGTGTCACCGCGGTAGCGGCTGTCGAAGCGCACGGCGTAGCCCACCTCGTGGCCGAGTGGCGAGTTGCGTTGTTTGGCGACCCAGCCGGCCAACAGCCGCGCGGCCATGCGTCGCGGCTCGACGACCAAGATGCGTCCCGCCAGCCCGGTATCCAGCAACATGCCGGGCACCGAGGTGCTCTTACCCGAGCCGGTGGGTGCCTTGAGCAGCACGCGCGAGCGCTCGCCACTCGCCACGGCGGCACGCAGGGCGTCGGCTATTTCAAAAACAGGCAGCATGGGGGGAGTGCGCGGTGGTTGGGGCAGTGAGGCAAGGTCGCTTGGCTGCACGACCAATGACAGAAGAACGGATGGCTTGACAGGAAAATTGGCGGCAGGCGGGGTGCCTTCACGGCAATCCCTGTGCGCCCCGAAGCTTGCCTCGAGTTGAGATTGTCTTTCATTGCCTGGGTGAAATGGCTGCGGAAAGTTTTGGATTGTTAGTGAACACGAAAATCGCCAGTCTGGAATTGTGCCAGAAACTTCCCCAAGTGCGGCGGGTTGTTCCCTAATACCGAGTCAATTTTCCGCCAGCCGGCCGGCAACACGCTGCTGATTCAAATCGCCTTTGCGCTCACCCCCTCGACCCATCATGAACCCAACCCCAACGCGCCTCGCCATCCTGCTCTGGACTAGCCTGATCCTGTTTGCTGCGGCCGCACGCGCGGCGGTGGTCACGGCCAATTTCACCTCCGCCACCACCGTGCCGGTCACCGCTGCGAGTTACACCGCGACGGGCAACACGGTGAATTTCACCCTGAATTTCGCCCCACCAGCGGGTACCAGCCTGACCGTGGTGAAAAACACCGGCCTCGCATTCATCAGCGGCGCTTTCAGCAATCTGGCGCAGGGACAGGCGGTCAACCTGACCTATGGCGGCGTCACCTATCCGTTCGTGGCGAACTATTACGGCGGCACGGGCAATGACCTGGTGTTGCAGTGGGCCAGCACCCGGTTGGTGGCGTGGGGATACAATGGCAGCGGCGCGCTGGGCAACAACACCACGACCAACAGCGCCATTGCGGTGGGCGTGGACATGAGCGGGGCGCTGGCCGGCAAGAGGCTGGTGGCGCTGGCCGCGGGCGCGTCCTACAATCTGGCGTTGTGCGCGGACGGGACCCTGGTCGCTTGGGGCTCCAACTCCTACGGGCAGTTGGGCAACAACAGCACCTCGAACCTCAGCGCACCAGGGTTGGTCACCCAAACGGGCGTGCTGGCCGGCAGGACGGTGGTGGCGATTGCCGCAGGCACCTTTCACAACCTGGTGCTCTGTGCGGACGGGACGCTTGCCAGTTGGGGGTATAACTATTCCGGCCAGTTGGGCAACAACAGCACGACCAACAGCAGCGTGCCGGTGATGGTGAATCAAACAGGGGTGCTCGCCGGCAAGACGGTCGTGGCGCTGGCCGCGGGCGCCTCCTACAATCTGGCGCTGTGCAGCGACGGCACCCTCGCCGCCTGGGGGGACAACGGTGCCGGCGAGTTGGGCAATGCCACCACAGCCAACAGCAGCGTGCCGGTGCTGGTCAGTCGCACGGGCGTGCTGGCCGGCAAGACGGTCACTGCCATCGCCGCCGGTGAAGGTCACGGCATGGCGCTGTGCACTGACGGCACCTTGGCCGCCTGGGGGGGTAATTCCTTCGGCCAATTGGGCAACTCCCTCAGCACGAACAGCAGTGTGCCGGTGTTGGTGAATCAAAGTGGCGTGCTGGCCGGCAAGACCCTCGTTGCCAGTGGCGGCGGTGCGCAACACAGTCTGGCGCTGTGTTCGGACGGCACCGTGAGCGCCTGGGGATACAACAGTTACGGCAATCTGGGCAACAACAGCACATCGGAAAGCCACGTGCCGGTATTGGTCGACACAACGGGCGTGCTGGCCGGCAAAACCGTCATCAGTATCGCCGCCGGAGACAGCCACAATCTGGCGCTGTGCGCTGACCGCACCCTGGTGGCTTGGGGCGATAACAATTCCGGGCAGTTGGGCAATGCCAGCACGACGAATAGCAGCGTGCCGGTGTTGGTGGGCAGCAGCTTGCTCGGAACCGGTGAGCGCTTCACGGCCATGAGGGCCGGCTATTCCCACAGCCTGGCGCTGGTGGCCATGCCGCCACCGCCTGTCGCAACGACTCTGGCGGCCAGCGCCATCGGCGACCTGGGTGCCACGCTCAACGGCAACATCAATGCCCAGGGCACCGCCACCGCCGCATCGTTTGAATACGGTCTGACAACCGCGTATGGTGCCAAGGTTGCGGCAACTCCGGCGACAGTGACCGCCACCGCCACCACGGCCGTCAGCGCGACGCTCAGTGGCTTGCTTTCCGCCACCACCTATCACTATCGGATGGTTGCGGTCAGCGGCGGTGGCACCGTGCCTGGCATCGACATGACCTTCACGACGGGCAACTCCGCCTGCCTGTCGAGCCTGGGCGTGAGTGCCGGCACGTTGCAGCCGGCCTTCAACCGCAACGTCACCAGTTACTCGCTGGCGGTGGGGTTCGACGCGGCGACCCTCAGTTTCACGCCGGTGGTGCTCAACACGGGAGCCACGGTGACGGTCAATGGGGTCGCGGCAGCGTCAGGCGGTCCCAGCGGCGCGCTTGCGCTGGCGGTTGGAAACCAGCGCATCGACGTCACGGTCACCGCCCCGGACGGAGGCAACACGGATACCTACAGCGTGATAGTGACCCGTTTGCCTGCGGTGTTTGCATTCAACTCAGCCGCCAGCGTGCCGGTGACGGTCGGGGATATTCTGGCCACCGGCAACTCGGTGAGCTTCGCGCTGAACTTCGCACCGGTCGCAGGAACCGAACTCATGGTTTTGAAAAACACCGGGACCGGGCAGATTCAAGGCCGCTTTGACAATTTGGCGCAGTGGCAACAGGTGAGCCTGGCGTATGCCGGCATCACCTATGCGTTTGTGGCCAACTACCGTGGCGGCAATGGCAATGACCTAGTGTTGCAATGGGCCAACACACGGCTGTTGGGCTGGGGCTGGAATGGCGATGGTGAGCTGGGCAACAACAGCATGGTCAACAGCCCTGTCCCGGTGAGCGTGGACCTCAGCGACGTGCTCGCCGGCAGGACCGTGGTCGCGGTTTGCCCCGGCTCCAGCCACAATCTGGCGCTGTGCGCGGACGGCACGCTGGCGACTTGGGGGGGCAACACCTACGGCCAGTTAGGCAACAACTCCTCGACCACCAGCGTGGTGCCGGTGGCCGTCACTCAAACCGGTGTGTTGGCCGGCAAGGCGGTGGTGGCGGTTTGCGCCGGCGGCAGCCACAATCTGGCGCTGTGCAGCGACGGCACCCTCGCCGCCTGGGGGTACAACAGCTCCGGACAGTTGGGCAACAAGAGCAGCACCAATAGCAGCGTGCCGGTGTTGGTGGATCAAACGGGCGTGCTGGCCGGCAGGACGGTCGTCGCGCTTGGTGCCGGCAGCAACCACAGTCTGGCGCTGTGCGCGGACGGCATGCTGGCGGCCTGGGGCGACAATACATACGGCCAGTTAGGCAACAACAGCCCGACGAGCAGCAGCGTGCCTGTGGCGGTCAGCCAAACGGGGGTGCTGGCCGGTAAGACGCTCATTGCGATTGCCGGCGGCGGTCCCGGCAGTCTGGCGCTGTGCGCGGACGGGACCCTGGCGGCCTGGGGCACGAACAGCTACGGCCAATTGGGCAACAACAGCCCCGCCAGCGGCAGCAGCGTGCCGGTGGCGGTCAGCCAATCCGGCGTGCTGGCCGGCAAAACGGTGGTGGCCATTGCAGGCGGTGGCGGCCAAAGCCTCGTGCTGTGCGACGACGGCACCATGGCCGTCTGGGGGGACAATTCCTGGGGTGCCCTCGGCACCAGCGCCGTGAATCAAAGCAACGTGCCGATTTTGCCCAACCTAAGCGGCGTGCTGGCCGGCAAGACGTTCGCCGCCATCGGTGCCGGGAGCGCTCACAGCCTGGTGCTGTGCACGGACGGCACTGCGGCGGCCTGGGGCTACAACACTTATGGCCAGTTAGGCAACAACAACACGAATCAAAGCAATGTGCCGGTATTGGTCAATGTCAGCGCGCTCAAGCCGGGCGAGCGCTTCGTGGCCATGCGCGGCGGATCCAATCACAGCATGGCGCTGGTGGCGTCACCGCCGCCGCCGGTGGCGACGACGCTGGCGGCCGGCAGTGTGCTCGACACGAGCGCCACCCTCAGCGGCAGCGTGAGCGCGCAAGGTAGCAGCAGCACTGTGACCTTCGAATACGGCCTGACCACCTGGTATGGTGCCAGCGTTGCGGCCACGCCGGGGGCTGTGACCGGCACCACCACCACGGCAGTCAGCGCGGTGGCCGCGGGTTTGCTTTCGGGCAGCACCTATCATTACCGGGCGGTGGCGGCAAGTGCGGGCGGCATTGTCAAGGGTGCGGACCTGACTTTCACGACGAGCAGTTTGGCATGCCTGGCGAGCCTGGCCGCCAGTAATGGTGCCTTCGTGCCCGCTTTCGACAGCAAGCTCACTAGCTACTCGCTGTCCGTGCCGTTCGCTGTGACGAGCCTCAGCCTTATCCCTGTGGTGCTCAGCCCGGGGGCGACGGTGACTATCGGCGGGATGGCGGTGGCTTCCGGCAGCGCCAGCGGCACGCTCGATCTAACGGTCGGAAGCAACCCGGTCAGTGTCGTGGTCAGCGCGGTGGACCCCACGAACACGCAGACCTACACGGTGACGGTGACGCGTTTGCCCGCGGTGTGTGCGTTTGCTTCGGCGACCACGGTGCCGGTGACCGTTCGGGATTTTGCGGCCAGCGGCAAGACGGTGGCGTTCGTGCTGAACTTCGCGCCGCCGGTGGGCACCAATCTAACGGCGGTGAAAAGCACCGGCTATGGCCCGATCCAAGGGACTTTCGACAACCTGGCGCAGGGGCAGCTCGTGAATCTAACGTATGGCGGGGTGACCTATGGGTTCGTGGCCAACTATGGCGGTGGCACCGGCAATGACCTGGTGTTGCAATGGGCCAATACCCGCGCCGTGATCTGGGGTGGCAACTCGGGCGGCCCGGGCGTCAGCAACGCCCCGGTGCCGGTGGACGCCACCGGAGTGCTGGCCGGCAAGCTGTTCCTCGCCCTGGCCGCCGGGAACGGCTACAGTCTGGCATTGTGCGCGGACGGGACGCTGGCCGGCTGGGGCACCAATACCTCCAGCCAGTTAGGGAACGGCAGCACCACCAGCAGCACCGTGCCGGTGTTGGTGAATCAAACGGGCGTGCTCGCCGGCAAAACGCCCATGGCCCTTGCGGCTGGCAGAGCCCACAGTCTCGCGCTGTGCGCGGACGGGACCCTGACGGCCTGGGGTGCCAATGGCTCCGGCCAGTTGGGCAACGGCACCCTTATCAACAACACAGTGCCGGCCTTGGTGAATCAGGCGGGGGTGCTCGCCGGCAAAGCGATCACCGCTATTGCCGCCGGCAACAGCCACAGTCTCGTCTTGTGCGCGGACGGGACCTTGGCCGCGTGGGGTGCCAACGACTCCGGGCAGCTAGGCAATGGCGGCACCGTCAGCAGCAGTACCCCGGTGCTGGTCAGCCTGACGGGAGTGTTGGCCGGCAAGACGGTCAGTGCGATCACGGCAAGAGGGGACTTCTGCATGGTGCTGTGCGCGGATGGGACCATCGCGGCTTGGGGTGCCAATGGTTCCCTCAATTTGGGCAACGGCACCTCAATCAATAGCAGCGTGCCGGTGTTGGTGAATCAAACGGGCGTGCTCGCCGGCAAAACGGTGCTTGCGGTTAGTGCCGGCACCAGCCACGGCCTGGCGCTGTGTGCGGACGGCAGCATGGCTGCCTGGGGCAACGATTATTACGGGCAACTGGGTGACAACAACACCAACGATTGGAGCACCCGACCGGTGTCGGTGATCACCACGGGAGTGCTTTCCGGCAAGACGGCGGTGGCCATCGCCGCGGGCGACTCCCACAGCTTGGCGCTGTGCGCGGACGGAACCCTTGCCGCCTGGGGATACAACGGCAATGGGCAGTTGGGAAACGTGGTGAACTATCAAAGCGCGCTGCCGGTGTTGGTCATCGCCAGCGGCCTGGCTGCCGGCGAGCGCTTCATGACCGTCACCAGCGGCTTGAACCACGGCCTCGCGCTGGTGGCCGCGCCGCCGCCGCCACAGGCGACCACACTGGCCGCCACCGGCATCAACGACACCCGCGCCACCTTCAACGCCAACGTCAATGCCGAAGGCAGCAGCAGCAGCGTGGCGTTTGAATACGGCCCGACCACAGCCTATGGCACCACCGTCGCCGCCACCCCGGCAACACTCACCGGTGCCACGGTTACGGCGGCCAGCGTGACTCTCAGCAGCTTGCTATCCGGCACCACCTATCATTACCGTGTGGTGATTAGCAGTACGGGCGGCACGGCGAAGGGGCAGGACATGACGTTCACGACGACGGATTTCGCCAGGCTAACTAGTATCTTGTAACATTCATAGTTGCGGATAGAGGCGCTTGAGTTTCACGCGAGCCTGTTCCGTTGTGAAACGCCAGATTGTTTTGCTGGCGCGGTTGTTTCTCGCG
>Ga0118677_10008907_pt1 | contig 15890 bp, 27 predicted proteins | sample AliMusrvi5mmetaG_FD_86154 | JGI IMG/M metagenome (GOLD analysis project Ga0118677, IMG submission 86154) | reverse complement strand
CGGCTACAACGCCGTGCAGCTGGCCTTCGGGCCCAAGAGCGAGAAGAACATCGCCCGGCCCGAATTGGGACAGTTCAAGAAGGCCGGCGTGGCGCCGGCCCGCTGGATCCGCGAGATCCGGGTGCCGGACGTCGCGGGCCTGGCCGCGGGCCAGACCGTGATGCTCGACGGCGTGTTCAAGACCGGCGACTTCGTCGACGTCCAGGGCACGACCAAGGGCCGCGGCTTTGCCGGCGTCATGAAGCGCCACGGCTTCCGCGGCATGCCGGCCTCCCACGGCGCCTCGGACAAAGAGCGCTCGCCGGGGTCTTTGGCCTCGCGGCGTTCCTTGGGGCGGGTCCTGCCCGGCCAGCGCATGGCCGGACACATGGGCCATGTCACCGAGACCTCGCTCAAGCTCGAGGTCATCAAGGTCGAGCCGGATGAGAATCTGATCTATCTCGCGGGCGCGGTCCCAGGCCCCCGCGGCGGCCTGGTCACCATCTCCGAGACGGTCAAGGCCAAGAAGCATTATACCGAACCGATCCGGCCGACGGTCCTGAAGGACAAGATGGGCAACATCATCTCCAAGAAGCCCACCCGGGCCGCGCCGAAATAACAGAGGATGAAATGCAAGCGCAACTCTTGAACGCCAAAGGTTCCGAAGTCGGGAAGATCGAACTCAACGACGCGGTCTTCGCGCGCCGGCCGTCACGGGAGTTCCTGCACGAGTACGTTACGGTCTACCTGGCCAACCAGCGCCAGGGCACGGCCAACACCAAGACCCGCGGCGAGGTCTCGGGCTCCGGCAAGAAGCCCTGGAAGCAGAAGCACACGGGCCGGGCCCGGGCGGGGTCGCTCCGCTCGCCGCTCTGGCGCCACGGCGGCATCACCTTCGGTCCGCGCGCCGGCCACGTGCACCTGGGATTCCCTCGGCGCAAGGCCCGCTTGGCCTTGGCCCAGGCCCTTTCCGCCAAGCAGGCGGCGGGGAGCATGGTGTTCGTGGAAAGCCTCGCCTTGGAGAGCGCCAAGACCAAGGCCGCGGCGCAGATGCTCAAGACGCTGGGCTGCGCGGCCGGGACCATCCTGGTGCTCGATGCGCCCGACGCCGTCCTGGCCCGGGCGAGCCGGAACCTGCCGGGCGTGGACCTCATGCTGGCGGGCGACCTGAACGCTTATTGCGTCCTGCGGGCCCGGCGTTTGGTGGTGACGCGGCCGGCGCTGGAGAAGCTCCAGGCCCGCGGCGCCGCGCTGCCCGCGGCGAAGGGGAACTGACATGGCCAAGGCCACGGTGATATCGGACGATCTCTTCGGCGTGGTGGTGCGCCCGCTGCTGACCGAGCGCAGCACGATCCAGAAGGAGAAGTACAACCAGTATGCTTTCGAGGTGGCGCGCACGGCCGACAAGGGCAGCATCAAGCGCGCCGTCTCGGCCCTGTTCAAGGTCGACGTGGTTGCCGTGCGCACGATGGTGGTGCCCGGGAAGTTCCGCCGCTACGGCAAGGGCGGCGCCCTGCGCTCCGATTGGAAGAAGGCCATCGTGACCATCGGCAAGGGCCAGAAAATAGAGATTGCGGAGCAGACCGCTTAAACGGAAGGATCCTATGCCTATCAAGAGCTACAGGCCGTACACCCCGTCCCGCCGGCACATGACCTCGGCGGATTACTCGGAGCTGACCGCGCGGCGGCCGGAGAAAAGCCTCGTGCGCGCGCTCAAGAAGAAGGGCGGCCGGAACAACACCGGCATGATCATGGTCCGACATCAGGGCGGCGGCGCCAAGCGCGCCTACCGCATGGTGGACTTCAAGCGCGACAAGTACGGCATCCCGGGCCGGGTGGCCACCATCGAGTACGACCCCAACCGCAGCGCGCGCATCTGCCTGATCCACTACGCCGACGGAGAGAAGCGCTATATCCTGCAGCCGGTCGGGCTCAAGGTCGGGGATAAGATCGTCAGCGGACCCGGCGCGGACATCCAGGTCGGCAACGCCCTGCCCCTGGCCAAGATCCCGGAAGGCTCCTTCGTGCACAATGTGGAGCTCAACCCGGGCAAGGGCGGCCAGCTCATGCGCTCGGCCGGGACGCAGGCGCAGCTCATGGTCAAGGACGCGGGCTACGCCCAGCTCAAGATGCCCTCCGGTGAGATCCGGCGGGTGCCCGACTCCTGCCTGGCCACGCTGGGCCAGGTTGCCAACGCCGAGCACAACACCATCAACCTGGGCAAGGCGGGGCGCTCGCGCCATCGCGGCATCCGGCCGACCGTGCGCGGTGGAGCCATGAACGCGACCGACCATCCCCTGGGGGGCGGGCGCGGCAAGTCCAAGGGCGGCAACCATCCGCGTTCGCCGTGGAACCAGCTGTCCAAGGGGTTTCGGACGCGCAATAAAAGGAAGCTGTGGAGCTGGATGATCGTCGCCGACCGGCGGCGCACCCAGCCCGTGGCGTGAGAGGGAGGCTATGAGCAGATCCAGCCGCAAAGGGCCGTACATCGACGCCAAGCTCCTCATGCGCGTGCAGAAGATGAACACCGCGGGTGAGAAGAGGGTCGTCAAGACCTGGGCGCGCCGCAGCACCATACCGCCCGAGTTCGTGGGGCACACCTTCGCCGTGCACAACGGGCGCAAGTTCCTCCCGATCTACGTGACCGAGCAGATGGTGGGACATAAGCTCGGGGAGTTCGCGTTCACGCGCTATTTCCGGTCCCACGGTGGAGCCCATAAAGAGTCCACCACGCTCACCTGAGGCCAGCCATGGAAGCCACCGCCTACGCCAGATTCCAGAGATACGGGACGCGCAAGGTCGCGCAGGTCCTTAAGGAGATCCGCGGCAAGTCGGTCCTGCAGGCCGAGGCTCTGCTGCCGCTGATCCCGCGGACCTGCGGGGGCATGATCGCCAAGACCGTGCGCTCCGCCGCCGCCAACCTGACCATGAAGGCCCGCCATGCGGGCCGCAGCCTGGTCCCCGAGCAGGTCTTCATCAAGTCCTGCTGGGCGGGCAAGGGGCCGATGGGACAGATGAAGCGGGTGATGCCGGCGCCCATGGGCCGGGCCAACACCTTCCGGCGCAAGGTCTGCCATGTGACAGTCGTCGTTTCGGACGAGGCCGGGAGATAAATCATGGGAAACAAAACTCATCCCAAGGCCTTGCGCCTTGGCTACACCGCGGAGTGGGAATCCAAGTGGTTCTCGCTGCGGGAAATGCCGGCCCTGATCGGAGAGGATTTTAAGATCCGCAACCTGGTCAAGCGGACCTTTCGCATGGCCGCGGTCAGCTGGGTGGGCATCGAGCGCGCCGGCTCGTACCTGCGCGTCAACATCCACACGGCCCGTCCGGGCGTGGTCATCGGCAAGCGGGGCGCCGACATCGAGGGCATCCGCGCCCAGATCGAGAGCCTCACCCAGCGCAAGACCTTCATCAACGTCGTCGAGATCAAGGAGCCGGAACTCGACTCCCGCCTGGTGGCCGAGGCCGTGGCCATCCAGCTGGAGAAGCGCATCGCCTACCGCCGCGCCATGCGCCGATCCATCGAGCGCTCGCTCCAGTCCGGCGCCCTGGGCATCAAGATCATGGTCAGCGGCCGCCTCAACGGCTCCGAGATCGCCCGGCGCGAGTGGGCGCGGGAAGGCCGCGTGCCCCTGCACACCTTCTCGGCCGATGTGGACTACGGCACCGCCGAGGCCTACACCACGGCGGGCATCATCGGCGTGAAGGTCTGGATCTTTAAGAAGCTGCTTTTTGTCAAGAGCGCCAAGGAGTTCCAGCAGATGGCCAAGGCCGCGGAGAGCGCGGCCGCCACCACCGCCGCGCTGACGCCGGCGGCGCTGCCGGTTCCGGCGGCCGCCGCGCCCGTCGTTGTTGCGCAGGCCGCGGCGCCGGCCCCAGGAGGGACCCCCCATGCTGATGCCTAAGCGCGTCAAGTACCGCAAGCCGCACAGTCACCCGCGCATCAAGGGGCCGGCCAAGAAGGGGACGACTATCGTCTTCGGTGAATTCGGCCTCAAGGCTCTGGAGCCCAAGTGGATGACGGCCCGGCAGATAGAGGCGGCGCGCGTCGCCATCGGGCGGAAAATGAAGAAGGGCGGCAAGCTTTGGCTGCGCGTCTTCCCGGACAAGGCCATCACCAAGCATCCGGCCGAGACCCGCATGGGCAAGGGCAAGGGCGCGCCGGACCATTGGGCGGTCGTGATACGTCCCGGCCGCGTGCTGTTCGAGGTGCAAGGCGTCACGCGCGAGGAGGCCCAAGCGGCCCTGCGCGAGGCGTCGTTCAAGCTGCCCATCAAGACTCGCTTCGTCGAACGGGAGCACCTATGAAGACCAAGGACAAGGAAAGCCTGCGCAACCATTCCCCGGCGGAGTTGCGCGCCGAGCTGACCCAGGCGCGGGAGAAGATCTTCCGCCTGCGCTTCAAGCATGGCGCGGCTCCAGTCAAGAACCCCCTGGAGCTGCGCACTTTGCGCCGCCATGCGGCTCGGCTGGAGACTTGGATCCATCAGAAAGAGCAGGCCCCCGCGTCCGCCCCGGCGGCGGCTCGGGCTAAACAGTGAGGGAGACCATGATGGCAACGGAAACCGCAGTGGATGAGCGCGGCCAGAGGAAGATTTTCTCCGGGATCGTCGTTTCGGACCGGATGGCCAAGACGCGCGTCGTTTTAGTGACGCGGACGGTGCGGCATCCCTTCTATCAGAAGGTGATGAAGAAGATCAGCCGCTTCTGCGTGCACGATGAGAGCAACCAGTCCCGCCAGGGCGACCTGGTCGAGATCGCGGGTTGCCGCCCCCTGTCCCGGACCAAGCGCTGGCGCCTGCTCCGGGTGGTCAGGGCGGCGCCCCGGACTCTGGAGAAGGGACACGCCGGGAGCGAGGCCAAGCCATGATCCAGCTGCGATCCATCGTCAACGTGGCGGACAACTCCGGCGCGCGCAAGGTGCAGTGCTTCCACGTCAAGACGGGACACTACCATCGCTACGCCACGGTCGGCGACGTCATCGTGGCCAGCGTGCGCGACGCCATGCCCAACAGCGCGGTCAAGAAGGGCGAGGTGGTCCGCGCGGTCGTGGTGCGCACCGCGCACAACCGACGGCGGCCGGACGGCTCCTACATCCGGTTCGACGACAACGCGGTCTGCCTCATCGATGAGAACGGCGAGCCCAAGGGCACCCGCGTCTTCGGGCCGGTGGCCCGCGAGTTGCGCGACAAGGACTATCTGAAGATCGTATCCCTGGCCCCCGAGGTGGTCTGAGGCGATGAAACTCAAACTGCGCAAGAAAGACAAGGTCATGGTCATCGCCGGCAAGGACAAGGGCAAGACCGGCGACATCCTCAAGCTGTATCCGGACGAGGGGCGGGTCCTGGTCGGCAAGATCAATATCGTCACCAAGCACAAGAAGCCCCGGCAGTCGGAGCCGGGCGGGCTGCAGAAGATGGAGGCCCCCATCCATTACTCCAACGTCATGCTGCTCTGTCCTAAGTGCGAGAAGCCGGTGCGGCCCAAGCTGGACAAGCTGGCGACGGGAGAATCTGTCCGGATCTGCCGCCGTTGCGGCGAAACGATCCTTTAACGGCGAGGTTTATCATGGCAGAGAAGGAAGCGAAAGAGAAGCACCCGGCGGCGGCTGCGTCGGAGAAGACCAAGGCCGCCAAGAAGGCGGCGGCGGAGGGCAAGGCGGCCAAGGCCGCCGGCCCGGGCCTGGCCCTCTCCGACGGCCGCGAGGTCAAGCACCCCGTGCCGCGCCTCAAGAAGCTCTACGCGGAGACGGTGGTCCCGGCCCTCATGCAGAAGCGCGGCCTGGGCAACATCTGGGCCTGCCCCCGGCTGACCAAGATCGTGGTCAACGTGGGCGTCTCCGAGGCGCGAGAGAACGTGCAGGTCATCGACGGCGCCCGCGCGGAAATAGCCCTGATCACCGGGCAGTGGCCGCAACTGCGCCGAGCGCACAAGTCCATCTCGAATTTCAAGCTGCGCGAGGGCATGCCGATCGGCCTGCGCGTGACCCTGCGCGGGGACCGGATGTACGAGTTCCTGGACCGCCTGGTCTCCGTCGCCATCCCCCGCATCCGCGACTTCCGGGGGCTGGAGCCGCGCGGCTTCGACGGCAACGGGAACTTCAATCTGGGCCTGCGCGAGCAGATGATCTTCCCGGAGATCGACTTGGAGAAGACGACCCAGCAGCGGGGCATGAACATAACCTTCGTGACCACCGCCGGCAAGGACGACTTGAGCCAGGAGCTCCTCCAGGCGCTGGGCATGCCGTTCAAGGTCGCCCCGGCGCCGCGCGAGGCGGCGGCCGCGGCGGCGGGGGGGAACTAAGATGGCGACGACAGCATGGAAGGCCAAGACGCAGCGGACTCCGAAGTTCGCCACGCGCCAGCACAACCGCTGCCAGATCTGCGGCCGGGCCCGCGCGTATTATCGGGACTTCGGCCTCTGCCGCATCTGTTTCCGCAAAATGGCGCATCAGGGGCAGATCCCCGGCGTCAAGAAATCCTCTTGGTAAGGTGATCCATGGACCAGATAGCTGACCTGCTCACGCGCATCCGCAACGCCAACCTCCGCCAGAAGGACCGGGTGGACGTGCCCCACGCCAAGCTCAAGATGGAGGTGGTGCGCATCCTCAAGGAAGAGGGGTTCATCGCCAATTTCAAGACCCTTTTCACCAACGGCAACAAGCGCGGCACCATCCGGGTCTTCCTGAAGTTCTCCCCGGAGGGGGAGCCGGTGATCCGGGGGCTCAACCGCGTCTCCAAGCCGGGGCTGCGGGTGTACCGTTCCTACCGCGACATCCCTCGGGTGCGCGGCGGGTTCGCCGTGACCATCCTTTCGACCCCGAACGGTGTGCTCACGGACAAGTTGGCCAAGGCGCAGAAGGTAGGCGGAGAGATCCTCTGCCAGGTCTGGTGAGTCCATCATGAGCCGAATAGGAAAGATGCCGGTCGTGATCCCCGCGGGCGTGGAGGTCTCCATCGCCGACGGGGTGGTGAAGGTCAAGGGCCCCAAGGGCCAGCTGCAAGAGCGCCTGCACCATTTGGTGCGCGCCGAGGTCAAGGACGGCAAGGTCGTGCTGAGCGCGGACCTGTCCGCCGCCCGCGAGGCGTCCGCCGTCTACGGCATGAGCCGGGCGCGCGTGAACAACATGGTCGCGGGCGTCAGCGCGGGGTTTGCCAAGATGCTGAGCATCGTGGGCCTGGGCTTCCGCGGCGAGGTGGAGGGCCAGAAGCTGACCCTGTCCATCGGCAAGTCCCATCCCGTGCCCTTCACGGCGCCCGCGGGCATCGTCCTGAGCATGGACCCCAAGAAGACCCTCATCACCGTGGCCGGAGCGAGCAAGGATTTGGTGGGAGAGACCGCGGCCAAGATCCGCGATCTGCGCCCGCCGGAGCCCTACAAGGGCACCGGCATCCGCTACCAGGGCGAGTATGTGCGCAAGAAGGCGGGCAAGACCGCGGCCGGAGCGGCCGGGACCGCTGGCGCGGCCGGCGCCGGCGCCGCCAAGAAATAAGGGTTATCAAAAATGAAAGACAAGTGGACGCGTTACGAATACCGCCGGACCCGGACGCGCGGGAAGCTCGCGCAACGGCCCGAGGGGCGGCCCCGGCTGAGCGTGCAGCGCAGCCTCAAGCACCTCTACGCCCAGGTCATCGACGACGGCCAGGGCAAGACCCTGGTCTTCGCCTCCTCCCTTTCCAAGGAGTTCAAGGGCCAGAAAGTGGGCAAGAACCTCGCCGCCGCCAAGAAGGTGGGCGAGTTGATCGCGCAGAAGGCGCTGGCGGCCGGGGTCAAGGAAGTCGCTTTCGACCGCGGCGGCCGGATCTATCACGGCCGCGTCAAGGCCCTGGCCGAGGCGGCCCGGGCCGGCGGACTAAAGTTCTAGGAGACATGCATGAGCACGCCAACCCCCAACCCGCAGAGCCCCGCGCCCTCTTCGCCGGGAAGCCGTAGCCCGGGCGGTCGCCGGCCGCAGCGCTACGACCCCAACGCCCGCAGCGAGGACGGTTTGCGCGAGACGGTGGTCGCCATCAACCGCGTTTCCAAGACCGTCAAGGGCGGCAAGCGCTTCTCCTTCTCCGCATTGGTGGTGGTGGGCGACGGCGCGGGCACGGTGGGCTCCGGCCTGGGCAAGGCCCGCGAGGTGCAGTCCTCCATCCAGAAGGCCAACTCCCAGGCGCGCAAGGAGATGACCAAGTTCCCGCTGGTGCGGGACACCATCCCGCACGAGATCCAGGCCAAGTTCCGCGCGGGCCGGGTCTGGATGAAGCCGGCGGCTCCGGGCACCGGCGTCATCGCGGGCGGCGGGGTGCGGGCCGTGCTGGAGGCGGGGGGCGTCAAGAACATCCTCACCAAGAGCCTGGGCTCGAACAACCCTTTCAATGTCGTGGGCGCCACCCTGGAGTGCCTGCGGCAGCTGCGCACCAGCGAGGCCACCGCCAAGCTGCGCGGCAAATAGCGGAGGATTTTCATGAGCGAGAATAGACCCGTCACTCTGACCAACATGAAGGGCTCGCGCGGCGCGCGCCGCCGCCCTATCCGCCTGGGCATGGGCGAAGGCTCCGGCACCGGACAGACCGCGACGCGCGGGCAAAAGGGCCAGCGCAGCCGCTCCGGCGACGGCAAGATGCCGGGATTCGAGGGCGGCCAGACGCTGCTGCTGCGGCGCGTCCCCAAGCGGGGCTTCACCAACGGCGCTTTCCGGACCCGCTTCCAGGTCGTGTCGCTGGCCGCCATCGAGCGGGTCTTCCGCAACCAGAAGGAAGTCGGCGTGGAGGCCTTGCGCATCCACGGCCTGGTCAAGGGGCGGCTTCCGGTCAAGGTCCTGGGCGACGGCGCCTTGACCGCGGCCTTCAAGATCAGCGCCCACGCGTTCTCCGGCAGCGCCCGGGAAAAGATCCAGAAGGCAGGCGGGGAGGCCGTGCTCATCAAGTCATGATCCAGCGCTTCACCGACCTATTCGACGTCCCGGACCTGCGCAAAAGGGTGCTCTTCACCCTGGGCGCGATCGCGGTCTATCGCATCGGCGCCGGCATCCCCATCCCCGGCATCAACGGCGATGCCATCCGGGCCATCTTCGAGGCGCAGAAGAACAGCCTGTTGGGTTTCTTGAACATCTTCTCGGGCGGGGCCCTGGGCCGGTTCTCCATCTTCTCCATGGGGGTCATGCCTTACATCAACGCCTCCATCATCATGAGCCTGCTGCAGGGCGCGCACGTCCTGCCTTACCTGGACCGGCTCCATAAGGAAGGCGAGCTGGGCCGGCGCAAGCTCAACAGCCTCACCCGCTACCTGACCCTGGGCCTGGCGGCTTTCCAATCCTTCGGCCTGACCATCGCCATCACCCGGATGGTGCCCCCGGGCGGCGCGCCCGTGGTCTCCAACCCGACCTGGAGTTTCTATGCGATGACGGTGCTGACCCTGACCGCCGGGACCGTCTTCATCATGTGGCTGGGCGAGCAGATGACCGAGAACGGCATCGGCAACGGGATATCCCTGCTCATCTTCGCCGGCATCGTGGAGCGCATCCCCAGCGCGGCCTTCAATCTCATCTCGCTGGTGCGCCTGGAGGAGATGGGCCTGCTCTCCGCACTGTTCCTGCTGGTGATTCTCGTCGGCGTGATCATGTCCGTGGTCTGGGTGGAGACCGCGCAGCGCAAGATCCCGGTGCAGTACGCCAAGCGCGTGGTGGGGCGCAAGATGTACGGCGGCGCCACCAGCTACCTGCCCCTGAAGGTCGACCAGTCCGGCGTCATCGCGGTCATCTTCGCGGTGTCGCTCTTGACCGTCCCGATGACCGTGGTGACCTTCGCGCCGCAGGCCCCCTGGGCGGCCAAGATGATGGAGTTCTGGAGCCGGGGCAATTGGATCTACCAGTTCTGCTACGCGGCCCTGGTCATCTTCTTCTGCTACTTCTATAACTCCGTCTCCATCAATCCCAACGACTTGGCCGACAACATGAAGAAATCCGGCGGCTTCGTGCCCGGCATCCGTCCCGGCGAGCCCACGGCCAAGTACATCGAGTGGGTCTTGGAGCGCATCACCCTGGGCGGGGCACTGTTCGTGGCGGCCATCGCGGTGCTGCCCGACTGGCTGCGCCGGCAGATCAACACCCCCTTCTATTTCGGCGGCACGTCCCTGCTCATCGTGGTCGGCGTGGCCCTGGACACCATGGGCCAGCTGGAGGCGCATCTCATCATGCGCCATTACGAGGGCTTCCTCAAGAAGGGGCGCATCCAGCAGCGTTGGTTCAACGTGGGGAGCTAGGATGATCGTCCTGATCATCGGAGTCCCGGGCTCCGGCAAGGGGACCCAGGCGGGCGCTCTGAGCTCCCGGTTCGGCTTCACGCACCTGTCCACCGGCGACATCTTCCGCGCCGAGATGTCCTCCCAGTCCCCGCTGGGGCGCAAGGCCGCGGAGTTCGTCAACAACGGCCAGCTGGTGCCCGATCCCGTCGTCGTCGAGATGGTGGCCTCGCGGATCCAGGACATCCAGGAGAAGCGCTACCTGCTCGACGGCTTTCCCCGCAACCTGGAGCAGGCTCAGGCCCTTTCCGCGGTTTTGGCCAAGCAGGGCGTCGCGGTGGACCTGGCGCTGTTTTTGGGCGTGAGCCATGCCGAAGCCGTCAAGCGCCTGGGCTCGCGCCTGTGGTGCGGCGCCTGCGGCTCGGTGTTCAACATCCGGAGCCTGCCGCCGCAGCTGGCGGGCAAATGCGACAAGTGCGGCAGCGGCCTGATCCAGCGCGGCGACGACGGCGCGGCCACGGTCCAAAAGCGCCTGCTGATCTATGAAGAGATGACGCGCCCGCTCGTCGCCTACTATCGGGCGGAACGGATACTGCATGAGATCGACGGCGACCGGCCGCCCGAGGCGGTCTCCGCGAGCCTGGCGGCGATCGTCCAGCCGCTTTTGGCGGCGCGCTGAGCGGTTATGTTCTCCACCAAGACCATCGAGATCAAGAGCGCCGCGGAGCTCTCCCTCATGCGGCAGGCGGGCGGCATCCTGGTGGAGACGCTCGCCGTGCTGGAGGCCGCGGTGCGCCCCGGCCTGGCCACGCTGGAGCTCGACCGCCTGGCCATCGCCGAGTTCGCCCGGCGGGGCGCCCAGCCGGCGTTCTTGGGCTACCGGGGCTTCCCGGCGTCGGTCTGCGTTTCCCTCAATGACGAGATCATCCACGGCATCCCTTCGGCGCGGCGGATCATCCGGGAAGGCGACCTGGTCAGCCTCGACCTGGGCTGCCTCTATCGGGGCTTCTATTCGGATTCGGCCGTGACCGTGGCCGTGGGCGCCGTCAGCGCCGAGGCGTCCCGTCTGATTTCGGTGACCCGGCAGGCCTTGGCCGACGGCATCGCCGCCATGCGGCCCGGCGGCCGGTTGGGCGACGTGTCGCGGGCCATCCAGGAGCGCGTGGAAGCGGCCGGTTTCTCCGTGGTGCGCGAGTTCGTCGGGCACGGCATCGGCCGGGCCCTGCACGAGGACCCGCCCGTGGCCAACTTCGGGCAGGCGCAGACGGGCCCGCGGCTGGTGCCGGGCATGGTCCTGGCCATCGAGCCCATGGTCAACGCCGGGGGTTGGGAGGCGCGGACCCAGCAGGACGGCTGGACCTCCGTGACCAAGGACGGCAGCCTTTCCGCCCATTTCGAGCACACCGTGGCCATGACCGCCCAAGGCCCCGAGGTGCTGACGTCCCGCGGGCGGTCCGCAGCGGACAGGAGCTGAAACGGTGAAGGAAGACAAGATCGAGGTGGAGGGCCGTATCCTAGAGGCCCTGCCCAATGCCATGTTCCGCGTGGAGATCGCCGCGGGGAAGGTCGTTCTGGCGCACATCTCGGGGAAGATGCGGATGCATTACATCAAGATCCTCCCCGGCGACAAGGTGCGCGTCGAGCTTTCCCCGTACGACCTCAGCCGCGGCAGAATCGTGTACCGGGAGTGATGATATGAAGGTGAGAGCCAGCGTCAAGCCGATCTGTCAGAAGTGCAGGGTGGTCAAGCGCAACGGGGTGGTGCGCGTGCTTTGCGCCAATCCCAAGCACAAACAGCGTCAGGGATAAGGAGAAAAAGCCATGGCACGCGTCGCCGGAGTGGATTTGCCGAAGAACAAGAGAATCGACGTCGCCTTGCAATACATCTACGGGGTGGGCAAGTCGAAGTCCCAAGAGATCCTGGATCGGTTGGGGGCGGCGGTCCCGCCCGCGACCCGGGTCAAGGACCTCACCGAGCAGCAGTCCAGCCTTTTGAGCAACCTGATCACCAAGGAGTTCAAGGTGGAGGGCGAACTGCGGCGCGAGCTTTCCGGACATCTGCAGCGCCTGCAGGAGATCGGCAGCTTCCGCGGCTCCCGCCACCGCCGCAACCTGCCGGTCCGCGGCCAGCGCACGCGCACCAACGCGCGCACCCGCCGCGGGCGCCGCAAGACCATCGGAGTCGGCAAGGCTGTCGAGAGGCCGGCCGCCAAGGCGTGATCCAGTAAAGGAAGGTTTACAACAACATGGCAGAAGAAAAGAAATCTCCGGCCCCCGCGCCGGCTCCCGCGCCGGCCGCGACGCCTGCGGCAGCATCGGCCCCCGCGGCCCGGCCTCATGCCGGCGCCTCCGGCAAGAAGTCCTGGAAAGGCCTGACCTACGCCAAGGTCCACATCCAGTGCTCCTTCAACAACACCATCGTGTCCTTGACCGACGACCGGGGCGACGTGCTGGCCTGGTCTTCGGCGGGAGGCAGCGGTTTCCGGGGCACCAAGAAGGGCACTCCCTTCGCCGCCGGCGTGACCGCCACCAAGATCGCCAAGCGCGCCATCGAGATGGGCATCAAGCAGATCTCGGTCTTCATCAAGGGCCCCGGACCGGGCCGCGAGACCGCGGTGCGCAGCCTCGCCAACGCGGGGCTCATCGTCATCAGCATCAAGGACGTCTCGCCGTTGCCGCATAACGGCTGCCGCCCGCCCAAGGCCAGGAGGGTCTAGAACCATGCGTTACACCGGACCGGTCTGTAAGCTCTGCCGTCGTGAGCAGAACAAGTTGTTCCTCAAGGGTGACAAGTGCCTCGTCAAGTGCACTCTGGAGAAGCGTCCCACCCCGCCGGGTGCGGCCCGGCCGCAGCGCGGCAAGCCCTCGGCCTACGCCATCCGTCTGCGCGAGAAGCAGAAGCTGCGCCGCATGATCTCCATGACGGAGAAGCCCTTCAAGAGGCTGGTGGAGGCGGCCGCCAGGAGCTCGGAGGCTTCCGGCGACCATCTCCTGCGCGCCCTGGAGCTGCGCCTCGACAACGTGGTGCGGCGCATGGGCCTGGCCACCTCGCTCAAGCAGGCGCGCCAGCTGGTGCTGCACGGCCACATCCGCGTCGCCGGCCGCCGGGTGAACATCCCGTCCTTCAACGTGCCCACCGGCGGAGTGGTGGCGCCGGACGCGAAGTGCCGGGAGACCGTGGGCGTCAAGCTCAGCCTGGAGACGTCCAAGAAGCTCAACCAGCGCCCGAGCTACATGGAGTTCAACGAAGGCGAACTCTCCGCCAAGATCCTGCGCGCGCCGGAGCGCGCCGAGATGTCGTTCCCGGTCAACGAGCAGCTCATCATCGAGCATTATTCCAAGTAGACGTTTGAGGGGGAAGAGCGATTCATGGCATACAAAGAACTGATCCTGCCGCAGAAGCTGAGCGTCGACGAGAAGACGATGTCGGACGACTACGCCAAATTCATCGCCGAGCCCTATGAGCGCGGCTACGGGCACACCGTCGGCAACGCCTTGCGCCGGGTGCTCCTGTCGAGCCTGGAGGGGGCGGCCGTGACCGCGGTGCGCGTCGAGGGAGCCACCCACGAGTACGCCACGATCACCGGAGTCAAGGAGGACGTGATGAACATCCTCCTCAACCTCAAGCGGCTCCGGGTCCGGCTCTTCTCCAACGGGCCGGAGACGGTCTACCTGACCGCCAACAAGGAGGGCGCGGTGACCGCCGGGACCATCCGCGTCAACGCCAACGTCGAGGTGGTCAATAAGGATTTCGTCATCGCCCACCTGGAAGCCGGCGGCAAGCTCGACATGGAGATCGAGATATCCAAGGGCCGCGGCTACATCCCCGCCGAGGAGCTGCGCCAGCAGAACCCCCACTGGCCCGCGGGCTTCCTGCCCGTGGACGCCATCTTCTCGCCGGTGGCCAAGGCGCACTACGACGTGGAGAACGCGCGTGTGGGGCAGGTCACCGACTACGACCGGCTCATCCTGGAGATCTGGACCGACGGCTCGCTCAATCCGGCGGAGGCGCTCATCCAGTCCTCCAAGCTGCTGCGCCAATCCCTCGACATCTTCATCCCCGAGGAGGCGGCCCCCGCGGCGGGCGAAGACCTGACGGGCGAAGCCGGCGAGGGCGTGCCGGTCGGCGCCGGGCTGGGGGCGGACTCCAAGCTCAAGGACATCCTGGGTCAGACCATCGACATGATCGAGCTGTCCTCGCGCGCCTCCAACTGCCTGAAGGTGGCGCGCATCCGCACCATCGGGGAGTTGGTTTCCAAGCGGGACGAGGAGCTTCTGGCGGTTAAGAATTTCGGCCAGAAGTCGCTCGACGAGATCAAGGACCGCCTGAAGGACATGGGGCTGGCCTTGGGCATGCAGATCAACAACTAAAGGATTCGTCTATGATCAAGACTCTGGGCGGACGCAAGCTGGGCGTGACCAGCACTCATCGCCGGGCCATGCTCCGGAACATGGCGACCAGCCTGTTCCTCCACGAGAGGGTGGAGACCACGATCGCCCGCGCCAAGGAACTGCGGCCTTTCGCGGAGCGGCTCATCACCCATGCCGTGCGCGGCAAGCACTTCATGGTGCGCCGCTACATCCAGGACAAGGTGGTGTACCGCAAGCTCTTCGAGGTGCTGGCGCCCCGCTACGCCAAGCGCCCCGGCGGCTATACGCGCATCATGCGCCTGACCCCCCGCGCGGGGGACAACGCCTCCCGCGGCCTCATCGCGCTGGTCTCCTAGGACGGCTCGGACATGTTCGACTTCCTCTTCAGCCTGTTCTCCAACGACATGGGCATCGATTTGGGGACGGCCAACACCCTGGTCTACGTGAAGGGCCAGGGCATCGTGCTGCGGGAGCCCTCGGTGGTCGCCATCGACCGGGAGACCCGGCGGGTGCTGGCCATCGGGTCCGAGGCCAAGAGGATGCTGGGGCGCACGCCTTCCTCCATCATCGCGGTCCGGCCGCTGAAGAACGGCGTCATCGCGGATTTCGAGGTGACGCAGGAGATGATCAAGTATTTCATCCGCAAGGTCCACAACCGGCGCTCCCTGCTGCACCCCCGCATCGTCATCGGCATCCCCTCGGGCATCACCGAGGTGGAGCGCCGCGCCGTGCAGGAGTCCGCGGAGCAGGCCGGGGCGCGGGAGGTCTATCTCATCGAGGAGCCCATGGCGGCGGCCATCGGCGCGGACCTGCCCATCACCGAGCCCCACGGCAACTTCATCGTGGACATCGGCGGCGGCACGACCGAGGCGGCGGTGATCTCCCTGGGCGGCCTGGTGGTGTCGAAGTCCATCGACATCGCCGGCGACGAGATGGACGAGGCCGTGATGATGCATTTCCGCCGGAAGTACAACCTGCTCATCGGGGAGACGACCGCCGAGGACGTCAAGATCGAGATCGGCTCGGTGTTCCCGCTGAAGGAGGAGAAGACCAAGGAGGTCAAGGGCCGGGACCAGGCCACCGGCCTGCCCAAGACCGTGTTGATCACTTCGGAAGAGGTGCGCCAGGCGCTCATGGAGCCGGTGCAGCTCATCCTGGACGTGATCAAGAATACTCTGGAGGAGACGCCGGCGGAGCTGTCCGCCGATTTGGTTGATAGAGGCATCATGCTGGCGGGCGGAGGCTCGCTGCTGCGAGGTCTGCCCGATCTGATCCGACAGGAGACGGAGCTGCCCGTGCATCGCGCCGCCGAC
>Ga0118677_10008906_pt1 | contig 15891 bp, 10 predicted proteins | sample AliMusrvi5mmetaG_FD_86154 | JGI IMG/M metagenome (GOLD analysis project Ga0118677, IMG submission 86154) | reverse complement strand
TATTATTGACGCCGCTCAACATGCTGTAGCCGATCACCGAGGTGTAATACTTCACGCCGGGGGTGTGCTTGAGGATTTCTTCCGCCTGCTTCACCACGTCGTCGGTGCGCTGCATCGAGGCCGCGTTGGGCAACTGCACGCCGGCATAAACATAGCCCTGGTCCTCATCCGGCAGGAAACTGGTGGGGATGCGCTTGCCGAGCATTCCCGTCAGCACCACCGCGCCGACCAGCAGGAGCAGCGCCAGGGCGCTCTTGTGGATCAGGAAGCGGCACGCGCCCACGTAGCCGTCGGTGGCGCGGCCAAACCACTTATTGAACCAATTGAAGAATAATTGCAGCGGCCCGGTGCCTTTCTTCTTCGGCCGGAGCAGGAGGGCCGAGAGCGCGGGTGAAAGCGACAGCGCGTTGAAGGCCGAGATGATGACGGACACGGCGATGGTCACCGCGAACTGCTGGTAGAGCCGGCCGGTGATGCCGGGGATGAACGCCGTGGGGATAAACACCGCCGCCAGAATGATGGCGATGGCAATGACCGGACCCGAGACCTCGGACATGCCCTTGAGCGCCGCCTCCTTCGGCGACAAGCCGAGCTCGATGTGGTGCTCCACGATCTCGACCACCACAATGGCATCGTCCACGACCAGCCCAATAGCGAGCACCAGGCCGAAAAGGGACAGCGTGTTGATGGAGAACCCGAAGAGCGGAAAGAGCATGAACGTGCCGACCAGCGACACCGGCACCGCCAACAACGGAATGAGGGTGGCCCGCCAGCCTTGCAGAAAAACGAACACCACGAGAATGACCAACAGGATGGCCTCCACCAGCGTATGCACGATTTCCTTCATGCCCTCCGTCACCGCCAGGGTGGTGTCGAGCGAGACCACGTAGTCCATGTCCGGCGGAAAGCTCTGCTTGAGTTTCGCCATCAACGCCTTGGCGTCGGCCGCGGCCTGCACCGCATTGGAATCCGGAAGTTGGTAGAGCGCGACGAGCGCCGAGGGCTTGCCGTTTAGCCGGCCCAACATGCTGTAGTTCTGCGCGCCCAGCTCGATGCGAGCGACGTCCTTGACCCGCACGATCGCCCCGCCCGGCGCCGCGCGGAGGACGATTTCGCCGAATTGCTCCGCGGTTTCCAGGCGGCCCTGCGCCCGCACCGCGTAGGTGAACTTCTGGCCGGCGGGCACCGGTTCGCCGCCAATCTGGCCGGCGGGGTTCACGTTGTTCTGCGCCTGGATGGCGTTGATGATCTCCGGGACGGTGATGCTCATCTGCGCGAGGCGGTCAGGCCGGACCCAGAGGCGGATGGCATATTGGCCCGCGCCGAACACCGAGACACTGGCGATGCCCGCCACGCGCGTCATCTGGTCGTTGATGTTGATGTAGGAGTAGTTGGCCAGGAAGACGCCATCGTAGGTGTTGCTCGGCGAATAGAGCGCAAACATGATGAGCGGCGCCATCGTGGATTTCTGGACGGTCACGCCCTGATTGATCACCGCGCTGGGCAATTGCGAGTTGGCCTGGCTCTGCCGCATCTGGGCGAGAATCTGGTCCGTGTTCGGATCGGTCTTGATGTTGAAATCTATCGTCAGCGTGGACGCGCCGTTGTTGGCGTTTAAGGAATACATGTATTCCATGTTGTCCACGCCGGACATCTGCTGCTCGATGGGAGTGGCGACGGACTGATCCACGGTGACGGCATCCGCGCCCGGATAGGTGGCCTTCACCTGAATTTGCGGGTCGGCGATATTGGGAAACTGCGCGATGGGCAGGCTCGACATGGCGACCAACCCGATGATCACCATCAGGATGGAGATCACAATCGCCACGATCGGGCGGTTGATGAAGAATTTCGACATAGGTCAGAAAGTGCCGAGCGCGAGGTGGGTTCTGGCTACGGCTTCTTCTCTGGCGCCGGTGCCGCCGAGGCCGCGGCAGGCTTTGGTCCATACGGCACGGGGTTCACGATCGCACCCTCGCGCACCTTCTGAATCCCTTCGGCTACCACGCGGTCCCCCGCCTTCAACTTCCCCTGGATCACCCACTGGGCCCCAACATGCTCCCCAGCAATCACGGGCACAATGCTGACTTTATTGTCGGCCCCGACAATCGCGACGAGGTTGCGCCCTTGCATGTCGGCCACCGCCTGCTGCGGCACCAGTAGCGCATTCTTCTCCGTTTCCAGAAGTGCCCGCACCCGGGTGAACATCCCGGGAACCAGCAACCCCTGCGGATTAGGAAACTCGCCCACGACCTGAATCGTGCCGGTCCGAACGTTCACCTGATTGTCGGCAAACCGGACCCGCCCCTTCTGCGGGTAAACCAAACCGGATGAGAGCGTCAATTCCAGAGGCGGGCCCTGGGAATCACCACTGCCCCCCCCGCGGAGCACCCTGCCCTCTGCCAGCGCCTGCTCCTGCATCCGCGTCATCAACCCCTCCGCCAGCGAGACATACACCCGGATGGGATCGATCTTAACCACCGTGGTCAGCGGCCCAGTGCTGGGGCCAATCAAGTTACCCACTTGAGCCTGGGCTATTCCAGCCACGCCATCAATGGGGGAAAGGATCTTGGTAAATCCGAGGTTCAGCGCCGCCTGATCGACGACTGCCTGGGCGGCTTCGACCTGGCCCTGGGCCGTCGCATCATTCTGGATAGCGTCGTCGAGTTCCTGTTGGCTGATAGCCTGGGTTTTCGCCAGCGGCGTGTAGCGTACCACGTCCAGCGCACACTTCGTCTTTTGCGACTTGGCCTGGGTAAGCTGGGCCTTGGCTTTGTCCAGCGCCGCCTGAAATGGAGCCATTTCAATCTGGAAGAGCAATTGGCCATTGGTGACCATGCTGCCTTCCGTGTAAGCCCGGCTCACCAGGTAACCGCTTACCTGGGCGGAGATCGTCGCGTTGACTTCAGCTTCCAGGGTTCCGACCCATTCACGGTATATGGGCACGTCTCTCTGCTCGACGGCCACCACTTCCACCTCTGGCGGTGCCGCCGGCTGGGCCGATTGCTTTTCCTTGCAACCGAAAGATGGCACGAGCATCGGAATGAACAGAGCCGTCAACATCGCTCGATGAATCATTTTCTTGGTCATAGCTTGGGTACGCTGAACCGAACCAATAGCGGCCAAGTCACTGCGCCGCCCTTGCAGGTGAAGACTTACGTGAATCGGTATCATACGTCAAGCAGCAGTTATCGCGTCTCGGGGCGGCTAAAGGCTAAAGGCTAAAGGCTAAAGGCTCAATGCTGAATTGCGGATCGAGCATGGGTTTGCCTTCAGCCTTCAGCCTTCAGCCTTCAGCCTTTAGCCTTTCTGCGCCGCCCTGCCTTCGGCCTCGGGCGGGCAGACCGCAGCGAGACAATGCTTGCGCGAACTAAAGATGCGGTTGGCGCCAATCACCCCGGTCAGTTCCTGCTGATCCAGGTCCGCCCGCAGGCCGGTGCTGACCCGAGCGAGAGCAAGCGCGACTCCCTGTTTGGCCAGATCCTGGTGGAGTTCCAGGAGTGCGCGGCCGGCGGAGAAGTCGATGTCGGTGATCGCGCCGGCATCCACCACCAGCCATCGCACTGGGGAGGCCGCGTCTTTGACCAGCGAGTTCGCCTGCTCGACAAAATGATTCGCATTCGCGTAATAGAGGTCGGCGCCGAACCAGTACATCACCACGCCCGGCTCGATCATTTTGCCCGGGACCACCGGATCCATGCGCCAATGCTCCACCGGGTCGCGCATAATGACTGCGGTGTTTGGGCGATAGCCATGGCGCACGTGCTGGAGCATTGACCAGACCAAGGCCAGCAGGATGCCGTGCTCGACGCCAATGAACACCACCGCCACTGCAGTTACTACCGCCAGGTTGAACTCCTTGGGGCTGTTGCGCAACAAAGTGCGCAAGCCCTTCACATCCACCAACCGCACCGCCACGACAAATACGATCGCCCCCAGCACGCAAATCGGCAGGAACTTCAAAGGACCGGTCAGGAACAACAACACCAGCGCGACCGTCGCGGCGGTGGCCAGGTGCGCGATCTGGCTGCTCCCGCCAGAGGTTTCCACCATGGCGGTCTGGGTCGGGCTGCCATTGACGACAAAGGTGCCGCTCAGCGCTGCGGCCGTATCCGCCGCGCACAACCCGAGCAGGTCGCGGTTCTCATCCAGCGTCTGGTGATGGCGCGTCGCGTAGGCGCGAGCGGTCACCGAGCTCTGCGCTACGATCATCACAAAACACGCGCCGGCAATCGGGAGCAATGCGTTGACGTCACTCCAGGACACCTCCGGGAAGCTAATTCGCGGCAACCCACCCGCAACCGGCCCCAGCACGTCAATCCCGTAGCCGGCGAAATCAAGCGCCGCGCTCAAGCCGATCGTCGCAACCACCGCCAGCAGCGCCCCGGGCAGTCTCGGCACCAGCCGGGGTGAGGCGAAAATAACCACGACCACCCCGGCCGAGACCGCTAGCGTCGGCCAATGGAGTTTCCCCAGGTTCCCAACCACTGCCCCCAATTGCCCCACGCTCGTCTTGCTGGTCACCGGGATGCCCAACATCTCGCCCAGCACAGAGATGCCGACCTGGAAACCGACCCCCGTCAGGAAACCGATCAACACGGTGCGGGACAGGAAGTCCGACAAGAAGCCTAGCCGGAGCAACCGTGCCAGCAGCAGGAAACCCGCCGCCAGCAACGCAACCATCGAGGCCAGCGCGACATACTTCGGGCTCGACGCAGCCGCCAGCGGGGAGATGCCCACGGCCAGAATCGCCGCTGTCGCCGAATCGGCTGCCACGACCAGATACCGCGAAGCGCCGAAGACTGCGAATGCTGCCACCGGCAACAGGAGCGTATATAACCCGGTGATGACTGGCGTGCCGGCGATTTTGGTATAGCCCATCGCCTGCGGAATGTTCAGCGCCGCCAGCGTCAGTCCCGCCATCAGGTTCGGAAGGATTTGCGCCCGGTCGAGCGGCAGGATGCCTTGAAACAGCGGCCAGCGATACCGGCCGAGGCGCTTGCCGTTACCCTTCCCCGCGATGCTCATAGGTTGCTGCTGCTTGATTGCAAACGGGTGGACTCTATATGCGGAGCGCGCGAGCGTCAAAGCTCATTTGCCATACTTGGATCGCGCCTAGGACGCACCTTTTCATTTTGGCAAGCGCCAGGAAACGGGGGATTTGCAGAAGATGAGCGCATGCAAGCGCTCAGGGCCGCCATCCCGGTGGAGGAATCGTTTTTGGAACTTGCGGGTGGTGGCCCGGCTGCGAGGGTTGATTTTGCGGCCTTCCTCCAGCCAGGCCTGCGCGAAACTGACCGCCACCCGGCGGAACATGCTCAGGGCAAAGGCCGCCTTGGAGTTGTGGACCCGGCTGTGATCTTCCCCCAGCGTGACGTCCAGCGCGTGATGCAAGCGGCACTCGATGACCCAGTAGCCCCGCTTGAGTTTGAGAAAGCCGCTCGCATCCAATTCTTCCAGGGTGAGACTGCTGATGAGATAAACGATTTCGGTGGTCTTTTTACCCTTGCGGCGAACCCGGCGCCGTAGTCGGGCGATGCTCTGAACTCCGGGAAAGCCCACCTGCTGGGGGCTGGCATCCCGGCAATCCAGCACGCGGATTTCGCGTCGGCCCCGGTTGCGCTCTCGGGTCATGACGTGGGTGTGCGGGGTGGGCTGAGGGGGAAAAACGCTGTTCGGTGAACAGCGTCTCCAGCGTTTCGAAAAGGCCCTTTTGGTTCTTTTTGACCGTCAGCAAGTACTCCCCGCCCTGCGCATAAAGAATTTGCTCCGCCGTCTCCACCTGAGTATGCGCCGCATCGGCCAGCACGATTTTATCGACGATGTCCAGCTTGGCCAACTGCTCGCGCGCGGCCGGGATTTCATTGCTGCCTTCCTTGACCCGGGTTGAACCCAGCCAGCGTCCCGTGCCATCGACGGCGTTGAGCGACTCCACATGGGCATGGCGGATTTTCTTGCCGTCCAGGACCACCAGGTGATCTTGCACCGGTCCCAGGACTTGTTCCTGCCACAAGAGCAGTACCCGCTGCAGAATCTCCGCGTTGACCCCCGTCAGCACGCGTTGAAAGCTGGTGCGTTGGGGACGGCGCACGCGCCCCGTACGCCGGTCGAGGCGAAACTTCAACGCCCGCAACTGGCCCTGCGAAAGGGTGGCGGCGTAGTCGGCCAGGTCTTCATAACCTTTAGTGAGGCCGCTGAAAACGGCCATCGCGATGAGCGCCAGCATGCCGGCAAGGGGATAAGCCAGCGACTGTTTGCGCCGAAACTCGGGAAGGTCTTGTTTTAAGCGCGCCATCAAACTGGCGATTTCTCCCGCTTTGGCGGTGCAGCGGGGTTGGACCTTGGGCAGCCCTTCGGCCCACTGGGTGGGCAACTCCGCCGCGCGCAGCTTGACACAAGCCTTTTTGACCAGTTCGCGCACCCATAGTTGCTTGGGCTGGCCATGCGGCTCATAGAAATCGACCGCGCTGCGCTTCCAGCCGCTGGTGGGTCCCAACTGGCTCCAGCCACTGACTTTGTAAGCCGTACCGCGATACTCCTGGGGATCCACAAAGCTCTCGGCCAGCGCCAGCGGGTGACCCCAGCTACTTTCCCAATCCGAACTCAGGCGCGCCAACATCAGCTTCATAAACCGACTGACCAGGTTGGGATAGTGGCATTCGGGCAGGACGTACAAACGCGAGTTGTTGACCACCAGGGGCAGCCGTTGGCGCCGTTGCTCCTCGCTCCAACCAATAAAGCGATCCCGCGGCTTGATGTGCAGGGCGGCCGCACTCCAAGTGGCTACGGCAAGCCATTGGCCTTTCCAAGTGACCGCATAGCGCAACTGCTCCCCCACCAGTTTTGCGCTATGCAAGTAATGGCCCTCGATTAGAATCTGATCACATTTCTGGAGGTCTTGGGGCTGGACGAGCAACTTCACGGTCATGCCCAACAAGACGGTTTGTTCGTCGGCGGTGGGCCGCCGAAAACGGACTTTGCTTTTTTGCATTCCCGGAAGGTAAGAAACTTCTTGCGGGTTGTCCCGCAAAAAGTACTAAAGGTCGAATTGGCAAAGAATTAGCGATGAGGGCAGACGCGCCCTAGATCGCGCCCAGGGTGAATTCATGAAAGGCGATTCCCTTGGGAATGGGAGGTAGGAAGCGAGCGTTGGGGAGTCGGTTGATACCGTGGGTATGCCGCTGCGCGAGTTTTTGGACGCTTTTGCGGCTGGATCGAGCAGGTGGCGGTCGGTTTGGGGCCACCGAGAGTGGGGTCTGGGCAGATCTCAGCGGTGAGGCTTTGTGCCTCCTGGGCGGCTCTGAAGCGATGGCCGGGATGAGCTTAAGAACTGCGGAGCCAACTCATGGGGCTCTGGTGAAAGAGGGGTGGGTTGTGGTTACCATGATCATCGCCCGGCGGTGAGCTTCGGCGGTCATGTCCGTGTGAAAATCGCTGGTCATTAGGTACTGGGGTTTGGTTTGGCGGGAGCGCCATTCCATAAAGAGGCTATTGCCCAAGCGGCGAAAGATGCCCAGCACGTGCATGGCGTTGGGGTCTCGGACGCGGCAACGGTCGTCGTCCTGAGACACGTCCAGGCGCTGGTGCAGACCGTTTTCAATGCCGCCGAAGCCGGCGCGATTAAGCCGCAGCCAGGCCCGGGCGTCGAGTTCCTCGGGTGGGGCGCTGGTCAGCAGGGCGACGGTCTCGGGTTGGCGGTCAGTGGTTAGACGGTGAACTCTAGCCACCTGTGCGGCAGCCGGGAAACCGACCGCCTCCGGGGTGGTTGGGGTGGTGCAGAGGATGCGGATTTCATCTCGGCTGCGGTTGCGTTCCTGAGTGCAGGCCCGCGTGCGGGTTGATTCCTGAGGGGGGAAAGGCTGCCGGAATCTCCGGCAGCAGGTTTTTTATCGTGTCGTGAATTCCGGGTTGGTTGTCTTTGACCGTCAGGGTGTAGTGAGCTCCGTGCTCCTGCACCAAGTCCCAGCCGGTTTCCGTCTGGGTGTGGAGCGCGTCCAGCGAGACAAACCGGCCCTCCAGGTCGAGTTTTTGGAAGAGTTTGCGCACGACGGGAATCTCGTTGGTCTTCTCATCCACCAGGGCGCTGCCGAGATAATATTGGCTGGGCACCGCCACGGCCGTGAGGATGCTATGGCCGCCGCCATGCTTGGGCTCTTTGCCATCCATCGCGATCAACTCCTCTTTGGGGGGTTGGCCCCGCACCTGGGCCTGGAAAGCCAGCACCGCCCGATCCACCGCCTCGGGGTCCACGGCCTGCAGCGCTCGGGAAAAAGTGGGCTGGCTGGGCGCGGGATACCAGCCGTTGGCCAAGGGATGAATGCCCAGCGCCCGGCGCTGCGACTGAGCGAGGGTTTTGGCGAAAGCCGCCAGGGCCTTGGGCCCGCGCCGAGCGCCGGACAAAATCGCGCAAACCGCCAAGGCCAACAGCGACCACAGCGGGTAGGACTCCACGCGCGCCCGATACTCCGGCACTTGCTTGAAGTGTTCTCTGAGCGGGCGTAGCTGCTCCACCCTCTGGGTGCAGCGGGGGGCCACCTTGCCTTCTACCGGGGCCAAGGCGGGCTTGAGGTGCTGCGCCTGCAGGTTGCGACGGGCATTGTGGCACAGTTCCTTTACAAACAGCCGCTTGGGCTTGTCATGCTTGACGTAGTAGTCCCGCCCGCACCGCCCCCACCCATCCGTCAATCCCAACTCCTGCCAGCCGTTGGCGGTGTAAACCGTGCCGCAAAATTGCTCCGGATCCACAAAGCTCTCCACCACCAGGACCGGGTGCCCGTACTTCTGTTGCCAATCCGCGCTGAGTCGCGCCAAAGCCAGCTTGAGCACGCGTGAACCCAGATTAGGTACCGTCCGGTACGGGAGGAGCAGAAACCGGGCGTGGTTGACCACCAGCGCCAAGCGCCGCCGCCGTTGCTCGTGGGTCCAACCGATCCACTGGTCGCGATGCCGCAGGTGTTTGGCCGCCGCGCAGAATATCAGCACGCCCACCCATTGCCCCTGCTTATCCACCGCAATATAAACGAGCCGCTCCCCCACGGGACGCAAAGCGCCCAAGTAGTGATGCCGGCGAAGTAACGATTGGACGCGAGGCAACTCTCGGGCATCGGCCAACCGGAGTTGGACCTCATCGACTAGCTGCGGCGGTTCCGGATTCGGACAGATTTTGCTTCTAGACATGCCGCCAGCCTAAAACGTTTCGGCAAACGTGTCCCGTACTATATCACAAGTCATTCTCCACCAGCCCGTTAGGATCAGCTATGAATTCGCCCTGGATCGCGCCATACCAGGAAATAGTCAACCGAATGTGCTATAGTGAATGCAGGACGGACGATGGGCAGATATAGTGCAGTTGTGACCTAAAACATCAGGAGCATCTTATGGAAAGACTCGAAAAGATAGCGGTTCTGGATAGTGAGGTTCAGGCTGAACTGGTGGATAGCGTGCTGTCGGAGCGCGGCATTCCCCACCTCATGCGAAGCTACCATGACTCGGCCCTTGATGGCCTCTACCAGGCGCGTGCGGGCTGGGGGCACATCGAAGCGCCTGGGGCTTCCAGGGATGAAATACTGGCCGTGATCGAGGAACTCAAGCGTCAGGCGTCCTCAGCTACCGAGCCCGAGGAACCTTCGGCCGAAGGTCAGTAACGACCGCGGGAGCCCGGGAATGCAGAATGCAGAATGAAGAATGAAGAATGCTGGCCAGATGCAGGCACCGCGGTGGCGTTTCCTGGCATTCTTCATTCTTCATTCTGCATTCTGCATTCGCCTGCGGATGACCGCCATCCCGAGGGTACATCAAAGCAATTGGGCGGCGGCGCGATCAGCGACGACGAGGGCACGGTCTTGGCAGACCCAGCCGGCGGGAATTGTAGGGTCGCGGTCGCGCAGGCGCAGGAGCATGGCGGCTTTCTCTGCGCCAGTTACTACCCACAGGATGCGGCGGGCACGATTGAGAGTCGGGTACGTCAATGTCATCCGGCGCCTTCCCTGGTATGGCTGTGTCACGGCGACGCCGGCCCCGGTGACATGCAGCACCGGGTCACCGGGCACCAGGGAGGCGGTGTGACCGTCGGGACCGAGGCCCAGGTGGATGAGGTCGAGCACGGGCGGGGTGCCGGCGATTTCTTGAAGGAGCCGGGTGTACTGCACTGCGGCGGCTTCGAGGTCGGGCGCTTCGACCGGCATGGCGCAGAGCAACTCGGGGTGGAGGGAGACACGCTCCAGAAGACTTTCACGCAAGTGGGTGAGGTTTCTGTCCGGGTGTCCCGCCGGGGCCACGCGCTCGTCCGCCTGAGCGATATAGACTTTGGACCAGGGAACATCCATTCCCGCCAGGGCGCGCAACATTTGCCAGGGAGTCTGTCCGCCGCTCACGGCCATGATGAAGCGTCCACGCGCCGCCACTGCTCCCCTGCCCTCCTGGGCAATGATCTTGGCCGCCTCGGCAGCGACCGCGGCAGAGTTCCCCAATACTTGAATCTCCATGTCGCCGGGTTACGCCCCCTTCATTTTCCGGTAACTTCCTTCACGTTTCACGTTTCAATAAAATGTCGCCGGGTTACGCCCCCTTCATTTTCCGGTAACGGCGGATGAGGCTGTTGGTGGAGCTGTCGTGGGTGAGCGCGGGGGCGTCCTTGCTTTCCAGTTCGGGGACGATGCGCTGGGCCAGCACTTTGCCCAATTGCACGCCCCATTGATCGAACGAGCCAACGTTCCAGATCGCGCCTTGCGTAAAAACGCTGTGCTCGTAGAGCGCGACGAGCGCGCCGAGCACTGCCGGCGTGAGCCGCTCGGCGAGGATGGTGTTGGAGGGGCGGTTGCCCTCGAAGACGCGGTGCGGCACAAGCCAATCGGGCACGCCCTCGGCTTTGACCTGCTCAGGCGTCAGGCCAAAGGCCAGCGCCTCGCTCTGGGCGAAGACGTTGGCCATGAGTATGTCGTGGTGGCGGCCCAGAGGCGTAAGCGCCTGGCCGAACGCGATGAAATCGCACGGGATGAGCCGCGTGCCCTGGTGAATCAATTGGTAGAACGAATGCTGGCCGTTGGTGCCCGGCTCGCCCCAATACACGGCGCCAGTGTCGTAGTCAACCGCCATCCCATCGAGTGTGACGCTCTTGCCGCTGCTCTCCATCGTCATCTGTTGCAGGTAGGCCGGAAAGCGCTTCAGGTATTGCTCGTAGGGCAGGACCGCAGTGGTTTGCGCGCCGAAGAAGTCGTTGTACCAGATCCCCAGCAGGGCCATGAGGACCGGCAGGTTCTGCTCGAAGGGCGCGGTGCGGAAGTGCTCGTCCATTTGATGGAAACCGTTGAGCAGGGCGCGGAAGTTGTCGGGGCCGATGGCGAGCATGGTGGAGAGGCCGATCGCCGAGCACATCGAGTAACGGCCGCCCACCCAATCCCAGAAGGCGAACATGTTGGCGGTGTCGATGCCAAACTCGGAAACCTTCTCTGCATTGGTCGAAACAGCGACGAAATGCTTCGCCACGGCCTGTTTGTCACCGCCCAGACCGCTGAGCAGCCAGTCTCGCGCGCTTTCGGCATTGGTCATGGTCTCCAGCGTGGTAAAGGTTTTCGAGGAGACGATAAACAGCGTCTCCGCCGGGTCGAGGTCGCGGGTCGCCTCGACGAAGTCAATCCCGTCAACGTTGGAGACGAAGCGGAAGGTCATACCCCGCTCGCTGTAATGCCTGAGCGCCTCGTAGGCCATGACCGGCCCGAGGTCCGAGCCGCCGATGCCGATGTTGACAACGTTGCGGATACGCTTGCCGGTGTGGCCTGTCCACACGCCGCTTCGGACACGACCGGCGAATTCGGCCATCTTGTCCAGCACGGCGTGTACCTCAGGCACCACGTTCTTGCCGTCCACAAGAAAGGTGGCGTCCTTCGGCGCGCGCAGGGCGACGTGCAATACGGCGCGGTCCTCCGTGAGGTTGATCTTGTCCCCGCGGAACATGGCATCAATGCGGTCGCGCAGGCCGGATTCCTCGGCCAGTTCCACGAGCAGCTTCACGGTCCTGCCGGTAACGCGGTTCTTGGAGTAGTCGAGGAAGAGGCCCGCCGCCTCGGCGGTCAGGCGCTCGCCGCGGCCGGGATCGCCGGCGAAGAGCGTGCGCAGGTGGACGCCGCGGATCTCGCGGTGATGGGCCTCGAGGGCCTTCCAGGCGGGATGCTCCTTCAGGGGCCGGTCGGTGTATGTCATCGTCTTCTCCTCAGGCGCTGCGGGCGAGGTGGAAAGGCCGCGCCCTCCCCTCCCGCCAGGCGCACGGCGCACGGTCATCGGGACGCGTCCTCCCTGCGGACGGCGAGGATGGTGATGTCGTCGGCCTGGGGCGTCCCCGCCTCGAAGGCGCGGACCCCTCCCAGGAGCCGGGAGACGGTCTCCTCGGCGGTGCGGCCGGCCCCCCCTGAGAAGAACTCCAGGAGCCGCGGGCCCCCGAACTGCTCCTCCTCCCGGTTCTCGGCTTCCGTGACGCCGTCCGTGTAGAGGACGAGGGTGTCGCCGGGAGAGAGATCCAGCGTCTCGCTCCTGTAGACGTTGCCCGGCTCGAGGCCCAAGGGGATCTCCGAGGCGGGGAAGACGTAGCGGGGGCTCTCGCCCGCGGGGACGAGGAGGAGCGGGTTGTGGCCGGCGCTGGCCCCCGTCACCTTCCCCGAGGCGGGGTCGACGACGACGCAGGCCATCGTGACGAACATCATCCTGGGGTTCTGCGCGGCCAGCTCGTCGTTCAGGCTTGCCAGGATCTCTCCGGGCTGCTGGCACTGCCGGGCCATCATCCGGAGGAGGGTCACCGTGACCGCCATGAAGAGGGACGCCGGGACCCCTTTCCCCATGACGTCCCCGATGACCACCACGACCTGGCCGTCGCCGGCCCTGAGCACCTCGAAGAGGTCGCCCCCGACGCGCTTGGCCGGCTCGATGACGGCGTGGATGTCGAGACCCGTGCCTTTCGTGCAGGGGGTGAGGTCGGAGGGGAGGATTCCCATCTGGATCTCGCGGGCGATGCTCAGGTCGCGCTCCATCGCCTCCCGGACCGCGTCGGCGTAGGCCTTCGCCTTGAGGAGCGACCGGACCCTCGCCTTCACCTCCAGGATCTCGAAGGGCTTGGTCAGGTAGTCGTTCCCGCCCAGCTCGAACCCCTTCGCCTTGTCCCGGACGTCCTCGAGAGAGCTGAGGAACATGATCGGGAGCTCCCGCGTCGCCTCGGCGGCCCTGAGCCTGCGGCACACCTCGTAGCCGTCGATGCCCGGCATCACGATGTCGAGGAGGACGAGGTCGGGCGGGTTCTTCAGGGCGGCCCTGAGGGCGCTCTCTCCGTCGAGCGCGACGCTCAGCTTGTGCTCGCCGCGGAGCGCCTCCACGAGGGCGTCCACGTTGGCCTTGACGTCGTCCACGATCAGGATCCGGCACTCCGACAGCTCTTTCATCGCCACGGATCAGACTCCCTTCTCCGCCGCGGCGCGGCGGAGCTCTTCGAGGGCCGCGTCGAAGGAATAGGACGTCACGAGCCGCTCGAAGGCCCGGAAGGCGTCCGGTGCGAAGAGGGACCGGAGGGCCGGCCCTTCCGATTCCAGGAGGTCGATGGCCGCGGCGTCCGACTCGCCGAGCAGGGCGGCCAGCCTACCCACGGCGGATTTCACGGCTCCGGGGTCGGCGGGAGGCCCTTCGACGGAGGCGGAGGGAGCCTTCTCGCGGCTCTGCAGGAAGGGCTGCAGGGAGGCGGCGAAGCTTGCCAGCGCCGTCCCGAGCTTGCCGCGGAGGACCTCGACGGCCGCGCCGTCCAGCCGCTCCCGGATGGCCTTCTCCAGCTCGGCGGCCGCGGCCTGGACGGCGCCCGCACCGATCGTGCCGGCCACGCCCTTCACGGTGTGCGCCAGGCGTTCGGCGACGGCGGCCTCGCCCCGGTCGAGGCTCTCCCGGATCCTCTCCGCCGCTCCGGCCTGCCCCTCCACGAACTGCGCCAGGAGGCTCCCGTAGAGCTTCACGTTGCCGGCGACGCGCCTCAGGCCGCCGGCGGTATCCAGGCCGTCGACGACCGGCACGGCCGGCGACCTCTCGGCGGCCGCGGGGCCGGGCGGAGGCGCGGCCGGCTCCTGCAGGGGAGGAGGCTCGGGCCGGGGCGAGGCGGCCGCCTTGCAGTACCGCGCGAGGGTGCCGTAGAGGACGGCGGGGTCGATCGGCTTGGCGACGTGGTCGTTCATGCCGGCCGCCAGGCACCGGTTCCGCTCCTCGACGGTGGCGTGGGCGGTCATGGCGATGATCGGAAGGCCGGCGAAACGCGGATCGGAACGGATCTTCGCGGTCGCCTGGTAGCCGTCCATCTCGGGCATCTGGACGTCCATCAGGACGACGTCGTAGGGGTGGGCCGCGTCCGCCCGCGCGAGCATCTCCACGGCCTCGCGCCCGTTGCCCGCCACGCCGACCACGGCACCGACTCCTTCCAGCAGCTCGACCGCGACCTGCTGGTTGATCTCGTTGTCCTCGGCGAGGAGCATCCTCACTCCCGACAGCCGGAACTGCGAGTCGTCGCCCTGGGCCGCTGCCCGGACCGTCTCGTGCGAGGCGGGCAAGAAGATGGTCACGAGCGCGTCGACGAGCGTCGACTTCGTGACCGGCTTGACGAGGAAGCTGTCGATGGCCAGCCGTTCGGCCTCCTCGCGCACCTCCTCCCGCCCGAAGGCGGTGACCATGACGACCGCGGGCTGGTGGTGGAGCGCCGCGTCCTGCTTGATCCGCTTCGTGGCCTCGAGGCCGTCCATCCCCGGCATCTTCCAGTCCATGAAGACGACGTCGTAGGGCTCGGAGGCATCGTGCTGGTGGACGGCGGCGACGGCCTCCGCCCCCGAGCTGACGGCGTCGACGTGCGTCGCCACGTCCTTGAGCAGGTCCATCAGGACCTCGCGGGCGGCGGCGTTGTCGTCCACCACGAGCGCCCGGACGGATGCCAGCCCCTCCGGGACCACCCGGCCCGTGGCCGACCCGAGGCCGAGCCAGACGGTGAAGAGGAAGGTGCTGCCCACGCCCGGTTCGCTCTCCAGCCAGATCTGTCCGCCCATCAGCTCCACCAGGCGGCGGGAGATGGTGAGGCCGAGGCCGGTGCCACCGTGCTTCCGGGTGGTGGACATGTCGGCCTGGATGAAGGGCTGGAACAGCCTGGCCGACTGCTCCTGGGTCATGCCGATCCCCGTGTCGCGGACCGTGAAGCGGAGCTCGACCTTCTCTCCCGCCCGGTCGAGGACCTCGGCCTTGAGGAGGACCTCGCCCCGCTCCGTGAACTTCACGGCGTTGTTGACCAGGTTCGTGATGATCTGCCCCAGGCGGAGAGGGTCCCCCACGAGGTACTGGGGGATGTCCGAGGAGACGTCCACGAGGAATTCCAGCCCCTTGTCGTGGGCCTTCTGGCCCGTCACGACAGCGACCGACTGGAAGACCTCGTCGAGCTTGAACTCGGTGGCCTCGATGTCGAGGCGGCCCGCCTCGATCTTCGAGAAGTCCAGGATGTCGTTGATGACGGTCAGGAGCGACGTCCCGGCGTTGTGGACCTTGCCGATGTAGTCGCGCTGCTTCGGGGAGAGGCTGGTCTTCAGCGCGAGGTGGGAGAGGCCGATGATGGCGTTCATCGGGGTGCGGATCTCGTGGCTCATGTTGGCGAGGAACATCGACTTCATCTGCGTCGCTTCCTCCGCCGCCGCCTTGGCCGCGCGAAGCTCCTGCTCGCCCGCCTTCCGGGCGGTGATGTCGACGAAGCTGATCACGGCCCCGACCAGCTCCCCGCCCTTCTCGATCGGCGTGGCGCCGTACTCGACGGGGAACCCGGAGCCGTCCTTCCTCCAGAAGAGCTCGGCGTCGGTCCGGCTTCCCTTGCCGTGCCGGTAGGCCGCGTACATGGGGCAC
>Ga0118677_10008899_pt1 | contig 15900 bp, 8 predicted proteins | sample AliMusrvi5mmetaG_FD_86154 | JGI IMG/M metagenome (GOLD analysis project Ga0118677, IMG submission 86154) | reverse complement strand
CTACCGATGCCAACGGCGCCAAAATCTATCATCCCAACCGCCAGGGCGTTACCTTCCCGCTCGCCGACGCCCTCTGCTGGCTGATCGCCTCCCGCCAGCAGATCCTCGATGTCGAGGAACTCGGGAAGACCGGTGCCGATGATCCCGCCGTCGCCGAGGAACTTCCGGGAACCCTCGCGTTCTTCAGTGACCTCTGCCTCGTCCAGGCCAGTCGCGCCGCCGGCGAAGTCTCGCGCATCTGCAGCGAAATCGTCTTCGGCTACCACCCGCGCCCGAATGGCTCCTGTCCAGACGTCTCCGGCCTCGATACGTTCACCAGCCTGCGCGCCAAACTCGATGCCGCAGTGTTCGGCTTCGGCCTCGCCAAAGACCGCGCCGCCAACGCCCTCACCACCGTCATGATCCCCGAAGCCCTCGATTATCCGATCTAAGACAGAAGACCATGAGACAGAAGACCATGAGACAGAAGACAGAAGACAGGGAGACAGAAGAAAAGAGAAGATGCCGGTTCGACATATCTTTCTCTTGTCTTCTGTCTTCTGTCTTCTGTCTTGGAGCGCAGCGGTCTTCTGTCTTTGACTGATTACTGATTCACCATGTCTGATTCCGCCGCTTTGCATTCTGGCACTATAGATCGTCCATGCATGGACGCCGATATCGTCTGTGTCGGCTTCGGCCCGGCAGCGGCAGGCTTCCTAACAAAGCTTGCCGCCGCCGCTGTGAACCCGGATGGCAGCCCGGCCCTCGAAAGCCCGTCGATGCCAGGCATGCCCTTGCAAGTCCTCTGTTACGAGCGCGCCGATGACGTCGGCTTCGGCGTCTCCGGCGTCGTCACCAATGCCACCAGCATCCGCCAATCGTTTCCAGAACTCGACCCGACGCAAATCCCCATGGCCGCCCGGGTCACCGACGAAAAGCTTATCTATCTGCTAGATCCGCTCGGGGCCAGCCGCCGTTCTTTGACGATGCGTATGGCGGACAAGGCGATCCGCGCGTTGCGCGGCATCCTCAGGGTGAAGTACGATGCGATGGTACTGCCGTGGATCCCGTCATTCCTGCACAAGAAGGATGGCTTGATCCTTTCCATGGGTCAGTTCACGCAGTGGGCGGGCAGCCAGGTCATGTCGTCCGGCGCGGTACAAATCTGGCCCGGCAGTCCGGTGGGTGAGGCTGTCATTGAAAACCAGGCGGTCACTGGTGTCAGGTTGATGGACCAGGGAGTTGGCAAGGATGGCAAGCCCGCCGATGGATTCATGCCGGGCATGGACGTGCGCGCGGCGCTCACCGTGGTGGCCGACGGTCCGGTCGGTGCGATCGGCCAGCAGTTGGACAAGGAATTCGGCGTTCCCGCCGGCCACCACCTGCACGATTGGGCGCTGGGCATGAAATTTGTTGTTGATCTTCCCGCCGATTGTGAACTCGAAGCGGGCACGGTCCTGCACACGATCGGGTATCCCGAGCCGGAGATTTTCGGCTTCCTCTATGTGCATCCTGACCGGGTCGCATCGCTCGGCATCTTTGTTCCCTCGTGGTTCGACAATCCGGCCCGCACCGCCTACCGCTATCTCCAGCACTGGATGATGCATCCCTATCTGTGGCACCACCTCAAGGGCGGCCGCCTCCGCTCGTGGGGCGCCAAATCCCTCCAGGAATCAGGCCTCCGCGGCGAACCCCACCTCGCCGGCGATGGCTTCGCCCGCATCGGCGAAGGCAGCGGCTCCACCAATGTGCTCACCAACTCCGGCGTGGATGAGGCCTGGGCCACCGGCGTCCTGTTAGCCGATGCCGTCATCGAATTGTTACAGGTCGGCAAACCCTTCACCCGCGACAACCTCGACGAAAGTTATGTGAAACGCCGCCGCCAGAGTTGGGTTGCCACCGATGGCCGGATCGCCGCCAAAGCCCGCGATGGATTCCAGCGCGGCGTGGTTCCCGGACTGATCGGCACCATGCTCACCGGCCTGACCAAAGGCATGCTCTCGATGCCCGGCCGCCCCGGCCCGCCGCATTCCCGCGTCACCACCCTGGAAAACTACTACGAAGGTCGTATTCCGAAGGACGAGATCGCCCGCATCCGCAAGGAATGCGATGCCAAGGGCATTGCCGCCAACGGCATGCTCATGGAACTCGCCGGCTGGCCGGAAATCCCTTATGACGGCGAACTCCTGGTTACCCACCAGGACGCGCTGCTCATGGGTGGCAAGGTCCAGGCACCCGCCGGCTATGCCGACCATGTCGGGTTCCTCTATCCCGCCGAGTGCGAATCCTGTGATTGCAAAATCTGTGTGGAAATGTGTTCCGGCCAGGCCATTACCCCCGGTGAGGACGGCCGCCCCGTCTTTGACCGGGAAAAATGCATCCACTGCGGTGCCTGCCTCTGGAACTGCGCCAAAGCCCACCCCCACAACCCCGAACTCACCATCGTCAGCTTCCAAGCCGGTGCCGGCGGCCTCCACTCGGCCGAAAATTAGACCATGAGACAGAAGACAGAAGACTGGAAGACAGAAGAAAAGAGAAGATGTCGTTTCGACCTTTCCTGTCTTCTGTCTTTGAGCGCAGCGGTCTTCTGTCTTAACGCCACTTCAGCTTTATACCCATAACCACCAAACACCTCACTTCATGTACTCCATCATCGTCTGTGGCAGCCTCGTTCCCGATCCGCTGCAAACCCTCGAACCCATCACCGGACCCACGGGCCCGGCCTTGAAAAACGAGATGATGCTGCCGTCATGGTTGGATCCATGGGCAGGACACGCGCTCTATGAAGCCGCCAACCTCGCCGCCAAACACCCCGGCAGCAAGGTCTGGCTGGTGAGCCTCGGACCCAAGGCCAAGTTGCAGCAGGTCATGATGACCGTCGCCCAGAAGGTGCCCTTCGAACTCATCGCCCTCGATGGCTCGGCCGGCGGCTTCACCGACGCCGCGGCAACCGCCGCCGCCCTGGCCGATGCCATCAGCGCCATTCCCGGCCTCGACCAGTCAAAACTGCTGCTGTTCGGCGGGTGGGAATCCGCGTCCCGCGGTGCCGGAGCTACGATGCAGATCGTAGGTGAGCGCCTCGGCATCACCGAACAATTCCAGGGCGTCGATTCCCTAACCGTCGGCGAGAATGGCAGCCTGCGCGTCATGGAGCGCGTCGAAGGCGGCAAACACCAGATCTCGATCTGCGACAGCCCGCCGGCCGTGTTCGGCTGGGCCACCGGCAACCTGCCTGAACCCCGCAACAACCCGCAGGTCGGCATGGCCAACATGCGCGGCATCATGCCCGCCCTCCAGAAAGCCAAACCCTCACCCGTCGGCACCGGCGACATCACCTTCGCCTCGGTTTCCCTTCCCACCCAATCCCGCACCACCCAAATTATCAAGGACATGCCCGCGGAACAAATCGCCGCGGAAATCGTCGCGTGGATCAAGGGATAAGACCCAAGACCATGAGACAGAAGACAGAAGAAAAGAGAAGAGGCCGGTTCGACATATCTTCTTCTTATCTTCTGTCTTCTGTCTTGGAGCGCAGCGGTCTTCTGTCTCTTCCGAACAACCTCTAACGTCTAACTACCAACTCTTAACTTCGCCCCACATGCACTTATTCCTCACCCACACCGAACCCGACGGCACGCTTGCCAAGTCCGCGCTGGAGGCGCTTGCCGCCAGCATCCAACTCGCCGAATCGCTGGGCGCGCCGATCAGCATTGGCCTGATTGGTGAGAATCCCGGCCCGGCCGCGAATGACATCGCCACCTGTGGTGCGGCGAAAGTCCTGACCGTTTCCGGGGCGGATTTCGCGCAGGCCCGCTATGCCACGGATGCGGCGGCGGCGGAAGCCCTTTGCCGCGCCACGGCCGCCACCATCATCACCGTTCCGGCCACTTCGCGCTGGAACCGGATACTGGCGGGTGTCGCCCACCGCCTCGGCGGCAGAGCCGATACCCATATCACCGGCCTAACAGTTTCCGGCGGGCAGCCGCAGGTTTCCCGGTGGTTTTACCGGCAGCGCATGGAAGCCGTGTTCACCCGCGCCACCCGCCCGTGGCTGCTCGCCCTGGAAGGCGGCATCGCCACTGTGGCGGCGGTTTCCAACCGCCAAGCCGATACCCCCGCCCCCGTGGAAGAGGTCTCTCTAACACCTCCCGCCGCGCGTACCCGGGTCACCGGGTTCGAGGCACCCGCGTCCGACCAGCAGACGATCCGGCCGGATGCGGGGTTGTTATTTGTTACGGGTGCCGGGTGGACGAAGAAACAACCGGACGGTCAGGTCAAGGTAACCGAGGCTGCGGCGTTGATTCTGGATTTCCTGCAACTGACCCGATCATCGCTGGGTAGCACCAAATCGTTGGTGGATCTCGGTGGCGAAGGCCAATCCGTGTTGCCGTTCCTCAGCCATCTCAACCAGGTCGGCCAGACCGGATCCACCCCGCGCCATGCCCGGGGCCTTTCCACATGCTGCCACGGCGAGGAACCGCATACCGTCGGCTGGCGATTCATCGGCGAACGCCGCGCCATCAGCCTGGATGCCAACTGCGGTTGGGCTCGTGGCAAGGCCGACATCCTCTACGTCGCCGACGCCTTCGACGTCATCGCCAGAGTCAACGCCCTGCTCGCGGGCTAACGTGGCGGCGGTTTCCAACCGCCAAGCCCAATCACCCGCCGCGCCCGATCCGTCGAACCTTGGTTGGTTGTTCAGTGAGGCACCAAGTTGCGCTTGCGGGCCGGGCGGGGTGGATTATTGTTGGCTGTTGGATATTGAAGTGACGTTAGATCCCGCCCCATTTTCCTGTTTTCCTGCTTTCCTAATTCAGTTTCAACTTCGGTTTTCGGGTTCATAACTCATTCTTAATCCGTTTAATCCGTGGTTTCTATTTTCCTCTTTAGGTTTACAGCTCCTAAGGATACCCGGCGAGGGGTTAGGGTTTGATGATCTCCAAGCGCATAAAGCGGCTCTTGGCATCGGTGACGGGCTGGGTGTCCAGCACCTCGACGCGAACGGGATTTCCTGTGCCGACTTCACTGACCGTTGACGGTCCGCCCCACACGCCGTTAGTGCAGGTAGCCGTGATGTGCCAACTCGTGGGGGTCAGGGAATCGCTGACCAGGACATGCAGGATCACGTCCACGGCATCGGTGTTGCGATTGAATGTGAACGTGAGGGTTGCCGGATTGCGGGTCAGCATCCCATCGGTGCGGGCCAGTCCGTCGGAGAGAGCCGTCGATGATCCGGTGGCATACTTCAGCAGGTTCGGAAAACCGTCGTGCAGAGGATCGGCCATGTCACCGCTGATGTTCGGGTCTAGCAATTCATCCGGCGTGAAGTGGTTGGTTTTCCACGCCTCGTAGGGCGATGCCGATATCGGAATCAGCCGGCTGAGACCTTGGTGCGCTTCTCCACCGATAAAGCTGAAGGATCCGCCTACCCAGATGGCCCCGTTCACTTCAGCGAAGCAATAGGCGTTACTGTCGGCCCCCACGTCGAAGTCGGTATCCAAGCTGCCATCGGCATTGAGGCGGCCGAGGCGTTCGCGCGGCTGTCCGCCCAGCGACGTGAACCAACCGCCGACCAGAATCTTGCCATCGGCTTGCACGGTCAGGCCGCCGACGTAGGAGGTGGGTGCCGGGGCAAAGGTCGGATCGAGGGTGTCGTCGGCATCCAAGCGGGCCAGATACAAGCGGCTCTGGCTGCCAACCTGGGTGAACATGCCGCCGATCACGAGCATGCCATCGGTCTGACGGCGGAAACAGAAGACCGTTCCGTTAGGGGACGCCGTGGCAAACGAAGAATCCAGCGACCCATCAGACTTGAGTCGGCCCAAGTAACTGCACGACTCCCCGGCCAACTCGGTGAAGTTGCCGCAGACCAGGATTTTGCCGTCAGGTTGCACAAGGATGTCGCGGACATAATCGTTGGTGCCGATGATCGTGAAGGTCTCATCCAAATTGCCATTCGCCTCAAGGCGGGCCACGCGGCTGCGCGCGACGCCGCCGATGTTAGTGAACTCACCGCCTATCAGGATCTTTTCGTCCGGCTGGAGGGCTATGCAGGACACACTGTAGTTGGGGGACGGGTCGAACGATTCGTCCAACGTGCCGTCGGAATTGAGACGGCCAAGGTAATTGCGGGTTTGCCCGGCCAGCGTGGTGAACGAGCCGTTCACTAGAATCTGGCCATTCGGCTGGATAACCAGACTGGCGACCGAACTGTTAGCCCCGGGGTCGAACGTGCCGTCCACGCTGCCATCGGCATTGAGCCGGGCCAGATTTTGGCGTGCGATTCCCCCGACATGGTCGAACCACCCGCCCAGGATGATCTTGCCGTCCGCTTGGACGGCGAGCGCGTAAACGTGACCGTCGGTCTGCGGCGTGCCGCTGTCCGGCAAGGTTTGGCTGATGGTGTAGCGTGCCGTGCCCGACCACTCGTTGCTCGCCGCGTCGGTCACGGTGCAGGTGAAGGTGCCGGGCGCGTTCTTGGTGATGCTCGGCGTGGTGTCCCCGGTACTCCACAAGTAGGTGTACGGTGGAATGCCATCAGAGGCGAAAACCGTGAAGGTTTGCGATTTTCCAGGCGTGCCAACCGAAACCGATGGAGGCGACACGTAACCATACAACGACCAAACCACGGTGAGTGTGGCCGGGGTGGATAGCACACGGCCAAACGCGTTACTGACGAAACAGGTGTAATTGCCGGAGTCGCTGTAATAATCCACCCACGCCAGATTCAACGTGGTGGTGGTGGTCCCGCTATAGTGCTCGCTGTCGCTGAGGTCCACCCCATCTTTGCGCCACTGATAGAGCAACGTCTCGTCACCGGTGGCGATCACGGTGAAACTCAGCGGATTGCCGTAGACGCCCGTCTGTGACTCCGGTTGCCGGGTGATGACGGGCGCACGCGGGTCCGGCAAGGCCGAGGTGATGTGGAGTGACCAACTGTTGAGCGTGCCGCTATAGCCGCTGCTCTCATTCACGATTTCCAGAACCCAGTCGCCGTTGACGTCTTCTCCATCCAACACCGACAGCGGGGTTGCCGGGATGTAGCTGCCGGTGTAGGGCGGGCTGCCCTCACCCATCGGAACGCCGGCCTCGTCATCCAGCGTCGTGTTCACGAAACCCTCCTCGCCATAGAGTTCCCAAGCGTTGATCATATTTACGCGCGTTCCCCACGGGCTGATTAAAGACAGCCCAAGGCAAGAGTTATAGCAGAAATCGAGGCTTAAGGTCACATTGACGTCCACAATCTTTCCCGTTACGCCGCTAATGGTTGCGGTGGACGTCATGGTCGCTGCTGCCGGGATTGTTTTCGGAACGTCCGTCGAAGGAATGGTGACGTCCGTCGAGTCAATGGGGTCGTAACAATTCCGGTATTGGAATGTCAGAATGTCGTGGTCGCCCCAAGCTAAGTCCGTTGCCGCCGTGAACCCGACATAGGCAGCGGTGTAGCCGAGAATGCCGGCCAGATCCAGTTCCCGGCTCAGGGTGGGAGTGGCGGGACGCAGGCCGGTCTGGTTCGCCCGGACCTCCATGTTCGTGCCGTCGTAATCCACCCACGCATACCAGACGTTGCCGTCATCGAACAGCGGACTCACGTCCGCTGTAAACGGCGCCCCGCTGCCGTGATCGACGTCGCCATTGAGATTGATGCCCAGGTGATTGGAACTGGGGTCGTTGTGTTCGGCGCTCTGAAAGGTGTCGAATTCCACCGCGATGCTGGGGTCAATCCACCTATAACCCGGCCCGGTACAGTCACCACCGGTGTTGTTAACGACGAGTTGAATCACAAAGGCCAGTCCGTTGCCGCCTGTGTCCGTGCCATCCGACCAGTATCCGCCTGGGTTCGTGACGCGAAACTTGAAGAACGCACTGAACGTCGCGGCATCCACCTGCTCGGTGGTGAAGAAAGTGCCGCGTTGCCACAAGTCGGCCGGCACCAGGCGCAGCACATCTCCATCGCCGGTGCCGACCACCGCCGCGCTCCCATTGATGGTCAGCCCGGTGGTGTCGCTGAAGTTGCTGAACGCAAGATCCACCGCAGTGCGTGCATTGAAATCAATGGTGTTTTGATCTGGCCCTACCACCACGGACTGCGATGCCGGTGTGAATCGGATACCTGTTTTAGCGGGTGTGATTGTATAAGTTCCTGCTGCCAAGCCGGTGATGGTGTAGATGCCAGACTCATCGGTGATCACCGGGCTTCCCGACGGTGTGGGCGTAACGGTCACGCCAGCCACCCCGATGCCATCCTGCATGATCGTGCCGGAGATCGAGTAGGTCACGGCTTCCGCCACGAAATCCACGTAGGTCAGGTCTGAGTCGACCGCTACCGTCCACGCCGATGGCGTGAAGCTATATTCGGCCTTCGCTGGAGCAACGGTGTAGGATCCCGGATGCAAGCCCGTGATGGTATAGTGGCCGGATTCATCCGTGGTCACGGGCGTGCCGGAAGGTGAAGGCGTGACGGTGACTCCGGCCAGGCCGACTCCCTCATGGGTGATCATACCGGAAATCGAGAAGAGAGTGACCGGCGGAAAGATGATGTCGTCTATCCAAACCGCATCTCCTGAGTAGCTTCCACCCTCATCCTTGATATACTCCCACCGGTAGGTGTGAGTGCCAGCCGTGACGAGGTAACTCCCCCCAGTGTACCATCCGTTAGATCCTGACCATTGATTCTGGAACATCCCGTCGATTGAGAAGCGAAAAAAGTCGTGCCATTCTTCGGTGTAACCATGCCAAAAAAAGCTGACGTATCCAGCCTCACCCGTCAGGGTGGTCTCCAGGTAGGTGTGTTGATTGTCGGCAATGGTGCCGGCTTTCGCCGAATAGGTTCCGCCATGCTGCGTTGTGCTATCCAGAGTCCAACCGGCATCGCCGCCAGTCACCCATGGCCATGCGGTTAGATCGCCCGTCTCAAAACCCTCGTCGATCGGAAATGCCGTCGCGGCAAAATTCACGTCGGTCTGGTTGGGACCTACAGTCACGGATTCTGCTGCCGGCGTGAACGTAAAGCACGGCTTCGAGGGGGTAACTGTGTAGCTTCCATGGGCCAGGCCGGTAATCGTGTAGTTGCCCAAGTAATCGGTATAGACCGGTGTTCCCGAAGGCGCGGGGGTAACGCACACAGAGGCCAGCGGCACACCTTCGCTGGTGATCGTGCCACTGATGCTCCACGGACCTATCACCTCAACCACGGACTCCACAATGTCCGTGCTGCCATTGGCCGCTGTGACCTGCAGCGTGACCGTGTGGGTTCCGATAGGGAAGCTATGGCTCGTTGTGACCCCGGTGGCATCCGGTGTCGCGAAGTCCAACCCGTCGGAGGCATCGAAATCCCACTTGTAAGCGCTCAACGTCGAGCCCGGCGGCGGGAGCGAAGCGGTCGCGTCAAAGGAGAACGTCACTGCATCGGTGACCGGATCGCGGGCAACAAACGTTGCCTGCACGGCCGCCACCGGCCCGTTGATCCGGTATAGCCCGCCGCCGGCGCCATAGGATGACGCGCCGTAGATGCTTCCGTCGCTGCCTTGGATTACGGATGTTTGGGGTGAGCCGCCGTCGGTGCCGCCGGTGAAGCTGTACAGCCTGGCGTAACCGGTGCCATTCGTGTTGATCTTATACACGGTGCCATCGTTGTTGGTGCCCCCGGAATAGGTGGTGCCGTATAGCGTGCCGTCACTTCCCTGCACGACCGCGGCATAAGGCAACCAACCATCGCCCGTATCGCCAAAGACCTTGAGCATGGTGTAACCGCTACCGTCCTTATTGATCTTGAAGACCGTGCCAAGTCGAGAACTGCCAAGCGGACCGCCAGACCGAGTGGTGCCGTAGAGCGCCCCGTCTTGGCCTTCAATGAGCCCGGAAGGAGCTTCCTCCCCCTGATCACTTTGCCGGTAAAATGTCTTCAGCTTGACAAAACCGCTGCCGTCCGTGTTCATCTGAAAGATCGTGCCTGAATCCATTCCTGTACCGCCTCCATGCGGCATGGATCCATAGAGTATCCCGTTGCGCCCCAGCACAAGCGCGGCATCGGGATTGGTCCCATCGAAGCCATCGATCTGCCGTAGCACGGCGAAGCCGGTGCCGTTGGTGGCGATGGTGAAGATCGTGCCTTTGTAGTTGGTCCCGCCATACTGTGTGGTGCCGTAGAGCGCACCGTTGCCATCTTGCACAAGCCCCGCCGCGGGTGAGAGTCCGTCAGCCGTGGCGCTGGTGCTAAAGTTCTTGAGCACCGTGAAACCGCTGCCTTTACCACCGCTGCCACCGGCCCGAGTCGTGCCGTAGAGCGCGCCATCGAGGCCTTCGAGAACCGGCGCCATCACTTGCGATCCATCCGCGTCATTGAAGTTCCTGAGCACCGTGTAGCCGCTGCCGTCCCTGTTGATTTTGAACACCGAGCCACTGTAGCTGGCGCCCCCGGAAGAGGTCGTGCCGTAGAGCACGCCATCTCTGCCCTCGATGACATTCGCTGCAAGGCTGTAGATCGGCTTGATCACATCAAAGGTGACCGGCAGCTCGGCAGCCCTCGCCGTCATTTGGGGGTAGGTGCTGGACAACGTCGCGATAACGAAAAACAATAAACCAGTGTTGGTTCTCATGGCTGCTTTTCTCCTTTGGATAATTATGGTGATCCTGCCTGCCTTGCCAAGGATTTTCTGGAAGATTTTCTGGAAGATCTGCGGGCGGCGGATTCTGTGGCTGTGCGGGCGCTTTGAGCGGTGTCAGAGGGATTCGAGGACGAGAATGCGGCCATCGCCGAGTAGGACCTCCTGGGCTTGCTAAGTTGGGCGTTGGCCGAACCAGTTGGTACCGGGATCATCGTCCGACTCTCCGCCAGCGCCGAAGTGCGAATGGAGAGCGCTGTCAGACTCCACCCATTCTCTGATCATGGCCAGGCGAGTCTGGAGACTCGCGGTCCATCGGAAACCGGAATTCCTCCTTGCGGATCAGATATGGCTAAACTATTGATGGGTGGCAGGAGATGACAAGGTTTCAGAAGGAGTCATCCGGCACGAACCGGATCCAGTTGGAAGATGCGTTGAAGCATCTGCTGGATTGTGATGAATCCGGGCGTGGGGCCACGGTGGACAGTCTGGCCGGGGCCTTGTCGCGGTCGCGGCGGCATGCGGCGGAAATATTGGGGCATCTGCGTGGGCGGGGCTTGGCCACGGCGGTCGGGGATACGCATCATCTGACTGCGGACGGGCGGATGTATGCCATCCAGGTGGTGCGCACCCACCGCTTGTATGAAACCTGGCTGGCACGCGAAACGAGCATGCCTGCGGCCGATTGGCACCGCGAAGCGCACAAGGCGGAACACCATTTGGAAGCGGCCGATGTCGACGCCTTGGCTGACCGGCTGAACAATCCGCGGTTCGACCCGCACGGCGATCCGATTCCCACGCGGGAGGGGCATCTGCCGAAACGCCTGCTGACCTCGTTGGCGTCATGGCCGGACGAGCGGCCGGCACGCATCGAGCACATCGAGGATGAACCGGAGATTCTGTTCCGCCAAGCTGAGGTGCTGGGTTTGGCGCCGGGGTCGCGCCTCGACCAACTGCGGCATCTGTCCGACGGTTCGATCGAGGCGATGCTGGAAGGACGCCGCCTGGTGATTCCGGCGGCCATCGCCACCCTGATTCATGTGACCGGCTCTGATAGTGGGGATGATCCGCCCGCCAATCTCGGGCGTCTATCGGATTTGGCAGTGGGCGGGGAGGCGGTGGTTTATGGGTTGGCGCCGTCATGCATCGGGCCGGAGCGGCGGCGCTTGTTGGATCTCGGGGTGGTGCCGGGAACGCGCATCCGCTGTGAGTTTCCGAGTCCGTTCGGCAGTCCGCGGAGTTATGACATTCGCGGCGCGCTCATCGCGCTGCGCGACAATCAGGCGGACCGGATCCTGATCCACGATCCGGTTTCACCTAACTCCCCGGCCCCATGAATCCGCCTGATCCTCATGAACCCGGCGCGGCATGCGCGGTGTGTCCGTCGCGTTTCAGCCAACTGCGCAAGCTCGGATTGCGGGTTGAGGCCAGCGACCATGTGATTGCCTTGGCAGGCAATCCGAACACCGGCAAAACCACCGTGTTCAATGCCCTGACCGGGTTGCGCATGCACACCGGGAACTGGCCCGGCAAAACGATCAGCCGTGCCGAGGGCGGGTTTTCCTATGAAGGCAAACGCTATAAAATGGTGGATCTGCCGGGCACCTACTCGTTGTTATCGGCTTCACCCGACGAGGAGGTGGCAAGATCGTTTCTGTTATTCGGGCAGCCTGACGTGACGGTGATCGTGGCCGACGCGACCTGCATGGACCGCAATCTCAACCTCATCCTGCAAGTCCTGCAAATCACCCGCCGCGCCGTGCTTTGCCTCAATCTGATGGATGAAGCCAAAGCCCATGGCATCGTGATCGACGTCCGCAATCTCGCCCGCGATCTTGGCGTGCCCGTGGTTCCCTGCGCCGCCCGCTCAGGCGAGGGCATTCCCGAATTGATCCGCGAAATCGCCGCCATGGCCACCCGCACGGATTCTCCTACCCCGCGCCGCCTGCCGCTTGAAGTGCCCGGCCTCGGGTTGGCCCTGGACCGCGTGGAAGCCGGCTTGCACGAGGTATTTCCGCAATTGCCGCAACCGCGCTGGGTGGCGCTAAGGTTGTTAGAAGGCGATCGCGAGATCATGGATGCGGTCCTCTCCGGTGATCTTGGCGCACTGGCCGGAACATACGGCGCCGGCCCGAACCATGGCAATGGATCCTGATAGCGAGGCTGCCTCAGACCCCAGAGACCAGAAACCAGAGACCAGATTGAAGACTTGACCTAACTAAACATGTTTGCTCTTTCAAGATTCTAGATGAAAACTCCCGACGACGTGCTGCGAGAAGCCCGGGAACTGCGGTGGCAACTGCCGCAGAATCTGCATGACCGGATCGCCGAGTCGATCTACGGTGAGGCGGCCCGCATCGCGGGGCGCAGCATCACCCGCACCGACGGTTCGCGGCGCCTGGTGTGGCAGCAGAAACTTGACCGTCTTCTTACCAGCCCGTGGACGGCATTTCCGATCATGATCGGGATGCTGGGCGCGATCCTGTGGGTGACCATCGTGGGCGCGAATCTGCCGTCGGAGGTTCTTTCCTCGTTGTTAGTGGACAAGGGTCGCGCGGTGGTGTCCGGATGGTTGGTGGCCGCTGGCGCGCCGGAATGGGTGAGGGGATTGTTGGCGGATGGCATGTATCTGGCCACTGCCTGGGTGATCAGCGTGATGTTGCCGCCGATGGCGATCTTTTTCCCCTGTTTCACACTGCTGGAGGACTTCGGGTTTCTGCCGCGCGTGGCCTTCAATCTCGACCGGATTTTCCAAAAAGTGGGAGCCCACGGCAAGCAGGCGCTCACCATGGCCATGGGCCTCGGGTGCAACGCGGCGGGCGTTGTGGCCACCCGCATCATCGATTCGCCGCGCGAACGGCTCATCGCCATCCTGACGAACAACTTTTCGCTGTGCAACGGGCGCTGGCCGACCCAGATCCTGATGGCCAGCGTGTTCATCGGCACGCTCGCCCCGAAAGGGTGGGGCGGCTCGATCGCGGCCTTGTCGGTGCTGGTGGTAGCGTTGTTAGGTTTCGGCTTCGCGATGCTCACGTCATGGATGTTGGCGCGCACGGTGCTGCGCGGCGAGGCCACCACGTTCAGTCTGGAATTGCCGCCCTACCGGCCGCCGAATTTCTGGAAAACCTTGTACACCTCGTTGATCGACCGCACGCTCATCGTGTTGTGGCGGGCGGTGGTGTTTGCGCTGCCTGCCGGGGCCGCCATCTGGTTGTGCGCGTTCATTCCCGTGGGCGGCCAAAGCCTGGCCGCGTGGTTCATCCACGCCAGCGATCCGTTTGCCTGGCCGATGGGCCTGACCGGAGTGATCCTGCTCGCCTACATCGTCGCCATCCCGGCCAATGAAATCGTGGTGCCCACCATCCTCATGTTGACCGTGCTGGTCACCGGCGCGAGCGGCGGTCACGGTGCCGGGGTCATGTTCGAGACCGACAATGAATCGGTGCGGGCGATCCTGACCGCAGGCGGGTGGACCACGCGCACCGCAGTCTGCCTGATGCTGTTCAGCCTTTGCCACAACCCGTGTTCGACGACGTTGTACACGATCTATCGGGAAACCCGCAGTGCGAAATGGACCGTGGTGTCCGCACTGCTGCCGCTAGTGATCGGTTTCCTCCTGTGTGTCGCGGTGGCTGCCGTGTGGCGGGCGGTGGGATAGGAATTAGGGCCAAAACCTCCGCAATTCCTTGGGCGATCTGTTCTTCGACGACGGAGGAAATGGCCCGGCTTTCGATGTTGAGCCCGACCGTGAAGACAGCGGATGGAATCTCTTTCTGGCAGGCGACGATTCACCGCTTGAAGCGGGCTTCGTATTGCTCATGCAAGCGTTGATGCATTGCCTTGAGGTTGGCAAGATCCAGCGTTTCCAGCGATTCGTATGAGCTTGCCCGGAGGTCCAGGAACTCCTCGAGACTCTGGATTTTTCCGATCCACAGGCCTTCCACGCGGCCTTCCACGCGGCCTTCCACACGGCCTTCCACACGGCCTTCCACACGGCCTTCCACACGGCCTTCCACACGGCCTTCCACACGGCCTTCCACACGGCCTTCCACACGGCCTTTGGCGATCAGTTTTTCTGCGACGGACATGGTGCGTTGTTCGAGTTCGGGGTTCGAGGACAGTTTATGGAAGATTTGCTCCACGTCAAGGTCACTGTCGGAGTGAAGGGCGTAAAGAAGCAGTTGACCGATTAGGTTCTCGGGCAGTTGTTCGACGATAGTTTCTGCCAGCCATTGGAAGAAGCGCAGCAATTGCCGCTCGCGGGCCAGTTTCATGAGTTGGAGGATGACGCGCAGGCGGGTATCATCCTCCTCGGTGTCCGGGTCGGACCGGGTCAGATCGAGCAGGGCGTGTTGGAATTTCGGCAAGAACGGCAGGAGATCGGCGGCGAGTTCGTCTGACAGGCTGAATAGGTCCTCGAAGGAGGTGGAAGCGTTCCAGGTGTCCGGTTGGGAGAACACGGCCTTGAAGAATCCGTCGTTGGTGTGGGAGGCGGGTGCCAGGTGGTCTGAGGGATTATCCACGATAAGAACATGTAGATCCCGCGACACCGGATGGCAAGGCGGATTCGAGGGCGGATCCGAACCGGGCCCGCGTGACGAAGATGGGTGATGGTGAATTGAAAATCTGAGCCTTGAGGGACGGGAGAGCCACGGCACCCCTAAGGTTCGCGTACCGCCGCGATGAATGCCTCGACGTTTTCCCACGGGACATCGGGTTCGAGGGTATGGGTCGGGGCTAACAGGAGGCCGCCGCCCTTGCCGACGGTGGCGATGAGGTGGCGCACGGTGTCCCTGATTTCCTGCGGCGTGCCGAAGGGCATGGTCGTCTGGGTGCCGATGCAACCCCAGAATGCGAGTTTGTCGCCGAAGAGTTCCTTCATGCGCGCGGGTTCCATGCATTCCGGTTGCACCGGGTTGAGGATTTCCACGCCGATCTCTATCAACTCCGGCACGATCCGTTCCATGTTGCCGTCGCCATGATAGAATATCAGGATGTCCGGGTTGACCTCCTTGGCGGCGCGGATCACCTCGGCCAGCCGCGGCTTGAGCGTGGCCCGCCACAACGCCGGGCTGATCATCATGTCGAGCTGCGTCGCCACGTCATCGCCCAACATCAGGATATCCACTCCGGCCTGCGCATAACGCCGCGCCATGCCGATCCGGATCGCCGTGAGCTTGTCTAACAGAGAGATTGCGATGTCCTCCTTGCAGACGAGTTCCTCCATGAAGCGGTCCATGCCGCGCAGGTACCATGCGAGTTCGAAGATCGTCATTTCCATGAAGGCGGCCACGACGAGGTCGCGGGCCTTGAGACT
>Ga0118677_10008898_pt1 | contig 15900 bp, 12 predicted proteins | sample AliMusrvi5mmetaG_FD_86154 | JGI IMG/M metagenome (GOLD analysis project Ga0118677, IMG submission 86154) | reverse complement strand
CCCCGTAGGCGCCGGTGTCGATGCGCTTGAGCGCCTCGTCGATTTCGTAGAGAGAATCCTGTTCCTGGGAAAGAAGGCTGAGGGCGAAGTCGCGGTCGTAGGCGTCGCTGCCGGCATCGGCCTGATGCATTCCAAAGGCCGAGGCCTCGCTGCCTTCCGCGCGGGAGCGGAGACTGTCCTTGGCCACGCCGTTCATCGAATCCAGAAGCGTGTCCTTGAGGGTCAGGAGCCGGTCGCGCTGTTTGGCGAGAAAGCCGACCGGTTGGAGCGGAGGTTTTTTCGCGGTGACTTTCGCGGGAGCCGCGGTTTTTCTCGGAGGGACAATGATTTTTTTGGCGGTTTTGACCGTCGGCGCGGGCTTGGCCTTTTTTGCGGGTTTTGCGGCCGGGGCGGCCGGCTTTTTCGCCATTATTGCGGGCGCGGGCTTGGCCGGTTTCCGGGCAGGCTTGGGAGCCGGCTTCTTCGCCTTCGGCGCATGGGAGGCGGGTTTTTTTGCCGGTTTGACAGGAGCCTTCTTGGCCGCCTTTTTCGGGGCAGGTTTGGGGGATTTCTTAGATTTGGTCGCCATGTGATCGCTGAAGAGAAAGGGGGCGATATGTAGCGCCTCAGATGCGGGTGTGCAAGGGGAATCTTGGAAAAATTCTCAGGTGGCGCGTCGGGGGCAAGCGAGGCGGGGTGAGGAGGTCACTTTCCGACCAGCACGAGCCCCGACCATTCCCGGAGGATATATTGTTTCTGGGCGGGCAGCGGCTGTTCCGCGCCGGGGCTGCAGATGTCGTCCGGGGCGGGGAGCCCGGTATCGACAAACCGGAGCCAAGACATCCCCTTCGGAAGCACGGGAAAAGCGAAAGACAGCGGCTTGTAAAACATGTTGAAGGCCACGTATAAAAATTGTGGGGGACCACCGATCGCCTCTCCGTGCCGGCCGCAGAGCATGAAGGCCATGGAGCGGCTGGAGGCCGACCAGTCCGGCCTCCAAGGCAGCACCCCGTGCCAGCTGATGTCCGGGTAGCCGCTGCCGACCTGGTCGCGGGAGGTGAGGAATTCTTTTTGGCGGAATGCGGGGTTCGCTTTCCGGAAAGCGATCATCGCCTTGGTGAAGCGCAGCATCGCGCGGCCCTCGTCGTCGAGATCCCAGTCCAGCCAGTTCCAGTCCTCGTCGTGGCAGTAGGCATTGTTGTTGCCGCGCTGGGTGCGCCCGCATTCGTCGCCCATGGAGATCATGGGAACCCCTTGGCTGGTGAGCAGGAGCAGCATCGCGTTCTTGCACTGGCGCAGGCGGAGCGCCCGCACGTTCGGGTCCCCGGTTTCCCCCTCGGTCCCGCAATTCCAACTGTTGTTGTCGTTCGCCCCGTCGTTGTTGTTCTCCCCGTTTTCGATATTATGTTTTTCGTTGTAGGAAAACAAATCGCGCAGGGTGAAGCCGTCGTGGCAGGTGATGAAGTTGACCGAGGCGGTGGGCTTGCGTCCGGCGGCGGCGTAGAGGTCCGGCGAGCCCATGACCCGCTGGACCATCTCGCCCACCGTGCCGGGTTCGCCCTTGAGAAACCGCCGCGCGCAGTCGCGGAATTTTCCGTTCCACTCCATCCAGCGCCCGTAGGAGGGAAAATTGCCGACCTGGTAGAGACCTCCCGCATCCCAGGCTTCGGCGATGAGGTCGCACCCCGCCAAGACCGGATCGTAGGCCAGCGATTCGAGCAGGGGCGGGTTAAGAAGCGGGGCGCCTTTGACATCCCTTCCGAGCACCGAGGCCAGGTCGAAGCGGAATCCGTCGATGTGGTATTCCGAGGCCCAATACCTGAGGCAGCTGATCACGAATCCGCGGATGGCGGGATGGTTGCAGTTTACCGTATTCCCGCAGCCGGTGTAATTCAGGAAGTGGCCTTTCGAGTCGAGGATGTAGAATGTTTTGTTGTCGATGCCGCGGAATGAGATCACCGGGCCGTCGGCTCCCCCCTCGGCGGTGTGGTTGAACACGACGTCGAGGACGACTTCGATGCCATCCGCGTGCAGTTGCCTGACCATGTCCTTAAATTCGTGGACCTGCCGGCCTTCCTGCGCGCTCGCGGCGTAGCTGCATTTCGGCGCGCAAAACCCGACCGTGCTGTAGCCCCAGTAGTTGCAGAGCGGTTCGCCGGTGGCCGGATTGGTGCGCGTGTTTTCGGCCTCATTGAATTCGAAGACCGGCATCAGCTCGATGCAGTTGACCCCGAGGTCGCGGAGGTGGGTCGCCTTTTCCGCCAGCCCGGCAAATGTGCCCGGGTGTGCCGCCGAGGAACTGGGGTGGCGCGTGAAACCCCTCACGTGCATCTCGTAAATGATCATCTCGCTCTCCGGATGCCTCAGCGGGCGGCTGTGCTCCCACTGGTATTCCTCGTGTGGGATCCGGCCCCGATAGACGGGTTTGTGGCCGGTGGGTTTCCCCATCCAGATTTCCCGCCCGGCAATTTTTCGCGCATGGGGGTCGAGAACGACATTCTTCGGGTCAAAGTAATGCCCCTCCCTCGGGTCGTAGGGCCCCTCGAACCGGAACCCGTATTCCATTTTCTCGTAGTCCAGATCGTAAACCGTCATCGCCCAGACCTGCCCGAGGCGATACTCGGGAGGGAATGGGATTTCCGCCATCGGATCGGAGGCTCCCCTCTCGAAGAGCACCAACGTGCAGGCGGTCGCATGCACGCTGAAAATGGAGAAGTTGACTCCGTGGGGGACATGGCTTGCGCCAAACGGCATCGGGTGGCCGTAGCGGAGTTTGAATTCGCCATGGGAATGAGTCGGGTTCGGACGATCGGGCATCTGGAGAATGCTAGACATCCGGTCTCAAAGCACAAGCCATGCCTTCGGGCTTGTGATCGCGGGATGTTGGGGCAAATTACAAGATCCGATGCCTGGATGTTACGCCGCATTTCACAAACAACTGGGAGACATGGTCCTCCTGGAACCGTCTCTATCCCGGCTTCGGGCGCACCATGGCCCGCCCGTGAGGTTGATGACGAGGAACGGCCACGCCGATCTGGTCGCGCTCATGCCGGGGGTGGAGTGTGTGAAGGGGCTGGCGCTGGCTCCCGCCCGTTTCCTTTACTGCTTTGACCCGTTGAACAAATCCGCCTTCCGCTCGATGCTGGCCCCGGTTCTCAAACGGCACCTGATCCGCCCCGCGCAGGAGGAGCTTCACTGGTATCATCCGATTGTTTTCTCGCGGCCTTTGAATCCCGAACTCGGAGATTCCTATGTGGCGGAATATTTTTGGGCGAACACGCCCGTGCCCGCGAACGGGCCGTTCCGGCCGCCGGTCTTGTCAAAACCGCCCGACGATTGGGCTCCGGCGGGATGGAGGGCGGGAGAATTCGTCCTCGTGAATCCGACTTCGGGCTGGAAAAAAAAGATGTGGACCGTTGACGGATGGACCGCCGCTATCCGTTCGATTGGATCCCCGTGCCGGTTTGTCCTCACGAATGCCGGCTCTGGATGGCAGAGCGCGCATTGCGAGAAGATCGCCGCGGCGACGGGGGCTGTGATCGAGCCGACGACGTTGCGGCAGTTTCTTTGGCTCTGCGCCAATGCCAGGGCGGTCTTGACGGTGGACGGCGCGGCATCGCATCTGGCCGCGGCATTCGGCGTGAAGTGCTTCACGGTTTTCGGGCCGACCAGCCTCGCCAACTGGCACCGTCCCGCACCTGGCCAGATCGCTTTCCAGGCCCCGCCGGACAACACCGGATCCCGGATCCTGAAAAAACTGGTGCCGGAACCGGTGGTCGAGGCGCTCGCCTCGCTGAACCTCTGAGGCCGCCGGGAAAAGAACCAGCGCGGAGGCGGATTCCGCCAATTCACTGACTTTCATGCGGGGCAAAATTTGTTTCAATCGCGAATGCTGATTGTGGTAGTCTCGTTTGCATGAGCTCTCCGAACCGGGTCGTAAAAACCAAAGTCCCAGCGCGTGTCATTGCCTCCGCAGTCCTCATCGGGGTGTCTGTGGTGGCCGTTATTCTGCTGGCTGTTTGGCAAATCCAAAGGGGGCAGCACGAAGCGCGGATGACCGGAGTGATCATCTCGAAGGAATTCCAGCCCTTCTCCGCGCCCGAGCGGGAGATCACGTTGAATCGCAGTGGCACCGTCAGCGCCCGGACCAGCGAGGGACAGTATCTCATTTCGGTGGACGTGCCGCAAAAGGATGGTTCCAAAAAGACATACACCGTTTGGCTCAACGACAAAGGACGGTATGACGCGGTGAAAGTCGGCGATTCTTTCGATGTCGGCCCCTATCTTATTCCTTCCAAGTAACCAATCGCACCCGAGGCTTTTGGGCGATCCGCTTCGCATGGCATGCTGCCCGTGGGTGTAAGAAATAGGCATGGTGCTCGCGCCCACAGTGTTTATTCCACGAAAAAAATCTCACCAATATTTGAACGAAACCGCCGGGCCTCATGTCTCAATTTCCAACACGATCCTGTCATTACAAAGTAAAACATAAATTATGAGCATCAATACCTCCGAACTCACCCATCAAGTCCAAGAAAACCGCCAGTGGGTTGACCCGCTTCTTTCGGAAGTGGGCAAGGTCGTTGTGGGGCAGAAAAATCTGGTGCACCGGTTGCTGGTGGGTCTTCTGACCAATGGCCACGTGCTGCTCGAAGGCGTTCCGGGACTTGCCAAGACGCTGACGGTGCGGACGCTTGCGAGCTCGATCCAAACGGGGTTCCAAAGGCTCCAGTTCACGCCCGATCTTCTTCCGGCGGATCTGATCGGCACGTTGATCTACAACCCCCGCGAGAGCCAGTTCACCACGAAACTCGGCCCGATTTTCTCGAACCTGATTCTTGCCGACGAAATCAACCGCGCGCCCGCCAAGGTCCAGAGCGCCCTGCTGGAGGCGATGCAGGAACGCCAGGTGACCATCGGCGATCAGACCTTCAAACTGCCGGACCCGTTTCTGGTCCTGGCGACCCAAAACCCGATCGAGCAGGAGGGCACCTACCAGCTCCCCGAAGCCCAGCTCGACCGCTTCATGTTGAAAGTCCATGTCGGGTATCCGACCCGCGAGGAGGAACGTGCCATCCTCGACGCCATGTCCACATCGGCCCCGCGTCTCGATGTCCAGGCGGTCGTGACGGCCGATCAAATCATCCGTTCCCGCGGAGTCGTCAACGACATCTATGTGGACGAGCGCGTGAAAGACTACATCGTCAACATCGTCTGGGCGACCCGCGACCCGGCGGCCAGCAAACTCAAACTCGACGGGATGATCCGCTACGGGGCTTCCCCGCGCGCCACGATTTTCCTCACCCTGGCAGCCAAAGCGAATGCTTTCATCGCCGGCCGCGGCTACGTGACGCCACAGGATGTCAAGAGCGTGGGGCTGGAAGTGATGCGCCACCGCATCGCCGTGAGCTACGAGGCCGAGGCGGAATCGGTCACGTCGGAAATGATCATCGAACAGATCTTCGCCGGCCTCCCGGTCCCTTAACTTACAATGCGAAATTCGAAATGAGGAATGCGAAATCAAAAACCATGCGCCGCTTCCCTCTCATTTCGAATTCCCCATTTCGCCTTTCGAATTTTTCTAAAAAATGGACCGTGACCCCAAAGAAATCCTGAAAAAGATCCGCCGGCTCGAGGTGCGGACCCGCCGCCTGGTGAATGCCGGGTTCGCCGGCCAATACCCCAGTGTTTTCAAAGGCCGCGGGATGAATTTCGAGGAGGTTCGGGAATATGCCGCGGGCGACGAGATCCGTTCGATCGACTGGAACGTCACCGCCCGGATGAATGCGCCGTATGTGAAAAAGTTCACGGAAGAGCGGGAGCTCACGGTCATGCTGGTGGTGGATGTGAGCGCGTCGGGGACATTCGGGAGCGTGGAGCTGAGCAAGCGCGAGCTGGCCGCCGAGGTGGCCTCGATCCTGGCCTTCAGCGCGATCAACAACAACGACAAGGTCGGGCTCCTGCTTTTCAGCGATGATGTCGAGCTTTACATCCCGCCAAAAAAAGGCCGCCTGCACACCCTGCGCCTGATCCGCGAGATGCTCTATTTCCAGCCCAAAGGCAGGGGGACGAACCTCGCGGGCGCTTTGGACTACCTCAACCGCGTGATCAGCCGCCGCGCGGTCCTCTTCCTGATTTCCGATTTCATCGCGCCGGATTTTTCCAAGGCCCTCACCGTGTCCAGCCGCCGCCACGATGTCGTTGCCATGCCGGTGAGCGACCCCGGCGAATCCGCGATGCCCGATGTGGGCATCATCACGCTGGAAGACGCCGAGACCGGGCAGCAGATCGACATCAACACCGGAAGCAAGGGCGTGCGCCGCGGGCTGGCGGATTTGAACGAGTTGCGCCGCAAGTCGGCCGAGCGGCTCTTCCGCAGCCGGAGGGTGGACATCGTGCGCCTCTCCACAACCGAGGACTACCTTCTGCCGCTGCGCGCGTTTTTCGAGCAGCGGGAACGCCGGCTTGCAGCATGAACCCAGTCCCGGCCGCTCCCACTCCTGCTCCGATCCACGACATCGTCGGCCCGGTCTGGTTTTTTCCCTGGCCTGTCTGGGTCGTCGTGTGCGTGGCACTCGGTGTGCTTGTTCTCCTGGCCGGTCTCATTTGGGGGCTGCGGTCGTGGCTCGGCCGGAAAGCACCGCCCACCGCGAAGGAGCGGGCTCTCGCGGTTTTGGACGCGCTGCGGGGGACGGTGGCCGGAGCCGATCCGTATGCGTTCGGGATCACGGTTTCCGACGCGATCAGGAACTACATCCACGAGCAGCACGGGCTGCAGGCCACCACCCAGACGTCCCTGGAATTTCTGGAAACCATCCGGGCCAACCCCGTCTTCACGGACAATGAAAAGGCCGGGCTAGCGGTCTTTTTGGAGAAGACCGACCTCCTGAAATATGCCAGGGCCGAAGCCGGCGAGTCCGAGATGATCGGGCTGCTGGAAACTGCGGGCCGGCTCGTTCGCGCCGAGGTCCAGCCGGGGAAAACCACGGAGGCAAAACCATGACGTTTTTCGGCGTGACCATCGCGTATCCATGGGTGCTCCTGCTCCTGCTCCTCGTCCCGCTCATCGCTTTTCTGCGCGGCCGGTTCGGGGGGATGGCGGGGGTCACGTTTTCCAGCACGGAGTCTTTGACCCGCTTGGGAATGCGGCGCCGCTCTCGGGCAGGGGCCTTTCTGGCGGCGCTCTCGTATTTGGCTTTGGCCTCCTTCATCGTGGCGCTCGCCCGCCCCCAGCTTGGCAGCGAGACCACGCATGTCCAGGCAAGCGGGGTGGATATCATGCTGCTCCTCGACGTTTCCCGTTCGATGTTGTCCGAGGATTTTTCCATCGGGTCCAGCCGGGCGGGCAGGATCGAGGTCGTGAAGAAGGTGACCGAGCAGTTCATCCGCAAGCGCCCGAACGACCGGATGGGGATCATCGCGTTTGCCGGGCGCCCGTATCTCGTCAGCCCGCTCACCCTCGATCATGACTGGTTGCTCCAGAACCTCGACCGCATCCAGATCGGCCTCGTCGAGGATGGCACGGCGATCGGGTCCGCCATCGCGTCGGGTGCCAACCGCCTCAAGGACAAGGAGGCGAAGACGAAGCTTATCGTTCTGCTGACCGACGGCGACAACAACGCTGGCAAGGTCATGCCGCTGACTGCGGCCGAGGCCGCCAAAGCGCTCGGGGTCCGCATCTACACGATCGGGGTCGGCACTCAGGGGGAAGCCCCGTTTCCGTTCACCGATCCCTTCGGCCGCAAGGTTTATCGCAACGTGCCGGTCGATTTTAATCCCCAGACGATCCAGGACATCGCCAAAATTGCCGACGGCATTGCCTACCAGGCTACCGATACCCGCTCGCTCGAAAAAATTCTCGGGGAAATCGACAAGCTCGAGAAATCAAAAGTGGAGGTGGAAAAAATCGTGAACTACCGCGACCTTTTCCCCTGGTTCCTGATGGCCGGCCTCGCCTGCCTCGGAGCAGAAATCCTGCTTTCACAGACATTATGGAGACGATTGCCCTGACATTCGGTTCCCCGCTCTGGCTCTGGGGGTTGCTGGCGTTGCCGGTCTTCGCGGCGCTCTATGTGTGGTCGCATCTCCGCGGGCGCGCCCTGATTTCTAAAGTGGTTGCGCCCCGTCTCCGCGACCAGCTTGCCGGCTCCGTGAGTGTCGTCCGCCGGGTTGCCCGCGGGATTCTCATCGTCCTCACGTTGGGCCTGGTATTGGTTGCCCTCGCGCAGCCGCGATACGGGTTCATCCAGAGGGAGATCAAGCAGAAGGGCCGTGATATCATCGTCGCCGTGGATACTTCCAAGAGCATGCTGGCGACGGACGTTGCGCCCACACGGCTGGCGCGCGCCAAGCTTCTCACCCAAGATCTTATCCGCCTGCTCAAAGGCGACCGGATCGGGCTCATCGCGTTCGCCGGTTCCGCCTTTCTCCAGGCACCGCTCACGCTTGACTACGGTGCCGCGATCAATGCGCTCGACGAGCTGGACACCAATGTTATCCCGAAAGGAGGAACCGATATCGCGTCCGCGATTGCAACCGCCGAGCAGGCGTTCGGGAAGGCGGAAGGCCAGACCCGCGCGCTCATCCTCCTCACCGATGGAGAGGAACTCGATGAAGATGGGGTCGCCGCGGCGAAAAAAGCCGCGGAGCACGGGATCCGCATCTTCACCGTCGGCATCGGCTCTCCGGAAGGCTCGCTCATCCCGTTCCGGTCCGAGGACGGGCGGCAGGACTTCGTCCGCGATGTTTCCGGGAAGCCTGTTCAAACGAAGCTCGATGAAACCCGGCTGAAGGAGATCGCGAAGGCGACCGGTGGGTTCTTCGTGCCCATCGGGCCTGATGCCGCGAAGGAGATTTTCCAGCAGGGCATCGAGCCGATGGATGCGACAGAGTCGGGAGTCCTTTCCGCGCGTCAACCGTTGGAGCGCTACCAGTGGCCGCTCGGTTTGGCCGTGGGATTTCTGATGCTCTGGCTTCTCCTCGGGGAAAAACGGCGGGGGCGTCCGCGCGCCGCTGTTGCAGCGGCAGCGCTCGCGCTCGCACTCGCACTCGCTCCCCGGCTCGATGCGGCCTCCTCGGGGCTGCAGGATTATCAGTCTGGAAACTTTGACCGGGCACGCAAGGTCTTCGAGCAACAGTTGAAGAAATCACCGGATTCTCGCGAGGTGCAGTTCAACGCTGGAGCCTCCGCCTACAAACTCGGGGATTTTGAACAGGCGATCTCCCACTTTACGAGCGCGCTTCTTTCCGAGGACAACAGGCTGCGCGAGGATGCCGCCTACAATCTCGCCAACTCGCTCGTCCGCCGCGGCGAGGCAGCCAGCGATAAATCGGCCAAGAAGTCGGACTGGAAAAACGCCATAGAACAATACACCGAGGCCCTCAACCTCGACTCGAAAAACAAACAGGCGCAGGAAAACCGCGACATCGTGAAGAAACTCCTGGAGGAACTCGACAAGCAGGAAAAACAGCAGGACAAAAAGCAGGATCAGAAAAAAGACCAGAAGGACCAACAGAACAAGCAGGACCAGCAAAACAAGGACCAGAAAGACCAACAGAACAAGCAGGACCAGCAAAACAAGGACCAGAAGGACCAACAGAACAAGCAAGACCAGCAAAACAAGGACCAGAAGGATCAACAGAACAAGCAAGACCAGCAGAACAAGGACCAGAAAGACCAACAGAACAAGCAGGACCAGCAAAACAAGGGCCAGAAGGACCAGAAAGACCAAGAGGACAAGCAGGACCAGTCCCATGAGTCCCCTAAGTCCCAGAATTCCCAAGACGACCAAAAAAAGAGCGCCCCCAAACCGACCCCTGCTCCGACTCCCACTCCAGGCGAGAAGAAAGAAGGCGACGTGAAAGCCAACGCCGGTGATGAGAAGAAAGATCAAAAGCCCGAAGAGCAGGCGGCGGCAGCTTCTGAGGAGCAAGGCAAAGACGGGCAGATGAGCGCAGCCCAGGCCCGTGCGCTTCTCAAGTCCTTGAATTCCGAGGAAGAAAAAGTGAATCTCATCCAGCAGCCGACTTCGCAGGAGGTGCTGCGTGACTGGTAATACTATGAAACGTATCTTTGCTCTGCTGGCGGTTCTTCTGCCGATTTGCCTGCATGCCCAGGAAGTCGCTGTCGGGCTGTCGGTCAACCAGGCACAAGTGGGCGAACCCGTCCAGCTCATGGTCACCGTGCGGGGGGCGAGGGGAGCGGATGTGCCCCAAACGCTCGCAGTGAAAGGCCTGCAGATCAACCTTGCGGGACGATCCACTCAATTCGAAATGCACAACTTCAAGATGAGTTCGACGCTCACCTACACCTACCTGGTTGTCCCGCAGTTCGAGGGAGAGTTCACGATCCCCTCATTTGACGTCCAGATTGAAGGAAAGACATTCCGCACCCAGGCGATGAAACTCTCGGTGAGCGGCGGCGCGCGGGCACCCCAGCAGATGCCGGGCTTTCCGCAGAATACCGCGCCGATGCCTTCCGGTCCTCCGCCGGCTTCCGCCGATGCGGGGGAACCGTTTTTTGCCGAGCTCGTCCTTTCGAAAAAGAAAGCGTATGTCGGGGAGGTCGTTCCGGTGGAGCTCCGGTTTTATTTCAACTCCCGGATCGGCGGCCAGGTGGGCGAGCGGCCGACCTTCGGGGGCGAAGGGTTCACGGTCCAGAAATTTTCCAACGCCGTCAAACGCGACCAGGTCGTCAACGGGGCCAGCTATGTGGTCTTCAGTTTCCAGAGCGCGATCACCGCTGTGAAATCGGGCACGCTGGAAATCCCCGAAGCCACGCTGGAGGCACGGCTCCAGCTCCCCGGCAAAGCGCCCCAGGGGCTCGGGGATTTTTTCAACAACCTCCCGCTCCCGCAGGGAATGTTTACCGATAACCGGGAGGTCACTCTCAAGACGAAGCCCACGCAAATCGAGATTCTGCCGCTGCCGAAGGAGGGTCGCCCCGAGGATTTTTCCGGAGCTGTCGGCAGGTTCACCATGGAGGCCAGCGTGTCCCCCAAGAAGGCATCTGCGGGGGAGCCGGTCAATCTGAAGGTGGCGGTTTCAGGGCAGGGAAATTTCGAGGGTATGGGAGCCCCGGTCCTGACCGGAGACGAGGGGTGGAGGTCGTATCCCCCTTCGGACAAATTCCAGTCCACGGATGCGGTGGGGTTCACCGGGGAGAAGACGTTCGAATTTCCCCTCATCGCGCGACAGGACCAAACCCGGACACCCGGCGTGCGTTTTTCGTTTTTTGATCCCTCCGCGGGAAAATATTCCGTGCTCACACAGGAGCCGCTCGAAGTGAATGTGAAAGCTGGAGGAGCCCCGCCGGTCGCCGCCGTCACTCCCGCCGCACCGCAGGCGGACAAGCCGTCAGCGGCGCCGACACCGGCCTCCACGCCGGACATCACGGCCATGGCCGGAGGTTCGGCAAGCTGGGCCTCGCTCTTCTTCCGCAAGGATTTCCTCATCGCGAATGCGTCCATGGCTGTCGCCTGGCTGGCGGTGGTCCTGATTCTGTCGCTGCGCAGATTTTCTCGCTCGCGCGCGGGCCGCGAATTGGCGCGGAAAAAACTGTTGAGGGATGCGTTTTCCGGCCTTCAGGATGTCGGGCCCGACGAGTTCTACGAAAAGGCAAGAGACTACATTTACCTGCGGTTCAATGCCGGGGGTGACGACTTGGCCGTCGCGGCGAGGATCGATTCCTCTTCGCTGCCCGCCGAATTTAAGACCTCGCTTCACCGGGTGATCGAGCGGCACGCGGAAACCAAATACGCGGCCGGGGGAGCGTCTCCGCCATCCACGGAAGAGCGCCAGGCGGTCATCACGATTCTGAAGGAACTGGAGGCGCGTTATGAAAAGTAGTCTGTTTGTCGTTCTTTTGCTGTTTCTCGGCAGCATGGTCAGGGCGGACATGCTCTCGGATGCCAGGGCCCGCTTTCAAGATGGAGAATACGAGCAGTCGGCGAAACTCTACGAGCAGTCGCTGGAAAAATCCCCTCCCTCCGCAGCGGTCTTTTTCGAGTTGGGCCGCGCTCTCAACAAAACCGGGCAGGAGGCCCGCGCGGCGCTGAACTTCCGCCGCGCTTTGATCCTCGACCCCCGCTTTGCCCCGGCACGGTCCGCCCTTCAGGAGGCCAATGTCGCACTGGGGATCCCCCCGGTGAAACAGGACTGGCGGGCACAGGTGGTCGAGCGGATTCCGATGGATGCTCTGACGCTGGCAGGGACCGTGTTCTTCTGGGCTGGCGCATTTGTCGGCCTGGCGGCATTCCTTCCCCCGTCATTCCGAGGACGCCGGCTGGTGGCGGGGATTTTGCTCCTGCTGTTCGGGCTTTCCATGCTTTCCGTGGCCTGGCTCTGCGACCCGAGAATCTCGCTCGCCAATACCGCGCTCGTGCTCACGAACGGCGGGGCCGCAGTGCGCAGTTCTCCCGCCGACCAGTCGGAAAAAATCGCCTCATTGCCGCAGGGAGGCATCGTCAATCTCCTCTCCCAGCGCGGCCGGTGGTTCTACGGCCAACTGCCGGGTGGCGCAAAAGGTTGGTTCCTGACCGAAGGCATCGTCCCTCTCATTCCTCCTGCCTGATGGCCAGTGCTTCCATGCACGGCGGTCCCCTTGCCATTCTCAGCGACATCCACTCGAACCTGGATGCGCTTGAGGTCGTCATGGCGGAGTTGGATGCGGCCGGTATCGACAATGTGGTTTGTCTTGGCGATGTGGTCGGATACGCGGCCTATCCCGAGGAGTGCATCAACCGGGTCCGCCAGCGCGGATGGCACACGGTGCTCGGAAATCACGATGACGCCCTGGACAACCCGCTCGCCAAGGGGCAGATGAACGATGTGGCCAATGCCGGGCTCCGCTTGGCGGAGAAACAGGTTTCGGGCGGAAACCGGGAATGGCTCGACTCGCTCCCCATGAAACTCAGCCGGCCCCATGCGGTATTCACCCATGCTTCGCTGGACTCCTCAGAGGAATGGCCTTACCTGATCGATGTGAAATCCGCACTGCTGCACTTTCTGGTGCAGCAGATTCCACTCTGTTTTGTCGGGCACACCCACCAGCCGATGGTCATCAACTGCCAGAGCAAGTCCAAACTGGACGTCCTCATCCCCACCCAAGAACAAATCCGTCTCCCGAAGTCCGGAAAAACGACCGTCAACGTCGGATCTGTCGGCCAGCCGCGCGACGGCGATCCCCGTGCCTGCTACGTTCTCTACTTCCCGCAAACTCATCACGTGGAATTCCGGAGGATCGCATACGACGTGAAGGCCGCCCAGAAAGCCATCCGGAAGGCCGGGCTGCCGCCCTTTACCGCCAAGCGTCTCGCGCAGGGATTTTAGAGCGGTTTAAACAATTCTATAGCCGCTGCTTTGCGGCGGCGAGGGCCGCTGGACTGCGTCAGCAGTTCGGGCAGTGTGTTTTCACACAGCCGCTTCACTGCCGCCGCACCCCTGCAACCCTCGGCGCTCGCAAATCAGTGGCCACATTACTATTTAAACCACTCTAATCCTGCGACGGGGCAGCGGACAGCACCTCGTCCAGCGCGCGCTCGAATTCCTCCAGCCCGGTGCTCGGAATGATCACCGTGTTTCTCCGGCCGTGGGCCTCCTCGGTGATGCGCAGAAAGCGCCCGCGTTCATTTTCGCGGTATTCGATGAAAAAATGTTTGCGCTCAATCTGAAGTTCGCGCGATTCCAGAATCGTATCCATGCGGGCCTCGGTGGGAGAAGGGTTCATTACACCGCATCCCCTGCTTGCAATACAACAGAAAAGTGCTCCCCTCTGACACTGGCCTTTCGGCGCGGGCGGCGGACGGCTTCAATGCGCAGGGAAAACCCGCGGTTGCCCTCGAACGCGGTGACGGTGCCGGTGATTTCCAAGACCGGATGACGCAGGGTTTCCATGCCGAACCGCCGGAACGCGGTGGCGAACATCTCGGTCTCAAGCATGCCGGTATGGTCGCAAAGACTCAGAAATTTCATCGGCTGCCCGTCGTTCTGCTGGTGGAACCGGTCGGCGATCACGAGCCCGCAGATTGTGACACGGCGTCCGGCGTAAGAACCGATCTCGCAGATCGGACAATACGTCTCCCATGGCACATCCGGCCAGAGTTCCAGCGGATGCCCGGAAACCGTGAATCCAAGAAGCTCCATCTCGTCTTTCAACCGGTCGATTTTTTCAGATGTTGATGTTTTATCCCGAAAACGGCGTTTCTTGTAGAGGAATTCTGAAAGAATTTCTCCGTCGCCATTTTCGGGTTTATGATAATTCTCAATCGTCTGCATATGTGGTCCTTGGACAATATATTTGCGGATTTGCCATATTCCGTCTGAACGGCTCGAACACAGCGAATCAAAGGCTCCGGAACGCAGCAGAAGGCGAAGGTCGGACCCTGTGGAATTCATCTTATCAGCAAAGTCAGCGATGGACGCGAATTGCGTGATATTTCCCGAGAGTTCGTTCAAAATTTTTTGTGAGATCCCCTTGATGGCGGAGAGGGGGACGCAGATGGCGGTGGGGGTCTCGGGAAGAAACCCGGGCTGCCGGCGGTTGACATCCGGGGGGAGGAATCCGATGCCGAGGAGCCGGCATTCGAGCGAGTAGGCGAGCGGGGAGTAGAATCCCTTGCCGTGGGTGAGGACGGCGGCCAGGAAATCGGCGGGGTGGTAGGTCTTCATCCAGGCGGCCTGCCAGGCTTCGAGGGCGTAGGCGGTCGAGTGGGCGCGGCAGAACGCGTAGCCGCGGAATCCGTGGACGAGCGCCCAGACCGCTTGGATTTCTTCTTCGTTGCGGCCGCGGCGGCGGGCGAAATCGAAGAATTCGCCGCGCATTTCCTCGATTTTGGCGTCCTGCATTTTGACCAATGCGCGGCGGAGGATGTCCGCGCGTCCGGCTGGCATGGCGGCAAAGGCGTCGGCGATTTGGAGGATGTGCTCCTCGTAGGCGATGACCCCGTGGGTGGTGCGCAGGCAGGGTTCGAGCGAGGGGTGGGGGAACGACGGCGGTTCGAGACCGAGGGCGCGGCGGGCGAAGGTTTCCTTGCGCAGGGTGTTGGCCGCACCCGGGCGGATGACCGAGACGATCGCGATGAGGGTGTCGATGTCCCGGCATCCGCACATTTTTTCGAGGCTGGTCATGGCCGGGCTTTCGATGTGGTGGACGCCGCGGGCGCGACCGGTGGCGATGAGGTCCCAGACGGCGGGGTCGTCCCACGGGCCGCGATTGTCGAAGGCGACGGGGATCCCGCGCGCGGCGAGCGTTTGCCTGGCATCGCGGAGGACCGAGAGCCCGCCTTGGGCGAGGATGTCGAGCTTGACGAGTCCGACTTCCTCGACGGCTTCCATGTCGAAGTGGGTGGCCGGCCAGCCTTTGTTGCTCGCGAAGGTCGGGGTGAGTTCGTGGATCGGATGCCGGGAGAGGACGATCCCGCACGGGTGGATCTTCGCGTGACGCGGCAGGCCGTCGAGGAGCGCCGCCAGCCGCAGGGCGGACTTCGCGGGCTCGTCGTCGAAGAGCCCGTCCGCAGCGGCGGCGGTGGCCCCGGCGGCTTCTTCCGCGTTTTTGGCGGAGGCGAACGGCAGGTGTTCGGTGAGTCTCCGGGCCTGGTGGTCGGAGAGGCCGAGAACCTTGGCGATTTCGGCGAGGGCGGAGCGGGCGTGGAACGTGTTGAACCCGCCCACCGCCGCGACATGTCCCGGCGGGTGCTTTTTAAAAAGCATCCCGACGACCTCGTCTTTCCGGTCGTGCGGGAAGTCCACGTCGATATCCGGCAGCTTGTTCAGCGCCATGCGGTCGCGGTTGAGAAACCGCTGGAAATACAGCTCGAACCGGACCGGGCAGACATCGCTGATCCCGAGGCAATAGCAGACGAGCGAGTCCGCCGCGCTGCCGCGCGTGATCCACTCGATCCCCGCGTGGCGGCAGTCCTGGAG
>Ga0118677_10008897_pt1 | contig 15900 bp, 12 predicted proteins | sample AliMusrvi5mmetaG_FD_86154 | JGI IMG/M metagenome (GOLD analysis project Ga0118677, IMG submission 86154) | reverse complement strand
CACTTTCACAGAGAACAAAGACAAACATGGTAATGTGCAGTTGGATGATCAAGGAAAACCAAAAGTAGAAGACACTAGAAAGGACTTCTATAGTGCAATTCGGTGTTTAAGAAACATGGTGGGTTCCATTGAAAGTGATGACTTTCATACTGCGGCCAGCTCATCTCCTTCCTCAGGGTCCCCTGTTGCATCTCCACTGCCCCCTCCCCTTTTGAACTCAGCGCTTAGAGCATTAGGATCTCCAGGAGCGCAAGCTACTGACTCAGATCGTCAAGCTCCACAATCCCACGATGATGACGAGTTAATATTAGACGGAGTATCCGAGCTTGGTCGAGAATCTACAGCAGATTCTTTAGAACTCTCTCCTGATTCAGCCGCTGCACCTATTCATCAAACTCCTAATCTACTCGGAAGAGTTTCAGCTGCACCAACTAGCCATGAAGTTCCTGCGGATGATGTGCTGCGTCCACTCCCACGACGCGAATATCCTACCCCTCAAGTCGTTCATAGACGCCCAGCAGAAAGCCTACAAGAAGTTGAAGCAAGAGCCGCCCCGGCCTCCTTACACCAACAAGAAAAACCTCCCCGATTAGTAATGTTCGGAAGCTCGTTTGCTAGCGCAGCAGCCAGAATTCCCGGAATGCAGACCTTAGGCAATTTATGGCACGCAATGCCGAGCACTCAAACAATACTCAACAGACTAGGACTAGCCGCGCAGCCCCTTCCCGATTTTCCTATACCTACAGACCCTCAAATCCAACATCTAATTCCCGCAATCGATGAAGATGCTCCTGCTCATATTGCAATTCCTATGCCACCAAGGATAACTCCAGATGATCCTGATGATGGATCCGATTCCTCAGATTCAAGCTCAAGCTCAAGTTCTTCTTCTAGATCCACAGAATCTGATGTTAGATCTAATTTCTCAGGCATAATTTCTGAAAGAGATTCTCCCGTACCTGATGAATGGGACATTCCAGCACGCTCTGCTGCTGCATGTCGTCCTATAGAAACTTACCTTCATTTGGGACTAGCACCTCTTCTCCCAAATCCGACACGAGCCGCCGTAGCAACTCCAGATCTTAGAGCAGCTCAGCCGGAGCATCCCGAACAGATAGGAATAAATATTCAACCCGTAATTGGTGAAGAAGTTCAAGAACTTCCTATTCCAGATCAACATAATTCCGGTCCAACAACCATCTTGTCACAGGTCGGAAACTTTTTTGAAACACTTTCTAGTGTAGTCGCTCCCCAACCTCCTCGACAAGGAAATCTTGGTATATATCAACAACTAAGCATACGACCTCGCCCCGATCCTGTAGCTACTCTACTAGGAGAAGCTCGAGAACTTACACCAGCAAGAGTTACAGTGACCTACACAGGAAGAACACCATTTAGTAGATCAGCTCAAGGAGAACGTGATATGGTACTAAGCCCAAACTCTCGCCCACCCGCACCTCAATTAACACCCTTTGAGTCTCAATTATCACCGTATGACCATTGGCACCAACGTGGTGCTATGGAAGATCCAGCTCAGCCTGGTCTTCCCCTGCCAGTAGAACCCACGGTATGGGGAATGACCCAAGCCGGTATGCAGGCTGTAAGAGATACTGCACACGGATTTGCTGGACTAGTTGATATCGCTCGAACGCTCACAACTCCTCAAGGAGTAGCTTCTATAAGAGCTCTTAGAGAAGCTGCACTCGGACCCGTAGCACCCGCTCCAGCAGCTGCAGCAACTGCTGCTGAGCCTAGCGCTCTAACGGTAGCCGCTAATGGAATAGCACTTGCGCAACAACTTCTTCCTTTCGCGATACAAGCAGCACAACATCCGGAACACCTGACAGCTACCATAGCAACTACTCGTCAAGCTATTATGGCTGGATTGAGTGATGCACCTGAGGCTCCACAACCCCCCATAGCCCTAGGTGTAGCAAACTTAGGAGATATTCTACATCCAGAAGGACCAGCCCAAGCTCCCCCACCGAGCCTCATGCAAACAGCTACAACATTGCTTAGTGGGTTAACTCAAGTAATACAAAATCCTCATCAAGCAGGTCGAGATCTCCGTGCGGGGTTTAGCGAGTTTATAGGCGGCGCAACCGGCGCCGAAAGAAGAGATCCCTCTGCAAGTGCTGCAGCAAGCGATGCAGCTCCTGCGGATGCAACGCCTCAGGGATTCTTTAGCCAAATTTTTACTGGGCTGAGAAATGGAGCAACAAAGAAATTTACTGAGCTAAGATTTGCAGGTATTGCCTTGACTCTTGCTCAAAAAGTAGCCGATATGGAGGAATCTCCTGTAAAGGCGCAGCTAAATGAAATGCTTGCCGCAATAGGAAGGTTTCAAAAGGGAGCAATCACCCAACAGGAGCTCGAAGCTACGCTTACAAGAATTATGAACGGCCAAGATGAGAATGGACAGCAGATAAGAAATTTTCTGCACATCCACATAAACGGCTTTGAGCTCCCTATACGCACAGAGGGTGTAGGATCTGCCCAACAAACTTTAGATGCTATCCAAGCTGCACATCCCCTGCTACCTCAAACAACTCAAACTGCCGAGGATCATCGAATTAGTGTCCAGGTAAGACAAGCTCGGCTAGTTACTAACATTTCTACAATGGCACCTTTAAATCTAGTCAATGAGTTGCTTTGTGGTGGACTCCTAAGCAAAGAAAAAATCGCCGAAATCCTTGGGAAAAACAGACACGATACTAACTACGATAGCATTGTTAGGAAGGCATTTTACGCAGAACTTGACAACCTTTTTATTCTAAGAAGATGGGCTGCTAAGTTCACTTATTGGGCCTTCAGCGGATTATCAAGCACAATACTCTCCTCTTTTATTCAAGGACTTCTTGAAAAAGTACAAAGTTCTGTAAACGTCGTAACACCGCAGAGACAGCAAGATATCCACAACTCTGTAATCACAGGTATTAATAAAGGTCTTACAGTATACAATCTTGGAGTTAAAAATGCAAAAGCAGCTCTTGAAGGAAGACCCTCCGATGACGTTATCATATCAGACTCTGATACTATGCTAGGCAATGAGTTAGCCAGACCTCCCTATAATGAAGGGGAAACAAAAGAAAGCCTATATAACAAAGCAATCGATAAGGCAGTTAATGAAATTCTCCCACCTCTTGGCTGGACCAAATCCCTTAAACACGGTATACGCAAACTTCCGGGTTGGGGCCAAGCACTACTATTCCCCTTGACATCCATTGCATGGATTGTTGTAGCTGGCTCTGAATGGGCATCTGATTTTATTATCCGAAGTATCATACGAAATGTCGTAAAATACACAAAAATTCTAGATACAGTAATTGACTTATCCGTCGAGCAAATTTCTCGAAACGGGTATACCCACGCTATCAATAAACTTGTCCTCCAGCAGCTAAAGCTCATAGGAGACGCATTAGATAACGAGGACTCCGGAGCGATCTCAACTTCTATGGCAAACAAAGAAGTACTCAGAAATCTAGCAAAGGAACTATTTAAGACACTTGAAACCCAAAGAAGGGAAGGTCAAGTAGATACTAATGCTGCTACGACACTTGAAAATTTCAAAAGAAGTGTCTATCAACTGACGAGTGACTTAAGCGCTGATGCGATTGCTCTGATCATTGATCAAGCGAAAAACATCATTTTAGATCCTACAATGATTGCTATGAGACAAGATACCCTTCTCGAAGCATTAAATGCTGCCCTAGAATCGAGCACAACGGAAAGTCGTGAAGCTATGATTGCCTTAGAAGAAGAAATCATAAGGCAGAGTGATATCATCTTAAATAAAGCCCTTAAAAAAATTGTTCATACAACCCTTGTACATAAGCCCGCTGAAGTGCAAGAGGCTTGCACACGCTTCACTAAGCAGCTTAAGGATAAAGCCACCGCCTTTGTAACTCAACTTACAAGTCAAGTAGGGAATAAGAGTACTTTCGAAACTTCTATCGGGGAGTTTGCAGCTACTATGAGGGGATTGCTGAATGAAGCAAAAAACGACCCTCTTCTAGAAGATTCTGCAGCGACAATTGAGCAACTCATAACTCCAATAGCTAATATAACGACAAGCCTTAGAGCAGATCTACCTGAAAATCAACTCAGAGCCTTACTTAATGAGCTAGCCGTTTGCATATCCAATCTTCAGGAAATTATCCACGTAGATGCTCAAATTGTGGAGGGTGTAATGAAAAAAATGGAAAGTATCACCTCTCAAGTAGCCTACCAAGGTGGAAAGGAATTCTTTAATGAGGCATGGAAACTGCTGACAAAAAAACCAGTATGGCGGTTTGCAGCGCATAGGGCGATGCTCTCATTCGTAAAAAGCTAAAGCAGTTTATCCCGCCGGAGTCTGGAAGAATTCTTTGAATTGTTCTTGGAGCGAGGCGGGAACTACTTCTTCAATGCCCTCTTTGTCATACATGACAAAGTAGGTACATGCGATCATAATCCCAAATCCCGTGCTAAATAAAGAGACAAAAAGAGCTAGAGCGCAAACAAGGGATCGCTTAATAGAAAGCCATGCTCTGCTAAGGGATCTTTCCCATACTTCTTTCTTATAAAAAAAACAGGCGGAAAGAAAGAGGCAAAAGACCATCTTAAAAATACAATAGATCCCCCAGAACAGATCTGCGATAAGAAGAACTGCAAAGAACAGACGAATGCACAGTACCGAAAAAAGGCGATCCTTAGAAAAAGATGCTGCTTTGACCTTCTCTTCGAAAGTGAGGGAATCCGTGGTTATTTCAGTTGCAAACACAGTACCAGAACTCTCCTCTTTAGATTTAATATTGTACATGTCATGTACGGCCATCGCAATCGCCTACTTTTTGTGTTTAATCTTATTAAAACCGTTAAGAGCAGCTATCCGGTATCCTTCAGCATAGGTCGGATAGTTAAATACCTGATCGATAAAATAATCGATACGGGCATTAAAACTCATAGCTACCTGACCGATGTGAATCACTTCGGTGGCAGCTCTTCCTATAATATGGATTCCTAAGATCTCCAGCGTATCGGCATGAAATAAGATCTTAAACATCCCAGGATCATTACCGACTATGAGATTGCGCGCAATCTCATAGTAATACGCACGACCTATCTCGTAACGAAAGCCTAATTCCTTCAATTGTTCTTCAGTATAGCCACAGGAAGAAATTTCTGGAATCGTATAAATTCCAATCGGGTAGAAGGTTGGAAAATGATGAGTCTGCGCGCCGAAGGCATGCCTTGCTACAAGGCGGCCTTGCTCCATGCTCGTTGCTGCTAAAGAAGGGGGTCCGATTACATCACCGGCTGCATAAATATTAGGTGTCGCTGTTTGAAAGAGGGCATTTACCGGGATATACCCTCTTTTATCTAAAGAAACACCTGCCTTGTCGATCTGCAAGGTATCGACATTTGCCTCTCTTCCCAGGGCATATAGCATTACTTCTGCAGATTCTACGGTCCCATCTTTAAAGGTCACCTCTACATGATCACCTATGCGAGTAATTTTTTCTGGCTCCTTATTACCTAGCACTTTCATTCCAATTTCACTCAGCGCTTTTTGCAGATGGAGCCCTATTTCTTTATCAAGCAGCGGAAGTAGATGATCCCGTTTATCGATCACAGTGACGGTAGTGCCAAGCGCTGCAAAGAAGCTAGCATATTCCGCTCCGATGATCCCTCCCCCAAGCACGAGCATCGTCTTAGGAACATGATCAATAGATAGAAGTCTTGTCGAATCTAGCACCTTGTCAGCATCAAAGGGAACATGTATTGGGTTGCGAGGCTTAGAGCCTGTTGAAATAAGACAAAAATCAAACTGGATACTCTGGCTTATTTTTCCGCAATTATCTGTGACCGATAACCGACTGGAAGATTCAAAACTGGCTGATCCATGAATCACACGGATCTTATTTTTATCGAACTGCCTTTGTAAAATAGCTCGTTGCTCTTCCAGGACCTTATTAAGGCGATAGTTAAGGTCATTGATCGATACTTTTTTTATCTCACTTGCAGTGCCGTAAAAGCTTCTCTTATAAAAGTCTGTAAGATCGAGTATAGCCTCGCGTAGAGATTTAGAGGGAATAGTGCCTGAATTGAGCGATGCCCCACCAAGATAGGCATCCCGCTCAATTACAATAACACTTTTACCAAGCTTTGCAGCTTGTATGGCAGCTTTTTGCCCTGCAGGACCCGATCCAACCACTACCAAATCTGCGTGTAGCTCTTCCAATTTATCCCTCATTACGGAAAAAATATTTACCGGTGCACAAGCGTATAAATACCATACCGGGATAACAGAGTCAACAGCTGGCACTCCATGTAATTAAAATTTTAAATATCTGTACTGACTTATCGATAGGAAATGCTCCTATCTCGAAATAGGACCCACTAGCCCTTGATGAAGAAGACACCCCTTTGTCAAGGAATCCTAGCCGAAAATACCCCAATGAATCGGCGCGGAGATCGGATAAATCAAGTTCCGGCCTTTTTAAAGGATCTTTCGGAGGGGGAGGCTCAAGCACCACTTCTAAAAATTGAAGCATCTTTATGGCATTCTGAATGGCTGGAATTGATTTTCCCGGTCCATACAAAGCGGTTAAAACATTCCTTTTTATACACATCTCTAGCTGAGATTGTAGAAAATGCACACGGTTTGTTATAGGAGTTGAAGAATATGCTGAAACATCCTTCGTAAGCAGAGATAACGCAAGACGTTCTACTTCAGCAGATGAATTTCGAATATCTACCCTACCAGAGTATGTAACATACCTTTTTTCTAAAAGCGCATCGTCTAGAAGGGTACTTAAAAAATGAGCTTGTTTTTGCAACGATTCAAAAACTGAGCTAATACTACTCACGGGATCCTCTATTAGAAAAAAAGAAAAATCATCCCAAAAAAGCCATTTTAAAGCATTAGTTTTTAATAAGTTGCCGATGCCTCAACCCAGCTTGGAGAATATAAAAAATAGTTTACACCTTTCTAAGCAATTCCCTCGAAAAATATACTATATTTAATTTTAGATTTGCTTGTACAAATATTCTTGTTCGATAAGCATTAAGTTGCTACACTCTCGGCCTATAACATTTATATACGGAGTCCGAATCATGTCTAGAATATGTCAAGTGACAGGCAAAAAGCCCGTAACAGGGAATAGTTATGCGCTCCGCGGTATCGCGAAGAAGAAAAAAGGGGTTGGTCTTAAAATCACAGGCAAAACACGCCGAAGATTCCTACCAAACCTTGTAATTAAGCGTTTTTGGTTTTCTGAAGAAAATCGTTTTGTTAAAATACGCCTTGCAACATCTGCTATGCGCACAATTGACAAACTCGGTTTAGCTACAGTCATACGTAAAATGCGTGCTGAAGGCCAAAAGATCTAATAACAAAGCAGCATATATTGCTGCTTTGTTTTTTTACCTTAGAAGATCATTTATCCTTTTTCTATTTATAGCCATTCTTTCATTTTTTGTTTGGGTGGCTATAAAATCAACGCATCCTTGTTTACCTTCAGAAAAACGCCCCCTTATCTTGTATTCCAATCAATGTAAAGACGACCTTAAACTAGTCTATCTGCGCGCGATAGAATCAGCAAACTCCTCTCTCTTTCTTGTAATCTACGGCCTGACCGCCCCCGATATTATAAAAGCTCTGCAAAAAAAAATCGAAGAAGGGATAGTTGTCAGGGTGTTCTACGACACCGGAGGATCAAAAGGGATCGAAAGCCATCTTCCTAAAGAAGTTGCCTTTCCCATCAAATCCTCTGGACTTATGCATAAAAAAATACTAGTCGTGGATGAAATAAGAGTTTTTATGGGATCTGCGAATCTCACAGAAAGCTCACTCCATATGCACGATAACCTAGTTCTTGGTTGCTACCACAAAGGACTATCTACCTTTTTACAGACATCTCTAGACCCCTCCTATCAATTTACCATCCAAGGGCAAGATCTCGAGCTTTGGTCACTGCCTGAACAGGAAAAAAAGGCCATTGGCAGAATTTTAGACGAGATCAACAAGGCTAAAAACAGCCTTCGCGTCTGCATGTTTACCTTCACGAGCAAAGAGATCGCGAACGCTCTACTGGAAGCTAAAAAGCGAGGAGTTAAGATAGAGGTAGCTTTTGATTTTTATTCAGCAAGAGGCGCTAGCAAACAAAATCTAGAAACGCTCCAAAAAGAAAATATTGCAACCTTTACAAGTAAAGGGGGCAAGCTCCTCCACCATAAATGGTGTCTAATCGATGAAAAAACCCTTATCCTTGGATCGACTAATTGGACTGGATCGGCTTTTTCAAAAAATGACGACTGCCTGATATTTCTAGAAGGACTTCTTCCTCAACAAATTCAGATGATGGAGACTATTTGGAATACTTTAGACCTAGACTGAAGGATTTCTACAGATTAGCTATGTCGATGATACGATAAAAGTAAGAGCTCCTAAGAAGCACATCAGAAATGGGTCCCAGATGAAAAAGAACAGGAGCAATACCAAAGCCTTTAGGAACAGAAAGAGACTCTATTTTACTTTTCATACTGTCGATAACTTCAACACCTAATTCTCGGCGTCTCATTTTTACTTCACAAACGAAAAGAACATGGGAACGTGTCTGTAGCAAATAATCGATTTGGCATCCTTTTTTTCTGCGTGTGGCTTTTTGGCTGAAGGGATTATCCATGACAATATCTTGTGCATGAACTCCAAGAGCCCGATATACCAAAGACCTGTTCTTTAGCAGAAGATTTTCTAATTGAAAACCAAGCATAGGCTCCCAACCGGGCAAACTAGACAGTGGCACATCTAAAAAGGACCCTTGCTCAATTTTTGAGAGGTTTGGCTCAATATAATGCATATAGAAACGAAGGTAATTATCTGAGAGCCTATATAAAGTAAACTTAGATTTCTTACCTGTTTCAAACGACCAGTCAGGATGCTTACTAACAAATCCACAAATTTCTAGTGACTTTACATGGCTATTTAAAGTGCCGCTAGAAGAGTATCCTATAGCTTTTTGCAATCCGCCCTGATCCTTCATGCCATCGCTAAGCACCCGAATAATCTTCTTATAAACTGCTCCCCTTTTACTAAAAAGGTCATTGAAAATCCGATTAAACTCCTCAACTAAAAGGCCATTTTTTTCAAAGCATAGTCGCTTGATATTTTCATCTGCCGTCTGCCCCGCTTGGATCTGCTCAAGATACCAAGGAACGCCTCCAGTCACGCTAAGAATTTTAAAAAAATCAAGATCCGATCCTGTAAAGCCTTGGAGAGTTAATAACCTTCGACTCTCTGCAATAGATAGCTCCGAAAGCTCTAGATACAGAGAAACCCTTCCAAAAAATGCGGTACTATTGATGATGTTTTTATCAATCCATGTAGAAATGGACCCGCATAAAACTAAAATAACGGAAGGGTAATTTTGGAGGACAAGATCCCACCAAACTTTTAATTTGGGGATAAACGTAGGATCCTTTGCGCTCATCCAAGAAATCTCATCAAAAAGAATCACTGTGGTTTCTTTGGAAAGATTGTCTGTAAGACTCTTGAACGCATCAGTCCAATCGTTAAATACCGGCAGCGGTGTAGAAAAACAGTCAACAATTCTTTTAGCAAAAGCATCCCTTTGATCTTGCGCGGTTACCCCCTTCACAGGAGGCAATCCGCTAAAAGATAGGAGCTGCTTCCCTTTGCCAAATTCTTCAATAAGACGGCTCTTACCAATTCTGCGGCGCCCCTTCATGACAGCAAGGCACGCACGCCCAGATTTGGACAGATCCTCTAGTCTTTGCAGTTCCCTTTCTCTTCCGACAAATAGTTTCATACCCTGATAATATCCGATGGGAAATCTTTAAGTCAATCAATTATGCGTGAAAATGACATTTGTCAATTTCACGCATAATTGAGATTCAGCACATTAAACTTAAAAAACTTACAAAATCAAAAACAAACATTTTTTAGGCATAGAGGCTTTTTTTGATCCCAGCTTTTTTAGCTACTTATCCATTGATAAGGTACACCCTAACTTCCTATCACTAACTACAAAGAAAACTTTTTATAAATCCTCTTTTACAACACCATATAAAATAAAATAAATTTCTTTTGGATAATTTTACAATTATCTATTATATAAGACTTAAATAACCAAAGCAGACGCTCAATGCACCCCATAGCCAAAATTCTATCCTTGTCTTTTACCTTATTTCTGCTTATGGACTCCCTTGGCAACATACCTCTTTTTATGGCGATTTTAAAAAATCTACACCCTAAAAGACAGAGACAGATCATCAGAAGAGAGCTTCTCATTGCCCTTGGTGTGATCATTCTTTTCGCACTTATTGGAGATTCATTTTTATCTTTTCTGAATGTCCATCATTATACAGTTCAGATAGCCGGTGGGATTATCTTATTTTTGATAGCATTAAAAATGATTTTCCCTCAACACGATGCCCCTCATGAAAAAAGCGATAAAGAGCCCTTCATCGTACCTCTAGCCATTCCCCTAGTAGCGGGACCAGCTGCCCTGGCAGCTGTTATGCTCTATTCCAAAGAAGAACCACTACTGCTGACAATTACCTCTATTTGCATTGCATGGATCTTTACAGCGATCGTTCTTATGGGATCCCAACCTCTACAAAGATTGCTTGGGCAAAGAGGACTTACAGCTTGTGAAAGACTTATGGGACTAATTCTTACCCTTCTTGCCGTACAAATGTTCCTCCAAGGAATCAGCTCCTATATAGATCTTTCTTGCCTCACTAGAACTCACTAAACCTTTTTATGCGCAATATCAAACTCATCATCAGCTATGACGGGAATAACTATTTGGGGTGGCAAAAAACCCCTATTGGCCTCACGATCGAAGGGTCTCTGGAAAAGGCTCTTTCTCAGATTTTACAAGAGCCCGTACTACTGCAAGCTGCAAGCCGCACCGATGCAGGAGTTCACGCCAAGGGACAAGTGGTAAATTTTTTTCTTTCAAAAGACGATATTGATCTCAATAAGTTACAAAAAGGGCTAAATGGCCTGATTGGTAAAGAGATCTCTATTCTTTCTATGGAAGAGGCCCCTATGGATTTTCATCCGACACTTGATAATGAAGGAAAAGAGTACCTCTATTATATCTGTAACAGACCTCATCAAAGCCCTTTCTATAAAGAATATTCTTGGCACTACCCACCAAAAATCGATATACTCCAAATGCAAGAAGCTGCTTTATTATTCGAAGGAACAAAAGATTTCTCGACCTTTTGCAATATGCGCGCTACCTATACTGGTAGCACCCTTTGCCACATAGAAAAAATCACAATACAGCCGCAAGAAAATCACCGTCTCTGCATTTCCATAAAAGGAACACGCTTCCTTTATAAGATGGTGCGTAATATCGTAGGTACTTTAGCGTATGCAGGGAGCGGAAAAATCCCCCTTTCAGCGATACCCACTATTATAGAAAATGGCAATCGCCCCGAAGCGGGAATGACAGCGCCGGCTCATGGTTTATTTTTAAACCAGATATTTTATCCGGATATAAGTGACAAAAAGAAAGAACTAACAGAAGTAGGAAGGGAATGATTGAACGAAACGATCCTTGCTTTTGCGGAAGCGGAAAAAAATGGAAAAAATGTCATGCACCGGACACGGGCCCAACACGCGAAAAATCCCTTTCTGAAAAATACTTAAAAACCTATGGCATCCTGATTAAAACTCCTGAGCAGATTGCAGGGATTAAAAGATCTTGCAAGCTCGCAGCTGAGATCTTAAAAGCAACAGCAGCTTATGCTAAAGTGGGCGTTACAACAAATCAGCTTAATGAACTTGCCGTCGAGCTTCATAAGAAAGCAGGTGCAAAAGCAGCCCCCTTAGGCTATGGCCACCCCCCCTTTCCTAAAAGCATATGTACATCAAAGAATGAAGTCATCTGTCACGGAATACCTGATGATGTGCCCCTTGCAGAGGGAGATATCATCAACATCGATGTCACCTGTATTTTAGAAGGGTATTATGGCGACTGCAGCCAGATGGTTTGTATTGGCAATATATCAAAAGAAAAACAACTTGTTGTCGATGTTTCTAAAGAATGCCTCACAAGAGCTATTGCCCTACTAAAACCAGGAATCCTTATCTGTGATATTGGATCTGTCATAGAAACTTATGCAACAAGTCATGGATGCTCTGTGGTAAATCAATTTGTCGGTCATGGAACAGGGATTGAGTTTCATGAGCCGCCACAAGTACCTCACCACTTTAACGAGGTAAAGATCCCCCTAGCCTCCGGCATGACCTTTACCATTGAACCAATGATAAATGCAGGGGTAAGGGAGGCTGTTATTGATTCTAAGGATCATTGGACGGCTAAGACTGCTGATGGGCGCCCGAGTGCTCAATGGGAGCATACAGTGCTTATTACAGATACAGGATGTGAGATCCTGACTGCTTAAGGTAAAAGACTCTCTTCCAACTTTTTAGAAGACTCTTCTAGAAGCTTATCCATAGCAGAAGAGCTTTTCGAAGATTTTGAGCGAGTTGCTTTTTTCTTTTCTTGTAGTGAAGATACGATCTCTTGCAAGAGGTCTACCTGCTGCTGCAAATCGGTGCACTCTTCATCGAGATTTTGCAGGTCGGAAATAAGCTGTATTTGCTCTTCATTTTCTACGTGGGCTAGATCGCTCTCTTTGCTTTTCAGTACAAGAAGCTCATTTTCTAGAGTAAATAACTCTTTACGGGCGGTACTAAGAACCTCAGATTTTTCATCGAACTGTATCCGCAGCTGCTTATATTGATTCTCCCAATACACGATCAGCTCCGAGTCCCCTGATTCTGTAGGCGAGCTCTCAGAAGGTTTTTTTTCAGCCGAAGCTACTTTATCCACTTCTAAAGAAGCTATTTGAGAAAGAAGAGAGGCTATCTCTGTTTCCTTTTCATCTTTTTCTTTCTGGATCTCTTCCACTTTAGATTGAAGTGCAGTGACCTTACTTGAAAGATCTTTCTCGATCTCTATTTTCACTTCTTGGCAAGCTTTAGCGATATTTTCAGATTCGAGAGCTTGAAGCATTCCCCGAGCCACGGAAAATTCCTTTTCCTGGATCTCCTTTTCCTTCAGCATCTGTTCTATTTTTAAGTGCAGCTGTGTTATCTCTTCAAGAAATTGATTTTGCTTTTCCTCTTTTTCAGCAAGTAGTGCCTGCATTTGCTTCTTAATGTCTTGTAAGGAGGCTTCAGCTCTTTTACAATCTTGGAGATTGAACATCGCTTGAGTTTCGGCGGCTTCATAATTTGCCTCTAACTCTTTCTTTTGTTTCTCTCCTTCCTCTTTAAGCATGCTAGTCTCTTGCCAAGCAAGACTTAAGTGGTGCCGGTGAGAACTGAGCTGATGCTGCAGATCTTGCACCTGATCTTCAAGCTCTCCGAGAAGACGCTCTTTTTCTTTCTTTTCTTCTTTATTAACTATCTGCGCTTCCTGGCCCCGTTTTTCCAGATCTATATTTTTTTTAAATAAGGAAGAGATCATCTCTTCAAAGTCTATAACTTTCTGCTGATACTGCTCTGAGCAAAGAGTCGACAGCCACCAGCTAATAACACATGAGCCTATGAAAAGCAGGTGGAGATGGCTTTTTAATAGCTCAGGTTGCTCTACGGCGAGGTATGTTCCCCAAGATGCTGCTGAAATAAAAAATCCGATGGGTCCAAAAAGATAAGAGATTAAAAGACCGATGGCAGAACCTAGAGCGACCGCTAGCGGAAGAGATTTTAGCAAGAAACTCGCAGAGGCTACCTGCAAGAAAAAAGGGGCAAGCATGGGAAGTAGCGAATACGCAAGCTGCGAGAGCTTTCGTTTACCTTCGATTTTTCCGTCACCTTCCATAATACCACTCCCCATATTTCTTATTATTCTGCCAGATGGGCTAAAATTCGCGCCATCGTCATATATCCTTGGTATAGCCTATCTAACCCAAAATGTTCATTGGGTGAGTGGAAGTCATCACTAGAAAGAGACGTTCCAAAAAGAGCAACCTCAGCTCCTGTCACTCTTGCAAGATCCGTCACAATCGGTACAGATGCCCCACATAGAGTAAACTCAGGATCGACTCCAAAAACCTCTTTCTGACTCTTTGACACTATATTTATTACCTTGGACTCAATGGTTGTTCTAAACGCAAGTGCGCTGTGATGAGCCTGGATATCTATCTCAATACCTGAAGCGATATTATTTTGTAAAAAAACTCTTATATTTTCTTCAATTTTGTCAGGATCTTGTCCAGGAACAATCCGGCAAGACAGCTTTGCATATGCTTTCGCCGGTATCACTGTTTTAAATCCAATCCCTGTATATCCACCCCAAAGGCCATTAATTTCAAGGGCGGGTCTTAGCCAATTCGATTCTTTTAAACTTTGTCCCTTCTCATTACAAAAGGCTTTAACACCGAAATCTTTTACGTAGGCTTCTTTATCAAACTCAAGATTCAGCATTTCCCTATCTTCTTTAGGAAAGCTCTTAACTTCATCATAAAAATGAGGGATAGCAATAGTTCCATTTTCATCCCACATTTTAGCAAATACATCCACAAGTGCCCGTATCGGATTTAACGCAAGGCCACCATGGACACCTGAATGAAGATCTTGACGGGAATTTTGGCATTCAATGTTATAGGTAGCTATGCCTCGCATGCCAAGAGTAATTCCTGGCCTATCTTTTTTAGGCATGTCAAAATCGATAACTAAGACATAGTCGGCTTTGAGATATTCTTTTTTTTCTTCTATAGTAACCTGAGTGCCAGCGCCACCTGACTCTTCCTCCCCTTCGATAAAGAGCTTAATATTTACAGGAAGATCTTTGAACATTTCAAGCGCCGCTTTTAAAGCAGTGATGCTTGCAAAGCACTGCCCTTTATTATCAGAGGCGCCTCTTGCATAAACCTTTCCCTCTTTAATAACTGGTTCAAAAGGATCGGAGTTCCACAGCTCAATCGGATCTACTGGCTGCACATCGTAATGCTGATAAATAAGTACAGTGGGCCTATCTTTACCTGAAATATGCTGAGCAAAAACGACAGGAAGACCTGGATTATCCCATAATGTCACCTTCATTCCGATATTAGTAAGATACTGGACCAGAAAGTCTGCCGTATCAAGGCATGGTTTTCTGAAAGCAGGATCTGTACTAATCCCTTTAAAACGGAGAAATGTGAAAAAATCATCCAAGATTTGTTTCTCATGCTTCTCATACCAGCTTTTAAGATTTGCAAGACTTAAAGACATAAAACTCTCTTATTTTAAGAATGCGATTCAAGAACTTCATTTTCGTCCATCATTCCATGGGCGCTCTCAATAAGGTACGCTGCAAGGCACGCATCCCCTTCATAAGTCATCTCCACTTCCATCTTCCCTTCACTAGAGGGTTTTTTGCAAGTGATGAGCACATAACATTCATTATTATCGGTTAAAAACTTTTTCAGCTTAGAAGACATCTGCGTTTTTTTAGAGTCTGCGGCTGCAAGCTCTGCGAGCGTCGGATAACTTTTAGGTATTATTTCATGACAACTCATCGTAAAATATCCCCTGCGGTGTTTCTGTAACATTTTTCAAACCACACTTACTATAAAGTATTGCACACGAACGCATGCTTTATACGTAATGTGTAGCAGATACATGACAGATGGGTAATTTATATGCAACAAAAAGAGTCCTAATATGGCAGGTCTTATGGTAGCTTTTGCTATCTAGTATTTCTTAAAAAGAAAAGACTGTAGAGGATGTTGAAAAAGAACTTTGCACAGAAAAAAATATTGCTATTTTTTTCAAACCCTTTAAAATAAAAATAATAAATCTCAGTTTTATCAATGGCATTTTTACAAACGGAAGTTCTTATGAAACACCCCTTTTTTTTAGTAAATACTCTTGTAGCATTAACTACC
>Ga0118677_10008896_pt1 | contig 15901 bp, 7 predicted proteins | sample AliMusrvi5mmetaG_FD_86154 | JGI IMG/M metagenome (GOLD analysis project Ga0118677, IMG submission 86154) | reverse complement strand
TCAGGGAATGGAAAATCTCAACGCCCATTTATATCCTGAAGCAGAACCAGGTGCTGATCTCTGTTTCTCCCCGCGATTTCTCCTTCATCATGGAAGAGAACCTGAGTGAAATTTTCAGGACACTTGCCGCCTTCAGAATCAAAGTGAATGTCATGCAGAATTCGGCGATCAGCTTTTCAATCTGCGTGGACAACGACCCCCACAAAATAACACCGTTGCTCAGTTTCCTGCAAAAAAACTATGAAACGCGCTATAACCAGGGAATTGAACTCTACACAATCCGCCACTATACCGACGAAGCCATCACCCGCATTACCCGCGACAGGAAAATCCTGATGGAACTAAGAAGCAGAAATACCTTCCAGGTCCTCCTCGATAAAAAAAATGGTTAAATCACCGCAGAAACAGCAGGAAAAAAATCAGCCGCCCCCAACATTGCCAACACTGCCTGCATTGCCTGCATTGCCTGCATTGCCTGCATTGTTTGCCTTGTTTGCATTGCTTGCATTGCTTGCATTGCTAAGGAATAACTACCGGAAAATCATACCTGAAATCATCATATTCCGGTTTGCCGAGGATGTTGCCCAGGAAATCGCTGTAGGCATCGGTAAACGAGAACTTGTTGACGTCGTAGTAATCATCCGACAGCGGTTTATTTCCCACGGCGCCCATATCGATCGAGGTTGTGTTGAATTCTTCCAGTTCCACGTTGGTCACGATCCGTTTCATCACCGGCATCTGGCCATATTCTTCCCTGAGAAGCAGGTCAACCACTTTATCTGCGAGGGTCGAAGTCAGCCTGCGGTCATAGTGCCTGCAATGTCCTGCCCGGGGATAATAACCTGAGATTTGTGCGCGTGCATCGATCTTCAGTTTGCTGCTGATTTCGGATGCGACAATACCGCTAACACCGCCAAACCTGGGATGCCCGTATTCGTCGAGTTCCGAACTGGCATAAACCACATCAACCTTCCCGCTTTTGTCGTCAAACCAGCGGATACCTTCGGAAACAGGAATCACGAGGCATTTCTTTTTCGAGTGCAAGTAAGCTTCCTTCACGGTTTCAAAAAAGACCTCTTTCCGCTCTTTGGTGATCTCAAATTCGGGAATCAGGCCCAGTGCGCCGCCGCCAAAGGTACAGGTTCCTGTAAGCCACCCGGCGTCACGTCCCATCACTTCCATCACAATGATGCGCGAATGAGATTCGGCCGTGGTTTTTATTTTGGCAGTGAATTCCATCATCGACCGCGCAGCCGAAGGGAAGCCGGGGCAAAGCACAGCTTCAATCTCCTTGCCCTGGTAAGTATGGATAGTGCGTGTCCGCAGATCGTTGTCGATTGTTTTAGGAAACCCGATCACCGGGATGCCTTCCGTTTCAAAAAGCCGCTTGGCAGCGCCATTGGTATCATCGCCCCCTATTGTGACAAGGACGTCGATCTTGTAACGTTCGAAGTTGCGCAACACCTGTGGCACCCGGCTTTCAGGGTTCTTTTTTGACGGGAACGGATTGGTACGGCTCGAACGAAGGGCTGTTCCGCCATAATAGCCGTCGTACGGCTGGTTGGTCAGGTCAACGATATCGCCATCGCCCAGGAGGCCTTTCCAGCCCGAAAGGATGCCGTATACTTTAAAGCCCAACAGGGAAGCCCGGTTCCTGATCGCTTCAATGCTTGCGTTGATGGCAGGCGTATCGCCCCCGCCTGATAAAATAGCCAGTGTTTTTCCGTGGAAAAGCTTTTTCTCGTATTTCATAATTTGTTTCTCATTTCGAGGTGCAAACTTACTACTTTTTTAGAAATTTGATGCTTGAATTATACGTTTAGGCCCACTCCGCTGACTCTCCACTTGAAAATTATACGTTTAAGCACCCCTCCCCTGCCCCTCCCCATTGAAGGGAGGGGGAATGATTTTCGTAGATAACAAACAACTGTTAATCAGGCTAAAAAATTCCCTGGAAGGAGGTTGGATTTGCAAGTAACTACCTAATGCATCTCCCTCCCCTTCAAGGGGAAGGTCCGGGGAGAGATCATTGAGCGAAAGATGTGATTTCCCTGATCTTTTCCACTAAAACCCTGGCAAGTTTCACATTCGATTCAAAGGTCCAGCCTGCAATGTGGGGGGTGAGAACCACCCGGTCGGATTTGGCCAGGAATTCAAGGTCGGCAGGCCGCTTGTCGGAAACTGATTCAAACGAGGTGTCTTCATATTCAAGCACATCCAATGCCGCTCCTGCAACTTTTCCTGAAATAATATTTTTGACAAGGTCCTGTGTTCTGACAATTTTCCCGCGGGCGCTATTGACCAGCCAGATATTTTTCCGGAACCGGTTAAAAAACCGGTCATCTGCCAGCCATTCGGTTTCTTCGGTAAGGGGTATATGAAGACTCACGATATCGCATTGCTCAAAAAGCTCCTCCATTGTGGTTTCCCGCGTATTCCCGTCCGAATAACCTTCCTTGTATTTGTCCCAGGAGATCACATTGGCTTCAAATCCTTTCAAACGTTGCGCAAAGGCGCTCCCCATGTTCCCATAGCCAATGATGCCAACTGTTTTCCCCTTGATCTCAGTCCCGCGGTTTCCTTCCCTGATCCAGGTTCCCTGGCGAACCTCGCGGTCGGCGCGGTTTATGTGGTTCATGAGTGAAAGCAGCAACGCCAGGGTGTGCTCGCCTACCGCGTCACGGTTCCCTTCAGGTGAATTCAGGCAAAGGATGCCCCTGCTGCCGGCAAATGCCACATCGATATTCTCCATCCCGGCCCCTACCCTGCCTATAAACTTCAGTTGGGTGGCTTTCTCAAGAAATTCTTTGTCAATGGTGATTTTGCTGCGGATGATGATGCCGGAATAATCTCCTGCGATATGCAGCAATTCCCTTCTTCCGTATCCGGGGAAAAAATCACAGTGAAACCCCATGGCGGTCAGTTCTTCCCGGATCAGGGGATGGACGGAGTCGATGAAGAGGACTTTTGACATAAAGGGTAAAATGGTAAAATGGCAAAATGGTAAAATGGTAAAATGGCAAAATGGTAAAATGGCAAAATGGTAAAATGGCAAAATGGTAAAATGGCAAAATGGTAAAATGGCAAAATGGTAAGATTTAGCCAGATAAGTTTTTTAATGTTGCAAAGGTATCAGAGATTCTTATTTTACAATCAGCTTTTTCTTAATTTTGCATCCCTAAATTCAAGACTGTGTGGAATTTTCTTGTCAGGACAATCTTACGTAACCGGATTACAATCCTTGTAGTAATTGCTTTGTTAACGGCCTATATGGGCTATCGGGCAACCGAGGTGAAAATCCAGTACGGAAACACCACGATTCTGCCTCAGAAGGATTCGACCAACATCATCTACCAGAAGTTTATCAAACAATTCGGGCAGGATGGATCGGTGATGTTTATCGGGATGGCCGACAGCCATTTCTTCCAGTTATCTCATTTCAACAATATTTATGAACTCACCGATTCCCTGAAAAAAATCAAAGGGGTGTCGGAGATCGTCTCGATCACCCGCATTTTCAACCTTGTTAAAAACGATTCCCTCAAGAAATTTGAATTCGTTCCTATTTCCCCCCGCAAGCCGGCCACACAACGGGAACTCGATTCAATTAAATCGCTGATCTATTCTCTTCCTTTCTACGAAGGCCTCATATACAACAAAGCCACCTCGGCCTACCTGATGGCTGTGACGCTTGACAAAGAGATCATCAATTCGAAGGACCGGGACAGGCTGATCGGGGACATCAGGGTGATGGTTGACCGCTACTCGGCCAAAACCCAGGTCGAGGCTCATTTCTCCGGACTTCCCTATATCCGCACCCTGATTGCAAAAAAGCTCCAGAATGAGTTGCGGTTATTTGTAATCCTGGCACTACTGGTATCCGCCCTGTTCCTCTATATTTTTTTCCGGTCGACCAAGGCGGTGATATTCCCGATGCTGATCGTGCTGATCAGCGTGGTTTTCGCTCTCGGGCTGATGGCCATTTTCGGGTACAAGATCACCATGCTTACCTCCATCATTCCACCCCTGGTGATTGTGATCGCAGTGGAGAACTGCATCTTCATCCTTAACAAATACCATTACGAGTACAGCCACCACCATAACCAGGCAAAGGCCCTGTCGCGCGTCATCCAGCGCATCGGGGTAGCCAACCTGCTCACCAATGCGGCAACCGCTACAGGGTTTGCAGCATTCATCATCACCAACAACTCCCTGCTGGTTGAATTCGGACTGATTGCAGCCATCAGCATCATGTTCATCTACGCGTTGTCGCTGACCCTGGTCCCCATTTTCTTCAGCTTCCTGCCGCCCCCCAAACCCAAGTATACCAAGCACATCGAGGACAGCATCGCCCGATCCATTATCGACAAAGCTGTGTACTGGGTCCAGTACCACCGGAATCTCATATACACCACCATGGGCATCTGCATCGTACTAGGTTTGATTGGCGCTATGAGGCTGAAAACCAGCGGAACCATCGTGGATGATATTTCAAAACGCGATCCCATTTATAAGGATATGATCTTTTTTGAGAACCATTTTAAAGGGATCATGCCCCTGGAGATAGTCGTTGATACCAAAAAGAAAAAAGGGGTGATGAACCTTGCCACCCTGAAGAAGATCGATCGTATGCAGGACAGTCTTAAAACCTACAAGGAACTTTCAAAAGCCCTTTCGATTGTCGAGGTCATTAAATCTGCCAAACAGGCATTCTATGGCGGGGATCCTGAATTTTACACCCTGCCCAATTCCAATGAACTTACCTTCATGGCAAGTTACATCCCGTCATTCCAGGCAAAAAAACGGTCGATCCTTAACAACTTCATCGATTCAACCTACCAGGTCACGCGGATCAGCGTGCAAATGGCCAATGTGGGCACGAAAAAGATCGACAGCATACAGCACAGCCTTAAACCGACCATCGACTCCATCTTCAACCCTGCAAAGTTTATTGTTACCATCACAGGTACCAGCGTGGTGTTTCTGAAGGGCACCAACTTCCTCATCAGGAACCTCTGGGAGAGCATCGCGCTTGCCATCGTGGTCATCGCCATGTTGCTGGCCTTCCTGTTTACCTCCTGGCGCATGATCCTGATCTCTCTGATCCCGAACCTCATTCCGCAGCTTATGACCGGCGCCCTCATGGGTTTTACAGGCATCCCCATCAAACCTTCAACAATCCTGATCTTCAGCATCGCCCTTGGAATCTCGGTTGATAACTCAATCCAGTTCCTCTCGCGCTACCGGCTGCAGTTGAAACAAACGGGTCACAATATACCTTCATCGGTGATTTCAGCACTCCAGGAGACCGGATACAGCATGATCTATTCATCCACCGTGCTCTTTTTTGGCTTTGGCATCTTCGTGCTTTCCACCTTCGGCGGCACCCAGGCGCTTGGGTTTCTCATTTCTTTCACCCTGCTGGTAGCCGGACTGCTCAACATGTTTGTGTTGCCTTCGATGCTGCTGACCCTTGACAAATGGAGTACCACCAAAAATTTCGAACAACCGTTGGTTGATATTTATGAAGACCAGGCTGATGTTAACCTTGATGGAATCGACATTGGCACAAAAGAGGAATAACCTTCCTGCCCCCCTCGCATGGCAGCGAGTAGAAACTGAGGAAATTTAACTTTAAAACGTTGTGCATGAAAGGAATCATTTTAGCCGGGGGAGCCGGCACCAGGCTTCACCCTTTAACGCTTGCGGTAAGTAAACAACTCATGCCGGTATACGACAAGCCGATGATCTATTATCCGCTTTCGGTGCTCATGATGGCCGGCATCAACGAAATCCTTATCATTTCAACCCCCTACGATCTCCCCCACTTCAGACAACTGCTTGGCGACGGCAAATCGCTTGGATGTTCCTTTTCCTACGCAGAACAGGCGATTCCGAACGGCCTGGCACAGGCTTTTGTTATCGGGGAGCCATTCATCGGGAACGACAAGGTGGCCCTGGTATTGGGAGATAACATCTTTTTTGGCAACGGACTTTCGCAACTTGTACAGGAGAACAACGACCCGAAGGGGGGCGTTGTTTTTGCCTACCACGTGAATGACCCTGAACGGTACGGGGTCGTTGAATTTGATGAACATTTCAAAGCACTTTCCATTGAGGAAAAACCGAAGGCTCCTAAATCGAATTTTGCCGTTCCCGGGCTGTATTTCTATGATAACTCGGTCATCGAGGTGGCTAAGAACATCAAGCCCAGCCATAGGGGCGAATATGAAATCACCGATGTGAACCGCTGGTACCTTGAGCAGGGCAGGCTGAAAGTTGGCGTACTGAGTCGCGGCATCGCCTGGCTTGATACCGGAACCTTCGAGTCATTGCTGCAGGCGTCACAGTTTGTTGAAGTTGTTCAAAACCGACAGGGTTTGAAGATCGGGTGCATCGAGGAGATTGCCTACCGGATGAAATTCATCAGCCGCGAACAGCTTAACGAGATTGCACGGCCCTTGCTTAAAAGCGGATATGGCCAGTACCTGGTAAATCTCGGAGAGTAACCTGCTTTACAATTCATCATGTCGTCCTTTCAATTTTACCTATGATTCCCCTTAAAACCCTGCAGGACCGCATAAGTTACGCTTTTGACTCAACCGGATTCGTTCGTGAACCGGTAAGGCTTTATGAACCGATTGCCTACGCGCTTGAGCAGGGAGGAAAAAGACTCAGACCAGTTTTGGTGCTTATGGCATGTGACCTGTTCGGAGGTAATATAGAAGATGCCGTATACCCTGCCATGGGACTGGAAATATTCCACAATTTCACCCTGTTGCATGATGACATCATGGACAACGCGCCTTTGCGGCGCGGCAAGGAGACCGTATTTCAGAAATGGGATAAAAACACCGCCATCCTATCGGGTGATACCATGTTCGTGATGGCATACGAATATGTTGCAAGAACCGATGCATCACTGCTTCCCATGGTGCTCAACCTGTTCAACGATACTGCGCGGATGGTTTGCGAAGGCCAGCAATATGACATGAACTTCGAAAGCCAGGCCAACATCACCATTCCCGACTATATGATGATGATCAGGCTGAAAACAGCGGTGCTGATCGCCTGCAGCCTGAAACTGGGGGCTATCATAGCCAAAGCTGACGCAACCCATATCGAAAAGATCTACGATTTCGGCATTGAACTGGGACTTGCCTTCCAACTGCAGGATGATTTCCTGGATGCGTTCGGCGATACCGCCAAGTTTGGTAAAGCCATCGGCGGCGACATCGCAACCAACAAAAAAACGTTTCTTTACCTCAAAGCCTTTGAACTGGCCAGGGGAGAAACACTGGCAATCCTGGCTAAATACGTTGAAGGTAATGAAATTACCGCAAGTCAAAAGGTAGCCGGTATCCTTGACATTTACATGGAGCTCAATATCCGCGAGATCACTCTACTGGAAATCGAACAACATCACCTGAAAGCACTTGAAATCCTCCATTCTGTTGACCTGTCTCCTGAAACAACCAATGAACTTATTGGATTGATGCAGGTTATGCTGGGAAGAGAACGCTAACAATTGAATATCGAATATTCATTTTTTGCCTAGCCTTCCAATATATCCAACTCATAATTAAGTTCTTCCCACCGTTTCATCTCCCTGGCCAGCGCATTCTTTACATCCTCGTATGATTTGTAGAGACTCCCGTCCTGGATCTGCTGCTGGAATTTTTCAGGTGTTCCAAGCATTCCTTCCTTCAGCCTGATTTCTGTTTCCAACCGCTCAATTTCAGATTCACTTTTCGTGATCTGGTTTTTTACCTTCCTGATCTCCTTTTCCGACTCCCTGCGCTTTTCCCAGTCGAGTTTGTTCTGTGAAACCTGGTCCCCCTCACCCTGGTCAAGCGTTTTCTGCTGTGCTGCATTCAATTCGTTTAATGTCCTCAAACGGCGCTGCTCCAGGAAATCGTAAATGTCGCCAAGATACTCCTTCACAGTGCCATGTCTGAATTCAAATACGCGGTTGGTAAGTCCTTGCAGAAAATCACGGTCATGCGACACGATGATCAAAGTCCCGTTATACTGAAGCAATGCACTCTTGAGTACGTCCTTCGACCGCATATCGAGGTGATTGGTAGGTTCGTCGAGAATGAGCAGATTAGCTGGTGTCAACAGCAACTTTGCCAGCGACAGCCTTGATTTCTCACCTCCTGAGAGCACCTTCACCTTCTTTTCAATATCGTCGCCGCTGAATAAAAACCCACCAAGGATTCCCTTAATGCGTGTGCGGATGTCGCCTACGGCAATATCATCAATGGTTTTAAACACTGTTTTTTCCGGATCGAGGTAGTCGCTCTGATTCTGGGCATAATACCCGATCACCACATTGTGTCCGAATTTCAGCTCCCCGGTGTAATCCACCAGCCCGTTAATGACTTTCGACAAGGTGGTTTTCCCCTCCCCGTTTTTTCCGACAAAGGCGATACGGTCTTCTTTAATGACAGTGAACGACAGATCATTCAACACCCGTTTCTGAGGATAATCCTTGTTAATGCTCTTGCCTTCCAGGATGATCTTTCCCGAATGGGGTGCAGGCGGGAACCGAAAGCGGATTCCGGATTCATCCACCATATCCACCTCAACAAGATCGATCTTGTCGAGCAGTTTGATGCGCGATTGCACCTGTTTGGCCTTGGTAGCTTTCGACCGGAAACGTTCAACAAACCGTTCGATCTGCCGGATCTGCCGCTGCTGGTTGTTGTGGGTCGCCAGCTGGCTTTCCATGCGTTCTTCCCGCATCAGCACGTATTCCGAATAGTTGGCTTTGTAATCATAAACCTTCCCCATCGAGATCTCGATGGATCGTTTTGTCACATTATCGAGAAAGGCGCGGTCGTGCGAAACGAGCACTACAGCTCCCTTGTAATTCGCAAGAAATTCCTCGAGCCATTGAATTGAATCAATATCAAGATGGTTGGTAGGTTCATCAAGTAAGATAACATCGTGCTGCTGAAGCAGGATCTTGGCAATTTCGACACGCATCTGCCAGCCACTGCTGAAGGTAGTCATCATCCTGGTAAATTCTTCGCGCTCAAAACCAAGCCCGGTCAGCACCTTTTCAATGTTCACATGAACTGCCTGACCGCCAACCAGGTGATATCGCTCCAGTGCCTCTGAATGCTTTCGGATCAGTTTATGATAACTGTCCGATTCATAATCGCTGCGCTCGCCGATCTCCTTCTCAAACCGGGCTATGCGCTCTTCCAGCTGCACTACTTCGGTGAAGGCATTCATAGCCTCTTCGACCACACTTCGTTCGCTATGCAACTCCATTTCCTGAGGGAGGTATCCAATAGAACAGGCTTCCGGAACAATGATATCGCCTTCATCCGCCTTTTGCAGTCCCTTGATTATTTTGAGCAGGGTTGATTTCCCGGCGCCATTTTTACCGACAAGACCGATCCGGTCTTTATCATTGATGATAAATGAAACGTGGTCGAACAACGACTCGCCGCCAAACTGGACAGATAGATTATTTATTGAAACCATAGACGGTGCAAAGATAGGAATAGATTTTGGAAGGAGAAGGATTTACGAAAGACGAGGGACGAAGGACGAAGGACGAAGGACGAGGGACGTGGGACGTGGGGCGAAGACTTATGAGTTGTTTTATGTTTAAATTGAAAAAGGCCGGTGTAAACACCGGCCTTTTCAAAGAGATTCCTGTTAAGGATTAGTGGGTCACCGTGATCTTGACAGTCTTGATACCTTCGCTGGTTGCTACTTTTACAAAGTATACGCCTACGCTGAAGGTTGAAACATCGATCTTGGTGGTCTTCGAATCAACAGCGGTGTTGCTGTAAACCGGCTGGCCAACAAAGTTGATCACGTCGATACGGTTGATCGTGTAGTCGCTCTTCACGTTCACAAGTTCCGTGGCAGGGTTCGGGTAGATCATGATCTGGCCGTTGCCAAGTTCATTGATTCCGGTTGCCGGGAAGTGGACAAGGATCGTATCCGAAGATGCTTCGCAGAGGAAACTCTGGTCAACCGAATTTCTGAACACATCGGTTACAAAATATTTCCACATACTTGCCAGCGGGGTGGTCGACGGGTGTACATCGGCATAGGTCAGCGCGGTTACAACGCTTGCATTGATCTTCGTGAAAGCACCGGTTCCGGTGTTGTCAGTACGATATACATTGTATCCCTGCAGCTGGCTGCTGTCTGAATTGGTGACTTTCAGCGCGCCCATGGTCATGTAGCTGTGGCTGTCGCCGCTTACGTGAGCCTGGTTGGCTTTTGCATCACTCTTAACACCGGCGGGCATCGGGGCACCCGGAATGAGGGTTACCGATTTCATTTCGCTGGTTACAAGGGCTGTTACGCGTTCGAGGAACACGGCCGGGTTCGCGCCAAGGGTAGAGGCTTTCGCCCATACGCCGGTAGCCGACTGGTTCCATGCCAGATCCTGTGCTGCATAAGGTCCGTTCTCATCGCTGGCCAGGTAGTATGACTGGGCCGGAAGCATGTTGAACTTGACCATCGCAAAGAATTCACCTGTAAATGGAACATCGTTGATGGGTACATCGATCCAGGTGTTGACAGGACCTGCGCTGAATGTGGCGCTTGAGCCTAACAACACGTGAGCTGCACTGTAGATGTCGATCGTCAACGGCTGTACCGAACCGGTTCCATTGTCAACGAAGTATACACTTACTTTCTGGATTAATCCGGTGGTAGCTGCAGCGATCGGGAAGTCATTTCCAAACCAGCCGAGGTTATTGGCGTTCATCGTCCAGCCATTTTCCCAGGTGCCATCATCAAAGGTGAAGATGGTGATCACACCATTGCTTGAAGCAGGGCATACCGGGGCTTTCCAGGTAAGGGTCGTGGTGAACTGTGCCTGTTTGCCTGCCAGGGTGTTCGGCGGGATGCAGATGCCATAAGCATGAATGTTGTCAACATACCAGTGAAGCAGATCGGCTGAGTTCACACCGTTGGCTACAAAGCGAACGCGGAATGATTTGCCTCTTACCGTGCTGATGTCGATATGTTTGGCTACCCAGTTGGTCGAACCGTTGTTGGTGAGTTCGCCTTTCTGATGCCAGGCATTGTTGTAGAAGATGTCGATGGTCAGTTTTTCTTTGCCGGTTGCATTGCGGTCAAGAAGCTTCACGTCGAAATCAAGCCAGATGTTGGCGCAGGTCCATGCGGAAGCATTAATTACTTCGCTGGTCATAGCCTGGCTGTAGTTGGCGATAGCGGTCGACCAGGTAAAGTCGGCACACGGTGCGGGGTTGCCAATGCCGGTGTTAACCGACCAGTGGTTCGATGCACCGCCAGGAACAGTCCAACTGTGGAAGGTAAATGTACCTGCATCCCACGGTTCGTAGAATGGCAGCGGTGCGCCGCAGTTCAGGGTCACAGTCTGTAAACCTGCTGTGTTCATCAGCGATTCTCCCCACGGTGCCGGTGGTGTGGCAATACCATAAGAGGTAAGGTCATACAGGGCTTTTACATCATATTTGTAGGTGCCCGGGTTGAGGTTGTAGTCATACCACGAAAGTGTATCAGGGCTAAGTACCTGGTGAACCATAGCATTGTCGCGATACACCCTGTAGCCTTTGAGGCCAACGGGTGTGCCGCCGCCGCCGGTGCCGCCGGGACCTTCAATGATAAACGGCAAGCCTTGCTGATAGGTGCCATCCATGGCATTACCCCATGTGCCTGCAACGTTTTGTTTGCCATTGCCGGTAACATTGGTGCCTGTGATGCTGATCGGAGGAGCCCAGGGGCCTGATGCAAGCGAACCTGTGTACTGCCATTCAACCCAGTAGGTGCCGGCCGGTAAATGAAGTCCGGTTACAGTGGCTTCAACTTTCATGATGGCACGGTCGGTAGCTCCGCCAACGGCGAGGGTACGGTAAATGTTCGACCATGAAGTTGCAGTCATGCGGTTGGTGGTCAGGTCGCCCCAGATCACGGTACCGCCTGCGGTAGGATCGCCGTTCCATACGCGGAAGAACAACCCGGTGATCGTTGAAGCACCTGAACCGCCACCGGTCTGGTAGGTGTAGAAGGTGAATTTGGTCGGATCCCAACCTGCGCCGGGAGGTACGATAAAGTCATCGGCCATGCTGTTGCCGGCAGTTTGCTGTGCACCAAATCCGTAGGTGGTTAACGGGGTGTACAATACACTTTCGTCAGCGCCGCCTGCACCGGTGCCTGCGCTGTTTACCAGCGGACCGTTGTTATACAGGATGGCTGTTGCGTTATCCATGCCGGCCGTGAGGCTGGTGGCAACGCCAGCGGTGGTCGGTTTGGAAGCGAGGTTAGTCACTTCGGCAACCGGCTGTACGCTGGTGATGGGTGCATAGGACTGGTCGCCGGGGGCGTCGCCTGCGGTAACCGGTTTCATCCAGGTAAGATAAACACTGCACTCAATGCCTGTGGCAACAAGGTTGCGGGCAGGATAGAGGTAATGCGAGGTGAAGGTCACACAGATCGGATTGCTGTAACCGCTGCCGTAAACTGCCTTTACGCATGCCGTGTACTGGGTGTTGTAAACAACCTGGTTCGGCGGAATGTTGTAGGTAGTGTCGGGGGTGAATGCGCTCAGAATGTTGTTCAGGTAGAAATTGTATCCAAGTACGCACGGGTTCGGGCCTGTTGTGCCGTCGGTGCTGTAAACCTGGATGTTGTCAATGTTCCAGTTGTTGATGTCATAAGAGTCGGTTCCGGCAGCGTGGAAACGGATCTGGAAAGCCGGAAGGTTCGTCACTGAAGTGATATCCAGTACTTCGGTAGTCCAGGGAATGTTGCCATTCTGGTTGGTGTACGACTTGATCGGGGTCCAGGTGGCTCCGTTCCAGAGTTCTACGGCCATCGTGTTCACGTTGGTGGTGCCGAAGTTGCTCAGGAAATAGTCATATTTCAGTTTAACCTGCGGGGCATGCGCACCTACGAAGGTCTTGCTGGTAAGGAACTGGTTGTAATTGGTTACCTGCGGGGTCCAGTTGAACATGGCCGAAGGAGCCGGGTTGCCTGTACCTGCTGCAACGCCCCAGTTGGTGCCACCAGAGGTGGTCCAGTTGTTGGTTGCAAATGATCCGCTTGCCCAGTCTTCGTTCACATGATACAGCCTGGTCCTGGGGGGACTCCAGCTTGCATGCAGGGTAACATCGTTTACAACGAGGTTGGTCGGGGCGTCGGTATTCTGAAGCAGGGTAACGTTCAGGTTAACATCGCCCAATACGGAAACAGTCTGGGTGTAAACCGGGTAGGTGAAACGGGTTACGGTCAGGGTGTAGCTTCCTTTCCAAACATTGGTGAAATGGACGCAACCTGAGGTATCGGTCGTTTTGGTGTAGTTGGTATCAACATACGCTATGTTGGTCAGTTTAACCACGGTTCCGGCTTTGGGATTGGCAGCGCAGGTAAGCGAAACGCATACATTCACGTTGGCAGTCCAGCATTTGCCGATAACATTGGAGAAAGTCGGGGCTGAAAAACGCTGTCCCGGGGGGGAATAGATGGCTTCTACTGCCCAGCGGTAAGGTCCGCAGGCCAGCGAGGGCCAGCCATTGTCAACCGTGGTGTTGGTAGCGCCGGTCCAGATCGAGGTCCATGATGCCTGGGTGCCTTCCTGTCCCTGCTGAAGTCTCCAAACCTGGTAGGTCGGGGTGATGGCGGGATAATCGGCTGTGCCTTCATAACCTGTTACGGTAGCAACCGGTTTCTGATAGATCAGGCCTTCTACTGCAGAGGCAGTGATAAGGTTTTTGTTCGCAGTGGGGTTGTCCATCATCGGACCGCCAAGGCCCTGTACGATGGCGCGCATCATGAAGTTGCCTGCTGCAGGAACCCACGGGCCGCCGCCGGTAACAAATTTCGAATAGCTGCGCAGCTGGGTGTTGGTAAGGTCAACGGCAACACCGGCAGCGTGGGGAGGAATGCCTCCCTGTTTCATCACCAGGAAGAAATCACCTGAAGCGATGGTAAGTGGTGTGGTGAACGAGAAATCAGCCCAGCCGAAAGCGGTAGCTGTAACGTTCACACTGTCAATCTTGGTTCCCGGGGTGCCGCCCGGACCATCAGCCTTGAAGGCGATCATGGTGAAGGTGGTGAAAGGAAGCGCGTTGGCAGGATAATCAGTGGCCAGACCAAGGTCTACTTTACCGCCGATAAGTTTCACCGGCCATGACAGCGGGGTGAATTTCAGGGCGTTGTAGTTGCCTGCAGTTGCCCAGATGGCAAAGTTCTCTTCGCCGCCGTCATCATAGATGATCTGGTACATGCCCTGGGGAACGCCCCAGTTAAGGTTAACAGCCGTCGGGGTGGTGGGGTTGTTCAAAGCAGCCGTGAAGGGGCCCGGCTGAACAGCTGTTGGTAACAGCGCTGCAGTGACAGCAACAGTACCGCCAGCGGTGAGGGTAACAGAACCGACCCATTGATCGTAACCGGTTTTGTTGATATAAACGTTGTGAACGCCAACCAGGCTGACCTGGGTAGTAGGAATGATACCACCTGCGATGGTCATGGTTATCGGAAGGTTCGTTGGTGAAGGCAGATCGATGGTGACAGTAGCACCAACAACCGGCAAGCCGGTAGAAGCGTCGGTAACGGTACCGTTCACATTGGGATTCGGAGCAAGAGCTACGTTCAGCGTGGTGGTTGAGCCACCAACGATAACGGCAGTGCCGCTGTAAGGAACAAAGCCTGTTTTGGTTATGGAAACGTTAACAGTTCCTGCTGTGAGAGCGGGTACTGAATAGGTGCCTGTGCCGCTGGTAAGAACCGGGGCAAGGGCATTCACTACAACCGAAGCGCCTGAAATGGCTGCGCCGCCAACGGAGTTGGTAACAGTTCCGGCGAGGGTACCAGTTGCACTGGGTGATGCCGTGATGTGCGTAAGGTCAAGATAACAGTCGTTGCCATATGCAGAAGTAAACTGATAGGCAATGTAAAGTGTAGCTTGATTGTTCGCACCTGCCGGCAATACCTGGCTCTTGATTTTCCAGCCTTGTACTGCATTGTAGCGGTTAAAAGTACCTGCGGTTGTCCAGGTGGTACCGTTGGTTGACCACATAACATCTACTTTGTCGAGGACGCCGGCATAACCGGAACTTTCCAACCACGCAAAGTCAACAGTTACATTGGCATAACCTACAGTAGAAACCGGGGTGGTTCTTTTCAACAGGTTGACACCGCCACTGGCGCTGAACGAGTTGAACATAACCAGGTAGGTACCATTGTAAGCGGTGTAGCCGGATGGCCACGTAGTGGATGTCACAAACGAGATTGTGTTTCCACCAGAAACAACTGATGAATTCCAACCTGCCGGAACAGCACCACCATTTTCAAAACTCTCGGTAAAGAGCGTAGTCTGCGCCATACTCTGAGTAGCAAACACAAATGTTGTCAGTATGACAACAAAAAGCATCTGCAGAATTCTGGTAACATTTTTCATAGAGATGAATTTAGGTTAATAATAATTTAAAAATATAAGGGTATCAATAAACTTATTGATATATATAGAGAAAATAACTGCGATTAAGGGAGAATCTTAAAAAGAAAAGAGAAGATGGTCCGCTACCCGTGCTGATTATCAACGCTTTAGTTTATGCGGGAAAATTCACGGCACACAAAGGTATGAATATATTGATACAATTGATTTTTTATTGTTAAATATTTATCAGCAATCCGGAAAGTAATTGTTGGGAGTCAGGAAAACAACTGGAGATTGTGCTAAAAAAAAAGGCTGACCATGTGGTCAGCCTTTTTCAATTTTCCGGTTAAGGATTAGTGGGTCACCGTGATCTTAACAGACTTGATACCTTCGCTGGTTGCTACTTTTACAAAGTATACGCCTACGCTGAAGGTTGAAACATCGATCTTGGTGGTCTTCGAATCAACAGCGGTGTTGCTGTAAACCGGCTGGCCAACAAAG
>Ga0118677_10008892_pt1 | contig 15903 bp, 14 predicted proteins | sample AliMusrvi5mmetaG_FD_86154 | JGI IMG/M metagenome (GOLD analysis project Ga0118677, IMG submission 86154) | reverse complement strand
TCGCAACCCTGCCTTACAAGGTGCTGCTGTCGCTCGTGAATCATCCGCTAACGGATGCGGGGATTCAACGTTTCCTGGACGACTGGAAAAAAGCGAACATGTAAAGGAGGCGGCGCGATGGATCGCGAACTGGCGCTCGAGTTCGTCCGGGTGACGGAGGCTGCCGCCATTGCCTGCGGACGCTGGATGGGCAAGGGCGACAAGATTGCGGCGGATCAGGCCGCAGTCGACGCGATGCGCACAGCGTTCGATACGGTTAATATCTCCGGCACCATCGTCATTGGCGAAGGAGAAATGGATGAAGCTCCGATGCTATTCATTGGAGAAAAGGTCGGAGCCGGCGGCTTCGATGTCGATATCGCCGTCGATCCGCTGGAAGGAACCAACCTGGTTGCCAAGGGACTGCCGGGAGCCATCGCAGTTCTGGCTATTGCACCCCGGGGCGGGTTGCTGAATGCTCCTGACATGTACATGGATAAAATTGCGGTGGGGCCAAGGGCGGCCGGCTGCATCGATATCACCGCTCCTGTGAAGGTGAACCTGAAGGCGGTCGCCAAAGCGATGGAGCGCAGAGTTGAAGAACTCACTGTGGTCATACTGGACCGGGAACGTCACAGGGGCATGATTGAAGAAGTGCGTTCCGCCGGAGCCAGAATCAAACTTATTTCGGACGGGGACGTTTCGCCGGCCATCAACGCGGCGGTCGAGGGCACGGCAGTCCATATGCTGCTGGGGATCGGCGGCGCACCGGAAGGAGTGCTGGCGGCTGCGGCACTGAAATGCCTGGGAGGGGACATGCAGGGGCGCCTGTGGCCCGAATCCGAGGCGGAAGTGACCCGGGCCAGGGCAATGATGGGAATCAGCGATGTCACCAGAGTGTTGACGATGGATGACCTGGTGTCTGCCGAGGACGTGATTTTTGCCGCCACGGCAGTGACCCAGGGTGACCTGTTGAATGGGGTGAAGTACTTCCCTGGCGGTGTCAGGACCCATTCCATCGTTATGAGGTATTTCAGCGGCACAGTGCGGTTCATCGACGCGGTTCACAAAATTGACCGCAAGCCGCTGTACATCAAGAGGTCATAAAGTGGACCTGTTTTTCGAAAGTTTTTCAGCCTGATTCCCAGGCACCAATATATAAGCCGCAGGGCTTCGGCGCCGCCGAGGCCCTTGTCGGCGTGGAAAGGGCAGCATGCACACACTGATCCTAAGCAGCATAAAAACCGGAAATATGGCCAAAGTGGCTGCAATGCTTCAGAAAGAAACCAAAGAGCCTGTTGCTGTTCATGGAGCGACAGGGGCGGTTCGCAGCGTACTGGCTGCCATCGCTTCGGGCAACAGCACGGGCAGCGTGCTGAACGCGGCCTATCTGGAAGCCATGCGCACCGTGCTGCGCCACCCCACGCTGGACGCCGCGTTCAAGGAGCTGGTGCTGACCCTCCCCAGCGAAACCTACCTCGCCGAGCAACTGGAACAGGTTGACCCGCAGCGCATCCATGCGGTGCGCGAAAGCATGCGCTTGCAACTGGCCACCGTCCTGTTGGCTGATTGGGAATGGGCATTTGCGATGCACCAGGACAATGGCGCTTACCGCCCCGACCCCCTTTCCAGCGGCCGCCGCGCCCTGGCCGGTATGGCGCTCAACTTCCTGTGCCTGGCTGCCACCCAAAGCGGTGAAGCGATCTGGCCCGGCAAGACGCTGCAGCGCTTCAAGGATGCGGGCAATATGACCGACCGCTTCAACGCACTGCAGGCCCTGGTCAGCAGCGGTCACGAGCTGGCTACTGGCGCATTGGCGCGCTTCCACGCCCTGTTCAAGGACGAAGCGCTGGTGCTGGACAAGTGGTTTGCGCTGCAGGCCGGCGCGCCGGACCGTGGCGGCAACGTGCTGCCCGCCGTGCGCCAGTTGATGACGCACCCCGACTTCAATCTGCGCAACCCGAACCGGGCACGCAGCGTGATCTTCAGCTACTGCAGCGCCAACCCCGGCGCTTTCCACCGCCCGGACGCGGCCGGCTATGTGTTCTGGAGCGAGCGCGTGATCGAACTCGACGCCACCAACCCGCAAGTGGCCGCCCGCCTGGCGCGCGCCATGGACCGCTGGAAGCGCCTGGCCGAGCCCTATCGCAGCGCTGCTTGCGAGGCGCTCAAGCGCGTCGCCGCCAAGACGGATTTGAGCAACGATGTGCGCGAAGTCGTCGCTCGCGCCCTGGCAGATTGATAAACCAAGGAAGGAAACACATGTCACCGAAAATTTCACTGACCCGTTATCTGGTCGAAGAGCAACGCCGGGACGGCACCATTCCGGCGCAGCTGCGGCTGCTGCTGGAAGTGGTGGCGCGCGCCTGCAAGAGCATCAGCCTGGCTGTCAACAAGGGCGCCCTGGGTGGCGTGCTGGGTGTGGCCGAGGCCGAGAGCGAAAACATCCAGGGCGAGATCCAGAAGAAGCTGGACATCATTGCCAACGATGTGCTGATCGAAGCCAACGAATGGGGCGGCCATCTGGCGGCCATGGCCAGCGAGGAAATGGAAGGCATACACGTGGTGCCCAATCGCTACCCGCAGGGCGAGTACCTGCTGCTGTTTGATCCCCTGGACGGCTCCAGCAACATCGACGTCAATGTCAGCATAGGCACCATTTTCAGCGTGCTCAAAAAGCCCGAAGGCGCGGGCGTATCCGAACAAGACTTTTTACAGGCCGGCACCAAGCAGGTCGCGGCCGGCTACTGCATTTATGGCCCGCAAACCACGCTGGTGCTGACCGTTGGTGACGGTGTGTCCATGTTCACCCTGGACCGCGAGCAGGGTTCCTTTGTGCTGACCCAGAAGGACATGCGCATCCCGGAAGACACCAAGGAATTTGCCATCAACATGAGCAATATGCGGCACTGGGACGAGCCGGTGAAGCGCTACATCGACGAATGCCTGGCTGGTCAGACCGGCCCACGCGGCAAGGACTTCAACATGCGCTGGATTGCCAGCATGGTGGCCGACGTGCACCGCATCCTGACCCGTGGCGGCGTCTTCCTCTACCCCTGGGACAAGCGCGAACCGGGCAAGCCCGGCAAGCTGCGCCTGATGTACGAAGCCAACCCCATGGGCTGGATCGTGGAACAAGCCGGCGGCGCAGCCAGCACCGGCACCCAGCGCATCCTGGACATAGAACCCAACCAGTTGCACCAGCGCGTCAGTGTGATTCTGGGTTCCAAGAATGAGGTGGAGCGCGCCGCCAGCTATTTCACGCCGTTATAATCTCGGGCTTAGTGCCGCTTTAGCTCAGTTGGTAGAGCAGCTCCTTCGTAAGGAGAAGGTCGACAGTTCGATTCCGTCAAGCGGCACCAATAGACACAAGGGTTAGCAGGTAAGTGACTGCTAACCCTTTCTTGTTTCCACACCCTCATACCTGCGGTGTGCCGCCATCGGTACATTGCTTTGTACCAATCGAACCCGGCAAGGCCTGCCGTCCCACAGAAGACAACGGCGGACATGATGGCATGGTCACCTCCAAGGGTTCGGCGAACATCTCGGCCTTTAACTCTGAGTGGGAAAGTGTTTTCATGGTTTTGGTTTCCAAGTGCGTGAGGGCTTGGGATGTGGCGGTCAATTTCGCAATGAATACGCTTTGGCCTTTGGTCAGCCAGCGGTATCGGTTTTCATGATGCTTGCGGGTCGGGCTGATCCGCAGGACTGAAGATGGCGATGGCGGAGTGCTAGGCTGGGGCCAAACTGGTTACTGTGCTGCTGACGCTGCTTCTCGGAACCGCGCCAGGGCTTCGCGGAATCTCTATGCGGCCATTGCTGGCGCAGGCTTCACGCGCATGGGTGTGGTCTTGAATCGCTGTTCGGCGGCTTGGGTCACACCCAGCCCCAATGCGGGCAACACGTCATCCGCCAATTGCCATTGACTGATACGGCCCAATGACCCTTCAAATCTTCTGACAATGGGTGTAAGCCCCATCCCGGCAGGTTCATATCCCGGTCACAGGTACCCCACGCGAACTGCGTTTGTTTGACCACCATGTCGGCCCCCAAGTCCCAGTAGAACTGGAGCATGGCAGTGTTGACCGCGACGGCAGCTTTAAGCTGAACTTGGCGAAAGCGGACTTTCAGTTCGCCCAGCCATTGCCGGTAGTCGGCTGTGTGGAGCGTCACTTCAGAACTCATACCCCAGCCCCCCCAGCTTCTGCCGGATCAACTGGTCAAGCTCTGAGCCCTTTGCCATCTGCTCCCCCAGTTTCTCGGTCAACTGCTGCATCTTGGTGGCGAGGTTCATCGCCGCCAGGCGCCATGTGGTCGGGTTGGCCTCTTAGCCGTAGATCGACACGTCGCCGATCTTGCCGCCATGCGCTTCAATGAATCGCTCGGACTGCACAAACATGCCGCCCGAGCCGCAGCAGGGGTCGTAGACCTTGCCGGTGTGCGGGTTGAGTACGGCCACCAGGGTCTTGACGATGCTGGCCGGGGCGTAGAACTGCCCGCCGCGCTTGCCCTCGGGCATGGTTGTCCTCTTTGCTTCCAGTCGATTAAATATTCGATAGCCTGATGGATGGCCCTATTTTGATCGCCCTTGTCACTGCCCCAGTGGCATCCACTGCGATTCCCCAGGCAGTTTGCGCCGGTGCCGCAGGGTCAGCGCGGCGCACCGAACAGCAGCGCCTGCTGACCCAGCTCGGGCAGCAGGCGACTGGCCAGGCGCAGTTGCGAAAGCAGCAGGCTCTGAGCCTCCAGAGCGTCATCGGGCGCGGCCGTGCTGGCACCGGGCGCGCTGCGGCGCACCACCGGCAGACGCGGTTGCTCCAGCAGTTGCGACAGACTCTGCAGCCCCTGTTGCAGCTGCTCGGCGACCTGGCGGGTAGGCGCGTCCAGCCTGCCCACCTCGATCTCGCCGCGGTGTGCGCCCAGCGCCGAGAGAAAATTCAGCAGCATGTGCGACAGCACCACAAATTGAGCGCAGGCGGCCTCGTTCAGGCGCGTGCCGGCAGGCTCCTTGCGCATCGCGCCAAAGGCGTTGGCCAGCGCAGCGTCGGCGTTGTGCGCATTGCGGCGCGCCAGCCGGTAGGCCAGGTGGTCCTGCTTGCCGTCCTGGTACTGCAGCAGGATTTCATGCAGATAACCGGCCTGGGCGCGCAGGGCCTGCGCCGCCAGGTGCGGCAGCTGGCGCGCCTGCCAGTTGGGCAGCACCAACCAGGCCGCCAGCGCCGATATCGCGCTGCCCAGTGCGGCATCCAGCAGCCGCGCCGGAATCACGCCCTGCGACATACCCATCTGGTGAAAGCTCAGCAGCACCAGCGCGGTGATGGCGGCCGTGGCGCCGCGCAGGTCGGTCTGGCGTTTACCGATAAACAGGGCGCCGGCCAGCACCATGCAGCCGGCCTGCAGCAAGGCCCCGGGAAACAGCCGGATCAGCGCCCACCCCAGCGCCAGGCCCACCACAGTGCCAACCGCGCGTTGCACAGCCCGGCTCAACGTAGCGGCAAAGTGGGGCTGGCTGGTGAACACCACCGTCAACAAGATCCAGTAGCCGTGCGGATCGTGGGTGGCGCGCATCACCGCGAAGGCCACCAACAAGGCCAGGGAAAGGCGCAGGGCATGGCGCATTAGGGGGGAGCGCAGGTTCAACTGGGCACGCACCCGGCCCCAGGCCTCGCCCAGGCTACGTGGCTTGCGGTCAATCAGACTCAGGTCGGGGGCCACACCACCATGGCGCATGGCGCTGGCAAATACGCTGGCCAGACTGGTCAGGTTGTCGCCCAGCGCATGCAGAGCGCTCAAGGGCCGCTGCAACGCGGGCGCAGCTTGCGATGCGTCCAGAAATTGCATGGCGCTTTGCATGTCTTCAATCGCCCGGGCGGTCGTGCCGGCATGTTGCGCCCGGCTGCGATCCCGTATGGCCCGCGCAAACTTGTGCGCCTGCTCGCCCAGCACGCTGAGCACGCGCTGGCAGCGGTAGAGCGCGTCGGAACGCGGAAAGGCCTCGGCCAGCACGGCATAGCTTTCGTGTGAGGAGCTGACGCGCTCGTGGATGTCCTGTGCAGCCAAGTATTGGCGCATGGCCTCCTGCATCCAGGCCGGCGGCTCGCCAGAGCCCAAGCGACTCAACAGGCTCTCCTTGGTGGCGTTCAGCGCATCCACCACGCGACCGTTGTGCAGCGCGAGTTGCAGTCGGCGACCGGCCAGGTCGATGTCGCTGACCGGCTCCAGCAGCTGCGCCTTCAGACGCAGGTATTCACCCAGCAGGGCATAGAGTTGCGACAGGCGATGGCGCACCGTCGGCCGTGGCCAGGCGGCGGCCCAGCACAGCGACACCAGACCGTACCAGGCGGCACCACCCAGCAAATAGGGGGCGACCTCGAGCGCCTGGTCGCGGTTGTTTTGCGCCGACAGCGCGGTGTAGATAAACAGCACCAAGGCGCCAAAGGCAATCGCCCGGTAGCGCTCGCCTAAAGCGCCCAGCATGGTCAGCACAAAGGCCGACAACGCCAGCACCGCCGCCAGCGTCACAAACGATGGCAATGCCGCCCAGACGGCGGCGGCCACCAGGGCAAAGGCGCCCAGGCTTAGCAGCTGTGCCTTCAGGCGTCCGCTCCAGTTGTCGTCAGTTTCGGTGAAGGCGCTGGCCAACACGCCCAGCACCACCGGCATCAGCTCGTCCTGCCACTCGGCCTGCCAGCCCAGCGCCAGCACGCAGCCCAGGGCCAGCAGGGCCTGCGCGCCGCGGATGACACCCTCGTGGTTGAGGGCTCGTTTCCAGTTTGCTATCCAGTGGTCGTTCACGCTTGGGGGCCTTGTTGTCCTGAAGCCCTGCACCATAGCAGCATGCGGGTTGCAGCAACCCAGCGAGGCGGCTGTTCATCCCTGGCAAGAAGCGCATCACGAAGGTAGGCCTTAACAGGTTTGCCACATTACGAACACTCATTAACACAGCATGCAAGCAAAGATAAAACCGCGCAAAATCAAAGCGTTAGCGGTAAAAATCAGGGTGAAAGAAAAGTCTACACTCGGGTCGCGCTGCATTCACCCATTCAGTCGCCCACTGCAACTCTGACCGGGTCGGTTCGCCACTGGGCACTGGGTATTGGGCACTGGGTATTGGGCTTTTGGTGCTTTCGGATTTTTCGAGTCTTTCGAGTTTATTGCAGGGCGGCTTCCGCTTGACTTCCACAAACTATCTCACCACACGTCAAGCGGCCGAGCTTCTTGGCATCTCACTTTCGACGGCTCAGCAATGGGTGGAACGCGGCATGTTGAAAAGCTGGAAAACCGAGGGCGGTCACCGGCGCATCCTCCAGTCCTCGGTGGCCGAGCTGATGGAGTCCAGGCGAGCGGCTGCGGCGCAGGCGCAAGCGCCCTACACCATGCCAGTTCTGATAGTCGAAGACGATCCGCATCTGGTGGAGTTGTATGAGGACCATATGAGCCAGTGGCCCTTTCCCGTCACGGTTTATGTGGCACCGAATGGCTACGAGGCGCTGATCCTGGCCGGCGAGGTGCAACCCAAGCTGCTGGTCTGCGACCTGCGCCTGCCCGGTGTCAACGGCTTCAACATCGTGCGCGGGCTGTGCCAGGTAGAGCGCTTCAAGGACATGGGCATCGTCGTGGCGTCGGGACTGCCGCTGGCCGAGATCAACGCGCACGGCGGCCTGCCCGAACGTGTGACGGTCATGGCCAAGCCGGTGGCCTATGACAAACTCCAAACCCTGGCCGAAGGCTTGTGGAAGGCGGCCAGCGGGATTAGCACCTGAATCTGAGGATCAATCCTCAGATTTTTTGAGAGTTTGCTTTTGCAGCATTTTCATGAAATGATAAAAACGTCGAGATTTTTTTCGGCGCTTTCTATCCATTCATACCATGCATCCCCTCCGTTCATTGCGCCACCAACTGGGATGGCTGGCCCTGGCATCTGGGTTTATTGCCCTGATCATGTCGGCGGTGGTGGCATTTACCTTGCTGCAAAGACGCGAAATCAAAAGCAGTTTTGAAGACCGCGGGGATTCGCTGGCCGGCCTGGTGTTCCAGTTCGACCGTGAATTTCTGCGCCTGCGCCAGGCCATGTTGCTGGCATTGCAGCAGCCCGGCAACCTGGACCGAGACACGCTCTCCCTGCGCTATGACATCCTGAGCAGCCGGGTGGAACTGGTGAAAAACAGTCCCATCATGGCCGAAATCGCCGCGGAGCCTGAATACACCTACACCCTCTCGGCGATCGCGGAATTCAGCCGCAGCATGGACACGATGCTGGCCGCGCCACGTCTGGACCCCGTGCTGATCAATGGCCTGGTGCGCTCCATGTGGGACCTGGAAATTCCCATACAAATGCTCAGCCATGTGGCGACCATCCGATCGGCGCGCAACATGGAGGCGGCCTCTCTTCGCCTGCTCAACCAGAACGCACTGATTCTGGCGTTGGCAATTTTCCAGTTGGCATTTCTGGGCCTGGCGACCCTGTCGCATCTGCGCCGAAAGCGCCAGCAAAGGCGTGAACGCGAGGTGCTCAAGCAGACCAGCGAGCGGCTGCAGGTCAACGAAGAAAAACTGATCCTGGCCGCCAACGTGTTCAAGCACGCACGCGAGAGCATTGTCGTGGCAGATGCTGCCGGCCTGATTCTGGAGATCAACGAAAACTTCTGCAAGGAGACCTGTTACACGCAGGCCGACCTGCTGGGCGTGCATGTGCGGCAGTTGCTGTGCCGCACGCCAGACGGTGTGGACGATGTGGACAGCCTGCTGCAAAGCGTGGACAGCCAGGGCCATTGGTCGGGAGAACGCATCAGCCAACGCAAGGACGCCAGCGAATATCCGGCCATGGTCAGCGTCAGCGCGGTGCACAACGCGCAGGGTGTGCTCACCAGCTACGCGCTATTTTTTAACGACATCACCAGCCTCAAACACAAGCAGAAGCAACTGGAGTACGTGGCGCATTACGATTTGCTGACCGGCCTGCCCAACCGCTCCTTGCTGCTGGATCGGTTGCACAAGGCGATTGCCACCTGCGCCCGCAGCGAGCAGTCGCTGGCCGTGGCGTTTCTGGATCTGGATGGTTTCAAGGTCATCAACGACAGCTACGGCCACCCCGTGGGTGACCAGTTGCTGGTTGGCCTGGCGGCCAGAATGCAGCAGGCCCTGCGCGCCGGCGACTCCATCGCCCGCTTTGGTGGCGACGAATTTGTGGCGCTGATCACCGGACTCGATGCGCCCGAGGACTGCATCCCGGTGCTGGAGCGGTTGCTGGAGGCAAGCTCCGCCGTCTTGCCGGTGGGCACACACATGCTGCGCGTGTCCGCCAGCATTGGTGTCACGGTCTATCCCAACGACAACTTCGACGCCGACCAACTGGTGCGCCACGCCGACCAGTCCATGTATGTGGCCAAGCAAAGCGGTAAAAACCAGTTCGCCTTTTTTGATGCCGACCGTGAAAAAGAAAGCAAGGCGCAGATGGCCACGTTGCCCCAGATCAAGACGGGACTGGAGAGGTCCGAGTTTGAGCTGCACTACCAGCCCAAGGTCAACATGAAGACCGGCAAGACGGTGGGCCTGGAGGCGCTGATACGCTGGAACCATCCGACCCATGGCTTTTTGTTGCCAGCCGCCTTTTTACCCCTGATTGAAGACCGTCCCGTCAGTCTGGAAATCAGCAAATGGGTGATTGCCACCGCCATGCGGCAAATGCAGGCCTGGCTGGACCAGGACCTCAGGCTTCCGGTCAGCGTGAACGTAGCCGCTTTTCACCTGCAGCAGGAGGACTTCTATACCGACCTGCTCAAGCTCAGCGAGGCCCATCCAGCCTGCCACGGCATGCTGTCTATCGAGATCCTGGAGACCACGGCGCTGTCGGACATGGACCGGGTTCGCAAAACCATGCAACAGTGCCACTCCATTGGTGTGGACTTTGCACTCGATGACTTCGGTACCGGTTACTCCTCGCTGACCTATTTGAGCGACCTGCCCGCACAGGAACTCAAGGTCGACCAGAGCTTTGTCAGTCAGATGACACAAGACCGCAACCATCTGTCGATCGTGGAGGGCGTCACCAGTCTGGCCCGCGCCTTCCGACGCAACGTGATCGCCGAAGGGGTGGAGACCACCGCCCAGGGCGAACTGCTGTTGCAGCTTGGATGCGAACTGGGCCAAGGCTACGGCATTGCGCGCCCCATGGCGGCAGCGGATGTTCCGGGCTGGTTGGCCACATGGACCCCGCCCCTGTCTTGGAGCAATCAGACCTATGTCCCCAAGGAGCCCTCTATGCTGCTCGATGAACTGATCCGCAGCGCTCCGGTGGGGGTGGCCATCATCGACCCCCAGGGAATCTTTGAAAATGTGAATGCCAATTACTGCAACATCTACGGCTTCGAGCGCGAGGAACTGATTGGCTCAAGCTTCAGTCTGTTGTTCCCCCCGGAGGACCGGCAAAGGGTGCTGGAGCTGAACCGCAAATATGTCAACGATGGCGGTGAACTCAAGGGCAGTTGGGTGGTGGTGCGCAAGGACGGTACCCGACTTGCGGTGAGCTCCGAATCGGTCCGGGTGCCAAGCATCAAAGACGGGGCACACCGCTTGGTGTATGTCACTCGAACCGATGCGCTGGACCTGCCAATGGAGCGGCCCAACGGGTCGGTTAAAAAATGATATGGATGAACGATTGCATGATGAAAAACGTGAAGCTTGAATATTTTTGCGCGTCGGCACTTGCTGGCCCCTCCCCCAGGCTCCATCCATGAGCCGCGGCACGGCTCGCATGCGCATAGCGATTGTGGACGATGAGCCCCTCATGGCCAATCTGGTCAGCGACATGCTGAGCAGCGCCAACGTCGACACGGAGCTGTTCTACCTGGCTGCGGACTTCCTCAAAAGCCGGGAAATTTTTTCGTTCGACACCCTCATACTGGACCTGTCGCTGCCAGATATTGACGGCTTCGAACTGATGGACCGGATCGCACCCATGGGGCTGGCCTGTTCCCTGGTGTTGATGACCGGCCACGCACAGGCAGCGCTCCAAGCCTCAAGCCTGTACGCCAAGGGCATTGGCCTGGATGTGCGTGCGGCAATTTGCAAGCCCTTTTCGCGCGACGAGCTGTTGATGGCGATAGGCATTCCAGCATGACCGAGACCGTGGCGCACCGCTATGGACAAGCCAAGGGATTGGGGCGCACCGATAGGCGGGTCTTGGTCATTGTCTGCCTCACCTGCCTGCTGTTGCTGAGCGTGTTCTTTATCACGCAAGGCGCGGTGTCGCGCGAGCGCGAGAATGCCTATGCTCAGGTGGCAGACTTCAATAGCGAAATTGCACGCTCCGACGAAGTGCGCATTCGCAACCTGCTGGCATCGCTGGACAAGGTGCTGCTGGTGTTGCGCGAAGATTTTTCTGAGCAGCCGCACATGAGCAAGGCGCATTTGCTGAGCCGAATCTACCGGCTCAAGCTCGGTGCGGAGCTCAATCCGCGCATCACCTTTACCGACGCCTCCGGTTCGGTGGTGTTATCCACCGGACGCAGTGACAGCGCCGATGGGCGCACGCTCAGCCTGGCCGATCGCGAGTATTTTCAGACACAAATTACCCGCCAGGACGACCTGCTGAACGTGGCAGTACCGGTGCAAAGCCGGATCAGCGGCAAGTGGGTGATCCCGCTGGTGCGTCGCATCAGCAACAAGGATGGCAGCTTTGCTGGCATCGTGTTGATGTCGGTGGAGCCCGGCCTGTTCAGCGACAGCTTCGAAAAGACCAGCCTTGGCGTCGAGACCTCGCGTGCCATCGTCGGCCTGGACGGTTACACCCGCATACGCCTCAGCGATGGCAAATTTGAGTTTGGCGGCGACATCCACAAATCCCAACTATTCAAGGAAATCAAGAAGTCTACGGTCGGCACCTATACCTCGGTTGCGGTCTCCGACGGTGACAAGCGCTTGGTCAGTTACCGCGTTATCGATCCGTATGCACTCGTCGTTGCGGGCGAGTCCTCGGTGGACAGCATCGAGGCCTCGTATCGCGCGGAGGTGCACGGCTACATCACGACCGCTTCCCTGGTCGCCGCGCTGAGCCTGGCGCTGTCTGGCGTGTTGATCGTGGGGGTCCTGCGCCAGAAAAAGCTCATCGATAGCCAACAACGATTTCAGCAGTTGATTGAAATGGTGCCCCAGCTGGTATCCAACCTGGACCTGCAGGGCAACATCCAGTGGGTCAACCAACGCACGGTGCATTTCATAGGCGCCAGCCCCGAGGCCCGGGCGCAGGGGTATGACTGGGTGCTGGGCGCCATCCATCCCGCTGACCAGGGCCGCGTCAAGGCCTTCCTATCCGATGCCTTGCAGGCGCGGCCAAGCGCCGAATCGTGCGAGTACCGCAATCGCCGTTTCGATGGTGACTACCTGTGGTTTTCGGCGCAAATTACGTTGATTCTGGACAAGGACGGCCTGGGCACCTCCTTTCTTCAAACCGCCACCGACATCCATGACCGCAGAATGACCGAGGAGCGCACGCGCATCACCCAACAACTCGAATCGATTGGGCAGTTGACCGGCGGCATGGCGCATGACTTTAACAATCTGTTGGCCATTATTGTGGGCAATCTGGACTTGCTGAAGCCCACGGTTTCGGAAGAAAAGGACGCCAAGCGGCTCGGCGTGGCCCTGGGTGCGGCACAGCGCGGCGTGCAACTGGTGAAGTCCTTGCTGGCCTTGGCCAGCAAAACCCCCTTGCTGCCCGCCACCATGGATTTGTATGCCCTGGTGGAAAGCATCGCGCCCCTGTTGCGCACCGCCCTGGGACAACGCATTCAGTTGCTAACGCAAGCGCCGCCAACGGCCCTGTCGGTGGAAGTGGATGGCGGCGGCTTGGAGTCGGTTCTGCTCAATTTGTGCGTCAACGCCAGGGACGCCATGCCGGACGGCGGCACGCTGGTGCTGGCGTTCAACGCATCGGAAGGCATGGCACACATGACGGTCTGCGACAACGGTGTCGGTATGTCTGAGACGGTTTTAAGGCGCGCCACGGAGCCGTTTTTCACCACCAAGACGCGCGACCACGGCACCGGGCTCGGCCTGTCCATGGTGTCTGGTTTTGTCAGCCAGTCCGGTGGCAGGCTGGAGATCCAAAGCACGCTGGGCAAGGGCACCTGCATTGGCATTTTTCTGCCCCTGGTTGCGCCGGCTATGCCGACGCAGCTGACACATGAGCAGGCCACGCCAGCGGCCTTCAAGCACGTTCCCTGCCGCATTTTGGTGGTCGACGATCAACCAGATATTGCGGCACTGCTGCGCGTCTGGTTGGAGCAGGACGGGCATAGCACGGTGCTGGCCAGTTGCGCCGAAGATGCCTTGGTCTTGTTGTCAAGCAATGTATTTCAGATCATGCTGAGCGATATCACCATGCCCGGTGAACTCGACGGAATCCAGTTGGCCCACAGGGCCCAGGCGACCTATCCCAAGCTGCGGATCCTGCTGATGTCGGGCTACTCCAGGGCGACCGCCAAATCCCGTGTGGATGTGCCCTGGCCGCTGTTGGTCAAACCGTTTAGCAAGGCAGATTTTGATGCGCAGGCCTGGAAAGTATAGGTTTTACGGTATTTCCAGCCCGGCGCCGTGCGGGGAAAATTATTCCTATTGGATGTACGCATTCATCTTGGAATACCCTTATGCAATCGCAAGAAATTCACCGCCAAGCCAGCGAAGACCAGGACCCTGTGCACTTTCTGGGCTTCGAGGAACTGCTGCACAAAAGTCTGGACCGGCTGCTGGCCAATGTGGATACGTTACGGGACTTCGCCAGAATGACCGAGGGCCAGCACGCTCATTCCCCGGCACAATACACTCCCTCCGGGCTGGCGAAAATGTGAGCCTCCGTCGTCATTTTTTTGACACGATTGGCGGATGGCTCGTTCGCCCCTATGATCAATCGACGGGGTTTATGCAGAATTGGTCTGCCAGCCACAATATAAATGAACCGCATCGGAGCCACATGGGTGTGCGTCCATAGAATTTTCCATGAACATTGCAAACCCGCTCCTTGATGAACTGCAAAAGCTCAGGTGTGCTGTTGAACAGAGCCCGGTTGCCACCCTGATTACCGACACCGAGGGTTGCATCGCCTATGTCAGTGCGGGCTACACGCAGCAAACCGGATTTACAGCGCAGGAAATGTTGGGCCAGTCGATTGCCCAGTTTGAACCGCATTACGCATTGGCCTGCACGCACAACCAGCTATGGGACAGGATCCGCGGTGGTGGTGTGCTGCGCGGTACGGTGCAAAGCCGCAGAAAGAATGGCACCCAGTTTTGGGAGACGCAAACCTTCTCCGGAATTAGGGACGACGAGGGACAACTGATTCAGTTGCTGCTGTCCAAGGAAAATGTGTCTCAGCGCAAAAAGGCCGAAGAAAAGTCGCTGCGCAGCGAGGCCTTTGCCCTGGCCATCATGGAGTCCATCGCCGACGCCATCGTGGTAGTGGACCGCAGAGCGGTGATCGTCCAGTTCAATCGGGCCTGGCGCAGTTTTACAGATGAGTCCGGTGCCTGCCCCCATGCGGCTGCGGTACACACCGGGATCGACTGCAATTTCCTGGCACTCTGCGGTCATGGGCTGTTCTTTGCGTCGGACGCCGACGCCGACGCGGTGCGCGCCGGGGTGCAGGCCGTGCTGAGCGGCCGCCTGGCGCATTTCACCCACGACTACCTGTGCAAGGCCAGGCCCAAGCCGCTCTGGTTCAGCCTGACGGCAACGCCCTTGGGGCCTGGCCAGTCCGGCGCGGTGCTATCGAGCAGCGACATTACGGCGCGCAAGGAAATGGAACTGGAAACCAAACGCTACCAGGATGGACTGGAGCACATGGTGGGCAACAGCACACGCCAACTCGGTACGCTGGCCTTTGAATTGATGAAGACCGAAACGCGCGAGCGCCGCTCGCTGGCCGAAGACTTGCATGACGACCTGGGCCAGCATCTGAGCATCCTCAAGCTCAAGCTGTCGTCCCTGGCCCTGCCCGGGCCCTATGCCGGCCACACCGAGCTGCTGGAGCAGCTCAGGGACATCGAGAGCATTGTGGATAGATCCACCGAGTCGGTGCGCTCCATCTCCACACACCTGAGTCCGCCCGTGCTGCACCAGGATGGCATCAACGCGGCCATGCACTGGCTGGCCGACGAAATGCTGCGCACCTATGGCCTGCAGGTGAACCTGGATTGCGAGGAAAACCTGCCCTTGAACGATGCCGTGAACGGCTCCATTTATCGCACCGTGCGTGAACTGCTGATCAACGTCTGGAAGCATGCCAATGTGGATAGCGCCGAGGTCTCGATACGCCTGAGCGAGAGCCGGGACATGGTGGAGATCATGGTGGCCGATGAGGGCCTGGGCTTTGATGTCATCGAAATGCAAAAGCCTTCCTCCAAGCTGAGTTTTGGCATCTACAGCATCCGCGAGCGCATGAACCTGATTGGTGGAACGCTGCGCATAGACAGCAGCCCGGGGCTTGGAACCGTGGCCCGGCTGCAGTTTCCGGTGCGCATTCTGACCACCACCTTTTTTTAAGAGAGCGCTGCCTTGATCCGAATACTGCTGGCAGATGACCATGCCATTGTCCGTGAGTCCTTGCGTGGCGTGCTGGAACGCGAGCCCGACCTGCAGGTGCTGGGCGAAGCCGGTGACGGCGACCGCGCCTTGGCGCTGGCAATAGAGAGCACACCGGATGTGCTGGTCACCGATATTTCGATGCCCGGACTCGATGGCGTGGCGCTGGCCAAGCGCATGCAGCGCGATGCACCCCAGGTGCGCATATTGGCCCTGTCCAGCCACCTGGACCGGCGCATCCTGGCCAATATGCTGGATGCCGGTGCGCTGGGCTACGTTAACAAGGCGGCCGGTCGCTTGGAGTTGCTGGCCGGCATTCGTGCCGTGGCAGCGGGCGGAAAATACATG
>Ga0118677_10008891_pt1 | contig 15903 bp, 14 predicted proteins | sample AliMusrvi5mmetaG_FD_86154 | JGI IMG/M metagenome (GOLD analysis project Ga0118677, IMG submission 86154) | reverse complement strand
CACCTTCAATCATATATTCTATTTCTCCCCCTTCTCATAATCCTCAATTTGCCGGACACAGAAATCAAAAGCATCACCCTGCCGGGCATCGTGATACCACCGAACAGTCTCTTCAACGGCCCGGGGCGTGTTCCAGACCGGGCTCCATCCCAATTTCAATCGAGCCTTACTGATATCCAGCGCCAACAAACCTGCTTCGTGATGGAAATTCCCGCCTATGGATTCACAACGCCCGCCTCCCCACTTCTTCACGGCCAATTCAACCACCTGTTGAACCGTGAATACTTGCGCTGGATCAGGTCCGAAATTCCAAGCATCGTCGAACTCTTTGGCATTTGCATGAAGCGCTGCCGCCAATTTCAAATAGCCGCTCAGCGGCTCCAGCACGTGTTGCCAGGGCCGGGTCGATGCGGGATTGCGAAGTGTAATGGTTTCTCCACGTTCCAACGCCCGGATACAATCAGGGATCAATCGATCCGGACACCAGTCGCCGCCCCCAATAACATTGCCTGCTCGTGCCGTTGCGATTCCTTTGCCTTCCGGACGGAAAAACGAGCGACGATATGCCGACACGGCAATTTCTGCAGCAGCTTTGGAAGCGGAATAGGGATCATGCCCTCCCAGGCGATCCGTTTCACGGTAACCCCAAGTCCATTCCTGATTTTCGTAGCACTTGTCTGATGTCACCATAACAGCAGTCCTACAGTCCGGCACCGCACGAATGGCATCCATCACATTGACTGTCCCTATTACATTGGTTGAAAAGGTTTCTGCCGGATGCTCATAGGAACACCGCACCAGAGGTTGGGCCGCCAAATGAAACACTATTTCCGGCTTGAAGGCGGAAAAAACAGACAGAAACTGGGCCTGATCGCGAATATCCCCCTCATGGTGCTCCATGCGTTTAGTCAATTTTGACACAACGAAATTATCTTGTTCCGTCCGGGGAGGGAGAGCATAGCCACAGACTTTGGCCCCTGCACGCAACAGGCAAATAGAGAGCCACGAGCCCTTGAAGCCAGTGTGACCGGTGACGAGAACTTTTTTGTCTTTGTAAAAACCGTTGAAGTTCATGTTTGGAGTGAGATGTAAGATGTGAGACGTGAATTGTTAAACGTAAGATGTTAAGTGTAAGAGTTAGAGTCGGGAACGAAGGTTTCGCATAAGGCCAGCCAATTTCGCTGCAGCTGATTCCATATTGATATCCATCTTGTCCTTCTCAAAATTTGAAATGTAGCCTAATTTCAAAGCAATCTCAAGCTGGGTATCCAGCTCAGTCAAAGACCCATTAGCAATCTTGAGAAACTGAATGAATTCTTTTGTAGCTCCACGTCCCGCTCCTTCTGCGATATTAGAGGGAACTGAAACACCTGCACGGCGCATCTGACTCGTCAATCCATAGTCTTCTGTCTTCGGAAAACATGCTGTAAGTCGGTAAATACTGACAGATAACTCCACGGATTCTTTCCACACATCGAGCGATTTATGCCCTCTTTGCATCTTTTCTCAAATCTCTAATTACATTTCACACTTCACGTCTCACATCTTACACTTAACATCTCACGTCTTACCTCCCCTCCCCCTACCACAACCTCCACGGAGGGGATCCACTCTCCCACAGGGTTTCGAGCCGAACTTTATCACGTACGGTATCCATGCACTGCCAGAAGCCTTCATGGCGATATGCCATGAGCTGACCATCTTGTGCGAGTCGCTCCAGCGGAGCCCGCTCCAGAATGGTGTAATCTTCTGGAATATAGTCCAGAACTCCGGGCTCAAAAATATAGAAGCCGCCGTTAATCCAACCCTCACCGGTCTGAGGTTTTTCCTGGAACTCCACCACTTGATCCCCATCAAACCGCATGGTTCCATATCGGGCCGGAGGCCGTACGGCAGTCACAGTTGCCAGGCGTCCATGCTTGCGATGAAATTCCAAGAGCGATTTGAGATTGATGTCGGATACACCGTCGCCATAGGTCATCATAAAAGTGCCATCCGGCCGGATACGAGGTGCCAGACGATGCAGGCGTCCACCCGTTTCCGTACTTTCGCCGGTATCGATGAGGCTCACCCGCCAGTCCACGGGGCTCTCCTGCTCATACGTGACCCGACCGGCTTTCAAGTCTACAGTGATGTCCGAGTTCGCCGCTTGGTAACGGACAAAATAATCCTTAATGACATCACCTTTGTAGCCTAAAGCCAGGACAAAATCTTTGAATCCAAAATGGGCATATCCCTTCATGATATGCCACACGATAGGATGACCGCCGATCTCGACCATAGGTTTGGGCTTGATCGTGGTTTCCTCGGTTAGTCTTGTGCCCCGTCCCCCTGCCAGAATAACAACCTTCATGAAACCCTCTTTTCTTAAACTATCAGCATAATACGGGAATAAACGCTCGATGCAAGCCCATCAACTAGAGCAAACAGGGCAGACGCATCTAAAACGCTCGAAATAAAAGGCATTTCACCACGGAGACTCGGAGATTGAGAGAGAGAATTCAAAGATAATGTTGCGGCATTTGTAATTCCGGACCCGCCTGCAACGCTATGCGTAGCATTGCGGGCAGGGTACCGAAATTAAAAATTCCGCAACGGTTTTCCGGAGTAATACCACGAGAAAGAGGGGTTAAAGAAGAACTGTCCCGACCTGGCCGAAAAAATCTGACCGAAGGAGCACTGTCGAAGTACTCTCCTGTATTCCTCCAGAAAACCGTGGCGTTTATTTTGGCCTCATGTACTCATGAGGGCGAAATAAACGCCACATTTGCATTTCCTTCTTTCCCCAAATCTCCGCGTCTCCGTGGTAAAAGTTCTTTTTCCCCGTCCGTGCGAATCGGCGTAAATCTCTTTGTTTTACAGTATTTAGATGCGTCTGCCCTGACCCATCAACTCATCTGCGTTCTCTATGAATTACACAGGCTTACGTTGTGGAAAGAACAACTCATGCCACTCGGCAAACCCATAGATCATATGCATCAACGGAACCAGAAGCAGCAGGAGCAAATCACAAAGGCGTCGCGTCTTGAACAAAATGCCCCCGACAACCCCTGCGACACCCAGCAGATAGAAGGCCATTTCCAATGCCAAAAGCCAACGGGCCATTGACACAGAAATGGCGACCGCCGCCAATACAACGAATGAAGCGACCAACAAAGCGGGAATAAGCGTCGCCATTTCCAATTCAACGCCTTTCCTGATCAACCGGATACGCGTGGCCCCATAGCCATAAATCTGCCGGATAAATCCCCTCAGAGTAGCACGAGGGAAGTGATAGGCCCGTGCTTCCGAGGCAAAGAGAATGGAGTGTCCGTTTTTACAGATGGAGTGCGAGACAAACATCTCGTCACCCGCCTCAAAAAATGGATTAAATCCCCCGACTTCCTCCAGCAAGTGGCGGCGAATAGCCATGTTGCAGCCAATGATCTGCGACCACTTGATTGTCCGTACAGCGGCGACATTTTGTTTGTAACGTTCGGCCACGTACCCTGTGGCACCCGAAGACAAGGCCAGGCCGGCCAAGCGCGCCATCAGGCCCAGTTTATCAGGAATAAGCCCCGGCCCGCTGACAATCCCGACATCAGTGTCCGCAAAGGGCTCTAAAATCTTCTGAGCCCACTCCCGTTCAAGGACGACATCATCATCGAGATACGCCACCAACTCGGTCCGGGCCAACTGCCACCCAAGATTCCGCTTCGAGTGAAGAGATCGCAACGCCAGAGATTCCGGCGGATTTTTCACATTCAGATGGCAACTGAGGAACTTGGCAAATTCGCTTCGCACCGGCTCAACATTCACACTACCGCAGACCAGTACTTCAAGATCAGCAAATCCATCCACCGCAGCCAACGAATTGAGCGCCTGCATCAGGCAAGCTCGCCCTAAAGTCGGTATTGCAACTGTCAATTTCGGCATTCGTCCCTCCTAGTCCCACCCAGGCGCACATTATGTCCGTATGGCTTTCTCGCTACTTCCAGCCATACAACAAAAAAAGATTCACCACCCGCTCCGCTTGAGGCACGGAGGGTTAAGAGAGAAGAAACGCGAACGTTGCGGGAGCCATTTCATGAGAAAGAGAAAAGTGATCGCCACCTCCTCCTTCTCGACAAATTCCTCCAAGAAACCGTGGCGTTTATTTTGGCCATGGGTACTCACATGGACGAAATAAACGCCACATTTGTATTTTCTTCTCAGTGACTCCGTGTCTCCAGCGTAGCGGGTGGTTAAAGTTCTCTTCTCCTGTATCACGTGATCATCATGTAGCAAACAGTTAGGTTAAGGGGATGGCCTGCTTTCGGCGAAAGACTTTCTGCCCCAGCAGCCATATCCCGGCCACCAGACAAATCAGCATCCCGGAAATCTGGACTTTCAATGGCCACGAGGAAGGAGAATATTTCAGCACTACCTCATGCACACCAGATGGAACAAAGACTCCCTGAAAAATGTAATCCACACGCAAGACAGGAACAGGCTTTCCATCAAGGTGCGCCACCCAATCCTTATCAAACTTTTCCGACACACGAAGGATCGCCGCCTGATCGCTTGATGTTCTCAAATGGAAAAGCCCGGACCGATAATTCAAGAGCTCCACCTTGCCGACGATTCCTTCACCGGTTAGGGGCGGCACATTCGTGGAACACTCCGGGGCCAATAGAGCCTGCCGGAATGGGGTATTGGATGGCGCCGCTAAACGCTGAAGGGTATCCACATCACTACGGGTTTCCCAGCCGGCAATCAAAGCATAGCGCGGGCCCGGATTCTTGAAACGTAACACCACATGCTGACCGGGATGGACTAAAGAGGCTGGTATAACGGTAACCCCCGCCTCCGCCTGCCCGACATTATAACTGTAAACCATGTCAAAAGCGTTCTTTGACGCCGGGTCTTTCTGAAGCTGATCCCATACTTGAACGGGCGCCAAAACATATCCCACCGCTGCCAGTTGCCAATATCGGATCGGATTGCGGGTTACCGCAGACAGGAATTTCTTATAATCCTCCGGCATGCGAGGCATCTGGGTTACATTCACTGCCTGGATATTGTGATAGGGGAACATATACGTCAGCCACCAATTATAAAATCCATCCTGTGAGACCAGGGCCACACGGTGCTCAGGCATATCTTTCTTCAACATCGAAATCACCGGATTTTCATCCAGCGATGAAAGCGGCATCGTCTTCACATAATGCCGCGAGAGCAACCAGGCATCTCCCACAACAAGCGCGACAAGCAACCCGGCGATGAGGAAGCTGGGATTCAGGGCGCGGGGCTTTGGAATAGCTTGCGATTTTCTCTGTAACAAAAAAAACCATAAGGCACCACCAGCGCACAGCATCATGAAGGCGGCATGCCAGAGCGCCCGGATCTTATTGTCCACAATGACTTCAGCGTACTGTCCCCATCCCTGCGTTGCGAAGCGGTTCACCTCCGCAATCCGGCCATCCATCAATCCGAAGGCCAGAAAGCCCAAAACACCCGCTCCACCCAATATGCACCAGACAAAAACTTTCATCCATTTCGGGGGATTCGAGATCGGTTGTTCACTCTCTACAATCGGTTGTTTTTTATTTTTGGCCATCATTGCCTCCACGGCATCCAAATTCAAGAGAAGATTTACCACCCGCTGCGCTGGAGTTCACGGAGATACGGAGAATTCCGAATTCACATTCCACCCGCTCTCTTCCTCCCACGAATACGTTTCACGAATTTCTCATAGGGCAAAGACTATATAAAACGCTCGTTTACCGCTCCTTAAAAAAACATGCCCTACGATAAATTCGTGAAACATTGATGATTGAGGGGATGCCGAGATAGTTACCAATGCGAGCTTTACGCACTCGGCGCCTTTCTCCGTCTCCTCATCTTAACTCCAGCGAAGCGAGTGGTAATCTTCTCTTCTTGTACATCAGGATATCACCAGTCGTTTGTGAGACACTGCACTATATCTATTATTACTCCACCATCAACTTGCGACGTTTCGACCATTGCACGGCGAAATCAAGTCCATAAGCGGTTAGGATCGCCAATGCCACTTGGAACACCTGAATGAATTTTACAGGGGCCCGAATATTGTTAACCACCGGCAATTGGTAAAAGAGCCAGTACAAAGGCGTGAACTTCCCATACGCCAACAACAAAGTGATGATCGCAACCGCACTCCAGAACAAGATTTCCGCTCGCCGGTCTTTCCATCCGACTTCCATTTCTTCCGCATTTTCCGGCTTTCTTTTTGAGCATAAAGCTGCGATGAAGGCAAATAGCGCAAACACAATAGGGATTGCCCCGATATAGAGGTTATCCAGGCGAAAATTCATAAATCCCTGCCGCGTCTGTTCCCATCCCGCCGAGCGTCCGCACCGGCCCCAGTAAGGCCCTTCCGGCTCACCTGATCGCCACCCCATGTATCCGGGAGCCAGAAGATCCACAGTTTCATCAGGCGGTTGACTCCACTGGGTTACAAACTCCCACTTTGCCTCCGGACTCTCACCGCCACTGGGCGAAGCCTCTACGGTCTGGGACTGCAATACAGCTAATGCGGAGGGACCAGCAATCAAAACGATTACCCCCGCGATTGGGCAAAGCAACTTGAGCAATAAACTAAAGCGATAGCCATGCCTACGGACACTGGCAAAAACAGCATAAGCCCCCCAGAAAATACCAAAGAACAACGCCACATCCTGCTGTTCAATCAATGCCATTCCCATCACCCCGCCAGTGATGACTGCCCAAGCCACGCTTCCCCTGCAAACAGTCGCTTCGATACATAACAACGCAACGGCGGTAAAGGCTAAAGTCCCAAACTTGCCGGTGTGCCCCGCATAAATCATAGTGAAATTGCTTCCGACCCATAAACCTGTCGTAATCGCCACGATAATGGCCGTCGTCGTATTCACGCCTCGCATTCGCAAGAAGACAACAAGTGCTATGGAGGCAATAACTAAGTAAAGCGCATGAATACCATTAACATATAGCCCCAATGGCATCAGCCACAGTGCAACAGAGGTCGCACTCAACGGCGTCACTCCACCGGCACCAGCCAAAAGGTTGTCCACCCAACATCCGCCCAGTGCTTGAGGCAAACTGGACTTCAGATAATTTTCGCTCCCGACATTGTTGTCCGTACTGAAAAGATAAACGTCATTCCGAATCCAAAGAGCGTTGAACATCAAAAACGCAAGGACCAATACTGCCGCGTAAGAAATTATTTTATTCATATTAGATCCGTCTTCGAATCACAAAACCCCAACTAAAGGGTTGCCCCCCCGAAAGCCAATAGACAGGCCTCCAGTACCAGACATATTTCTGCATGCAACGCTGCATTACCACCTCGTGACAGCCCAGATCTGACCGCACTACAAACTGCCACGCCATTTGGCGAAAGAAACCCAGAATATGGTCATTATTCCATCCTAAAGCGTTCAAAACCCAGTTTCCATTATTTGGCAGAGTGATGTATGTCACAGCACTAAATTGATTAATGGCTCGGGAGATTTCGTTCATCACCTCAAAATGGCAATTGACATGCTCAAGTGTTTCCATGCACAAAATGACTTCCGGCTGGTATTCTTCAATTATTTTACGCAAGGAGGGCACGGATGAGGGTTGATTGAGATCCAAAACGTAATCGGTAGCGGGCGTTTGCTGGATATCAACCACGCGGTAATCCTTGGCTCCTTCCTGTATACGATGATATTCTGCGACGAAAGGCGGCAAGTTGGTTTTGTGTGTTATGTTCATCGCAAACTGATGCAGTCGCGTATGCTCTACATCCACGTATTTATGACCGCCAATATCCAGCACACTCTTGCCGCGACATAATTCCGCAGCATAGCGCAGTCGATCCACCAATCCAGTTTGCAGTTTTATTTTTTGTTCCAAGGGTTCCACCTCTTGCGTTAATGCGTGCCGCTATCACAACAAAACATTATTTACATCCCATCATCAGGAGCAATCCAATGACCAATACGAGTTACAAACGTTACATAACGGCAATGTATTGCGTCCTTTTTTGATTTGCGCCCTAATACGCTCGTATTCTGGGCCGTGCCATATGTCGCGTAAACTTTTCTGAGCTAGGTCACCCATCGTGTAGTACCCGAGCGCATCCTCACAGCAAAGACTAACCTTGCCATCTGGCCGAATGACACATTGAATAAAAGGAAGTAGACAGGGAGCTTTAACTTTCGCTCCCCGGCCACTATTTGGAGCTGTTCCCGCGCGATTGCCCCGAAATGCATCAGATCTGATGATATTGACTTCTACCTTCTCATAACGATCCGGTTCGTGTTTCATATGCTCAATCAGGCCAGCAATTGTTTTGTTCAACGTCCCATCCGGAGAATAGTTGTCAATTATCAGTGAATCTACTATCGCGCACAAATCGTCGAGCTTATCGAGAGTCATCAGAGAACCGTTGGTGATCAAAGCCAGACAGGCCGCGGGAAGACTGGCACGGGCATGGCGATAGAAGTCGACTATGCGTTTATCCATGAGAGGTTCATTGTTTGAAAATATGGAAAGACGACCCGAATATTTCATCTCCGATAGTTGCCTAATTATCTCGGCAAACATTTCGTCCGACATGCGATGAAAGGGCCGCGGGTCCAATTTTGCGTTCACAGGGCAAAAACCGCACTGTCCATTACATCGATTTATTGTCTCAATTTCCACCAACGAAAATAAACGTTCGTGCTCTTCTGCAAGAGCCACTACCCGTGATTGCATTTTCCTCATTACCCATCGGTCATAAAGGAGATCTTCCGCGGCCTTTATCTTAAGGGCAACCTGAGGGTAACGGCGAACCATGGCTGGGAAATGCTGATCCAGCCACCCAAATGCTCCTGTTCGCTTGACCTGTCGAATTATCATAATTGAGAGCAGGAGGCACATGTTGTTGCCAAGGGAGTCTCTGAAGGCCCTGCATGACATGATGGCGGATAGCCGCCTGCGCTATGAACTTCATGTTTGAAGCGACGAAGATCGCGCTTGGTCTTGGCAAGCACTAACGAGCTAATCAACAAGAATTCCGGCGCAAAACCGAACCATGAACGTTTGAAACGGAAACGAGCATCGGCACCTAAGAAAGCCATTACACCTCGCAAAAGTCGGGGATAACTACACAAATCCTCTTTTGACAAGTTTTCGAAAAATGATGCCCATGAAACTGCCGTTATCCGATTGCGATGTTTAAATGGAAGCCAAGGAGGCCGGAAAGTGTGGTATTCATATCCCTCTGCCCAATCATCCAAAACTTTGCGCTCCGGCCATCCCCACTGCTGAACACATTCATCATACAACTCTGTTCCGGGCAGGGGGTTAAAAACGAACGACACTACGGATAAACGATTCCAAATGCGCTTGATCTGTCGGCGAAGCTCCAGACTTTGTTCGACATCTTCTAGAGTTTCGGACGGGAAGCCGTTAATAAAGAAGAAATATCCTTCCACTTTATGGCGAGCTAGACATTCCGCGGTGGCTAATACTTGATCTACGTTAATGTCTTTACGGATATGCTTAAGCATACGAGGCGATCCGGATTCGACACCAAAATAGAGCGCGCCTAAATTGCATGACTTCAAGGCAGGTAAACATTGGTCACCAATTTTCGAAAACGTATCACACCGCCCCAGAGCGGACCAGTTTACCTCTAACCCCAACCGCTTCCATTCTGACACAAATTTCATAATCCGGTCTAAATTGATTAGAAAGGTGTCATCCCAAAACGATATTTTTTGCGGCTTGAAATTAGCAACCAATTGTTGCACTTCCTCACAAACTCTCTCGGCAGGAAGATGATCATAACGCCGTCCAAGCATCTTTGAGTATTTTTGACTACAACAAAAACGACAACGAAAGGGGCATCCCCGACTACTGATATAGGGAATATCCGCCAGTTGAGATCCCTTGTATAAACCATAGTCCAATGGAGGATACTCCTGGATGGAGCGGGCCATTCGATCCGGGTTATGCGCAATGCCTCCGCCGATCAATCGGTAGGACAAACCACACACCTTGGAGGGATCGATCACACCTCCCCCAGTAATCATCTCCACAAGCTCTAATAAAGTTTGCTCACCTTCACCACGCACGACATAATCGAAAAGTGGACTGGCCAACACCTGTGCAGGCTCAAAGGATGGGTGATACCCGCCGCAGATAACAGGGAGCAACGGTTTCAGTTTTTTTACGCGCGCCGCCATTTTCATGGAGCTGACAATACTGGAACCGGTATACATGGAGATGCCCAAAGCCACAGCGCCAGGCACTAACAGTTCAAGTTCAGATTGCGGCGTGGAATCAACTATTATGCGACACTGAAAACCATGCGGCTTCACATAAGCACTAAGTGCCATCAGAGCTAACGACATGTTCTCATCGGCCTGCTTACTAGCTGCATACACACCATTATACAGCAAGATTGTTTTGTTTCTTGATTGCATTTATCTCACCGGTTCACAGACACAGCCAATGCGGTCATAATACCTGCCGACAGGAAATGGTTGATATTACGTCCATGATTATAACGCCAAAGCCTCATGATTCAAGATTTCATTCCCACCCACTTCATTGCATACGAGAATATCTTGACTGAGAATTTTTCCGCCGAATGGTTATCCGACCCGACTCACCCGTCCTTAAGTCCTTTCCGTTGAACATAGTCGGAGATGGCACTCGCAGTTACGAATTCAAGTTGACATTTCTCATGGATTTCCGCCCACTCTCCATTTTCAGCCATATAGCAATAATCCGACCTCTCCGCCGTAAAAGTTCCGAAATGTAAAAACTGGAATTCAAGAAGATGACAAGCAGCCCCATCGTACCCAACATCAAGGGACAAAATCGGGCAGTCGAAAGCAAAGAACATTTCCTTTGAAAACTCCAATAACTGCCGCAAATGTTTATGTACATCTCGCGGATATTCAAAGATCCCAGACCCACTGGCCCGAAAATCATTCTTACGATTCCTACGCCGCAACACATAATATTTATTCCCAAAGATGAGCACCTTGTAATCTTCCTTTAGATTAGGGATAAAAGTCTGCACCACGAACTTGCGGCGATATAATGACTTTAACGGCATGCCAAGAAATCTTTTGGCAATATTTTTAATAAAGTCCCGACCGTTGAAGGTACGACTCAACTTGCGGGCGTATCGTATTAACTCTTCCGGGCCATTTGCCAGAGCCACCCCCATACTCCCTTGTCCGGCGGCTGGCTTTATTACAACCGGAAACTTAATGCCATCGATGTTTTTCTTCAGCTCTTCCAAGCATCCAAACCCGCGAGAGACAATGGTTTTGGATGCCGGTGTCCCGGCAAGGTCCTTAAGGATTTCCATAAACACTTTATTGTGATGGGCGTGGAAGCATTCCATGCGAGGAATGAGCCAAGCTCCTTGCCATTGCAAACCTAGCAGCACATCTTCGATATAGCTTTTGTACTGCAAGAAAGGATCTTCTGAAGACTGATAGACAACCCACCAGCCATTATAATTATCTCGGCGGAAAGAAATATCAGCGAAATGTCTTACCTCCACCTCAAACCCCAAATTCTGAAAGCATTGCAGCAACAATGGCACGTCCATGCAAGCATCCCCTTTGCCGCATGCGATGTAGAAGTAGTCACGGTAATCAACTAGCAACAGCAGTTTCTTATTCATAAACGCCTATTCATCACTTGTTTGCTTGCGATCAAGTCTTATGACACATCTGAGTTCAGCTCAATATGCCCGCTCCACCCAGGGGCAGAAAGAAATCTAAGGTTAGGTATTTGTTCATACTTAAAATGACGCACACCGCCTGATTCATTATAACCGATAATGGACAACTTGTTCGTATCCCCATCAAAAAGCCGACCTTCATCCAATGTAATTGAGTGCCTGAGTTGTGGAATCTTCTGCCAATCAAATCCCATAAGTCTGGCACAGCATATGTCGTGCACAACGGGATTTTCAGACAAAGTGACCAATCCGGTATTCTTGGGAGTTGCGTTCAGCGGGCCATCCCCCTCACCTGCAATGATCCCATCCCCAAAACACAGACATCGGCGCGGAGGACCTGAACGCATCGTTCCGCTCTTATCGGAAAAAAGAAGCAAATTATTGAGATCAAGTATGGGCCGCCAGAGCGTGTCATTCCCATACCATGCGCCGTCCGTTATGAAAGGATTCGACGTGCCACCCCTATTATTGGCTGGTTGTTGTTTGGACTTTTGCCGTTTATTGGCAGACCAATGCACTAGCGGCAATACTAGATGTTTATGCCCCCACTTGCCAATATCCCATAGGAGGCGGGATCGCTCCTGCAAGAACCGGCGGACAACGGTGTAAACATATTTCAACAGAAGATACTCTTGCGAGAATTCGTCACCGCCCATGGATATGGCACCCATCCGATAGTGCGGGATCCAGCTTTTGTCACCATTCACCCCTACCAAATTTTTGAGTGCAAGCGTTACGCCAGCTTTTTGATGGGTTTTAATTTTCGAAAGATTAATAAACAAATCACAATTCAGTACGGTATTTGCGATAGAATAGTAGTGGTACCCTTTCTGTGCATGTTGCCCCGTCGTTTGCTCACCATCATAATCAATTGCGGAAAACTTTCGATAATCCTTGATAATCTCGTCAAGATAACTTTGACGCAGGTGAACCGTCGTATAGCCAAGTGGATCTCCAGCCTGTTTGACTCTCGCGGTAATAAAATGATTATCAAAGAGGGCAACTTCCGGTCTCAAATCCAATAGTTGCAGGTCAAAAGGATGCTTTTTTTGAAAATAATCAATAACAGACAAATACCCAGTTTGAGTAACCAGTTCTTCGAATACCGCGATCTGGATCGGAACGTCGCCAATAACAGTTCTGAATTGGATGCCGTCAGTTGCCTGCAACAGAAACAAGTAGTCCAGTATCGGCCTCACTAGACTTGCGTGGGTTGCGATGCAATGCGAACCAACTTTATTACCACGCTCCTCCATGGCCAGATTGGGCTTGATGACAACCAATTCCCCGTTTCTGATCAAGCCTCTAAATGGATTCCACTTGTCCGTGCCAATGTGTTCAGCATCGTAGCGTGCAGCGATAAGCAAATCCCTGACCATGGCATAGACGCGATTCTGCTCATCAAATTCATTAAACAAGCCATTAAACTCGGGGTAGTCTTGAGGAGGGTGAAAAGGCGGTCGCACATAGTCCGCCTTCCGATCAAGATGGAAATAAAAGCCTGATTTCATTTACATACTCCTCAAGTAGATCTGTTTTCATGTTTCATGATAACACTAAAGGAGACGATTTTCTAATCACGAATTACAAGGATCTCGCAGATATAAATAATATTTTCAAAGCCCGCTCACCTTGTAAGACTTCGCCGATAGGCGGCCTCCGTTTGTTCCGCGATCTTGGGCCATGTGTAGTGCTCAGCAACCAGCCTATGGGCTGCGGAGGACATCCGCGCACGCATAGTGGGATCACTAAGAATGTGCAACAGGGAAGCCGCGATACGTGCCGGCTCAAGGGGAACAACTTCCCCGGCCCCGGCATTACCGACCTCTGGAAAATAACACTGCTCAGAGATCACAGCAGGGAGTCCACAGGCAAGGGCTTCAGTGATAGCCATACTAAAACCCTCATTTAAACTCGGTAAACAATAGCAGACAGCATCCTGCAATGCAGCCGTCTTTTCCTCGCCGTAAAGGGGCCCGACCAAATGGACGCGCGATGTCAGTCCATGCTCCTCCACCCGTCGGCGAAAAATCCCCTCTTCGCCCCGATCTGGTCCTGCAACTACAAGTCGGACTGAAGGATCCGCCGCCGCAACCAAGCGAAAAGCATCCGCCAGATGGACCATCCCTTTCTGGTAGTGCAGACGACTTAGAAACAATATATACGGATCCCCCTCAAGTTCCGGATGGTGTTTATGGAATGTTCCGACTTGCGGCAGCGGCGAAAACTGCTCTAGAAAAACACCGTTCGGGATGATTTCAACTGGCGTATGAGGTGCATACTTTCGAATGAACTGCGCCTCATCATGATTCAAAGCATGAATGAAGGATGCATGATCCAACATACGCTGTGCCCCGATCGCAAAAACCATCTTCTTAACCAAAACATACCGTTTCATTTGCCAAGGGTGGAGCAGGGAGAGAGGGCGCACTACATACCCCGCCCCACGCTCACGAGCAATTGCAGCGGCGCGCCAAAGAGTCGGTTCCCATACCCCGTGCAGATGTACAAAACTGCCAGCTTGGATTAGTTTGCGCAAGAAAGGCTGTGCTTTGATTGACAAGAGTTTCTCCACCCACCCTGGACAGCCCAAGTCCACAATATCCACAAGGTCAGCCCCTGGAATAATAGCGTGCGCCTTGGCAATGTCCTGTTTACGCCCAGATTCATTGTTACACAGAATACTTACCTTATGCCCCAACCGCGCCTGCGCAGCCGCCAGACTGATAGACACCAATGCAGGTCCCCCAGTGGCAGGATCAAGGGAATCTATAACGTGAAGAATATCCATTTCGCAATATTACTTTCGAACCAAGCAGATCAGATTACCACTACCACCAACCCATATCTTGCAGAGGACTTTGCTGACAAAATCATATTTATGATTGGAGACACCCAATACCTTTTCGATCTTGAATTGGTGATACACGAGAAACTCTTTCAGTGCGCGAAATGTGAAAAGCCTCATATGTCCGGCAGATATGTCCTGCACCCCTTCTTGTTCTCCAAGCAATTTCCCAATAAAACGGCAACCAAAGCGAATGGGCAAATTCGAAACTTCCGTCATGTGGGGCTGGAATCCAAAAAACAGCAAGATTCGGTTATACCAAGCGGCAAGATTCGGCGTAGATAGGATTAAAACCCCTCCAGGCTTGAGAAGATCACGAATGTTCCGCATCGCCATGTCCGTGTCTGCAATGTGCTCAAGAACTTCGAGAAATATAACCAAGTCATAACTTTCTCTCTCGTCATTCGCAATCGTCGCAGCAGTCACATCACGTATTTCCGCCTGCCAATTTCTTTCTCGTGCTTCGGCCACCGCTCGCCGCGAACAATCCCACCCCACCATTTGGCAATTCTCTTTTTCAATGACTTCTTTTTCCTCCAAAGCTCCCAAGTACGCTTCCGCCATCGTCATGTTACCACACCCGATATCAAGAATCCTCAAAGAACGCCCTTTTTGAGAGATCAGCCAAGGCTCTGTCAAACGGATCAAAGCCTTAACGCGACTTTCACCCGCTTCCTGACCGTAATGTTTTTCATAAAATGCTTCCATAATTTCGCTTAATCCCTCTGCAACATTATACTCATGTCACAATGCGCAATGTATACGCAAACTGCCTAATCCATCCTCGTGGTTTTCTCCATTACCACTAATAAACGCGTGGCAAACAACGCAGGAAACAATCCGGACACTTTTTCCACTCGCCGCAGCCATGGGAGTGCACCATCAGGAAATAATTGTGGCTTTGAATACCCCCCGGAGAGAACATAGGCCAACTCCGCTAAACGCTCTACCCTCCGCAGATCCCACCCCATAAGCCGCTCACGGTAACTCCGGCCAATGAAAATACGTGTAGCATTGCCTTGGGCGGCATAGAAAGTTTGTTGCCCGGGATCCCACTGAGCGGGAGGAAACCACTCGATTGGACGAAAGAAGGCTACTGGCTCGAAATGCGCGCACCCGTAAACCAATGAACCCAATAGACTGATGCACGGCTCAAGCATAATCAACCGCCCTCCGGGAACCAGCACCCGCCGACACTCTTGCAACGCGGCACCCGGATGTCTCAAGTGATGGAACACATCCATCATGAAAAGGTGGGAAACGGTCGCGTCAGCAAAACTCAACTGGTAAATGTTCTCAACCTGATCTACCTGTGGGCCGGGGAAAATGTCTGTAC
>Ga0118677_10005343_pt2 | contig 15904 bp, 16 predicted proteins | sample AliMusrvi5mmetaG_FD_86154 | JGI IMG/M metagenome (GOLD analysis project Ga0118677, IMG submission 86154) | reverse complement strand
GAATTACACAAGGTTCACTAAACTATTATATTGAAATTTTAGCTATTGTGCCCATTGTGAAAATTCTTTGTGACCCTTGTGATTTTAACATTCTTGACTTTTTGAATAGCCTCAAATTTTTAAATCTGGTTTTGGTCAGGTTTTAGTATTGTGATCAGGCAGTCGTCTTATATGCCGTAAAGAATGATACTCCGGCTATTATTACCATTAATGCTAAAGCTGGAAATGGTGGTTGGGCCTGGGATGTGAATAGGTGTTTCAACCCGACAGCTAGAAAGATGACATTTGCAAATCCTACTCCGTTCAGTGCCTTTTTCGCAGTTTCCACATTCGCATTCCTTATCAGGAGAACCAGTATTCCAAAGCCAATTATAACAGATCCCAGGACCTGATGCATCAGGGTTCCGATTTCCAAAGCATTTCCAGTTAATTCCTTAAACGCACTTTTAGTAATTGCCTCAGCTCCCAAATAAAATCCAATTCCTTCAATAAGTGCGATGATACCCACTACGCTTAAAATATTTTTAGAGTTCATAGTTTTAAATTTTAATTATTTTTTTGTATCCACAAATATCCGCAAATCAGGGCAATCACAAGTTGAATTACAATAGCAGGGATAGGGACATTGATGTGGTCGATGAACAGGTGTTTTAAAGAATTGAGACCAAATAAACCAAAGCCTATCGTATAGGCCCACAAAACCTGGTGGGAATTTCGTGTTGCAAAGGAAATTAGCCCAACAACGATTGAAAGCATCGAAATCACTTGAAAGAGGTTAGTTGTGGCAAAATTACCCGCTTGGTCAAGGTTGGGGAAAGTTGACGAGCCCATTTTGTCTCCCATCAAATAAAACGCAATACCCTGAAGGAGAAGTATTGCTCCAATAACTGTAAAAATGTTTTTTTGATTCATTGTTTTGTGGATTTAATTTTCCTACTCATAAGGCTTTTCGATTTCCGCCCCGTTTTTTAAAGTGGGATCTGGTCTCCACTTTTTTTTAAATATAAAGGTATATTTCAGTAAACAAAGCAGTTAAAGCTGTTTCTATTAATGGCAAATCCGTAGGCTTTCTGTATTTTCGGAAAATAATTGATCTGACGTTTTCTGACCCCTTATTTTGTGGCCGGTGAAAATTTCACCACCTTATTATTAATGGCTGGAATTGTTTGCAGATAGGCAAAAATTGCAGTCAGATCCTCATCTGTCATTTTTCCATACATTGTCCATGGCATTATGGAATTTAAATCTCCCGGCTTAAGGGTCGTATGTAGCGTTACAGAATCAGCATGTGCATGAAAAAGGGTAATGAATACCTCTTTTTTCCACAATCCAATGCCTGAATCCTTATCGGGAGAAATATTAGCTGAACGGACTATCGAACCATCTGGGAAAGGAAATTCCCTGCCACCTCCATATTCTGTTCCGGAGATTAATTTTCCCTTGTCAACTTTTGTATGACATTCGACACATGAAGAGGCGTTCGCAATATATTTTCCATAATTAATCAGATCCGTTTTCTCAGGCCGTTTTGTAGGATTCCCTTTATGAGGAATCGTATTAAGGATAAAATTCATGGGAAAATCGGAAGACGATTTTGGAACATCATTCTGAATCGGCTTTAAAGTGTGAATGTAAGCGATAATCGATTTGATATCTTCCTCATCCATTTGTCCGTAGTAGTGAAAGGGCATCACCGGAAACATCGCCTCACCTTCCTTGTTAACACCTGTGGTAATCACCCTGAAAAGCTCTCCATCCGTGTATCGACTGATCCCCGCAGGGGTTATGTTTTTTGCAAAATAGACCCCTGGAAAACCAAACTTCTGATCAAAACGATCACCTCCCATTCCAAATGTTCCTTCTGTAGGAGGACCGGAAAACCTGGTCCAGTCACGTTTTGAGTGACAATCAATACATACAGCTACATGATTGGCAAGATATTCTCCACGAGCAATCCGTTCAGCAGTCATTTCCACTTTCAGGTCGGGAGCAGGCCCAACATTGGGCAAGGCCAATTTAATGTAAATCAGAGTGCCGGTCAGAAAAACTAAAATTAATAAAAAGAGCCATAGTAAGATACGTTTAATTTTTTTCATTTGGTTGAATATTACTATTTTCCTACTCATCTGGCTTTTCGGCTCGCCCCGTTTTTGAAGTGGTCACTGGTCTCCACTTAAAGAGAGTGTATTTTATTGAGATTTCTCGTCCCGAATAATAAGTCAGATTTGATTTTTGGAATAAGGTCGACTTTCGGAAAATCAACTTTACTATTTTTATTTAGATTAAAAACATATAAACATCCAATTTTGTTTAAATGCAGTTAAAATTATGGTTCTATAACGTTTACAGTTAGTTATATAAATATTACTTTAAATGCAGCTGGCATCCGGCAATCAGCTGCCAGCAAAGATCAGCTGTGCGATGGTCAAATTTCACAGCAAAAGGGGGAAAAAAAATCAATGAATTACAGGTCTTCAAACCAGCCACCAGTTGATAAAAGCCAGGCGCGAGTCATATACCAAAAGCAAAAAAATAGGTTTATATAACCCTCCATCCGTTACAGGTCAATATTTAAATAAAAAGAGGGTGCCCCGAAATCGGAACACCCTCTTGAAAATTCTAAAGAATTCAGTTTACACCAACTTCCAGCCTGTCCTGTACTGGTAATGGAGTTTTTTGGTGGCAGCCCCGTCAGTATCATCGATAAAGGTTTCCGTTTGAGGATTCCATTTAATGGTCCGTTTAAGGTCACAGGCAATGTTGCCCAAATTGCAGACGGTAGCGCTAGAGTGGCCGATTTCAACTGTTACAATCGGATCCTTATGCCCTTTTACTGCTTCCACAAAATTTACCTGGTGAGGAATTTTTGTTTCGTAAGGGCCATCATTCTTAGGTTTATCAGTCGGAATTAATTTGGGATCAGAAGCGTTAAAATAGCCGCGTGAAACTTCAATCCAACCTTTGTCCCCAATGAATTTAACCCCTTTTGTTTTCTTTTCATCAAAGGGTTCAGAGGTCATCACTATCCCATTGGCATATGTCCACGAGATAAATTCGGTACCGTCGCCAATCGGGGAAATTTCAACAGGCCCATTTCGGTCCATACCGAGGCCCCATTGTGCAATATCAAACATATGGGCACCCCAATCGGTTGTAAAACCGCCACCCATCTCTTTATACCAGCGCCAACCACCCCAGGTTTTCTCCTTTACTTCGGGGTCGAGCGAAATAACCGGGTCTAATTCCTGATTAAAGTGTATCGGAGTTGGGAGCGGTCCTAACCAGAGGTCCCAGTTTAAATCGGCAGGAATAGGTTCTTCAGGAAGATCATAAGGTTTTGGAGGGGCTCCAACATATGCATTAACTTTGATTATTTTTCCGATTGCACCGGTTTGTACCAGATTAACCGCATTTTGAAAATTAGGATCAGAACGTTGCTGACTTCCTAACCCAAATATTCTGCCGGTTTCACGCACCACTTTTCTAAGTTCCTGACCTTCCTTAATGGTAAAAGTCATTGGTTTCTCAAGGTATACATCTTTACCGGCCTTTAAAGCTGCGATAGCAATATAGGCATGCGAATGGTCGGGTACAGCGATGACAACAGCCTGAATATCGTCTCTTTTCAGCAAGTCACCATATTTCTCATAGGTATCAACTTTGACTGATTTTCCCGCTTTGGTATAAAATGCATTAACTCTCCGTTCAAATCTCTTCCGTTTAATGCCATAGACATCACAGGCTGCCACGGCCGTAACACCAGGAATCGTCAGGAACCCATCGAGCAAAAACATCCCCTGCCGTCCCAATCCAATAAATCCGATTTTAAGATCTGACTCAGGTTTTGCACATCCAATCATGCCAGGTAGCACAGCCAATCCTGTCATTCCCAAAGCTGAGGCACCAAGAAACTTTCTTCTTGACCATCCTTTTTTCTGTTCTTCCATTGTTCCGATTTTAGGTATTCAAATTAGTTCAAAAAAATATTTTATGCAATTTTAGGAATTTTTATAATGGATTTGATCATTAGTGATATTTAAATTTCTTCAATTACCAATAAAGGCTCTTTTGATATTGTCAACACTCATCCTCTAATTCTTTACCGGTAAAATTCCACTCATTAGAGGCCCAAAACCATTTGCTTTTGACCTTGTTTGTTCAGACAAAAGAAAATATCTTAACTTTGTTCCAAATCTTTTAAATCTAAATAAAGATTTATAACCAAAGAAACAAGTTAAAGGACTAACGATATGAATATCAGGATTATTTATTTTTTACTGATCTCTTTTTTCCTGATCAGTTTTACCTCATGTAAGAAAAGCTCCTCCATCTCACCGACTCCCGTTGGCCCTACAAAAATAGATGTACCCGCTGGAGCAGGTGATGGAGTTACATTCATCAATGGAGGAACATCCGCCATATTTAACCTCTATGCCCCCGGCAAGAAATCGGTTTCAGTGATTGGTGACTTTAATAACTGGACTACCAGTGCAAAGTATACCATGACAAATTCTACAGATGGTACACGTTGGTGGGTTCAGGTGGATAATCTGGTAGCAACAACTGAATATGCCTATCAATATTTTATAGATGGAACCTTAAAGGTTGGTGATCCTTATTGTCATAAGATACTCGATCCTGATAATGACAAGTATATACCGGCAAGTGTTTATCCTAATTTAAAAGCCTATCCCACTAATCTTACCACTGGCATAGTAAGTGTCATGCAGGGAACTCCAACTCCATACACGTGGACAACTTCTTCTTTCACCCGTCCTGATCCTAAAAATCTGGTCATTTATGAAATGCTTGTCAGAGATTTTGTTGCAACCCACAGCTACCAGACCATAACCGACACCTTAAATTATCTGGTAAAACTGGGGGTAACCGCTATTGAACTGATGCCGGTAAACGAATTTGAGGGTAATGATTCATGGGGTTATAATCCAAATTATATGTTTGCCCTGGATAAATATTACGGTACGCCCAATGCTTATAAAGCCCTGATTGATGCCTGCCATTCAAAGGGGATTGCCGTTTTACAGGATATTGTGCTGGAGGATCAGTTTGGCTCTTCACCAATGGTACAAATGTATTGGAATGCAACAGCCGGACAACCTGCCGCCGATAACCCCTGGTTCGACCAAACCAATATGCATCCCTATGCAGTTGGCTACCAGATGAACCATCAAAGTGCTGCAACGGTGTATTTTGCAGAAAATGTGATGAAATACTGGATGCAGGAATACCATATCGACGGGTTTCGGTTTGATATGGGTGATGGATATACCCAAACCAATTCCGGAAGTGATGGATCAATCTATGCCGCCTACGATGCAGGCCGGGTTGCAACCTGGACTAAATATATCAATTATATGAAGAGTGTTGACTCCAAATTCCTGATAACAGGGGAGTATTGGACTGTACCAACTGAACAACAAGTCGTTGCCCAACTGGGATACATCGTGTGGAATAATCTGAGTACGCCAGGCGAGCAAGCTACCATGGGTTGGGCCACAAATCCCAGCTGGGACATTTCCGGATTATTCTATGACCAGTCTGGATTTTCATCATCATTAGCATATAGTATTATTTCTTACTTTGAAAGCCACGACCAGGAAAGACTTCAGTATAAAAATGAAACTTATGGAAATGCCTCCGGTGGCTATAATACCAAGACTCTGCCAACAGGCTTGCAGCGGGATGAACTTGGGGCGGTCTTCATGTTTTCTTCTCCGGGTCCAAAGATGATCTGGCAGTTTGGGGAATTAGGGTATGATATTTCAATAGACAATGGTGGCCGATTAGGTGATAAGCCCATTCATTGGGAGTACACATCTGATCCGAACAGGATGCATTTATTTAGCGTATACTCTAAAATGATTAATATGAAAATTAAAAATCCGGTGTTCGCATCAACCATATTTTCGTATAATCTCGGAGCGGCAGTTAAAACTATCCAGTTAAAAGATCCCACTGCAAATGTTGAAGTGATTGGTAATTTTGATGTTATCCCGCAATCGGCTGTTATAACTTTTCCCTCAAATGGTACCTGGTATGACAATTTTACAGGAACAAGCATTAATCTTACCTATACAACCTATAGTGTGACCCTTCAGCCCGGAGAATATCATTTGTACAGCAGTGTTCCTTTAACCCAATAAAAGAAGCTTGCAACCGGTAACTTGCAGCTGGCTGATATCTAACCGGAGAAAGAATGTATTTCAGGCTTTGTTTAAGACGTTTAACACCAGATATGATATTCAAGTTAGCTGCTAAGAAAGGGTATCAGAACTCATTAGAAGAGAGGGCATCCGACTGATTTGGGATACCCTCTCTTCAATATTGTATCTCCTTATTTATCCCTGATAAGTATTAATACCGGTAGTATTCATCGACCGGTCCACTTTTTTGACCAGCCCCTGGAGTACTTGTCCCGGACCAACTTCCGTAAATGAAGTGCATCCATCAGCGATCATATTCTTTACTGTTTGGGTCCACCGGACAGGTGCGGTCAGCTGTGCGATCAGGTTTCTCTTGATTTCCTCAGGAGCTGTCACCGGTGTGGCATTCACATTTTGGTAAACAGGGCAACCGGGTGTCGCAAAGTTTGTCGAATTTATCGCCTCAGCCAGCTCTGCACGGGCAGGTTCCATCAAGGGAGAATGGAACGCTCCACCCACACTTAATTTCAACGCACGCTTTGCACCTGCGATTGTAAGTTTCTCACAGGCAAGGTCGATTCCCTGGAGGGATCCGGAAATGACGAGCTGTCCGGGACAATTGTAATTGGCAGGAACCACAACTTCATTGATTTCACTGCATATTATTTCAACGACGTCATCTTCAAGCCCGACAATGGCTGCCATGGTTGAAGGTTCAGCTTCACAGGCCTTTTGCATAGCCAAAGCCCGTTTGGAAACCAACCGGAGACCGTCTTCGAAAGATAGTGCCCCGCTTGCAACCAGGGCCGAGAATTCACCCAGAGAATGTCCGGCTACCATGTCGGGTTGAAAACTGTCACCCAACGTTTTTGCCAGAATTACTGAATGTAAAAAAATGGCAGGCTGAGTAACTTTAGTCTGACGTAGGTCCTCATCTGTGCCATTAAACATCAGATCGGTAATTCGGAATCCGAGTATTTCATTCGCCTTTTCGAACAGCTCGCGTGCCTTTAACGAATTGTCATACAAATCTTTGCCCATTCCAACAAATTGGGCTCCCTGTCCCGGGAATACATATGCCTTCATAATTTTTCGTTCTAAAATTTACAGCTGCAAAACTACTAAATTTAGCGAAATTATGACAAATTTGATGAAATTAATCTTATAAACTCCTGACGTGTAGCCTCTTTCTGAAAAGCCCCTGTAAAATCAGAGGTGGTTGTGACTGAATTTTGTTTCTCCACTCCCCGCATACTCATACACATATGTTTCGCTTCGATAACGACAGCTACGCCAAGTGGATTTAATGCATTTTGGATGCATTCCTTAATTTGGGTAGTGAGCCGTTCCTGAACCTGTAAACGCCTTGAGTAGGCCTCAACAACCCTGGCTATCTTGCTCAAACCGGTAATATATCCATTCGGAATATAGGCTACATAAGCCTTTCCGACAAATGGGAGCATATGATGTTCGCAGAGCGAATAAATCTCTATATCTTTCACAATTACCATTTGGCGGTAATCTTCTTTAAAGAGGGCGGATTTAAGAATCTCGTCAGGATCCATATTATATCCCTGCGTTAAAAATTGCATCGCTTTTGAGATCCGGACAGGAGACTGAAGCAATCCCTCACGCCCAACGTCTTCACCAATCAATTTTAGAATTTCGCGATAATGCTCTGCCATTTTGAGCACGTTTGCCTCATTGTAAACCTCAACCTTGCTATAACCTTCGTTATCCTTGCTGTTCAGGGAAAATTTCATATATTTTATCTTTTACCTATAATAAACTTAACATTTCGCTGCTTTAAAAGTTTAGTTTGAACAAACCTTTAACTTAAAACAAGTTACTAATATTCCAAATTAATCTTAAAATCCGTATCAAAGACTAACCTGGCATCGATTTTGGAGCTGTTAACCCCAATAAATCCATTTATTTTTCCCGTTCTTCCCTTCCGGATCAGCTGTTCCATTTGACTTTCTGACAATTCCTTACCCATATAGACAAAAGGGATTCTGAGCAGGCAACCATTTCGGAATTCACCACATCCCCATGCTGTTTTACCCTTTATGATCAGCCCTTTTTTACATTTTGGACAGTGCAACTCCTCCAAAACCATGGGTTCAAAAGAAAGGCTAAAATTACTATTCAAAAGAATATGACCACTCATCTCTTTTTTTTCTGAATCAATTATTTTAATCCCGCCACTTTTCCCCTTTCTGCACAAGGCATTGATATTTGTATCGCTGATTTTCTTCCCTGAGAATTCAAACGGAAGTCTGAAATCACATCCATCACGGTATGCAGTACAACCCCATGTCTGTTTTCCTTTAACCACTTCCCCCTTTTTGCACTTGGGACAACTTATTGAATCCTTCAATACTGATATAGGAGTTCTGATCTTTTTGGTTGGAGTAATCGCTTTTTCGACAGCAACTTTTTCCTCCTGCGGAGCCACGGCAATCACTTTGCCAGCCGATTGTTTTACTTGCCTGACAATTTCAGTTACCATCTCTTTCATTTCAGCCATAAATGCTGAAATTTCGTATTTCCCCTCTTCAATTTGTCTCAGCTTCTTTTCCCACTGACCGGTGAGTTCAGCAGATTTAAGCAATTCATTTTCGATGATCTGGATTAGCTCAATTCCGGTAGGATTAGCGACGATTTTTTTCTTGTCCCGATAGATGTATTTTCGTCGGAAAAGGGTTTCAATAATATTAGCCCTAGTTGAAGGTCGTCCAATCCCATTTTGTTTGAGCAGATCCCGAAGTTCATCATCATCCACATTTTTACCTGCAGTCTCCATCGCCCTAAGCAGGGTTGCCTCTGTATAATGTTTCGGAGGCTGAGTCATTTTCTCCCCCAGTTCAGGTTCATGAGGGCCATGTTCCCCTTTTTGAAACAGGGGGAGAATATTTTCATCGGCAGAAGCTTTGCCTGCATCTTCTTTATAGACCACCCGCCATCCAGGTTCAAGAATCTGTTTCCCGGTTACTTTAAATTCCACCCGATTTGCTTCACCTAAAACGATAACATTCGACACTTTGCAATCGGGATAAAAAACGCTGATAAATCGCCGGGCAACCATATCAAATATTTTACGTTCATCAGGGGTGAGTGAACTTGAAAGTACACCGGTTGGAATAATCGCGTGGTGATCCGTAATTTTTTGATTGTCAAATATTTTCGGCGTTTTCTTTATTTTTGCATTAAGCAAAGGCGCCGTAAATTCCTGATAAGAGGTTAATTTCTCCAGGATCCCGGGCACTTTGGGATAGATATCTTCTGAAAGGTAAGTAGTATCAACACGCGGATAAGTAGTGAGTTTTTTTTCATACAGACTTTGAATTAATTTCAGTGTCTCTTCAGCAGTAAATCCATATTTGCGGTTACCATCCACCTGCAGTGAGGTCAGGTCAAAGAGACGCAAAGGGGCCTCACTCCCTGTTTTCTTTTCGTACGATACAATATAAAATTCATGTCCGCTTATCTCTTTAAGCTGCACCGATGCCTCTTCTTCAGAGGCAAATCGTCCTGAAGTAGCAGAAAAGATAACTTCGCGGTATTTTGTTTTAAGCTCCCAGTAAGGTTCCGGTTTGAAGTTACCGATTTCGAGTTGCCGTTTGACAATCAGCGAAAGTGTTGGTGTCTGCACCCTGCCAATTGAAAGAACCTGCTTATTCTGGCCGTATTTGAGGGTATAGAGCCTCGTGGCATTCATGCCGAGCAGCCAGTCGCCAATTGCCCGTGCACTGCCTGCAGCATAGAGGTTATCAAAATCATGCCCCTCACGTAAATGCTCAAACCCTTCCCTTATTGCTTCCTCTGTTAACGAAGAGATCCAAAGTCGCTTTAACGGTTTGTTGTTACCCGCCTTAGAGAGCACCCATCGTTGAATGAGCTCCCCTTCCTGTCCGGCATCCCCGCAATTGATCACTTCATCAGCATTGTTGACAAGCTTTTCGATGATCCCAAACTGTTTCTTAACCCCGTTGTCATCAATCAGCTTAATTCCAAACCGGTCAGGTAGCATTGGAAGCTCGCGCATATCCCACGATTTCCATTGCGGAGAATAGTCATGCGGCTCCTTTAAGGTACAAAGGTGACCAAAAGTCCAGGTAACCTGATAGCCATTTCCTTCATAATAGCCGTCCATCCGGCTCTTAGCCCCAATAATTGAAGCAATTTCTTTGGCAACACTGGGTTTTTCAGCAATACAAACTCTCACCTTTTTATTTTCAGATTAGGGTTCAAAGGTAGTTCTCTTTAACGGGAAAGGGAAAGCACATCAAAAGTTTATCTGAACAGAGATAAAACCGGCCATATAAATTGCTTATTTTTGCCCGCAGCAAATGGGAAAAGTTAATGAAATATACAAACACAATATCTACGGGGTGATCACCACGTTGATTTTTCACATCCTGGTTCTTCTATTTTTACTCTTAACCCGGCTGACTATTGGTGATCGCTTGCAAAAGGATGCCATTGTCCTGGATTTAAGCGAAATGGATCTTAAAATACCAGAGCCTGAAAAAGAAAAAAAACAGCAACTGGAGGCAGTTACCTCCCGGCAACAAAAGTCCGAAACGAATCAACTGGCCTCAAACCGAGGTGTCAATGATGCTGCTAAAGGCAATGATAATGCAGCCGGATCGTCCAGGGATCCGTTTTTCGATAAGGCGTATAGAAAAGAGATTGAAGACGCTAAAAAACTGGTTAGCGATGTAAATAAAACGCTTGCACGGAAAATTCCAGAAATCGGTGATATCCCAATGCCTGCAGATCATGCAGAAGGGAAAACCCGGGAAGAGGTCAAGAAGTCAAACTTTAAGGGGAAATCGAACATTCATTATTCGCTCGAGAACAGGTATCATTCGGTCCTACCCATTCCGATTTACCTTGCAGAAGGAGGAGGTGAGGTAATTGTCGACATCGTAGTCGGACGTGACGGAAACGTTCTGAAAGCAGAGCCAAGGCCAAACCCGGCAATAGCGGATATAACCACCTTAGCCTACGCCAAACAGGCTGCAGAGAAAACTGTATTTAATGAAGATCCTAAAGCGCCTGAAAGACAGAAAGGGACAATTACATATAAGTTCCTGGCACAATGAGTAATAGGTGCAAAATATAAAATATAAAGTGCAAAACGCAAAGTGTTTAATCATCTGTTTACGATTTGCACTTTACAATTTTAATCTTGCATTATTAGAACGAACGAAAATTCTTCCAGGTAGATATTTACCAATGACTTACTTATACGAAATTTCGGAAGTGCTTCATAAACTGAACCCTCTCCCATGCAGCGGGATTACCGCTATTAGACTGGCTTAACCGACCCCTGAACTCGCTAATAGTATTAAATTCATGGGCGATCATCCATTTTGAAAGTTCATCTTTCAACTTTTCAATCTGGACCAGATCGTTGATATACAATGTTGATACAATCTGACATACTTTTGCCCCGGCAAGGAGTTGCTTGATCAGCCCCGCCCCGTCGTGAACTCCGGTTGAAGCAGCAATATCGCAATTCAATCGTCCGGAAAGCATGGAAACCCATCGCAGCGTATTTCCCAAATCAGAAGGCGAACTTAGTACAAACCCGGAAGAAATAACCAAATGGTTAATGTCGATATCCGGTAACCATGACCGGTTAAAAAGAACGACTCCCTCAACTCCGGCCTGATCGATATATTCGCAATAGCGGATTAAATTAGATTGAAAAGCACTGATTTTAAGGGTTACAGGAATCTTTATGGTCCGTTTTACTTTCGAGATAATTTCGAAGGTTGTATCGGCTATCTCTTTCTCGCCTCGCTGGCTATCGGAAGGAAGAAAGAAAAGGTTGAGTTCCAGAGCATCAGCACCCGCTTTTTCAATTTCTCGGGCAAAATAGGTCCATTTCTGGGAACTCACACAATTTACACTTGCAATTATCGGTATTCCAACCGCCTTTTTTGAGGCCCTGATCAACTCAAGATAATCTGCCAGAATATTTACGGTATCTTCAGTTTCCATATAATCCATCGTCTCAGGAAAAACAAAATGCCTGTTTGTCATTGCATGGGTTGCCTCCTCCATTTCAATGATAATCTCCTCTTCGAAAAGAGATTTTAAAACCACTGCACCAACCCCCATTGCTTCAAGCTTGATAATCTTTTCAACAGAATCGGTAAGTCCGCAGCTTCCGGCGATAATAGGGTTCATGAGTTGAAGTCCCAGATAGGTGGTGGATAAATCAGGAGTTTTCATAACAATCAATATTTTAAAATTAAGTCTATTATTTCGATTCAGAAGTCAGAAGTCGGGCTCAGGGTAAATCAGAAATCAGATGATCGAAAACTTTATAAAATTAGGAAAATAATCTTTGATAACAGCTCTCGGTTATAGAAGAGAGAACATTTTAATACATTATATTTGAATCCGGAGATTTGATGGAAATTGTCCGGAGAATCGAACTAGTAAAAGTCAATGCAATGCCTTCTTGATGAAACAATTCCTGATTTTCGGGAGACTTCCATTAAATGATCGTTACCGATGAACCCTGATCCCAACATATTGATTCAGCTCACACAAGTCCAAATGCCCTTTGGAAAATATAAAGGGACTTTAATCTGCAATCTACCCGTTTCATACCTTGAATGGTTTGAACAAAAAGGCTTTCCTGAAGGCAAATTGGGAATTCTCCTCCAAACGATCTATGAAATCAAACTGAACGGACTCGAATATTTGCTCGATCCACTTCGCAAACGCAGGTTTACCCTATGACAACTGCTTCACTCCCGGAACTAAGAAGGGCGATCAATAACATCCCTTTAAATGATTTGCCGGAATTATGTATCCGTCTTGCCCGGTTTAAAAAGGAGAACAAGGAACTCCTCTCCTACCTGCTTTTCGAGGCTGATGACGAACAAGAATACATCAGGAAGGTAAAGGACGAGGTGGAGGAGCAGTTTAAAGAGCTTAATAGGACAACACCATATCTTACTAAAAAAGGAATTCGTAAAATCCTCGCCTTTGCAAATCAGCGAATACGTTACTCGGGGCAAAAACGGACAGAGGTTGAATTGCTGATTGTTTTCTGCAGGAAATTTAAAAAGGAGGTCCCATTCCGGCACAATATTACCATTAAGAATATTTACCTACGCCAAATGCAGCGGATCAAAAAAACGATTGGCACGCTGCATGAAGATTTGCAATTCGATTACAGTGAAGATATTAAGTCTCTGGAATGAAATTGCTTCATCAGTTATTGACTTTTGGTGAAGGCCTCATAAATATTGCTCTAACGGCTGCTGGCAACTGGCTGGTGGCAGAAAGTCTCTTTTAGACCAAGGTCAAGAATAAAAACCAATTGATTACACACATTTAAGCTAGCCGCATGAAACTAATAACTGGAAACGAACATTAATCACTAAGCAGAGCGAAAAGCTTTATTATCCGCACCATTGGTTACAGAACTGATTATTGACAACCGTTTTACCAGAGAGCTGTTCGTTTTAAAGCTTCCATTAAAACAGGATCTTTCTCTGATGCTTCCTTTAAAGCCTTAATAATTCTCTCCGTTTTATTCTCAACAAGTGCGAGGGTTGTACGCCGGTCATAAATAACAAATCCTATCAATCCAAAAATTGACATTAATACCAATCCAAATCCCCACATAAAGTAACTGTCAAATTTATCTTCAAGGCGGTTAATCTGTAAATGAACATCATCTATGCGTTTATCCAAGGCCTGTATCTGAGTTTCAACCCTTACCATGCGGTCCCGGTCAGCCTGACTATAGGGAATTGGCTTTCCCTACGCAAATAACGACTGATCTCCTACGATGAGGAATACCAAAAAGGCAAAAACAACCTGCTTCATAACCTTTGAATTTATTACGAAGTTAATAAAAAACGTATTAAGATTGTTTAGCCGCCGGATATTTTTTCACGAACTCTCTTCTGACCTGCTTATCTCAACTGGATCAGAACAACTGATTTTGCAGGAAGCGTAGCTGCAACCATTCCCTTGTTCAGACTAGCACCCATAAACCCAGCCATCGAAACTTCCTCTTTTTTCCCAAAATCGTTAAAGGCATTCATTTTATCGGCTGTAACAATTTGACCCGAAACCTGTGCAGATTTTAATCCCTGGATTTCAAAACTTACATTTTGAGCATTTATAGGATCAAGGTTGCACAAGGTGATACTAACCACACCGTCTTTTATTGAAGCAGAAGCATTGATGGCATCAATAGAGGCGGACCCTGAAGAGTATTTATTGCATTTTATTTCAAGAGGAAGCATTGTGGCATCCTGGTGAACATTGTACATCTTAAAAACATAATAGGTTGGTGTTAAAACCATTTCCTTGTCTTTGGTCAAAATAACAGATTGCAGGACGTTGATCATTTGTGCGATGTTACTCATCCTGACCCTGTCAGCATGGTTATTGAAGATATTCAGGTTGATACCTGCTACTAATGCATCACGTAATGTGTTCTGCTGGAAAAGAAATCCGGGATTTGTACCCGGTTCAACATCAAACCAGTTGCCCCACTCATCAACCAAAAGGCCCACTTTTTTTGCAGGGTCGTATTTGTCCATTATTTCGGAGTGTTTAGTGACCAGATCTTCCATTTTCAGGGTCTTTTTCATAGTAATAAACCACTCATTTTCATCAAACTGTGTAGCAGAATGTTTATTTTCCCAGGTACCGGGGATGGTATAATAATGGAGCGAGATGCCATTCATCATTTTGGCCGACTGCTTCATCAGGACATCGGTCCACTTGTAATCTTCCACATTGGCACCGCTCGCAATTTTGTATATTCCAGGTGCACGCATAAACGAGGAATACTGGTTGTAAAGATCTGCATAGTACTCAGGTCGCATATTTCCTCCGCAACCCCATGTCTCATTTCCGGCCGCCCAGTATTTGACATTCCACGGTTTTTCGCGCCCGTTTTGTTTGCGCAATTTGGTCATAGGACTGTCATTGGATGAAGTGACATATTCCATCCATTGGGCAGCTTCCTGTACCGATCCGCTTCCCACATTCAGGCAAACGTAGGCATCAGCCCCGATGAGCTCGCAAAAATCAAGGAATTCGTGGGTTCCAAAACTGTTATCTTCGGTTACTCCACCCCAGTGTATGTTGATAATTGAAGGACGATCAGATTTTGGGCCAATCCCATCTTTCCAATGATAGGTGTCAGCAAAACACCCCCCAGGCCAGCGGACCAAAGGGACTTTCAACTCTTTTAATGCCCCCACAACATCCAGACGGAAACCCTTAGTATTGGGGATATCCGATTTTTCTCCAACATAGATGCCTCCGTAAATACAATGCCCAAGGTGCTCTGCAAATTGACCGTATATAGCCTTATCAATTTTGGATCCCGGCTTATTGGTATGAACAATAATCGAATTCTGGGCAAATCCCGAAAAGGTTAATAAGAATAATAAAACAAAAAGGGAAGATTGAATGCAACTCATTTTTTTCATGTTCATAATTTTAAAAGTAATTTATACTTATATAAAAAATCGTAAGTATATCCAGCTATATTTCAACATATTAATGCTAATAAAACAGATATTCTTGAAAAGAGAAAAGGTAATTGGCAGTTATTATGAATGGCAATAACAGAACAAAAGTAATTAATACTATTTATTTTTCCAAGGATTCACTAAATTTCTTAATTATTGTTTAAATTGCAATAGGTATAATCGGAAGTTGGCGGATATTACCAATAACAA
>Ga0118677_10008890_pt1 | contig 15906 bp, 11 predicted proteins | sample AliMusrvi5mmetaG_FD_86154 | JGI IMG/M metagenome (GOLD analysis project Ga0118677, IMG submission 86154) | reverse complement strand
GCCAACTTCCGTCCTCATGACTGCCGTGGAACGCGGCCACGCGATCGCGTGCCTCCCGGTAGTACAGGATCTTTGAGGTGGACCCGATCGTTCGGACAGGGATCGGGTCGAGTTAAGCGAGACCGCTGCTCGTAACCAATGTGGAACGCTATCACGATCACCGGGGAACGATTGGCCGACGTCCTGTCGTGACGTCGATTGAAACGCTCGTCCTTGCCGAATTCTGGTCGCGTGCGTACAATCCCACTGGTAAGACGATGGAGGCCGCGATGGCAGTTAATCTCGCCACGACCCGAATGTCCTCGAAAGGCCAGGTTGTCATCCCCGAGGCTTTGCGACATCAACTCGGACTCGCCACTGGTGCGCAGTTCCTGGTGCTCGGACACGGCGATACCGTGATGCTCAAGGTGATTCACGCACCCTCGGAGGACGAGTTTCGGGCCGCCCAGAAGAGGCTCCAGCAGAAAGCCAAGGCGGCTGGCCGCAAGCCCTCTGATGTCGCCAAGGTCATCGCCGAAGTCCGGGGGCGGAAGTGAAGGTCGTTCTCGACACCAACGTGGTGGTATCCGGAACGTTCTTCGGCGGAGTGCCCTCCGAGATCGTTGATGCCGCCAAGAGGGGAGTAGTAGCTTTCTGCGTGTCGGCTGAGATCGTCATGGAATATCAAGAGATTCTCTTGCGGTTTGCTGGCCCGGGTTCGGAAGCCGACGTTGCGATCATTCTTGATGGTCTGTTGGAGAACGCCACGGTGGTTACCCCTGTGGAACTCCCGTCGCAGATCTCCGCAGACCGTGATGACGACATGTTCATCGCGTGTGCTCTGGCTGCGGGTGCCGACATCATCGTATCGGGAGACAAGCATCTGCTGGACCTCCAAGGTCGGCTTCCCGTGCAAGTGATGAAGCCACGCGAAGCGCTCGCACGAATCAGGACGGCCACCTAACCAGCACGTGCAGTGGACAAACCCCTTCCGTCACGGTCCCTGCTATGGCCCCGCCTGCGTCACCCCCAGGTGTGCGAACGCCCATGGTGGGCGGGTCCGCAGGGACCGCGCCGGATGCCCGTCCCTCCGGGCCGGGCACCGGGGTTTGCCACTGACGTGCAAGCCGTTGATATGACTTCCACCGTCAAGCGCTTTTTTCGCTGAACTCACCCGGACACGGTCACCTCCTTGGGGTCCAGGGCCTGGGAAGAGGCGGGGCCAGCAACAGCGACGGTTGATCCTGCTGATATCCGTGGGTTGGTTACCACCTTGCTCGTGTCCGTCGGGCGCCTGCCTCTTTCTAGGCTCGAGGGTCCTGTTCGGCCTCGCAACGGCTTCGAGGGTTGCGCCTCACCGGGGGCCGCGCCTCTTCCAAGACCCTGGACCTTCCCCATTCCTCGTGTTCGCCTATGCCACCGGTCCCACTTCCCGAGCGATGGCCCACATGAAGCACGCCAGTTCCCGGGCCACCGCCGTCACCGCCACGTTGCTGTGCTTGCCTCGCCCCGTCAGCTTCCGGTACCGCTTGCACAGACGCACCTGCGCCTTCCAAGCGATTTCCCGAACCGCCGGTGACAGCGTCTCCTGCCGCTTCTGGATCACCCGCGATACCCGAGCCTGGTACCGGTAGGCCCACGCCCCCTCGATCAGCACCCTTCGCGCGTGGCTGTTCCCGGTCTTCGTGATGCTTCCCTGGTGCCGGCTCTCCCCGCTCGAGTATTCGCTCGGGATCAGGCCCAGGTAAGCCGTCAGTTGGCGCGGGTTGTCGAATCGCGTCAGGTCTCCGACCTCCGCCGCCATCGTGATCGCGACCGTCGTCTTCACTCCCCGAAGGGCCTGCAGGGCCTCCACCATCGGGTAGAGTCGCCACGACTTCGCCTGGTCCGCCAGTTCCTCCTCCAGGCCCGCCAGGCGCTCCGTCTGGTGCGACGCCGCATAGACGTACTCCTGGAAGACCCGTTGCTGCACCGGCGTCGCGCACGTCACCCGCGCGACCCATGCCTCCTGGTCCGATATCATCGCCGCCCGCCCTGGGTAGGCGATCCCGTGCCGCAGCAGGAACGATTTCAGTCGCTGCCTCGCCGCCTTCACGTCCTTCATCGCGTCCTCCCGGGCCCGGCACAGGTCCCGGATCGACTCGTCCTCCACCTTCGGGACGTGCACCGGCGTCAGGTCCCCGGAACGCAGCATCCGCGCCAACTGCACCGCGTCCCGCCTGTCCGTCTTCACCTTGTCCCCGGCCTTCTTCGGGATCAGCGACGGCGCCACAACCATGCAGGCCAGCCCCTTCCCGGTCAGGTGACGGTACAACTCGTAGCCGCATGGCCCGGCCTCGTATGCGAAGACCGGTTCCACTCCCTTCGACTGAAGCCTCCGGACCAGCTTGTCAATCTCCCCGCGTCCAGGACCGATGTTTCCCACAAAGACCGCCTCTGCACGCAGATCCTCGGACACGTGCGCCACTGCGATCGATTCCTTGTGGACGTCGAGACCCACGAACAACGTGCTACGATTTCCCATGGCTGACCTCCTGGCTGAAGGCTGTAACTTACTCCCTTCATGCGGCTCTGGCCCTCACAGGCTCAACCCGCGATGAACCGGGAGGTCAGCCATTCCTACCTCCGGAAGTCATGATGTCTGGACGGGCACGACCAGAGCGTACCTCCTCCTGGAACTACTCCTCGACCAGAGACTTGACCGCTGAAAGGAGTTCCTTCTTGGCGGCGTCGCGATCGAGTGAAACGTGGCAACGTCTATGGCAATTTGGGCAGAGCGCAACTGCGTTGGAATGCGTATCGGAACCAGCGTCGGACAGCCACCTGACGTGATGCACTTCCAGGTATGGATTCCCGTAACTATCCAAGAAGGGAGCATCCTTCTTGCAGAGTTCACATCGGCCCTTCGCACGCGACAGGACAAACGCCCTAACGGCAGGTAGTCGCGCGTAAACGGTCGATGAGGTAGTGCTCTTCTTCGGATTTGCACTCCCGGCAGGAACATCTATTACGCCGAGGGCCAGCAGTTTCGCGGTGCGCTGCTGTAAAACCTCCTCATCGTTCGACGGAGCAAGCAGCGTCGTGGAAGGCTTAGTATCCAGTATTGAATCTAGTAGTTTCGCGGAGGCCGGTGACAAGCGACGTAGACTCCTAAGCGTCTGCTGATCGAGACGACCATCCGCATGAATCAATGGAGGCTTTTCGGACCCATCAGCCATGATGAATCGAAGGCTTGCCACGATCGAATCATCGACGAACCGATCAATTCTTGGTCTTGCACCTGTCCCTGGAATGGCCATGGCGTGTTCGGCTGCCGTCCAGAGTTTGTGCCTTAGACGACGTTCTGCCGTCCTCTGCGAGACGATGTCATCGACAACGAATCTGGCGACAAGAACCATCTTGCCGTGGAGAGACGAGGCTACGTACAGCGTGTCCCCGTGGCTCACCCCGCGCGACACAAACTGGTTGCACGCTGAGTGGTCAAGGGGTGTATCGATATCCACAACGTAGCGGCGTTCCACCCAATCTTGCGTCCAATACTGCAGGAAGTAGGCCACTACACCCTCCGATAGTCTTAACGCGTGCCAGTCAACGCGGGCGTAATCATCGCACTGACCGAGGGCCAACACCAGTGGCCGCAGTGCCGTCCAACCAGCGCGTGGATTGGACAAATCCCTTCCGTCACGGTCCCTGCTATGGCCCCGCCTCCGGGCGCCGCGGCAGTTCGAAAGGCTGTGGCGGGCGGGTCCGCAGGGACACGTGCCGGATGCCCGTCCCTTCGGGCCGGGCACCGGGGTTTGCCACTCACGCGCAAGCCGTTCGACGGGCAAGGGCACGTGCCACGCCCGACTTCTGGAACTCCATACTGGATCGATCGCATCGACGACGTTCGGCGACGGCAGAGACGTCTCCGACGATAAGCAACCTCCACCTACGCAGGCGTCGGCGCGCCGTTTCGGAGGATTCCAAAAATCACTTGACTTGAGTTGAAACCTCACAGTAGCCTTCCCCCCCGGGATGGTCTCTGGAGAAATCATGGCTGATCCTTTGATTACAGCGGTTTCAGTCGCAGCGACGAAGGAACTCTTCAAGAAGCTGGTTCTTGACCTCTACGAAATCGCGAAGTCAAAATCATCTCTTCTCTTCAGGGAAATGGCGATCGACCGAAAGGTCGATCAATTGTACAAGGAGATTGCGACCGTTCGTAGAGTAAAGACCATTTGGCAGTTAGATCGCGCTGTCGATTTGAAGACGTTCTATTGCCATTCCCATGTCCGCACGGGCCAGAAGCGCAAGCGCATCACACAGTTGAGCGACTTCAGTTGCGACGAGAACATCCTGGTGCAGGGAATCGCGGGTCAAGGGAAATCCATCTTTCTCCGCTACCTTTGTGCGGTCGAACTGGAAAGAGCCCAGTTCATTCCAATATTTCTAGAGTTGCGGCGCGTTACTTCCGATGCGCCCTTAATGACTCGAATCTTGCATGCGTTTGCGGCTCTGAACCTACGGGTCGATGAGGAACTCTTCCGTGCTCTCGCCGCTTCCGGCAAAGTGCTTCTTCTTCTCGATGCTTTCGATGAGGTTCCGGATGAATTGAAGTCCCAGGTTCTAAACGAAATCGAGGATCTGGCCGACACGAACAGGAATCTGAGGATCGTTGTAACGTCCAGACCAAACCACAATATTCATACATCAACTCATTTTTCCGTCGTGACGTTGGACAATCTAATCGCTGACGAATATCAGCAGGTAATAGAACGACTGGCCTCGGGCCAGAAGTGGGCCAATGAACTTATCGAGCATATTGAGGTAAAGGCGCGCCACGTGAGGGAGCTCCTCTGCACGCCATTAATGGTTACCCTCCTCGTATTGTCGTACAAATCCTACCAGAAGATGCCCTCGAAACTTTCAGACTTCTACGATTCCTTGTTCTTCACCTTGCTGCAAAGGCATGACGGGACGAAGCCTGGCTTCAAGCGCCAAAAGAGTTGCGATCTTGACGACAGTGCTTTTCGTAGCGCCTTTGAGGCCCTCTGCATCTGCGCCCGCAAGCGCAATCAGCAGAGTTACCCTCTAGCGATGATGGTCGATATTGCTTCGGAGGCGCTGGCTCACTGCTCCATCAAGTGCGAGCCCGATGCGTTTGTCGGTGATATCGTTCGCATCACGTGCCTCATCAACCGGGACGGCGAGGAGCACCGGTTCATCCATAAGACCGTTCACGAATACTATACGGCGTCGTTCGTGCAAAAGAAGCCACAGATGTGGGCGAAACAGTTTTACGATAGGCTTCTCAAGAGCAATTCTCACCGGGAATGGGAAAAGGAACTCGACTTTTTGTCTGAAATCGACACATACCGATTCAACAAGTTCTTCCTCTTTCCTGCCATTCTTGACTATCTCGGCGTGCGAGAGAACCAGCTTGACGCGGCTTGGAAGCCGCTCGAGATCGAGCAAGTTGCAGGTCTTCTAAGTCCCTATCAATTGATGACCAAGATCTCCGGCCGAGGCCTGGATGCTTGGCGCATTCACTGGCTTCCCGACCTCAACTACATGCAGATGCGCATGTTAGTGTCGATATTCAATCGTACGAACGCAAATAGGTTGAGCAGTGAGTTGTTCCAACTGCCGACCTTGCTGGCTGAAAAGGGTTCTTCGCTTGAGGCGGTTCTGAGAGATCACGGGCTCCAAGTCTCTGATCGCGACGGAATGCAATCCTTGTCGCTCGGAAAGGCGGTGCTCTTTGATGGACTGCCATCGACCGTCAAGGTAGTCCAGCGTGAGTGTGCGGCTCTCTTCCTAAGGGCTCGAGCGATTCGCGACGCCATCAAGCAAGACGAGAGTTCCGGTTTGCTCGAAGGGCTAGTGTGAAGCCTGGCAGCGGGGCCGTCGAACCAGCGCATGCGGGTCATGCTGAAGAACATCAGGAAGAGCGCGAACACGACGAAGGTGTTGAGTTCCTGGGACCGTGGCAGCTCGCCCCGTTCGCGGCTTTCCTCAAGCCGTTTCTGGGACATGTATTCTGTTTTTTCCTGATCGTTATCAGCCATCGTCCCGCCCCGGATTAAATATTATCGCCAACACACAACAAACAACAAACAATTAACCATTAACAATGGACTATTAACAATTGACTATTAACCATTATTCATTAACCATCCTTCAAAGTCCGTATTCAGCTAAGGTGAATTTTGTTTCATCCAGAAGTGGAAGCATCATAGCAATGAACTCGCTCTCATTGTCGGGAATACTGTTTAGATCGTCTCGAAGGATTGGCAGGTAACCGGTTTCAAGTTCCGGAAGTTTCATTTTTCCGGATAACAAAGCCTCTTCAATAATGTCAAGCGCTGCAAGGGCGCCGTTTTTTGCATTTGCTACATAAGAGTCCCCTTTTACCAGTTCACCGGAAATACGAATTACATTTTCAGGTGAAAGGATCAGTGCCTGCGGATCTGTATAGATATCGGAGGCTACAAGCAATTGCTGAAGAATATGGGAGTGCACTTTGCCTGCATGGAGCGCTGCATTCATCAGGCGGGCATCGTATTCAAGCTGTTCCAGGTAGGCGGTGGGAGCCATCCCCGATAGCAGTTTGATGTTCTGGACCGATTCGTTGCTCCAAAGGTCGGCGCAGGCGGAGGCTATATTTCCCAACGGACTAAGGTGTTTATAGTCTACTGTTTTCCCCGCCATCGAAAGCGGAATTCCGGTAATTGCCTTTAAAAACGGTCCTTCATAGCCACATTCCTTATCGGGACCAAGAGCCCCCTCTTCCATGGCAACAATTGATCTGACAACTGATATAACCCGCACGATGGTTGCAAATATTTTAGGAATATATTTCTTCTCTGCCAAAACCATGGCAGTATTGGCGAAGCCACATGCAGAATCGCCAGCTGCAATTTTGCCGTGTTTATTGGCCAGACCAACAATTTTCTCCCAAAGGAAGTGCATGTCTCTTACTCCTAAAACGGCCAGAGCAAATACCATCCCTTTAACATCGCACATCATTAGCGCCTCGTCTGAGACCTCTTTGCCTCCGGTACTTTCGATCGACAACAGGTCACCGCCGGCAATCATCCCCTGTTCGAAGAGTTCCATCATGGGTTCAAGATGCTGAGAACTCCGCTGACGAGCCGGTCGCTCAAATTCGCGCAAGTCATTGGGAGTTAGCCGTATTTCTGAAGAGAGCCCATGTTTCTGGTAATAATTTTCGCAAACTCCATTCATTATTTTGACAATTTCCACTCCAATTGAAGGTGTCTTTGTCATTTCAAGAAGGGTCTCAAATTCAAGTACTATACCTTTCGAGTTCATGTGAAGGGCATGCTCAAGCGCCCCTTCTGCGATTTCGCGGTAATGGGTATAAACCTGTGCAAGCGTGCTGTTATTAATACTCATAACCGGAAGGGTGAAATTCAATTCTGCATAAACTTGTCCACCACCAATTTCTAATCCGCGTCTCGTTTTTACGGGGTTTGGGGCAATCCCAAACATGAGTTCCTTAGGATCATTAATAACTAAGCTTTTATACTTCATGATATTGAATATTAATAATTTGCATGATATTACAGGACTTTAAAAAAAGCAAATAAACCTACTTTGCGATAATTTTATCGCATTGATATTTCGAAAAATGGATTGATATTGTTGCAATGCAGAGACGCACGGCTGTGCGTCTCTACCTAAGTGAAAAATATTTTTATGATGCCAATAAATTCATATATTCAACCGCCTTTTGCGGATCGGGTGCATAAAAATCGGCGCCGATATTTTGGCAAAATTCAGCTGTTACAGGCGCTCCGCCAATAAGTATTTTTGTTTCTGGAGCATGCACTCTGATTGTTGAGACAATTTCCCCCATATTTACCATCGTGGTGGTCAATAGTGCAGAGAGACCAACAACAGCTCCCGGGTTGTTTTTAAGCGCCTCCACAAACTTGTCGGAACCAACATCAACACCTAAATCCACAATTGACCAGCCGCCGCCTTCAACCATCATCGAGACAAGATTTTTACCAATATCATGTAAATCACCCTTCACCGTTCCAATTATAAAGGTCCCCTTCGTTTTAATTGCACCAGATGCAAAAAAAGGTTTTAACTGAAACATGGAGGCCCCCATAGCTCTGGCTGACATCAGCATCTGTGGGACAAAGATTTTGCACTCGGCAAACTTCTTACCCACTTTAGACATCGCAGGAATCAATGCCTCCTCGAGAATTATTTGTGGTTTTATCCCCGCTTCAATAGCACTAATTGTTAATTCATGGGCTCCATCCATATCCCGAAGTTGGGGAGGATACGGTGACTTCTTATCTACTTTGCCAAATTCAACTGCTTCAAGTAACTTTACGAGTAAATCTTCCATAATTTAGTGGTTTTAGCCTGTACCTGTTAATTGGTACAACAAAAATAAAAATCCTTCTGAATTAAATCAACATCAATTTTTACTATTTTCGATGCGATATTCACATATTGTTTCTTTTTAGTTCAGTTATTACCATTATGGCGGCATCTTATGAAAAAATAGGGATAAAAGATGATGAATCATTTGTGATCGGGATCTTTCAGGATAACATGGAGAAAAGCACCTGGCACTATCATAATAATTTTGAGATTAGTTTTATTTTGGAAGGGTCGGGTAAGCGAATTGTAGCCGATTCGATCGAAGAATTTCAACCCGGTGATCTGGTTTTTATCGGCCGGAATCTTCCCCATGTATGGATTGCGGATAAGGAAACCCGGACTCATTCATCACGGACTCTCGAGATGGTGTTTCTTCAGTTTAATTCAGAGGTTGTCTCTCCTCAGCTTTTAATGTTGCCTGAGTTTAAATTTATCGCAAGGGCGATGGTATTGTCCGAACGCGGAATTCAGATTGTAGGGCAAACCCTCAATGAAGTAAGTGAACTGATGCTTCAACTTCCATACCTGAAAAGTTTTGACAGGATGCTTCATTTTTTTAAACTCATGGACATTATCGGCCGCAGTGAGACTAATATTCAACTCGCCAGTAGGGAGTACCTGAAGATGCGTTTTACAACCGGGAATAAACGGATTGCAGTGATTCACGAGTTTCTGATGAATAATTACCGGGAACAGATTGATTTAAAGCGGTTGGCCGAACTGGTAAATATGGCCGAAGGTTCACTGTGCCGTTTTTTCAGGACGAATATGGGAAAGACAATTTTTGAGTATCTGAATCAGTTGAAAGTTGAATTGGCATGTAAGATGTTGATGGATAAAGATCTGAATATTTTCGAGGTTTGCCTCGACAGCGGATTTAACAACCTGAGCCATTTTAATAAACAATTCAAAAAAATTCACGGATTACCACCTTCTGAATACAGAAACAGATTTAAAGGGTTGAATTGATCCTGAAAGAGGCGTAGCCTCGACCAATATAGTAACAACGGATTTTAATCCGTTGAAATAGAGTATAAAGCAAACAGGAGAACTGTAGGTTCGACCCATTTAATATGAATTATGGGCCGTGCTTAAGGCACTCCTTACTTATTGTCAAGTCTCTGCCACGGATTAAAATCTGTAGTTATAAAATAATTCGAGCCAATGGCTTCTGTGCTTCAACTAATAGATTTATAATGCATTGTATTTGTTTAATTATTTGGTGTTAATAAGTCATTATATTATGCCATTACTTAGTACTACAAATAACAATGGGTATCCATTGAATTATTACTTTTATCCGATCAATACCTACATCAAAATAGTCAGTCAATGATAAAATCAACTGTTTTTCTTCTTTTTATATCCGTTTTATTTGCCCTAAATTCGAATGGACAGAATACCTTTCCTGTGAATGATGTTGCTAACCCACGCGAAGGGTGTTACCTATTTATTCATGCCACTATTGTTAAGGATTCCCGAACTACTCTGCAAGATGGATCAATGATTGTCAGGCTTGGGAAGATTGAGAATATAGGTACAGCCCTACCAACACCTAAGGATGCCGTAATTGTTGACTGCAAGGGGAAATATATCTATCCGTCGTTTATTGACATCTTTTCAGATTATGGAATGCAGGCCGGTAAAAGTGATCCCGGCGGTTCCCGGGTACTTTCAAATTCCAAGGGTGCCTATGGATGGAATCAGGCTATCCGGTCTGAAACGAATGGTTCAGAATTATTCAGGGTTAATGCTGCGAAGGCTAAGGAGTTGCGCGCAATCGGAATCGGAACTGTGCTTACCCACCAGATGGACGGGATATCACGTGGCACAGGAACGGTCGTAACCCTTGGACTGGAGAAGGAGAATAAGGTAATGCTAAAAGAGAAAGCATCGGCAAATTTTTCATTTGACAAGGGGAGCAGTACCCAGGATTATCCGACTTCTTTAATGGGAGCAATTGCTCTTTTACGCCAAAACTATCTCGACGCACAGTGGTACCAGTCCAAACCTGCTGAGGAGGGAATAAATCTTTCGTTGAAGGCTTTCAATGATAACCTGTCGTTGCCCCAGATTTTCGAGAGCAACGACAAATGGAGTGATCTGAGAGCGGCTAAAATTGGTACTGAATTCAGAGTTCAGTATATCATCAAAGGAGCTGGAAACGAATACCAGCGGATCGATGAAATAAAGGGAATAAATACCTCGTTTATCCTCCCGTTGAATTTTCCGCTGGCGATGGATGTCGATGACTCTGCTGATGCACGATTTGTTTCGCTGGCCGATTTAAAACATTGGGAGATGGCGCCGCTGAATCCGGCATCGTTCGAAAAGGCAAATATCAGTTTTGCTCTGACGGCTAATGGGCTTAAAGATCTGAATTCATTTTCGGCAAATCTCCGTAAGGCAATCAGGGCCGGACTAAGTGAAGCCAAAGCATTGGATGCTCTGACAAAAATACCTGCAATGTTATTGAAAATCGACGATCAGGTAGGTAGTCTGGAGAGTGGGAAAATTGCAAATTTCCTGATCACTTCGGGTCCTGTTTTTGAGGATAAAACAGTAATCTTTCAAAACTGGATTCAGGGAAATAAATACCTCGTAAAGGAGGACGGTTGGAAAGACCGAAGAGGTCATTATTCCCTGGTATTTAACAGTGACACCTACCGTTTGGAACTTAAAGGCGATGCTGCCAAACCTTTTTCGCTTTTGATTGGCAAGGATACCTTGAAATCCGAACTTCAAATGAATGATAGGCTGATTAAACTGACAATTACCTCTAAGAAAGATACTACTTTTAAAGTTATGCTAAGTGGTGTGATGAGTGATGAAAATTGGAGTGGAAGTGGTCAGACAGCAAATGGAAAATGGATAAGCTGGATTGCAACAAGGACGGGAGAGACTACACTCAATGCCGATACTACCAAACTTAAAAAAGGAGATTTTAAGATTGAGAGTGAGGTTACGTTTCCGTTCAACGGTTATGGATTTAAGCAATTGCCAGGACAGGAGACCATATTAATTAAAAATACAACGGTCTGGACTTCGGAGAAAGCGGGGAAATTGGACAATACCGATGTGCTGGTCAGGAACGGCAAGATTGCTGAAATAGGGACGAATTTAAGGGAGACCACCGCCAGGATAATTGATGGTACCGGTAAGCATTTGTCAGCTGGCATAATCGACGAACACTCTCATATTGCAGCATCGGGTGATATCAACGAATGTTCTCAGAGTGTTACTGCGGAGACCCGGATTGGTGACGTAATAAATCCTGAGGATATCGATATTTATCGGCAATTAAGTGGTGGAGTAACTAGTACCCATATTCTTCACGGTAGCTGCAATACAATTGGAGGACAGACGCAACTAATAAAACTTCGCTGGGGTTCCGATCCGTCGCAACTTAAATTTGATAATTGGGATCCGTTTATAAAATTTGCTCTTGGCGAAAATGTAAAGCGCTCCTATTATTCGAGTAATCCCAGGTTTCCGGATACCCGGATGGGGGTTGAAGAGGTGTTGACCGATGCTTTCACCCGGGCTGCTGAATATCAGAAGTCCGGTAAAGGAAAGCGAAAGGATCTTGAGCTGGAAGCATTGTCTGAAATCCTAAATAAGAAGAGGTTCATAACCTGTCATTCCTATGTTCAAAGTGAGATTAACTCGCTAATCAAGGTGGCCGATAAATTTAATTTTACGGTCAATACCTTTACCCATATTCTCGAAGGATATAAGGTTGCCGATAAAATGAAAGCCCATGGGGCCAATGCATCCACCTTTAGTGATTGGTGGAGTTATAAAATGGAGGTCATCGATGCTATTCCGCAAAATGCTTATCTCATGCAAAAGGAGGGAATAAATGTCGCTATCAACAGTGATGATCCGGAGATGGCCCGAAGGCTTAATCAGGAAGCGGCAAAGAGCGTAAAATATGCCAATATGGAAGAAGAGGATGCTTTGAAGATGGTTACAATTAATCCTGCCACGATGCTCCATGTTGGCGACCGGACCGGAAGCATTAAAGTAGGAAAGGATGCTGACCTGGTATTGTGGAGCGATCATCCGCTGAGCATTTATGCCAAAGCAGAAATAACCCTTGTTGATGGAATAGTTTATTTTGACCGGGTGAAAGATCTGCAGCTTCGAGAAGAAATTCTGAAAGAACGAACCCGGTTAATCCAAAAGATGATCAATGCGAAAAAGGGGGGCGAAAAGACCGTTCCCGCTACCCCTTCATTTGGGGTAAGAAACTATTGTCAGGAGGGGTGTCACGATGGGAATAGTTTGCAGGATCGTCTGGAGCACCGGCAAATTTCAACAGAACTTCAGCAATAAATTTAAAATTATTTCTCCGTGAACCTAAGTGTCCTCCGTGTTAATTTTTTAACCAAAAGGACACAGAGTGCACAGAGAACCACAGAGGTTTAAATTTTTAATTGTACACGCATTAAATTATGCTTTTAAAGCAAACAAATATGAGAAAAATATTTTTTAATCTATTCCTGATTGGAAGCTTCACGGTAAACGCACAGGAGAATATGCACCCTTCGCCACCTCAGGACAATCCTGTACTGGTTAAACATGCAACGATCCATTGCGGTACCGGTCAGGTGATCGAAAATGGATATATTCTCTTTGAAAAAGGGAAAATCATTTCAGTGGGCACGGGTGATATTACTCCTTCACCATCAACAAAAATCGTAGATGCAAAGGGAAAACAGATCTATCCCGGCATCATTGCAGCAAGTACTAATTTAGGATTAATTGAGGTTGGTGCAGTGCGATCAACTGCTGATTATGTTGAGGTTGGAAACATGAATCCGAATGTTCATTCACTTGTGGCTTATAATACGGATAGTAAGATTATCAATACGTTAAGGAGTAATGGAATCTTGCTGGCTCATATTGTGCCATCGGGGGGCATTTTAAGCGGCACTTCCTCGGTGGTGCAGCTCGATGCCTGGAACTGGGAAGATGCTGCCTATAAAACGGATAACGGAATTCATTTCAATATGCCGGTATTACTTAATCAGGCTGTTCAGCCCGGCAGAGGCTCCGCAGAACAGGTTGATGCGGTCAAACAGGGACTCGATAAAATCGAGGAGGTTCGGACTTTTTTCAGGGAAGCAAAAGCGTATAATAATGAATCTACTCATTCAAAAATCAACTTAAAATTTGAAGCAGTCAAGGGATTGTTTAGTCAGTCACAATCTTTCTTTGTGCATTGCGACCTGGTTCGTGAAATGATGATAGCCACTGATTTTGCCAGGGAGTTTAGTTTCAGACTGGTTATAGTTGGTGGGAGTGACAGCTGGATTATTCCTGAGATACTTAGGGAAAATAACGTGGCTGTAATATTGGCTCAACCACATAGTTTACCTTCGACTGACGATGATGATGTGGACCAGCCTTATAAAAACGGCGCAGCCCTTCAAAAGGCAGGGGTCGTTTTTACGATTTGTGAGGATCAGGGATTTGGTTACTGGCGTCAGCGCGATATCCCATTTCAGGCAGGAACAATGGCCGCATACGGCTTAACCAAAGAGGAGGCGCTTATATCGATCACCTTAAATGCGGCTAAGATTTTAGGGATCGAGAATCTTACTGGTTCCCTCGAAAAAGGGAAGGATGCCAATATTGTAATCAGTGAAGGGGATCTGCTGGATATGAAAAGCAGCAAGGTAACTGAGGCGTTTATTCAGGGCAGGGCAATCAACCTCGATAATAAGCAAACGCAGTTATTTGAGAAGTATAAGTATAAATATTCAATCAGGTAAAGGGGGGAATCTGATAAAAGTCTTATAACCGCCGAGAAACGCAATGAAGGCGCAAAGTTACACAGATATACCTGCTGGATTTTAATGCTTTACGATTCTGCAAGGGTTTAATCTGAATAACGCTCAGTGTTGTGAAACGAAATCGGAGATAAAGAACCCAGTGAAATCCGGTACCCGAGCAGAAATCAATATTAACAATTTAACTCAAAATTCAGTCCTAAATCTTCCGGAGCTGAAATTGTCTTTTTTCCTTTTCCATAGGTTTCGTTTTTCTATTGAGGGATAGCCACATCGTGGTTTGATTTTTTTTTTCTGCAGACCTTAATTATGAAATTTTATTTACGACCCCAAAAAAGTCAGTGTAGATTACCTCATAAAGTGGAGCCCCATAGCGGTACAACAGGTAAATCGTTAAACAAATTACGCCAAAAGAGAGTAGCACATAGTTCATAAGCGCCGGCTTTAACCCTTTTTTACCAATAAAATAGAAAGCAAAAAAGATCAGCAAACTTGTTAAGATTGAGTAACCCCAAAGGTGAATTTTATCAAGATTCAAATGGGCATAATAATTAATGGTTTCAAGGATCCCCATTCCTGGGGCTAAGCCGATAATTATAACAGTTCCTGCGACAAGGGCTAAGATTACCCAAAGCGGGTTTGGATTATTTTCTTTGCGGGATTTCAAAATCCGGGGTTTATTTTGGATTAATTTTTAGATCAGGGAATGGTTTGTATGATTACTTTCCCGCTTTCAAGATTATCGCTAATGGCTCTAACCGTAAAGTTCCCGTTGGCCCCTTTTTTAGCTTTTACGATCACAAGCGCCATTCCATTGAAAGCCTCCCTCTCGTGACTTTGAAAAGGGACAAAACTTGTCGCATCGCCGTTATCGGTGGTAACGATTTCACCCGGACCTTCAATGGAAAATTTCAACATGTGTTTTGAGCGGGGTACCGTTAGTCCATTTTTGTCTTGAATCTTTGCGGTGATATAAGCCAGATCAGATCCATCGGATGTGATGGAGGTTCGGTTGACCGTAAGATTTAACTTTGAGGCTGCACCGGTAGTTGCAACTTCGTCAGAAGCCCATTGTTTTCCGTTTTTGTAGGCTACCACTTTAACTACACCGGGGGCATATTTTACATTGTCCCATACCAGGCGGAAATCCTCTCCTGTCTTTTTGATTTTCCGGCCAAGGCTCTGCCCATTTAGGAATAATTCAGCTTCGTCCCCTGAGGTATAGACATGGACAGGTGTTATCGAATCCAAACGCTCGCTCCAGTTCCAATGAGGGAGGATGTGGGCCATTGGAAAATTGGGACGCCAATGAGACTGGTAGAGATAAAACCGGTCCTTGGGAAATCCGGCAAGATCTACAATGCCGAAATAACTGCTTCGTGATGGTGCATTGTTTAAACGGAGCTCTTCCATCTTTTTTTCCAGCTCAGCCCTTTTAGACGGATCGTTTCTAAAATTCAGCAGGTTGGTCTCGTCGGAATTGTATGGAGTAGGTTCACCCAGATAGTCAAAACCGGTCCATACATATTCACCCAATAAATGGGGATATTTGGCATTTGTGCGGAACTGCTCATCCGGGGTGCATCCCCAGTCAGGCCTGGCATAGTCATAAGATGAGACCTGCCAGTTTTTATAATCTGTTCCAAAGAAATATTCACCACGTGAAGTTACACAAGAGGATGTTTCGCTACCCAGTGTGGGCTTGTTCAAATAACGCGGA
>Ga0118677_10008889_pt1 | contig 15907 bp, 11 predicted proteins | sample AliMusrvi5mmetaG_FD_86154 | JGI IMG/M metagenome (GOLD analysis project Ga0118677, IMG submission 86154) | reverse complement strand
AGTGGAGGACGAAACCCTCGCCTGCGGCACCGGCATGGTGGCTGCTGCCTTGGTCCATCACCTGCTCAGTGGCGCGCCCAGCCCGATCCAGGTGGACGTGGAGGGCGGCGACACCCTGGAAATCGGCTTTGAAAAGCGCGGGGATCAGGGGTTCACCAACGTCACCCTCACCGGTCCGGCGGATTTCGTGTTCGAGGGTGAGATCGACCTCTAAAATACCGCTTGGAGGAAGCGCCCGGATCGTTCATGCTCCTGCCGCCATGCAATTTTCCGGCAGCTATACTGCTTTAATCACCCCGTTCCGCGACGGCGACTTGGATGTTCGCGCGTTTGAAGCCCTGATCGAGCGGCAGATTGCCGGCGGCGTGGATGGCATCGTCCCCTGCGGCACCACAGGCGAGTCGCCCACGCTCGACACCGACGAGCACATTGAAGTGATCCGCCTGGCCATTGAGATTGCCGGCGACCGCTGTCAGGTGGTTGCCGGGACCGGATCGAACTCGACGGCCGAGGCGATCGAACTCACCGCCGCCGCCGAGCAACTCGGCGCCAGCGGTTCCCTGCAAGTGTGCCCCTACTATAACAAGCCGTCGCAAGAAGGGCTCTACCAGCATTTCAAGGCCATTGCGGAAGCCACCGGCCTGCCGCTCGTGCTCTACAGCGTGCCGGGCCGCGCGGTGATCGAAATCGCACCGGAAACCGTCGCGCGCCTGGCCGCGGATTTCCCTAACATCCGTGCCGTCAAGGAGGCGGGCGGCTCGGTGGATCGCGTCAACCAATTGTTACAGGCGGTGCCCGAGGATTTCGCCATTCTGTGTGGCGACGATCCGCTCACCCTGCCGTTCATCGCCTGCGGCGCCACGGGCCTCGTGTCGGTGGCTTCCAACCTGATTCCCGATGTCATTGCCCGGCTGGTGCGCGCGTGCCTCAACGGGTCGTTTGACGAGGCGCTGGTGATTCAAAAACAATACTATCCGCTGTTGCGCGGGCTGATGACCCTCGACGTCAATCCGGTGCCGATCAAATCGGCCGTGGCGTTGCAAGGCCATTGTGCGGCGGAGTTCCGGCTGCCGCTGGCACCGCTCTCGGCGGCCCATACCGCGAACCTAACCGCACTGCTGGAAGCCTACGGCCTGCTTCCATGACGAGGCACCGCCGCCAACTGCTTACCGATTACCGATTACCGATTACCGATTACTGATTACCGATTACCGATTACTGATTACTCACACCCCCTCCCCCGCCATGTGCAAACTCTACATTCCCGGTCCGATCAATGTGTCGAAAGAAACCTTTGCGGCGATGAGCCATCCGATGATCGGCCACCGTGGCAGCGAGTTCGAGGAGTTATATAAGTCGGTCCAACCCGGACTGCAACAACTCGCCGGCACCACCCGGCCGGCCTATCTATCCACCTCGTCGGCCTGGGGCGTGATGGAAGCGTCGCTGCGCAACCTGTGTGCCAAAAAAGTGCTCACGCTTTGCTGCGGGGCGTTCTCTGACAAATGGTTCGATGTCGCGCTGAAGATGGGCCTCGCCGCGGAAAGGATCCAGGTCGAGTGGGGTGAGGCGATCGCCCCGGAAGCGGTGCGCGCCAAACTTGAGGAGGGCGGGTTCGATCTGGTCACCCTGATCCACAACGAGACCTCCACCGGCGTAATGAACGATGTGGCTGGCATCGCGCGGGTGGTCAAGGCATTCCCCGGCGTGGTCTTTGTCGTCGATTGCGTGTCGTCGTTTTCCGCCGTGCCCATCGCGATGGATGAGCTTGGCATTGATGTCCTGTTGGCCGGGGTGCAGAAGGCGCTGGCGCTGCCGCCGGGTCTGACGGTTTTCTTCTGTTCCGAAGCGGCGCTGGAGCGCGCGAAAGGTCAGCCAAACCGCGGCTACTATTTTGATTTCATCGAGTTTGCCAAGAACGCGGAAAAGAACAACACGCCATCCACGCCCGCCATTTCGCTGATCTTCGGGTTGCAACACATCCTCGGCACCATCGCCGCGGAAGGCCTGGCCCAGCGCTATGCGCGCCATGCCGCCACCAACGCCCTCATTCACTTCTGGGGCGCACGCCACGGGTTTGCCAATTTCGCGCCTGCCGGCAATCAGTCGGTTTCCCTAACATGTTTTGCCAGGCCGGCGGATTTCGATCAGGGCGCCTTCATCAAGAACCTCAAATCCAAGCACGGATATATCATCAACGGCGGCTATGGGAAGATCAAGGGGCTGACGTTCCGCATCTCCAACATGGGCAACGAGACCGCGGCCACGATGCAGCAACTCATTGCCGCGATGGATGATGTGTTAACTGCCTAAGACAACCACAGATTACAGGATTACACGGATTACACGGATTGAAGAGGAAGACTTGGGGTGGGGTGGAAGCGTGACTTGGCGGGGTGGATCAGGAGCAAGAAACCACTGAGGCCACTGATTGCCACTGAGCACACTGAGAAGAAATCTTCAATCAGTGGAATCAGTCTTCTCAGTCTTTATCAGTGGTTTCTTCCGCATGAGCTATCCTGACACTCCAATTTGCCCCACCCCAAATTCTTAATCCGCGTAATCCGTGTAATCCTCTTCATCCGTGGTCATCTTCGTCCCGCCGTTTCCATTCAAGCCCGACACCGAATGGCGGATTTTCCCTGCCGGATTCTAGCGGCGGGCAAGAACGCCCGCGCCACGCCTTGCAGGCTCATTCCTTATAGCGGCGGCCGCGCACATACATGTCCTCCGCCTGATCGAACGTGAGGCTGTAAATATCCCCCTTGATCGGCACGTCCAGCGGGATTCTGCCGGTCTGCGGATCCACCGGCAGGAACTCGCGCAGCGCCTGCACGTTTTCAAATGTGTCGGGGGGCACCGTCATCTGAAACAGCCCCTCATAAATCAGACTGCGCGATTCCCGTTCGGCCGCCTGGTCTGCCAGGATGCTCGTCTCAAAACTCTGGTCGATGCTGTCAACCAGTGCGGATCCTTCATCCACCTTGGCCGTGGTGCCGGCTTTGGTCTTGTCCTTGCGTGCGGCACGCGCCGCCCGCCGCAGGGTGATTTCCACATCCTCATCCGAAGCCTTGGCGGGGGTGGTGTCATCCTTGATCTGACCGGGGCCGGTGCCGTTGCCGGCCCGACTTCGCTTCAGCTCTGCTGACGCCTCCTCGGGAGTGGGGGGTCTGACGCGCATCTGTCCGGCGAGGGTCATCAGGTCGCCCGCCTTCAATTCCACATCGCTCACCTCCAGGGTGCCACCCTGAGACTTGATTTTCAGCGAGCCTTCGTTGAAGGCGACCATCCGGTAGTTGTTGAAGACATCGAAATCCGTCAGTGCGCGCAGCAAGTACAAGCGCTCGCGCAGGCGGATGACATTGTCACTGTCCACCACGAGTTTGCCTTCGAAGCCGATTCCCTCGGTGGTATTGGTGGAGCCAAACACCCGCAGGTCCCCGGAGATGGCGCCATCAATGAAGTTGCGAGCGGCCGGCGGCACCACGTCCGCGAGGGCCACCTTGCGGAGTTTGACGGTGCCTTGGACCTCGGGGCGCTGCCCGGCCACCACCCGCAGGCCGTCCATGGTGACCTTGCCGGCACCCTTGCGAAACTCCGCCTTCTCAAACACCACCCCCTCGCGCGTGCAGGTGGCCACCAACTCGACAATCTCCAAGCGCCGCCACCAGGCTTGGGAAAACGTCCCGCCGGCCAGATGAATCCGCCACCCGCCCGCCACCCGCTGAAGCTTCATGTGGCTACCGACAATTTTGCCGCCGTTGTCCCGCGGTGTGTAGTGCAACGGGTCGCTGCCGGCGATCTTGGCTGCGCTCGCCAGCATCTCGCCGCCGATGCGCAAATTGCCCCAATGCAGCGTGACGTCCTTGACCTCCACGGTCTCCAGTTTCAGGCTGCCGAATTCCCGGAACACGGAATCGGCGATTGATGCAGCGGACTTTTCGTCGTCGGTTCCCGCATTCAACGCCAGATCCAACTGGTTGATCAACACCACCCCGGGCTGCCATTCGCCCACCAGGCCGCTGAGCAAGCCCATCTGACAGCGGATGCTGCGCGCCTCAAAGCTGGAAAAAAACGTGTCGTTGCCGCCTTTGCCCACAAAGCTCGCCATCAGCATCTTGCCCTGCACGCGTCTGAAGCTGCCCATTTGCACCTCGCTGGCCCCGAGCCCGGCGCCGATGGCGTCCTTGAGTTTTTTTTGAAATGCGGGGGTTCTCGGCAGTCTCACCAAATACACCGCCAGGACGATGAGCGCCACCAGCAGAAAGATTGCCAAGCGGGTGGCCAAGCGCAGCAAATGGAAGCCCAGAGCCGACTTGGAGCCGACCCCGGCCATCGAATAGCGCATCTGGAACCAGATCCCCTGGCTGGCCACCCATTGGCTCAAGCGTTCGTTAAAGTTATTTGACTGGTCGGATGCCATACGGAAGATACTTGCCTGCTGCGCTGGAAGTAAGGCGCAGTTCGAGGCCTGATGCCAGCTAAAATTCGCGGCTTGCAGATTCGCCTCGCACAAGCGGGCGCTTTCCCGTACCACCCCTCGCGTGGATGCCACCGACTATAAAGTTCACCTTGAAATCTTCGAAGGTCCGCTCGACCTGCTGCTCTACCTCATCAAGAAGGACGAGGTGGACATCCAAGCCATTTCCATCGAGCGCATCACCCGCCAGTACCTCAACTACATCAATACCTTCAAGCTGCTCAACATCGACTTGGCCTCCGAGTTCATTGTGATGGCGGCCAATCTGATGTATCTGAAAAGCCGCACGCTGCTGCCGCGGGTCGATCAGCCCCCGGAAGCCGACGCGGAGGAAGACGACCCGCGCTGGGATTTGATCCGGCAGTTGATTGAATACAAGAAGTTCAAGGATGCGGCGGGCTTTCTGAGCCTGCGTGCGATCGAACAGGAGGGCCGTTTTGCCCACCAGCCGGATGCTCCGGAGCCCGCCACCAACGAGCCTGCGCCGCTGGCGGAGGTCTCCATCTTCGATCTCATCCGGGCGTTCCAGAATGTGCTCAAACGCTTTGAGGAGAGCCACGACTTCGGCGACATCATCGATGACCGCTTCACGGTATCGGACAAAATCGACTTCCTGCTGGAGCAATTCGCACCCGGGGAGACCAAGAGTTTTGACCACCTGTTCCAATCCGCCTCGACCAAGGCGGAGGTCATCGTGACCTTCCTTGCCCTGCTGGAGTTGATGAAGCTCAATCAGTTCATCGTGCGCCAGAGCAACCTGCTGGGTGCCATTGCCATCGAGCGGCGGACCCACCATGCCATCGCGGAACTCCAAGCCGCGGCCGGCGTCGGCCAACCCGGCGAGTGAGCGTTAGTTCATGCGGAACACGATCCGCGCCTTGGTCAGGTCGTAAGGCGACATTTCCATCTTCACCTTGTCGCCGACCACCAGGCGAATGAAGCGCTTGCGCATTTTGCCGGAGATGTGCGCCAGAACCTCGTGACCACTGGCCATTTTGACGCGGAACATGGTGCCGGCCAACACGGCCGAGATCACACCTTCGACTTCCACCGCCTTTTCTTCATCATCCTTGACGGCGGAACGCGAGGGCGGCCCGTAACCGCCTCGCGATTTATTCGAGGAGCGCCGGGAGGAAAATTTAGGACGGGCAGGCATGGGGGAATTGGCAGGGGAAACACCCGAAAGAACACTGCGTCTCTTCGGGGGGCCAGTATCCTAAACCACAAATCCCCGGTCGGCAACCCCAAACTTTCAATCCTGAAAAACAAATTTGTGACACGGTGGTCCGGGCGTCCTTGCCCGGATTCCAACTCCCTCATTGGTTTCCCGAGAAACATGATCAACCCTGCCTGGCTGGGTGGCGGTCAAGGATGCCCGCGCCACCGGGGTCCGGTCATCCTTGCCGGGATCCCAACTTCCTCAGGCCGGATCGCTGGCGAGGATGGGTTTGACGACTTGTCCGGCGATATCGGTGAGGCGGAAGTAGCGGCCTTGGAACTTGTAGGTCAGTTTCTCATGATCCACTCCCATGAGGTGCAACAATGTGGCGTGCAGATCGTGGACATCGACGCCACCCTCCAGGATGTTGTAGCCGAAGTCGTCGGTGAGGCCGTGGGTGTGGCCGGCATTCACGCCGCCACCGGCGAGCCACAGACTGAAACAGCGCGGGTGGTGGTCGCGGCCGTAGTTGTTGGCGGAAATTTTCCCTTGCGAATAAGCGGTGCGTCCGAATTCTCCGCCCCAGATCACGAGCGTGTCATCGAGCAGGCCGCGCCGTTTCAAATCGGTGATGAGCGCGGCAGATGCCTGGTCGGTCTGCTGGCATTGGCGGGTGATGCCGCCGACCATGTCGCCGTGCTGGTCCCAGCCCTGGTGGAAGAGTTGCACGAAGCGCACATCGCGTTCGATGAGGCGGCGGGCGAGCAGGCAATTGGCGGCGTAGGTGCCGGGGATGCGGCTGGCCGCGCCGTAGAGGTTGAAGGTTTCCTCGGGCTCGGTGGACAGGTCGGTGGCATCGGGCACGCTGGTCTGCATGCGGAAGGCCATTTCGGCTTGTGCCACCCGCGCGTCGATTTCCGGGTCGAGCTGTTGCTCGGCCTGATAGCCGTTGAGCCCGGCCAACGCGTCGAGCATGTCGCGGCGCACATGCGGCGAGACGCCCTCCGGGTTGGTCAGGAACAGGACGGGCTCCTTGCCGGAGCGGAATTGCACGCCCTGGTGTTCGCTGGGCAGGAAACCCGCGCCCCACAAGCGTGAGTAAAGGGGTTGGTCGCGCGCGGCATCCTTCGAGACCAGAACGACGAACGCGGGCAGGTTGGCGTTGAGGCTGCCGAGGCCGTAAGAGGCCCAGGCACCCATCGACGGGCGGCCCGGCACCTGATTGCCGGAGCAGAAGAAAGTGATGGCCGGATCGTGATTGATCGCCTCGGTGTGCAGGGTGCGGATCAGGCACAGGTCGTCGGCGATTTTCTGGGTGAAGGGCAGAATGTCGGAAATTTCCATGCCGCAGCGGCCGTGTTTTGAAAAATTGGCGAACGAGCCGGCCATCGGCAGCAGGCTCTGATTGCCGCTCATGGTCGAAAGGCGCTGGTTGCCGATGACGGACTTGGGCAGCGCCTTGCCGTGGCCTTCGCGCAACAGGGGTTTGAAATCGAAGGTCTCCAGGTGCGACGGGCCGCCAGCCTGGAACAGATAGATCACCCGCTTGGCCTTGGGGATGAGGTGCGGCGCGCCGAGCGCTCCCGGCGAGGCGGCGCGGGCGTCGCTGCCTAGCAGATTGGCCATTGCCACGGCACCGAGCCCGAGGCCGGCCCGGCTGAGAAAATGCCGGCGGGTCAGGCGCATCAGGTCATCGTAGCTGGGCGCGGCGGGAGGCATGGTGTCAGCGAGTGGTTAGGGCGGCGTCGGACGTGAGCAAAGTTGAACAAACGATGACCATGGCGGCGAGCCCCGGCTGGTCTTCGCCACAGACTGCGTTGGCGGCGGGCAGGTCGGCGGTGAAGGTTTCCATCTGTTTTGCGTGAAGTTGGCGCAGCACGGTCATCTCGGCTGCGGCGGGCGGGCGCGACGCGAGCAACAGAAAGGCGCGCTGGAGTTGCGGGTCGGTTCCGTCCGGCTGCTCCTTGATGACGCGCTTGGCCAGTGCCCGGGCGCACTCGAAAAATCCCTGGTCGTTGAGGAAAACCAGCGGCTGCAGGGGCGTGTTGGTCGTCAGACGTCGTGGCTGGCAGATCTCACGAGAGCCCGCATCCAGGGTGAGCAGGCTCGGCGGCGGCGCGGTGCGCTTGCGAAAGGTGTAAAGACTGCGGCGGTGGAGCCCCTCACCGCCGTCGGGTTGATAGTCCCCACCCGCGGCACCGGCCTCCGACCACACCCCCGCGGGCTGCCACGGCTTGACGCTGGGACCACCGGATTTTTCCACCAGCAGGCCGGCGGCCAGCAGGGCCTGGTCGCGGATCGCCTCCGCGGACAAACGATACGAGGGGCCGCGCGACAGCAGTTGGTTCTTCGGGTCTTGCTCGCGCTTGGCCGGGGTGTTGGTGGAGGCCTGGCGGAATGTCGCGCTCATCAGAATGCGCCTGAGCATGCGCTGCACGTCCCAGCCGCTGTGCATGAAATCGGCAGCCAGCGTGTCCAACAGCTCCGGGTGGGACGGCGCATCGCCTTGCATGCCGAAGTTTTCCTGGGTGACCACGATGCCCGTGCCGAAACACATCATCCACAGTCGATTCACCTCGACGCGCGACACCAGCGGATTGGCCGGGTCGGTCATCCAGCGGGCCAGACCGAGGCGGTTTTTCGGGGCCTCGGGATCAAGGGGCAGAATGGCCGCCGGCACGCCTGGCTCGACCGGGCGGGTCATGTCGGGCGAGGCATAGTCGCCGCGAGTGAGAACGTGGAACTGTTTGGGATGGGGTGAGTCCTTCATCACCATGATAAGCGGAAGCTGCTGCAGGAAATCATCCTGGAGAAACTCCCGTGCGGTGATGACCGCGTCACGGGCCTTGGCCGTCTCGGCATCCACGCGGGACAGATAGTGTTGGCGCATGGCGGCCCTGGCCGCGGCATCGCCGGATTTGGCGGATTGGAAGGTCGCGTCTAACACCGGATGATATAGATCCTCCACCTCTAACAACGATAGCGTCTGACGGAATACCTTCAACTCATCGATGCGGCCCGCGGCGAATCCGCGGTCGTCGCGCGGTCGAGCGCCGAGGCGCAGGCTTTCGCTGCTGATGCTCTTGTCCAACTCATCATGCAACACGGATGTGGCGACCGGTTTGCCATCATGGTAAATCCTCAATCCGGCCGCTGCCGAGGATCCGTCATAGGTCACGGTAACCTGAACCCATTGGCCGACGGGAAAATCGTCCTGCGTTTCCACGGATGCCGCACAACCCGGCCAGAGGTGGATGCAACTCCAACGCAGCCTGCCGTTTTCCAACAAAAGCTCGAAGCCCCCCGCGTCGGCCATCTGGGAAAACAACGCCGGCCCGGTGTGAAGGATCACGGCCCGCGGCTTTTTGTCCGGCGAGAAGAGCCGCAGCGAAACGGTCAGCGGCTGATGCCGCGTGATGCCCTTCACTGCGTCGAGTTGCAACAGCGTGTCACCATCGAATTGCATCGCCCCGTTCACCGCTCCGGGCACTGGCAGCAACTGGCCGCCTGACACGGTTCCCGGCGCGGCGCCTGCGATCATGTTAGGCAATTTGCCGTCCACGATGGCATCGAGCGTCAGGTAGTCCGACGGCATGGGTGGCGTCAGCGACGCGGTGGCGGCCAGCCATGATTCAAAGGCGCCGTCACGAGCGGCCAGCGTGGCTTGCGCGGAGGTGGCTGCGGCATCCAACGCGGCCTGCCGTTGCTTGAGTTCGGCTTCCTGCTGCGGCTCTAGCAGACGCATCGAGGGTTCGGGCGCGGTGGTGGCAATCGAATAGGGCGTCAATCCGTTTTCATCAATCTGTCCGAACATCGCGCACAGGCTGTAGTAGTCGGTCTGGGGCAGCGGATCGTATTTGTGGTCGTGGCATTTGCAGCATTCCATGGTCAGGCCGAGAAAGGCCGTGCCAACCGTATGGACCCGATCCGAAATGTATTCCTGATGGAATTCCTGCTCGATCGAACCGCCCTCTTCGGTCTGGCGGTGGAGCCGGTTGAAGGTGGTGGCCAGGCGTTGCTCCTGAGTGGCATGCGGCAGCAGGTCACCGGCGACCTGCCATGTTAGAAACTGGTCGTACGGCAGGTTCCTGTTGAAGGCATTGATCAGCCAATCGCGCCACGGCCAGACAAAACACGGCTTGTCCGACTGGTAGCCATAAGTGTCGGCAAAGCGCGCCACATCCAGCCAATCGAGGGCCATGCGCTCGCCGTAGCGCGGTGAGGCCAGCAAGACGTCGAGCTGCTTGGCATAGGCGTCTGGCGAGGCATCACTAACGAACGCGGCGATTTGATCCGGCGAGGGCGGCAAGCCGGTTAGAACGAAGGAAATGCGCCGCAGCAGAGCCGCTCGATCCGCTTCGGGATTGGGTGCGAGGTGCTGCTGTTCGAGCTTGGCGAGCACGAAGCGGTCGATGTCATCCTTCGCCCAAGTGGCATCCTTCACCACCGGCGGGGCCTGGGCTTGCGGGGCCACGAAGGCCCAGTGCCTGGCATAAGCGCCGCCCTCCTCGATCCAGCGGTCCAGAATGGCGCGCTCGGCGGCGGCCAGCGGGCGGTTGAGTTTGGCTGGCGGCATGGTGTCCTTGGGATCGTCGGCATGGATGCGGGCGAAGAGTTCGCTCAGCCGCGGGTTGCCCGGCACGATGGCCCGCCTGCCACTTTTCAACTTGGCCGTGGCTCCCTCGAACGAATCGAGCCGCAGTCCCGCCTGGCGTTTCGCGCCGTCGGGCCCGTGGCAGGCAAAACACCGGTCCGAGAGCAGCGGCCGCACGTCCCGATTGAAGTCCACGGCCCCGCAGAGCGGTGCCGCGAACAGCCCGAGGCAGAGGAAAAGGATACTGCAGAAACGATGCATCGGGGTCAGTCCGCCAGCTCCGGCCGACGATCCGGACGTTGTACGCAGCACTTCCACCGTTCTTTCAGAAAGCATGGCCGCCAATTCCGGCTCCGCCACTCGACTGCAGAATGACGTGTTGGAACTCTCCCTGAAGGTCAAGCGAGATGTTTCCATAAATCCTTCCCTTTGTGCTCCTTGCGTACTTTCGCGGCGAATCCTCTTGATTTTGGGTGTCGTCAGGGTGACAAGGCCGCTCCTGTTATGATACGGGCACCTTATGAAAGCCTCCGGTACGGGACCGGCTCACAGAGGGCGCAAAGGTTTTCGACTGGCGTGGCGGCGGGAATCTCGCATCCCGCATTGACCATGAATGGATTGCCGGCTTGTTCATAACAGGCAATGACCGCGGCACGGATCGCCGCGGGGGTGGAACGCATCACCGCGGCAACGGGATCGAGATTGCCAGCGATGACAGTGGCAGGCCCCACGGCGGCACGCACTGTGCGCAGGTCCACCATGTGGTCAACGTCCAGCACATCAACCCCGAGGGTGGCGATGCCCGGAAGCAGATGCGTGATGTTGCCGCAGATGTGCAGGCGCACTTTCGCAGCCATGGCCTTGAGTCCGCGCACCAGACGCTGCTCGCGCGGCAGCACCAGCCGTTCATATAGGTCGGCGGAAATCTGGCTGGCAGCGGCGTCGCCAATCCCAATGGTATCCGCGCCGGATTCGACTTGCGCCCTAGCAAAATCAAGCGCAACGTCCACGCACAGATCCATCAACTCGCCAACGTATCCCTCGTCATCCAACAGATCCATGAGGAAATTGTCCAGGCAACGCAAGTCGGCGGCCTCCGCGGCCGGGCCCTCGATCCAACCCATGACCGAATACTCGTCGCCAATGAGCTGCTTGTAGCGCTTGACCGCCTCAATGCGGTCGCGCATGCGCTCGGCTTCGAGCGGGTCGGGCCGTGGCAGCCTGGTGAAGTCGGGGTCGTCCTGCAACGGGTGCCTTTCGCAGTATGGCACCATGTTGCGCTGATAGATGATCTTCGCGCCAAAACCCTGGGTTTCGCGGTAGGGGTCGGACATCGTGTTCATCTGGTCGATGCCGAACTCGCGGGCGCAGGCGAGGTTGGCATTGACGAGCACCCGGTAGTCCGAGGCAAACGCGCCGTAACAACTGCCGATGCGCTCGGCCGCGAATTGCATGAGAATTGGCAGCCGCGCCAGGAAATCCGTGGGCCGTCCGTCAAGGGTGGCGAGATATCGCTCCAGGCTGGTCATTTCTTTGTTATCTGGTGAATCCTTGCTATGCGGTTTCCGGTGTGGATGGCTTCGTGACGGCTTGAATGGGTGGCGTTTGACAAGGGGTTAGCGGTGGCCGGGTCCAAACACAAGCAGAACATTCTTTGTTAGCAGATCATTCGAATGGCCGGCCTTTCGGCGCCCTGGCGTCGAGGCGCGTGCTGAGTTACCCGTTTGCGGCCAGCGCCGGACTATTTGCTTGTCCGGCGGCCGGGGTGGTGATATATCGGCGGTATGAAATCAATGCTTTGGCCGAAGTGGTGTGCGTTGGTATCCGCGGTCGGGTTGGCGGGGCCGTTAGCGGCGGTGCCGGGATTTGCCGAGTTGCACGCGGCGGACGGACGGCGGAGTTTTTCCGGACGACCGGTGGCGGTGGCGTCATTGGAGCGCGGAATGGTTCGCATTGAGCGTGAGCGGGGCGGCGTGCAGGAGATTGCGCTCACGGCGTTTGCCGAGGCGGACCGCGCCCAGCTCCAGCGGTGGATGGAACAGGTGGCGGCGGATCCGCAGGTGGCGTTGAACGAGCGCTTGCTAGCGGCCAAGTCTCCCGCCATTCTGTTCGTGGGCAACAGCTACAGTTCTGACGTGCCCAAGGCGTTCGAGCAGCTCGCCAAGCGGGAAGGCCGGGCCGTGCTTGTCGAACAAGTGACCGTGGCTGGCCGCAGTCTGGCCCAAGCCGCGGCCGACGCGGACACCCTCGCCAAGATCAAAAGGGGCAAGTGGGACGTGGTGGTGCTACAGGAGCAGAGCCTGATCCCGGCCTTTCCACCCGCCCAGCGCGACGCGCAGATGATGCCGGCGCTCAAGCGCCTGGTGGGGGAGGTGCGGCAAGCGGGGGCCTTGCCTGTGCTCTACGAGACATGGGCCCGCCGCGATGGCGACCGCGAAAACGCGGCGGTCTTTCCCAATGACACCTTCCAGGCCATGGACGCGCGGCTCAGCGAGTGCTTCAAAGCGGCGCGACAGACGAATCCCACATTGACCGGCGTGCCAGTGGGTCACGCCTGGGCGGCGCGGATGAAGGATGGCAAGGGCGCAACCCTCTACAATCCGCAGGACGGCAGCCATCCCTCGGCGCAGGGTATCCACCTCGCCGCCGCGGTGTTCTACACGACCTTTTTTAACACCCCGGTGGCCAAAGCGCCCGGCGACATCGACGACGCGGTCGCGCTTAACGCCCTGGCCGGCAGGCTGGGCCTACGCCAGCTTCCCGCCTATCCGTTGCCGGCGGAGTAGCCGGGGGCGATGGGAGACCACGTGCAAGCAGCTTGTTTGCTAGTACCACCCCGTGCCGTGCTCTTCCACCTACCCAGCGGCCTTTGGCTGCGGCAATGTCACAGTCGCCTGATCGCGACCCTGAGCGACCTCAAAACTTCACGCCGGCTTTCCCGGTGTCGCCGACTTCAATGGCGACGTGATTGCGGCCATAGACTTGCACGCTCATGGGATCGGTTGGTTGTGGTTTGAGGATTCGGTTGTCTATTCCTCAGAGCCCCCCGTAGCAGCGGCCAAATTCACACGCAAGCATCACGGCCATGAGCAAGCCACCAATTCCCGCAACCAGAACGTGTCTTGTTCGGCGCAGCTCAAACGACACGTGGCGGCCGGTTCATGCCACGCGCTCATCCGCGGCAAAGCGCCGGAACCCTGGAATTTCCCCTTGCCGGAAAACGCCCTCACCGCTACAACGAGCATCTGCCATGGGCAGCCCCCGCCATCGTCGTACAGTGGGAGTCTCCTTTTGTAAAAGAAAGTTCGTCGGCCAAAGCCTACGGCCTGCCCGCCCCCAATGGCCTCTTGATTGTCGGCATCCCCGGCACCGGCAAGTCGCTGACCGCCAAGGCCACGGCCGGCGCCTTCGGCCTGCCGCTGCTGCGCCTCGACATGGGCTGCGTGTTCGGCGGCGTTGTCGGCCAGAGCGAGGCCAACCTGCGCTCCGTCATCCAGACCGCCGAGGCCATCGCGCCCTGCGTGCTGTGGATCGATGAAATCGAAAAGGGATTCTCCGGGAGCAAATCCAGCGGCTCCACCGACGGCGGCACGTCCTCCCGTGTCTTCGGCTCGTTCCTGAGCTGGATGCAGGAAAAGACCAAGCCGGTGTTTGTGGTGGCGACCGCCAACGACGTGTCCAAGCTCCCGCCCGAGTTCCTGCGCAAGGGCCGCTTCGACGAGATGTTCTTCGTCGATCTGCCCGACGCCCAGGAGCGCGCGCAAATCTGGGACATCATCATCAAGCGCTATAACCGACCGCCGACCAACTATGACACCGTGGTGCTGTCCCGCGCCTGCGAGCAGTACACCGGTGCCGAGATCGAGGCCGTGTTCATCGACGCCATGCACGAGGCGTATTCCGACGGCCGGGAGCCCAAGGCCACTGACATACTGGAGGCCATGACCCGCTGCGTGCCGCTGGCCCAGCTCATGGACGGCGAGATCGCGGCACTGCGCCACTGGGCCAAGGGCCGCGCCCGCGAGGCCGCCAGCCGCGCCAATGCCGGACCGCGCACCGGCCGGCGCATCAGTCAGGCGGAATGAACCTCGTCGCCGGGATGGTGGCCGACGTGTTGCACCCATGTCCAAACGCACCGAAGGGGTGACCTATTGGCCTTACCCGTGGTCCGTTTGGAACCGTCCCGGCGGTTTTGGGAAAGCCCTGGCGGGAGCGATCCCGTCAGGGCGACGCGACGCAGCGAAGCTTGACCCATTGGCCGCCAGATCACCCAAAACCTACGGGTGGCCATCGAAACAGAACATTCCCGGCGGTTAGCTCCCACGATTTGTTCAGTTTCCAAACCCCAAAATAACCAAACTAAGAATCTTATGTCACATATCAAATTAAGCCCCGAAGTCACCGACGTTCTCAGTCGGTCAACCATCACTGAAAACCTGCTGATCCTGCCTCCGGGTCATCTGGCATTCTACGCGAAAGTAAAGAAGGCTATCGAAACCGCTGGCGGAAAGTGGCAGACCAACAAGCAGGGATTCGTCTTCGATTCAGATCCTCGGGCCAGGCTGGGTCTCGCGCTCGCCTCTGGCACTGTTGTCGATGAGAAGAAAAACCGTCAGGCATTCTATACTCCGCAAGCCGTCGCTGATGAGGTGGCGATCCTGGCCGAAGTCGGGGGGTATCTTGTGCTGGAACCATCCGCCGGTGAGGGGGCGCTCGCCAAGGCGTGCCTCAGAGCCGGAGCCGGTGGAGTCCACTGCATAGAGATCGAGGAAACATGCCTGTCGTCGCTCAAGTCCATTGATCGGGCAACAGTGGAGATCGGAGACTTCCTGAAGATGAACGGCGGGCAAGTAAAGCGCATTGTCATGAACCCGCCATTCACCAAAGGGCAGGATTTGAAGCACGTCACCCACGCAAAAAAGTGGCTCACGCCGGGAGGAAAACTTTTCGCCATCGTTCCAGACAAGGAATGTCCGAAGTTCGCCGCGATTGGAGCGATCACTGTGAAGCGATTCCCTGCGGGTGCATTTAAGGAATCCGGGACTAGCGTTGCAACGCGATTGATCTGTATCGAGCTACCAGCAGACGCAGCCTAAGAAACTGAACACTGGTGTTCAGCGACGCACCGCATCTGGGCAGTAACGCCACCCAAGCCGAATACGGAAGCACCCGCCCCGCGACCCCAGGCGAGTCACGCCACCGGCCGCCATGGAGAATCCCACTCTCCTTGGCGGCCAATTCATTTCAGTCAACTCCTGTGAAAACCAATAACAACCAACACCCATCCCCACCATGAAATATCAATATGATCCATCCATCCCGCGCATTCCGTTCTCCGCCATCAGGGGACGCCATTCGTTCCAACCCAGAGACAACGACCCCCGCGGCTATCACGTCGTGATCGCCCCCTCCGATCACTACATCGTCATTGTCGGTGTCCCGGCCTTCACTCCGGCCGCCGCCCTCCCCTACAGCAACCTGCTCTTCCGACGCCCCGTGGTTCACGAGTTCAAGCATTACCTGCCGGGCGGCGGCAAGAAATGGACATCCCGTTGCGGCGTGGATCTCGCCTTCGCCTTCCATGCCCGGGACATCAAGCTCATCGAGGCCGAGGGCATGTCCTACGTTCCCGTGCAGATCGGCGACACCCAATTCCCCCTCAATGTTACCGGAT
>Ga0118677_10008887_pt1 | contig 15907 bp, 14 predicted proteins | sample AliMusrvi5mmetaG_FD_86154 | JGI IMG/M metagenome (GOLD analysis project Ga0118677, IMG submission 86154) | reverse complement strand
GGGGGAAGTGCTTCTTTTTGATTATGGCAAAATTGCGGGGGTGACGGGGGGCAGCCGAAAAGGAGAATCCGGCGGCGGCGTTAGTTTTGCGGCGACTCGGTCCAGATTGACAAAGTAATCACAAATGATTACCCTGGATCGTGACCGCGAGGGAACTCAGAAAGCTGCTCGCTGCCAAAGGCTGCACCTTTGGAAAAGGAAAAGGCCACGACAAGGTCTATCTCGGGAGGCGGATGACCGTTCTTCCCCGACACGGCACGGACATCGGCCCGTATCTGTTTCACAAGATCATGAAGGACTTGGATATTGAGAAGGAGAAATAGAATGCTGCTTTATCCTGCGACGATCCGACCGGACGGCGAAACGTACGTGTTGCTTTTTGAAGATATCCCGCACGCGCATACGAACGGGGGAAGTCCGGCGGAGGCGCTGCGGCATGCACCGGACGCTTTGCAGGCGGGACTTTCGATGCTGATGGAGAAGGATCTGGATATTCCGGCTCCGGGAAAGCGGCGGGGTAAGGGCACGGTGTTGGTTGGACTGCCCTCCGTGGTGGCGGACGCAAAGGTAGAACTGTACCGGGCGCTGCGTGCTACCGGTGTCCGGAAGGCCGACCTGGCGCGGCGAATGGGAATTCATAAGCAGCAAGTCGAGCGGTTGCTCGATATCGACCATGCGTCACGGATCGAGCAACTTGAGCTTGCGTTCGCGGCACTGCAGATGAGGCTGGTGATCGGGATTGAGACGGCGGCGTGAGAAGCCGTTCCACCGTCTGGCGCGGCCGGAGAGGCAACTCGGGGATGCCGCTCTTCCCGCCACCAATACGCCGGTGCACAGAGGAATGGCGATCGAGCCGCAATCTGCAGGGTTGTGGAAAGCTTCCTGAAACAGGCACCTGTTCGGTGTCGACGCAACGAAGAAATCCGCGCTGACAAGGCACATCAGGAACCACTTCGAAGAGGGAGAGATCGATCCCGCTGGAGCTGTTGCAAAAATTTGGCACTTCGCTTTCAATCTGGTTGAGAAAGCGCAGCCATTCCACTGCGTCCGCTCCGGTGCCTGGCACGGCTCGTTTCGTCGCGGCAGGACCGAGACGGTTCAGTTCTGATTGAACTGCGCCCCGAACGGCATGCGCAGGGCAAGCAGAGACATGCGACCGCTCCACAAGCGCAACGGACCGGAACCGCACGGGTTCACCGTTCCGGCGAAATGCCCTGCCCTCCCCGAGTGAGATACTGAGGCATGGATAGGATTCCGGTGGACATTCCGCGCGAGGCGATCGCCGCGTTTTGCGAACGCAATCATATCCGGAAGCTCTCACTTTTCGGTTCGGCTCTCACCCCACGATTCCGCGAAGACAGTGACGTGGATCTGCTCGTCGAATTCGAAGCCGGACGCAGCCCTGGCTACTTCGGGCTGGTGGGTATGGAGATGGAACTGACCGGGATGATCGGCCGCAAAGTGGACCTGCGCACTCCGGGTGAACTGAGTCAGTATTTCCGCGAAGCCGTGGCAGCAACCGCCCTTCCGCAATATGAACGCCAGTGACAGGAACCGCCTCCGGCATATGCTGGATGCGGCGGCGGATGCGATGTCTTTCGCGGAGGGCAAATCATTCGACGATCTGCGTGGCAGCAGGCTTTTGGTTTCAGCGCTCACGCGGCAGATCGAGATCGTCGGTGAGGCCGCCAGTAAGGTCTCTGCGGATTGCACCGCCGGAATAGCCGGCATCCCGTGGCCTCGGGTTGTGGGCATTCGGAATCGCCTGATCCACGCGTACTTCGATGTCGACCTCGAAATCGTCTGGACGACAGTCACCGCGGACTTTCCGCCGATGGTGGGGATTCTCGAAGGTGTTTTGGCATCCGATCCAGCGCCGCAGGCGGAAACACCAGCGCCAAAAGCCTGATTGGTCATTTCGCGAAAACAACGCGCGCCTATTCTGGAATGAGCGATGACGGATCGGTTAGATGCGCCGGACGCTTTAGCGTAAATGTCGGATCGCTCGCGCCTTTGCTGCGGAAGGGCGAAGACTTAGCTTCGGCGAATCAGCGAAGACGCGCGCGATTCGGCATCAAATGAGGCCGCCCCATTTTGGGGGGCGGAATTCAGGAAAGCGTCTTTCACAAGGAAACGCTATCTCTTCAATGGGAACGAGTTCAGAATACCAACCGAACCCGAACGGCGTCAAACGGGGTTGGATAGAGTTTCTGTGTGGGTTGGCTCCAGAAAAGATTAGCAAAAAAGCAGCTTGACTTGATTCCGTGTTCGCCACAAAATAAAAAAGCGAGGCGGATTAAGCCACCTCGCTCAGTAGAAGCAAGGCCACCTTTCGGCGACACTTACTGTCTCGACAACATGAGTATAAGTCATCGGCAGCATTGCTTCGGGAAAGGAATCGGTTTGACTTATCTTGTCGCTGCGGAACCCTCCGTTGCCAATGCGTTAATGGCTGCTGCCCATAAGCTGGGCGGCAAACCCCTTCATTCATCCTGCTGCTTCGTTCCGTGGTTTGGAACTGCAGAAGGGCTCTGTGTCGAGCTTCGGTCGTCGGTGCCGGGCCGCTTCGTCGCGTCGTCCATCGAGTCGGACGACCTGAGTTACAGGTAGTTAATTGGGCGCGATCCGTTCTTTGATCGCGCCCGATTTTTCCTATTTCCTCGAGGCGAATCACACATATGCCGGAAATGTACCCGGAGTTTTTTCGGAGAGTGACAGGGAAGGAAATCCTTCCATACCAGGCACGTTACGGGGAGAAGCCCTTTGCATCCGCGCTGGTGATTGTTCCGACCGGTCTGGGGAAGACGGATGCGGTTCTGATGCCGTGGCTTTACGCGCAAGCGTATGGCGACACGGCCGCACCCAGACGGCTCATTCTGGTGCTGCCGAGGCAGAATCTGACTGCTCAGACCGCCCGCAACGCCGAGAAACGCGTGGCGGCCGCCGGCCTGAGAGACCAGGTTCAGGTGCTGGAACTGATGGCCGGCAGCAAGGACAACAAAGAGGATCTGGCTCCCGACCGCAAAGCGATTATCGTCTGCACACAGGACATGTATTTCAGCCGGGCGCTGAATCGCGGTTACGCGCGGCGGCCGCCACGATGGCCAATCGATTTCGCTCTATATAACCAGGACTGCCTGCTCGTTCTCGATGAGATTCAGTTGATGGACGACGCGCTCGCGACGTCGAGACAACTGGACGCTTTCCGGCGGCGGTTCGGGACGTACGGCGCCGCGCCGTGTATCTGGATGTCGGCAACGGTGAATCCGAAGTGGCTGTGCACCGTGGACGCCGGGGAACTTCCGCGACGGATTGAACTGGACAGCAACGACATCGCGACGCCAATTGTGATTCAGCGGGTTGGGGCCGCGAAGCGGCTGGCGGCGGCGCCTCCGGAATGCCGCGATCCGAAGGGATGCGCCGCATTGGCGGTCGACGCGCATCGGCAAGGAACCCGAACCCTGGTCATCGCGAATACGGTGGCGCGGGCTCGCGAGATCTGCGCGGCCGTGCGGCCGCGTTTTCCGAATGTAAAGCTGATCCACTCGCGATTCCGGCCGGAAGATCGCCAGAAGGCCGCCAGCGAACTGACTCCCGATTTACCCGAGGAGGGGCAGATCGTGGTGGCCACTCAGGTTCTGGAGGCGGGTATCGACATCACGGCGAGACTCCTGATTACCGACGTGGCTCCGTGGGGCAGTCTGGTGCAGCGCTTCGGGCGGGTGAACCGATATGGAGACGATGCGGATGCGGAGATTTATTGGGTAGAGCGACCGATGCATTCGAAACAGAAAGATCCGGAGTCCACGGCACCCTACGAGAAAGAAGAGATCCAGCGAGCGACCGAAAGACTCCGGACTCTAACCTCGGCGTCCCCGGCCGGACTGCCGGAGGAAGACGGTCCGGAGCCGTGGCAACATGTCCTGCGCCGCGCCGACCTGATGGACTTGTTCGACACGACATCCGATCTCTCGGGAAACGAACTGGACGTTTCGCGCTTTATCCGGGCGACGGATGAGAGGGATGCGTATCTGGCGTGGCGGGAGTGGGAGGGCGAGTCGGCTCCGCCAGCGTCCATGGAAGAGTTGGCGGACGCTGAACTGTGCCCGGTACCACTAGGTGAATTGCGCGAATTTATTCAGAAGAAGCATGCCGTTTACCGCTGGAATTTCGCGACAGAAACGTGGACGGAGGCGGATAAGGAAGCGCTGTTCGCGGGAATGCTGGTGGTGACGCGAGCCGCAGAGGGCGGGTACACGGAAACGGACGGATGGTCGCCCGAAAGCAGGTTCAAGGTGAACCTGTTGCAGCCTAAAGACGAGGAGACGGAGGGCGATTCCAGCAATTCCAGCAGTTTTCAGGACTACCGGCAGACGCTCCGCGCTCACTCCGACCGGGTTTTCGAAGAGATGCTCGCGTTGCTTGAGCAATTGCGTGTCGAGCCTGCGCATGAGGAGGCGTTGCGGATTGCCGCCGCGAAGCATGACTGGGGTAAGGCGCATCCGGTTTTTCAGAAGACGCTGCTAAAGAACGAAGATTCGGGCGAGATGCTGGCCAAGCAGTTCCGGGCCAAATCAGGGCGGCACGAGCGCAAACACTTCCGTCATGAACTGGCGAGTGCACTGGCGATGCTGGCGACGGGCGAATCGGATCTGGCGGCGTATCTGGTGGCGGCGCATCACGGGAAGGTTCGTGCCGGAATCCGTTCGATGCCAGGCGAGAGGGAAACAGACTTCCTGCCTGTTGCCCGGGGGATTCGGGAAGGCGACTGGCTACCCGCGGCGGAACTAGCCAATGGTTTCGTGGCGCCCGCCGTCCAGTTAACTCTCGGAGTGATGGCATTCGGATTTGCAGGGGAGTCCTGGACCAAGCGGGTGCTCCGGCTGCGCGATGAACTCGGACCGTTTCGCCTGACCTACCTGGAAATGTTGTTGCGGAGCGCGGATATTCAGGCCAGCGCGAATCCGGAACCGGGAGTGGCCCAATGACGCACAAGGTCCGGCTTGCGGGATGCACCGCGACGCCTTTCGGCGGGTATTTGAAATCGCTCGGTGTGATGCGGCTGGTTTGTGAACAGGCAGATGCCGAGGCGAGGGGATATTGGGAGGGCGAAACGTTCGTCCTTGAGACCGCGCTTGATACCGAGGAACTGACCGCATTTTTTCTGGAGCGGTATGAGCCCACACCGATCCTTGCGCCCTGGAACGGGGGCAGCGGCTTTTATCCGAAGGACAACAAAGAAGGCATCGATGCACTGGCCGGTTCGTCGGCGGAACGGTTCGCGGGGTATCGGAGGGCGATTGAGATCTGCCGGGGCTTTCCGGAAGTGCAGGCAGGTAAGTCGGAGGATGAGGACGCACGCCGGACAGCGATCCTTCGCCACTGCCGGAACCGTTTAGACGACCGCGCGGTGGAGTGGCTGGATGCGGCGGTGGGAATAGCGGCGGACGGCACGCGTTCATTCGCGCCCGTGCTGGGCACCGGAGGCAACGAAGGCCGTCTGGATTACACGAACAACTTCATGTCGCGGATTGCCGGGCTGCTGATTTCCCCTGGCAAATTGCCGGTAGCCGAGCTATTGAGCAATTCGCTGTTCGGGCAGCGAACGTCGGCGCTGCAAAACGGGGCCGCCGGGCAGTACGATCCCGGGCGCGCGGGCGGCGCGAATCAGGGACCGGGAATCGCGCACGATTCCACGACGAATCCCTGGGACCTGGTGGTCACGATGGAGGGCGCGGTCGCATGGGCGAGTGGTTTGTACCGCCGGCAGGGCGCCAGCTACCGGTCCGTGTTGTGCAGTCCCTTCACGGTACGGGCGAGCCGGGTGGGGTATGGATCGGCCTCGGCAAAAGACGACGCGAGAGGCGAGATCTGGACGCCTTTGTGGCGCGGACCGGTGCGGTACGAAGAGCTGAAGACGCTTTTGCGCGAGGGCCGGGCCAGTGTGGATGGGCGTCCGGCGGGGAACGCGATCGAGTTCGCGGAGGCAGCTTCCTCGCTGGGGGTTGACCGAGGGATTGAACGATTCGTGCGCTACAGCCTGTTGAAGCGGCGCGGAGACAGCTATGTCGCGCTGCCCGCCGGGACTTTTGCCACAGGATACCGGAGCGAGACCGATCGGATCCGGCAATTCCAAACGTACTTCGAAGCGCTGAACCGGCGCGAGATGCCGAAGGATGCCGAGGAGATGAGGCGGGGCGTGGAGGCCGCGATCTTCCAGGTGTTGCTGCGAGGCGGCAAGGATCGCATGCGGGAGTTGATGGCGGCGCTGGGCCGGATGACACGGCGCATGATGACCGCTTCCGATTCGCGACCGCCGGGGCGGGGGCTGAAGGCAAGAGACTGGCTGGACGCCTGCGGCTTCGAAGTGAGGGAGGTGCGGATCGCGGCAGCACTGGCATCCGTTTACACGCGCGATGTCGGGACCATGGCCGACAATCTTTCACGCGCCGACATTCGGTTCGCCTGGACCGGCAACGATTTGCCGGGCCGGATGATTTCGGTGCTGGAGCGGCGGCTGCAAACGGCCAATTCCAGCGAGAGCGAGACCAATCCGACGGGCGGCGCGTGCGCCCTGCATCCGGGGGATGTGACCTGGTTTGTGGAAGGGCGGGTAGACGACGGTCTGATCGAAGAACTGCTCTTCGCGTTCGTGACGCTGGACTGGACGGAGTTCGAGGGTTTCGGGACCGCGGAAGCCCGACGGGAGACCGTACCGGTGTATGCGGTGCTGAAGCATTTGTTTCTGCCGGGAGAGCCGGGAAAGATCGATCGCGGACCGGAAGCGACGTGGCTGCGCGCGGACCCGCGAATCCTCTCGCTTCTGAAGGCGGGAAACATCGAAGAGGCGGCAAGGATGGCGGTACACCGGTTGCGCGTCGCGGGGTTCCGACCTCTCGACGTGGCGTATAAGGGCGGTATGGATGCGAGGCGGCTGGCGGCCTCCCTTCTGATCCCGGTTTGGCCCGGTAAGGCGCTCAGCGCGGGAATTTTTCACGAAGAGGAAAACGACGACTAATGAATTTCCAATCTATCGGTAACTTGCCTCGGCTGCTGCTTGAGGCCAAACTGAGGCCCGTGGCGGGGCAGCGTTTTCAGCCGACCGGCTTCGCGGATCTGGGAGCGGCGGAGTACAGGCTGCCCTCCGGCGTGGCGATGCTGCTGGTTGAGAGCGCGCAATCGGTGGCGAACCGGCTGGAGAAGACCTGCCTGGACGGCGACGGGCCCGGGCTGGATCCGGCGCTTACCGGCTTGCCTTTCGTGATGGCGGAACTGGACGGGATCGACACGACCACGAGTTCCCTGGTGGAGGCGCACCGCATCGCGTCGCCCTATATTCTCCTGGACAAGAAGTTTCGGGCGACGATTGTGGAGGAGATGGGTTACGACCCGAAGCGTCCGCTGGACTGGAAGAAGATTTACGCGACGTTGTTCCGGTACGACCCCAACAGCCTGGTGCACGGGGTCTTTCTATCGTTGCTGGAGGGCGGGCGAGTACGGGCGCCGCGCGCGGTGACGGGTTTCATCGAGGCGTCGAACGTGGCGAAGGTGCTTTCCGGCGGCGTGAAAAACAGCGCGGTGGATCCGACAGGAAAGACACAGGTGGTGCCCGAGAAGGGCGAAAAGACAGAGAACGGCGTCTACAGCAACGTTCCGTATTCACGCGTGGAATATGTGGCAGAGGAGATCCGGGCGTACTTCAACGTCGACCTGGGGCTGATTCGGGGCTATCGGCTGGGCGATGAAGCAACGAAGCTGCTGATTGCGCTCTCCCTGCTGAAGATCCGGCGGTTTCTGGATTCGAGTCTGCGGCTGCGGACAGCGTGCGATCTGGAGATTCAGGGCGAGGTTCAGGCGAAAGCGCCGTCGGATTTCGTGCTGCCGCAGGAAGGCGAGTTGCTGGCGGCGGTGCAGGCCGGCATTCGGGCCTGCTCCGGAATGTTCGCGAACCCGGCCGTGACGGTAGTGCGAATCAAGGTAAAGGTCAACGACAAGTGACCACGATCCGGCTGACATTTCCGGCGGGGCGTTACCATGCAACGCCGTGGGGCCGGCACGTGAATGAGGGCGTGGCGGAATGGCCGCCTTCCCCCTACCGATTCCTTCGCGCCCTGTACGACGTATGGCAGCGCAAGTGTTCGGATTTGCCGGGAGCAGAGGTCCGGGAGGTGCTGGCGAATCTGGCGGGGAGTCTGCCCAGGTTTCGCCTGCCGCGCGCGGCGGCAACGCATACACGAGCTTATCTGAGTTCGAACAACGAGGATCCAACGGCCAAGAATCTGGTGTTCGATTCGTTTCTGGTCTTCGACCGGTCCGGTGAGTGTTTTGTTTGCTGGTCCGATCTGGAGCTGACAGAGGGCGCACGAGCGACACTGGCGAGGCTGTTGAGTCATCTGAATTATCTGGGCCGCTCAGAGAGTTGGGTGCAGGCGGAGTTGTGGGAGGGGAACGTGGATGGAGGATTCAACTGCGAGGCGAAGGCAGCGGCGGAAGAGGACGAGGAGTTCACGACCGTGGCATGCGCGGCGCCGGCATCCGGTTATGAGGGTGAGGAATGGATGCGGGCGCTGACTTTCTCGACGGCAAACCTGCTGAAAGAGCGGGCGAGCGCGCCGCCGTTACTTCGCAAAGTGCAATACGCGCGCGGCGGAACGGCGATTGAGACCGACCCGCCGCGGCATTCGGGGCCGCGGCATGAGCAGGATGTGCAGGCGGTGATGTTCGGGCTGGACGCGACGGTGCTGCCGCTGGTGACGACCACGCTGGAAGTGGCGGAGCAGATCCGGGTGCGGTTAATGGGCGCACACAAGGGAGTGACGGGAGACGAGTCGCTGGTGTCGGCGGTATTCAGCGGCAAGGGTCCGGATGGCGGGAAGCGGCTGGATCACGGGCACATTTATGTGCTGCCAATGGGGAACGATCTGGGGAGGATCGACCGGGTACTGATGGTGAATCCGTTGCGCGGGTTTTCCGAGAGTGAACTGGAGGCCGTCCGGCGCGTGCGGGCGTTGTGGCAGCGGGACGGGCGCCCGGAAGTGCGATGCGTGGTGACGTGGCAGGGCCGGCGTGAAGAGGCGACGGCAGAGCGCGGGCTGGTTTGGGAGAGCGCCACGCCGTTTGTGCCACCCCGACATTGGAGAAAGGGACGGGATTTTGGGGCGTTTCTGGAGGAAGAGGTGCGCCGGGAGTGCCGGAACCACGGGGTGGAGGAGCCGGCAGCGGTGGAACCTTTAAAAGAGATGCCGGGGATCTTCCATGAGGTGGAATACCGGCGGAACCGGAAGCAGGATCCTGTGCGGCCGGGGTATGCGTTGCGGGTGCGGTTCGGGGCGGAGAGAGGCGGGATATTTGCCATCGGGTATGGCGCGCATTTCGGGCTGGGGCAGTTCCGAGCGGTGAGGGGAGGAGGGGAATAGCGGGATTCTGCCGGCAAAGCTGGCACGTCTCAGGCGGATTGGCAAGCGCAAGGCGGACAGTTCAGCCGGCGCGCGTCACCAAATTGACCGGACGTTGGACGATCGTATTCGACCGTCACGGGTCAGCACCGGAATGCCGTACACGTGGGCGGTTGCGGCGATGATCCGGTCCGGAAGATCGGGCACCTCATCGCGAGGGATGGCGGCCATGTTCGCGGCAATAGCCTGATCTACCGGCACGTATTTGAGGACCGCCTTCGGGTCGGCGACCGCGGCCTGAACTTGAGTCCATGCGGTGGCCGGAATTCTGCCCTTCTCAATCAGGTAAACCATCTCCGCCACGCTTATCGCGGATACGCCAATGTGATTACCGTCGGAAATCGTGGCATCGATGAGGGCGGACGCCGCACGCCCGAGACGCGGATCGGAGAAGAGATACCAGAGAGCCGTGTGGGTGTCGGCGATCGCGACGACCATCAGAAATCGGAACGTGGAAAATTCGCGAACATCTCCGCACGATTCTGATCGATCTCTTCGGCGGATGGAGCGGGGCCGTATTTTGCGAGAAGGCCGCGCAGGGACCGCGTGGGCTCTTTTCCGGGAGCCTCGGTGGCAGCCTCGGAGCAGATTGTTCGGAGAGCCTCACGCACGAGGACGTCCAGCGAGACACCCCTGGCGCGCGCAGTTGCGACCAGCTTTGCTTCCTCTTGCGGCTCCAGTGGCAATGTGAGCGTCCTGAACGCATTCATTATGCCACCGGCGGCCTGGGACGGGAATTGCCGCGTGCGGACTGTTGGCAAAAAAAAAATGGGGCCACGGCCCTTTTGTAAACGGGCCGTGGAATGGCTTTCAAGTTATTGAAAGCAAACGAAGCTGCTATGTAACTTCAATAGGGCCAGCCGAATTCGGCGTTATACATTGCAGCTTCGTTCCAAAATTCTTCTTGGACATCTTCACCAAGCATTGTACGATAGCCTTGTAGCCCAGCCCGAGCTGGAACTCGAGCTGGGTTGAACAACCGACCGCTGTCAAAGGAGCGAAAGGCTGCCACAGCTTCATTTTAGTCTCCTTCAGGCGGCGGTCAATTTACAGGAGAAACACATCCATGTTTGTTCGACAGCTTCGCCCGCGGATGAAACCCGCACCCCACGTCTCAGGCTGTTCCCTGAATCTCAGACTGCGCCCATTGAGAGGGCAGTCGCATCTGTCAATGCGGATTGCGGCTGAACCGACTGTCAACCGGGATCGGCAAGGATGGGTCGTCGATTGACGACCCATCATCAGAATAATTCGCTAAGTTTTTCAGCGTTTTCGCGTAACGTTCATCCTTTAGGATTCAGTATCCTGATAGGATTCAGTATCCTGATGCATTCCCCCGCGGTTTTCTGCGCGCAGCGCAGTCGAACCGAATATCAAGGAGCGTTGTGACCTTATTAAACCTCGAATTATTAAAGAAGGCAGTCGACGGGGATTTTGCCGCTATCCGGCGGGTTACGCGGCTGGAGCCGCAGGGCGGGAAGGTGTTCCCGCCCACCTATGAGGGCGGGGAGTACGCGGATGAAAAACGACTCCTCCACGTCAAGGGCGAGGACGGGATCGAGAGACTGACAGCCGTGGAAACCGTGCTGCTCGATTCGGTGCAGTCCCAGGCGAACCGGATGGAACTGGCGATGCTTCGGGCGTATGACGCCGGGAGACTCCCCATGCCGATGCTGCAGGTCGATTTTGCGGCGAAGACAGACGAACCGATTCTTCTGGAAGTGGGGCGGCTGACGGCTCTGGAGACGCCGCACCGGATGTGCGACGCGATTTTCCGGGATTCGAACCTTGGAGATAAACCGTTTCGCGAGGCGGGAGCTGGCGCGGAACTGAACGGCGCGCGGTCCTCGAATGCCACGCCCGTGTTTGCGTTGTGTCCGACCGCGCTGCTTTTCGGGTTCTGGGACTCGACAGGGCCGCGAGGCGGGCTGGGGGCGAAGGTTCAGCGGGCTCTGGTGTCGGAGATCGTGGGCTATCAGGGCGCGGAGAAGATCGTGGGCAAGAGAACGTCGAGCCGCCTCGATCCCTGCGAGATCAGCAATAACGTCGATATTTTTAAAAAAGAAGGCGGGGGCTGGACTTTCGACGAAAAAGAGGCCTTGAAAAACGCGAAGGGCGAACCGGTCAAGGCGAAACCTTCGGAAATCAATCACGGGAACATTACTCCTTCCTTCCGCGATAAGAACAAGAATCCGAATCACGGCGGGGTCAGCCTCGACTACGCCATTCAAAACACGGTTCTCTCACTGGCGGCGCTTCGGCGATTGCGGTTCCCGGTGAACGGCAAGGCTCTGGCCGCAAGCGACAGCGCGGCGCGCACGGTGCTGGCGGCGCTGGGTCTCGCCGCGATCCGTTTGCTGGACGAGGATGGGTACGACCTGCGGTCGCGGTGTCTGCTGGACGGGAAGCCCGGCGTGTTCGAGTTCATCGGACAGGGCGAGACCCATCCGTTCCAGGTAACGGCGAAGGCCGCGGCAGAACTGGTAGCCGAAGCGGCGGGCGCCGCGCGTGAACTGGGTTTGCCCTGGTCCGAGGAGCCGGTAATCCTGCAACCTTCGGCGAATCTGGCCAAACTGGTTTCCGAGAGCCGCAAGCGCTCCATGGTGAGCGAGAGCGCCGGGAGCTAGGCGTGTTTCTCATCCGCGTCACTTTTCTGACGGGGCGGGTCTATTCAGCGGTCTTCGAGGACGGCGACAGTAAATCGGAGCCTGAGTGGCCGCCCCATCCGTCGCGTTTCTTTTCTGCGCTGGTTTCGGCATGGGGAGAAAGCGGAGCGGAAGAGGGTTTGCGGCCGGCGCTGGAGTGGCTGGAACGGCAGGCACCGCCTGTGATTCACGCCGGCGACTGCAGCCCGCGAAAGCTCGTTCAGGCGTTCGTGCCGGTGAACGACAGTTCGCTCTTGCCCGAAGACAGAGCGAGGAAGGGGCGCGCGTTCCCGTCCGCCACGCTCGAATATCCCGAGGTTCACTTCGAATGGACGGAGGCTCCCCCGGCGGAATTGCTGCCGGCATTTCGGCAGCTGCTGGGGCGAACCGGTTCGCTGGGACATTCCGCGAGTCTGGTGGAAGCGGAGATCGCCGAGTCTCCGCCCGCGCCTGGCCGGCGGGTGTGGCACCCGTTCGCGGTTCATGGAACCCGCCTGCGCGTGCCTTACGAGGGGCGACTGGAAGAACTGATCACTAGCCATGGACGCTTTCAGAAAAGCGGCAACAAGGTATTCCGGCCATCGACAGGCGAGACGACCTTGTATGCGGAAGCGGCGCAGGCACGGCCCGAGATCCGGAGGTCCATGTTCGGTTCCATGATCGTCCTGCGACGCGATTGCGGGCCAAGCGCTTCGCTTCGGTCATCGCTTTCGATTACGAGCGCCCTGCGGGGCGCAATGATGAAGCTTTCGCCTCAACCCGTGCCGGAGTTCCTGAGCGGGCACGCGCCGGGGAGCACGCCGGAAGCGCCGCTCCGGAGCGAAAGGCCCCATGTAGCCCTTGTGCCGTTGGCCCATGTGGGGGATCCGCGCGGAACGGGGAACGTTATGGGCGTAGCCGCGGTGCTGCCCCGAACGCTGAACCGGGAAGAAGAAAAACTGTGCTGGGAGATCTTCGAAAACATTGAGGAACTGCAGATGCCGTGGGGTAAATGGTGCGTCTCGCTGTGCGATGCCGAAGAACGCAGAAAGACCCTGCGCCAGGAGGTTTGGGCGGGACGCGGGAGTGTCTGGGCGACGGTGACACCCTTCGTGTTCGATCGTTTTCCCCGGGATCCCTACGGCGAAGAGGCGGAGCAGACGGTCCGGGACGCGTTCGTTCGCGTCGGGCTTCCCGCGCCGGCCGAGATCGATCTGCATTACAACCCCTGGCTTGTGGGTGCGTTCAAAGCGTCCGCCTATCCGCCGGCCGCAGCGCGGCAAGGAAAGCCACAGCGATATCACTGCCATGTGAGAGCGCGGTTCGAAGAGTGTATTCAGGGTCCGGTGCTGGCCGGGGCCGGAAGGTATTACGGATATGGCCTGTTCCTGCCAGTCCGCGACAACGGGGGGAGGCTATGACATTCTCGTCCTTCTTCCGGGCTTTATGGGGTGAAGACAAAAGTCCGTTTCCGTGGCAGGAGCGGCTGGCGGAAAAGGCATTGGCCGGCGACTGGCCCGGTTCCATCGGGCTGCCGACGGCGGCGGGCAAAACGGCACTGATCGATATCGCCGTTTACGCGCTGGCGATGGGCGCGCCAAACGCGGCGCGGCGGATCTTTTTCGTGGTAGACAGACGGATCATCGTGGATGAGGCGGCGGCGCGAGCTGAAAAGATTGCCAGGAAGCTGAGGGAGGCCGAGGCGTCCACACCGTTGGGTGAAGTCGCGGCCCGTCTCCGCGAGATCGGAGATGGAGCGAACGCGCCGCCACTGGAAACAGCGACGCTGCGGGGCGGCACGGCGAAAGATGACACCTGGGCGAAGTCGCCGCGGCAGCCGGTGGTGGTGTGTTCGACGGTGGATCAACTGGGTTCCAGCCTGCTGTTCCGGGCGTACGGGACGAATCGTTATATGTGGCCGATCCGGGCCGCGCTGGCGGCGCACGATTCGCTGATTGTGCTGGACGAGGCGCATATCAGCCAACCTTTCGCGCAGACCCTGCAACGAATCGAAGCCTACCGGAAGTGGGCGGAGATGCCGGTGGGTAAGGGTCTGCGCGTAGTCGAAATGTCGGCAACGCCGAGGGGCGGGGAGGCATTTGCCGAGAGCCCGGAAGACACCGGGAACACCGTTTTAAAAGGCCGCTGGACGGCTTCCAAACGCGCGGTGCTGGTGGAGATCGGGAAAGAATCCGAGGAAGCGGCGGGCGGATACGATGCCCTGGTGCGGGGTTTGACGGAACAGGCGCGGAGCATGCGGAACCTGCACGGCGCACCGGTTGTGGGGGTGATCGCGAACCGGGTTAGGACCGCCCGCGCCGTTTACCAAGAGCTGAAAGGGGACGGAACGGAAGCGATTCTGATGACGGGCCGCGCCCGCTCTTATGACCGCGACCGGCTTTGGGAGGAGTGGAAGGGGCAGATCGGCCTTGGCCGCGCCGTGCCGTCAAAGCCTGTTTTCGTAGTAGCCACGCAGTGTATCGAGGTGGGGGCGAACATCGATTTCGATGCGCTGGTGACGGAAGCCGCCAGCATCGACGCGCTGGAGCAGCGGTTCGGCAGACTGAACCGAGATGGCCGCGACGGCGCCGCGCGGGCGGCGATCGTGGCCCAGAAAGATCAGATCGGGGCGCGGGCCGAAGACCGCATTTACGGGAAGGCGCTGAGCGCGACATGGCGGTGGCTGAAGGGTCAGGTTCAAAAGGAAGACGCAGCCGTTCCGGCAGCGGCGGAAGGCAAGAAGAAAGCAAAGCCGAAGAAGACCGAATTCGTGGAGATGGGGGTTCTTGTTTTGCGACAGGCGCTCCGCGAGGTACCCGACCGCGCCAGCCTGACGGCGGAACGCAGGGATGCCCCGGTGCTGATGCCTTCCCACGTGGATCTGCTGGGGCAAACCTCGCCGGAACCGGCGGTGAGTCCGGACCCGGCACTGTTTCTGCACGGGCCGGAAACGGAACCCGCGGATGTACAGGTCATCTGGCGGGCGGACCTCCCCGAAAAGCCGGAGGACTGGTGCGATACGGTGGCGATCTGTCCGCCGGGCGCCGCGGAGGCGATTTCCCTGCCGTTGTGGGTGGTCCAGAAATGGCTTTGCCAGCAGCCTACGCCTGATGTGACCGATATGGAAGGGCTTGCGGCTGAAGAGATGCGGCGGATCCGGGACGCTTTCCGGCCCGCGCTGCGGTGGCAAGGTCCGGATGAGAGCAGGGTGCTGCAAGGGTGGGAGGAAGTGCGCCCCGGAATGACGCTGATTGTGCCGGCGTCCTACGGGGGGTGCGACGAATGGGGATGGAATCCGGAGTGGACGGAGCCGGTGGATGACGTCGGGGACGCAGTGAAACTGGCGATGGGGCGACCGATACTGCGACTCGACGAAACGTTGGCGAAGAGTTGGGGCTATGGCGATGTCGCGAAAAAACTACGGAACGGCGAGACCCCGGACGACGCGCGACGGGTGTTGGAGGAATTCGATACCAGCGAGGTTAGGGGCTGGGTCCTGAAAACGATCCAGGCTCTGGTGGCGCTGAAGGGGCGGATCCAACTCGCCGAGTCACCGGATTCGGGGCAGGACGGCTGGGCGGCGCTCAGCGGAAGAACGGCATTCGAACAGGAGTCAAGCCGCTCGGCATTCACCACGGAGGTGGGGCTGGACGATCACCTGGGCGGGTGCGCGCGATGGGCGGAGGGGTTCGCGGCCGATTTGCCGACGGATCTGCGGGAGACGGTGGTGCTGGCGGCCCGGCTGCATGACATCGGCAAGGCCGATCCGAGGTTCCAGGCTTGGCTGCGCGGAGGAAACCGGGCGCGAACCGGTGAGTTGCTGGCGAA
>Ga0118677_10008886_pt1 | contig 15908 bp, 12 predicted proteins | sample AliMusrvi5mmetaG_FD_86154 | JGI IMG/M metagenome (GOLD analysis project Ga0118677, IMG submission 86154) | reverse complement strand
GCACGCTCGGCCGGGCCCGCATGAACGCCGCCAGGAGCATGATGCGCTCGCCGGCTCTGATGGGCCTGTGGGGCACCGAGGTCAGGAGTCGCTCGAGGTGCCGAGGTCGCGCATCTGGATCGTCATGCGCTCCCCTGGCTTGATCTGCATCGAGACCGCAGGCTCACGGCGAGCCTCGCGGTCGCGTCGCAGGATGTGCGCGGCGAGGGCCACGATGAGCCACGCGTAGGTCCTCCCCGTGGTGCCTCGGCGGATCCCGGTGCGGTAGAGCCAGTTCACGAGGGCTGCCATCGTCAGATCCTTCTGACCTCGACCACAGAGCGCGCCTTGGCACCCTTTCGGCGACCAAGGACATAGGTCAGTGCGAGCGCCAGGAAGGCGAGCGCGCCAGCGAGACCTGCAGCTTTGGCACCTGCATCGACAACGGTCTCGTGACCGTCGTCGACCATCCCCCGGAACGCGTTCTCGAGGTCATCCCTGGTGATCGGCTTCTTCTCAGGGCTCATGGCTTCGCCTCCGGCTTGGGGAGCCGTCGTCGTGCAGGACCGCTGGCGATCCGCCACACGGCGAACGTCATGAAGATGACGGCGAACGTCCCGACGATCACGTACGGGATCCACGAGAGGTTCCCTTGGCACCACGACTGTGTCTGGAGACCTCGCAGCAAGGCCACCAGCAGCAACACGAGCCCACCTGCGAGGAAGATCGAACCGATCGATCCATACGCCACGAATCGACCGAGGTCTTTGAGGGGGCCGACGGTCTCCTGCTTGAGGTAGTCGGTGACCAGTGTGGCCACATCGCTTCCCTGCTCCTTGAGCCCGTTGAAACCTCGTCGCTTGGCCATGCGGTGATCCTACTTGCGCTCTCTGATCAAGTACGTCGATGTCGCCCTGGCCAGCATCTTGCCGTCGGCATCGACGACCGTGGCCTCCACGAAGGCGACCCTCGAGCCGCCGGAGACGACCTCGGCGGTGCAGATGACGTCGCTGCCGGTCAGGACAGGAGCCATGAACGAGATCTTCAGCTCGACGTTGGCGACGAAGACCTTCCGCCCACGCACGGTCGTCACGGCTGCCGCCCCCATCGCCGAGTCGACGAAGGCAGTCAGGAAGCCGCCCTGCATGATCCCGGCGGGGTTCTCGAAGCGCTCGTCAGCGAACATCTTCCAGACGCTTCGTCCGTCGACCGACTTGTCGAGGCACTCCATCCCGAGGGTGAGGTCACAGTTTGGGGGAACCTGGATCGTTCGTCTCGCCACGCCGACGACGCTATCCGACGAGCCGACGCAAGAGGCCTGCCCGGTGGTTCACTAGTCTCAGGCCATGAGCGCAAAGCAGGGTGGAGTGACCAACGGCGACGACTGGGAGGATCTGTCGGTCCGCGTGATCAGGGCGCTGGCCATGGACGCAGTCCGCGCGGCCAGCTCCGGCCACTGCGGGACTGCGATGGCATTGGCGCCGGTGGCGCAGGTTCTCTTCGGCCGGGTGATGACCTTCGACCCCGACGACCCCACGTGGGCCGATCGGGATCGTTTCGTCCTCTCGGCAGGACACGCATCGATCCTCCAGTACTCGATGCTGCACCTGGCTGGGTACGACCTGTCGCTCGATGATCTGCGGGCGTTCCGCCAGCTCGGCTCTCGTACCCCAGGGCACCCTGAGGTCGGCATCACGCCAGGCGTCGAGGTGACGACGGGCCCCCTCGGGCAGGGGTTCGCCAATGCGGTGGGACTCGCGATCGCTGAGCGCAGACTGAGGGCGCAACACGGCGCTGACCTTGTCGACCACAGGGTCTGGGCGATCGCTGGCGACGGGTGCCTCGAGGAGGGTGTCTCGCACGAAGCCGCCTCCTTGGCCGGTCACCTCGGCCTCGGTCGCCTGGTGTGCATTTACGACGACAACCACATCACGATCGACGGCCCCACCGAGCTGGCACTCGACGATGACCCCGTCGCCCGCTTCCGTTCCTACGGCTGGCAGGTCATCGATCTCGGCGAGCAGGCCAACGATCTTGCTGCCATCGAGGCAGGGCTGCGCGACGCTGTGGCCGACGAGACTCGGCCTTCTCTCGTCGTGGTGCGCTCGCACATCGGCTTCCCTTCGCCGAAGTTCACCGATTCCAAGGATGCGCATGGCAACCCATTCCCGCCTGAGGAGATCGCACTCACCAAGGAGTCCATGGGGCTCGATCCCGCCGCATCGTTCCAGGTGCCGCCCGAGGTGTACGAGGGCTTCCAGAGCGCGACCGACCGAGGTCGAGCAGCCCACTCGTCGTGGACTGCGCGGGTCGAAGGTGCAGGGGCACGGGGCGAGCTGCTGCTCGCCCAGCTGCGAGGGGATCACGAGGCGGCACTCGCACAGCCGCTGACCAGCTTTGCGGCCGGCGAGCAGCTCGCCACACGGCGGGCCTTCGCAGCGTGCATTGCCGACAGCGCACCGCTGCTGCCTGAGCTCGTCTCGGGCTCAGCCGATCTGACAGAGAACACCGGCACGCAGCTGCCGGGGTCGAGCGCGCAGTCAGCTCAGGAGCCAGCAGGCAGTCAGCTTCACTTCGGCGTTCGTGAGCATGCGATGGGCTCGATCATGACCGGCATGGCCTTGCACGGCGGCATCCTCCCCGTCGGCGGCACATTCTTCGTCTTCAGCGACTACATGCGAGGGGCAATAAGGGTCGCCGCCATCTCGCACGCACCGGTGGTCTATGTCTTCACCCACGATTCGATCGGGGTCGGCGAAGACGGGCCGACCCATCAGCCGATCGAGCAGCTTGCGTCGCTCAGGGCGATGCCGGGACTCGAGGTGTTCCGTCCTGCCGATGCCAACGAGACTGCCGTCGCCTGGCGATTGGCGCTGCAGGCCTCCGGCCCGACCGCACTCGTCTTGAGCCGGCAGAACCTGCCGGTGCTCGAGGAGACGGCCATTCATGGACCTGAGGGCGTGCCAGTGGGCGCCTATGTGCTCTGCGAGGTCGGCGACGGCGAGCTTGCGGCGGTGGTGGTTGGCACCGGCAGCGAGGTGTCGTTGGCACTCGAAGGGGCTCGGGCAGCCGCAGGCCGTGTCGGCCGGGTCAGGGTTGTCTCGATGCCATCGATGGAGCGATTCCTGGCTCGCTCCTCAACAGAGCGCCGCGAGGTCATTCCGCTGGGGGTCCCGGTGGTGTCGATCGAGGCCGGGTCGACCTTCGGCTGGGCAGCGATCTCGGATGTCGCAATCGGCATCGATCGATTTGGCGAGAGCGCACCAGCGGGCGAAGTGTTCGCTCATCTTGGGATCACTGCCGATGCAGTCACTGATGCGTTGATCGGTTCGGTCGAGAACGAAGGCTGAGCACACTGTCGAGCGCACGAGGGACCTGCTCTGGTGCCTAACCTGCCACAACGACGCGACGCTATGAGGGGGCAGAGATGACGATCGGGTCCGGAGAGGAGCTCATCGACGCCGATCTCGCCGAGCTGTGCGCCGCAGGCGCTGCCATCAGGGATGCCACGACCGGCAACAGGATCACCTACTCGCCGAAGGTCTTCATCCCTCTCACCATGTTGTGTCGGGACCGATGCGGCTACTGCACCTTCGCCAAGGCGCCGGCGCGCCTTGAGGCAGCCTTCCTCTCGATCGACGAGGTGCTCGAGCTCGCCCGTGGAGCGGCGGCGCTCGGTTGTACCGAGGCGCTCTTCACGCTTGGCGAGCGGCCGGAGCTTCGCTATGACGCGGCCGCTGCGTGGCTCGCCGACCATGGCTTCGATTCGACGGTCGCCTACCTCGCCGCGGCGGCACAGGCCGTGCTCGATGAGACCGGACTGCTCCCCCACCTGAACGCCGGAGCACTCCACTTCGATGAGCTTGCGTCCCTGCGTCCCCACAGCGCCAGCCAGGGCATGATGCTCGAGACGGTGCGCGACGACTTAGCAGCGCATCGGCTTGCTCCCGACAAGGAGCCCGAGAGGCGGCTGGCCACGCTCGAGCATGCTGGACGGCTGGCAATCCCCTTCACCACAGGCCTCCTGGTGGGCATCGGCGAGGACCGCCAGGACCGACTGGCGGCGCTGGGTGAGATCGCCGCTGCGCATCAGCGTCACGGGCACATCCAAGAGGTCATCATCCAGAACTTCTTGCCGAAGCCAGGGACAGCGATGGCAGGTTGGCCGCCGGCGCCGATCGAGGAGCTGCTCTGGACGATCGCTGCTGCCCGGGTGCTGCTGCCGGCCGACATCCATCTCCAAGCACCGCCCAACCTGGTCGAAGACGTGACCCTCCTGCTCAGCGCCGGGATCGACGATCTGGGCGGCATCTCGCCACTGACAGTGGACCATGTGAACCCTGAACGCGCATGGCCAGAGATCGAGCACCTTGCGAGCGAGCTCGAAGTAGCGGACTTCACTTTGGCGCCACGGCTGACGATCTACCCCGAGTTTGCCGCCGAGCCTGAGCGGTGGCTCGACCAGGCGGTGAGGACGCCGGTGCTCAAGCTGAGCGATGCGGAGTCATTGGCACGCGACTCAATCTGGGTATCAGGCGGTGAGGCGCCGCCGCCGGCGCTCCTTCGCTCGACCCCGACGCGATCGCACACGGGAGCCGTCGCTGAGGTTCTCGACGGCGTGCAGCGAGGTCATGAGGTCGGCTTCGACGAGATCGTCACACTTTTCTCGGCGCGAGGCGCCGAGGTGCACGACGTGGCGATGGTGGCCGACGAGCTTCGTCAGCAGATCGCCGGCGACGAGATCACCTTCGTGAAGAACCGGAACATCAACTACACGAACGTCTGCACCTTCAAGTGCAGGTTCTGCGCCTTCTCGAAAGGCCCGCTCTCGCTGAACCTGCGGGGCGATCCCTACCTGTTGACCCTCGACGAGGTCACCAAGCGCGTGGCTGAAGCAGCCGAGCTCGGCTGCACCGAGGTCTGCATGGTCGGTGGCATCCACCCGAGCTTCGACGGCGACTACTACCTCGACGTCATCAGCGCCGCCCGACAGGGTTCACCAGACATCCACATCCACGCGCTGACCGCACTCGAGGTGATGGAGGGGGCGAAGCGCTCCGGGGTGGACCTCGAGGTCTACCTCAAGGAGCTCATGGATCGAGGCCTCAAGACGCTTCCCGGGACCGCTGCCGAGATTCTTGATGATCCTGTGCGCGCCATCCTGTGCCCGGACAAGGTGTCGACTGACGAATGGCTTGAGGTCCACGAAGTGGCGCATGGCATCGGTCTCAAGTCGAACGTGACGATCATGTTCGGTTCGGTCGAGAGCCCTGACTCCTGGGCCCGGCACCTGCTGGTCACGCGAGACCTGCAGCGACGCACCGGAGGGTTCACCGAGTTCGTGCCTCTGCCCTTCGTCCACATGGCGACACCGATCTTCCTTCGTGGACGCGCCCGACGCGGACCAACGTTCCGAGAGACCTTGTTGATGCATGCGGTCGGTCGGATCGCCTACGCAGGCGCCATCGACAGCGTCCAGGTCAGCTGGGTCAAGGTAGGGGCCGAAGGCTCTCGCCAGATCCTCAAGGCGGGTGCGAACGACGTGGGCGGCACGCTCATGGACGAGAACATCTCGCGGGCCGCTGGCGCCGCGCACGGCCAGCACATGGGCGTCGAGGACTTGGAGGAGATCGTTGCCCCCCTCGGACGACCGTTGGTGCAGCGGACGACGCTCTACGGCCGACCGGCATGACCTCGGGAGACGACACCGCAAGGTGGCGTGCGCTGCTCGACGAGTCCCCCGCTGCTGGAGCGTTGCCGAAGGTGCGCGAGGAGTTGATCCGGTCGATGCTCGAGACGGTGGGCGGGCTGGCGGATCCGTCGACCGATCTGCTCGACCTCAAGATCGCTGATTCAGCGCTCTCTGAGATGGCGGAGGCCTTCGAGGTGTTCCGCCCCTACCGTGATGTCCCGAAGCTGACGATGTTCGGCAGCGCACGGACTCGACCGGATGACCCGGTGTACCTGCTTGCCAAGGACCTCGCCGCCAAGCTAGCGGACATGGGGTGGATGGTCGTGACCGGCGCCGGCCCAGGGATCATGCAGGCCGGGACCGAGGGAGCAGGTCGAGAGCGATCCTTCGGCGTCAACATCAAGCTCCCGCTCGAGCAAGGGGCGAATCCCTTCATCGCTGAGGACTCCAAGCTTGTCGAGATGCGCTACTTCTTCACTCGGAAGCTCATCTTGGTGAAGGAGTCGGATGCCTATGCGATCCTGCCAGGGGGCTTCGGCACGCTCGATGAGGCCTTCGAGCTCCTCACGTTGCTCCAGACCGGGAAGGCCCAACCTGCCCCTATCGTCCTTGTCGAGACCGATGGAGGCACGTACTGGCACGGGTGGCAGCAGTTCGTCGACGAGCAGGCCATCAGGGCTGGCTACGTCTCGCCAGAGGACGACGCCTTCTACTCGGTGGTCAACTCCGTCGATGAGGCGATGACCGTCATCGAGGGCTTCTATGTCAATTACCACTCGAGCCGCATGGTCGGTGACCGCCTCGTCATGCGACTCCGCACCAGTCCCTCTGACGCAGAGCTCCGCCAGCTCAATCAGGACTTCGCCGACATCGTGGTCGATTCGAAGATCAGGCGGGTCGATCCGCTGCCACCTGAGGTCGCCTCAGGAGATCATCTCGAGCTCGCCCGCATCGCCTTCAAGTTCAATCGCACCCACTACGGGCGACTGCGGCAGCTGATCGACGCCCTCAACCGCTCGACGGGGGCCTGACCTCACCTTCAAGGAAGGTCGAGCTCGTCCTCGTCGTCACCGAGCAGAGCGATCGCCTTCTCGACGCTGCGCCGAGCACGAGTCACTCGTCGCTCCTCGTTCGCAGCCGGGGAGGCCTTCGGGTCCGCATCGGCCAGGGCCTCGTGGAGCAGTTCCAAGGAGAGGTCGCCGAGCCGCTCGGCGAGATCCTGGAGACCAAGGCGGATCGACGTCGCCTCAGCTCGCATCTCAGGCCGTCCCGCCTTGGGCAACCTCGATGACCTCGAGCTCGTCATCGGCGAACTGACGACGGAGGACCTTTTTGTCGAACTTACCGACCGAGGTCTTCGGGACTGACTCGATGAACGCCCAGCGCTCGGGAAGCCACCAGCGAGCCACACGGCCGTCCAAGAACCCCATGAGCTCCTCGACGCTCACGGTGGCACCGGGTTTCGTCACCACGCAGGCCAATGGCCGCTCCTGCCACCGGGGGTCAGGCACGGCGACGACCGCAGCCTCGAACACGTCAGGATGCGCCATGATCTCGCCCTCGAGCTCCACACTCGAGATCCATTCGCCGCCGGACTTGATGACATCCTTGGTCCTGTCGGAGATCGTCATGAAGCCCTCGGCGTCGAGGGTCCCGACATCACCGGTGCGAAGCCAGCCATCGTGGAACTTCTCTGGGTCGTCGTCAAGGTAGTACGACGCGGTGATCCAGGGGCCAGCGATCTCGAACTCCCCGGCGCTCTCGCCGTCGTTGGGGAGGACGGTGCCGTCGTCATCGACGACCCTGACCTTCACGCCAGCCACGATCCGTCCTGCCTTCACGCGGTAGTCCATCGCCCGCTGCAGGTCGGAACGATTCGGGGGGATGGCCAAGGCCGCCAAGGGGCTCGTCTCGGTCATGCCCCATCCCTGGATGATGCTGACGCCGAAACGAGCCTCGAATGCCTCGATCAGCGTGCGAGGCACCGCAGAGCCACCAGCGGTGACCGTACGCAGCGAGCTGAGGTCGACCGGGACCTCGTCAGCCACTGCGAGCAGGTCGTTCCAGACGGTGGGGACGCCACATGCGAGCGTCGGACGCATCTCGGGGATGATGCGGGCCAAGGCCCGGCCCATGAGGTGCTGCTGGGGCAGGACGATGTCGCAGCCGCTCATCCACGCCGAGTACGGGGTTCCCCAAGCGTTGGCGTGGAACATAGGGACGATCACGAGGATCCGATCCTTCTCCGACATCCCAATCGAGTTCGCTGCGGTCTGTGCCATCGAGTGGAGGTAGGTCGAACGGTGCGAGTAGACGACGCCCTTGGGGTTGCCGGTGGTCCCGCTCGTGTAACACATCGCCGCTGCGTCGGTCTCGTCGAGGCTCGGCCAGTCGGTGGTGGGCTGGGCCCCATCGATGAGCTCCTCGTAGCGCAGCACCTCACGCCCGAGCGCGCTGGCGTCGCCGTCGCCGGCTACGATGATGTGCTCGACGGTCGTCAGATCGTCGATGACTCGGGCGAGCAACGGGAGAAGGACGTCATCGACGATGATGATCCGGTCCTCGGCGTGGTTGATGACGAAGCTGAGCTGCTCGGGAAAGAGGCGGATGTTGAGGGTGTGCAGGACTGCACCCATGGAGGGGACGCCGAGATAGGCCTCCATGTGCCGCTGGTTGTTCCACTGGAAGGTTCCAACCCGGTCCCCGGGCTCGATGCCGAGCTCACCGAGCGCGCTCGCCAGCCGCCGGGCACGGTCAGCCACCTGGGCGAAGGTCTGGACTCGGTACCCGTCATCGAGGACGGTGATGACCTCGCTGTCGGCGTATACAGAGGCCCCGTACTCGAGGATGTCGCTGATCAGGAGATCCCCGTGCTGCATCGTGCTCTTCATGGTCTCTTGCCCCCTCCCCCAGCACACCGGCGCCGGGTGGACGAATGGTACCGGCACGTGCCGTGAGGGTGCAGGACCGTTGGGTGGGTGCTGAGGCGATTGGTCCAGATAGCGGTCGTAGTGCTCCTCCTGCCATTCGCTGCCGCTGGTGCCGGCGTCCTGGTCGTGACTGAGGCCCAAGGATCCGGGGCGGTGACCGGAGGCTCCGGCGCAGGCGCTGCGATCCCTGCTCAGTGGAGGATGATCGCTTCGCTGAGCGCGAACCAATGTCCCGGCGAGTCTCCAGCTGTCCTCGAGGCACTCGGTTGGCTTGCAACTGGCGCAGGCCGACGCTCGAGCGCCGCGCCGCCACCGTGGGCCTCCGTGCCGAGCGGTCCGTTCGGGCTCGACGAGTCATGGCGTGCACGCCGTGATCGCACGCTCCTCGCCGCAGCTGCGCATGCCAGCGCTGTCGTGTGCGGCGCGATCGCGTCTGGTGGCGGGCTCCAGGGCGGACTTCTGGCTCTGCTCGGTTCTCCTGCGCTGGCCCTCGACGTCGAGGTCGCCATCGAGGCGATCCAGACTGACCAGTTGATCACCGAGACCAGGTTGAGCGCGGTGGCCTTCGCCGCCACCGCGATCGGGCTGCCCTACCTGTGGGGTGGCAACGGGCCCGACGCCTATGACTGCTCAGGACTGATGGTCGCTGCGTTCAGGGCCGGAGGGGTGCGTCTCGAGCGGACCGCGCAGGAACAGCACGATCAGGCGGTGCCAGATCCGAGCAACGTCCCGGGCGACATGGTCTTCTTCGGCGCAGGACCCGCAGCCGTCGAGCACGTGGGGCTCATCATCGGCGGTGGGCTGATGATCGATGCACCCCATACGGGAGCCTTCGTTCGGATCGAGTCCTACAGCTGGTCGGACCTGGTGAGCATCGGCCGAGCTGTCGGCACATGATGCCTTACCGAAGCGCGAGCTGCCCGGGAACGATTGGCGCAGGCAGGTCAGTCGAGCCGACCAGCCAGCGGTCGACCGCTGCCGCGGCGCTCCGGCCCTCGGCGATGGCCCAGACGATCAGACTTTGGCCCCTGGTCATGTCGCCACAGACGAAGACGCCATCGACCGTGGTGGCCCATGTTGGCGAAGCGACGACGTTGCCACGTAGATCGAGCTCAACACCGAGCTCATCGAGGAGGCCGCTGCGCTCTGGTCCGGTGAAGCCGAGGGCGAGAAACACCAGATCCGCCTGCAACTCTCGAGTCGTGCCCTCGATCGGTGTGAACGTTGGACCTTGCAGCCCGGATCCGACCTCGACTTCTTGGATCTCGAGCGAGCGCACCGCACCCGACTCATCGCCGAGGAACGCTGACGTGGTGACGGCGTAGACACGTTCGCCGCCCTCTTCATGCGCCGATGAGGTCCTCATGATGACCGGCCAGGTCGGCCAGGGGTTCTCTGGCTGCCGAGCGCCAGGAGGGGCCGGCATGATCTCAAGCTGCGTCACCGATGCCGCACCCTGGCGATGAGCGGTGCCGAGGCAGTCCGCGCCGGTGTCGCCACCTCCGATGATGACGACGTGGCGATCTCGAGCATCGATCGGGTGGGTCTCAAGGCGCCCCTCGAGCACCATCGTGGCGGGCTTCAGGTACTCCATGGCGAAGTGGATCCCGTTGAGCTCCCGACCAGGAGCGCCGAGGTCTCGAGGGTTGGTGGCGCCGCCTGCGAGCAGGACTGCGTCGAACTCCGCCACCACCTCAGCTGCCGACACCTCGATGACCTCTGGGCTCAGCGCGCCCCCGACACCGGGCTGCGAGCCAGGCTCTGACGGGACGGCGTCTGCGCCTCGCCGTCCGACCTGGGTCGAGCACCGGAAGACGACGCCCTCGTCGACGAGCTGCTCAAGTCGACGGTCGAGGACGGCCTTCTCCATCTTGAACTCTGGGATGCCGTAGCGAAGGAGTCCGCCTGGCTGCTCAGCACGCTCGAAGACGACGACGTCGTGGCCTGCTCTGACGAGCTGCTGGGCTGCCGCGAGGCCTGCAGGACCCGAGCCGATGATGGCCACCCGTCGACCGCTGCGGGTGCTGGCGTGAACAGGCCGCACCCACCCTTCGCTCCACGCACGCTCGATGATCTCGTACTCCATTCGCTCGATCGTGACGGGCTCCTGGTTGATGCCGAGCACGCAGGACCCCTCGCAGGGTGCTGGACACAGTCGACCGGTGAATTCCGGGAAGTTGTTCGTCGCGTGGAGCCGCTCGATAGCCGTCGACCAGTCACCTCGGTACGTCAGGTCATTCCACTCCGGGATCAGGTTGCCGAGCGGGCAGCCCTCGTGGCAGAACGGGATGCCGCAGTCCATGCAACGACTCGCCTGCTCTCGCACATCCTCCTCAGGGAAGGGCTCATAGACCTCACGCCAGTCGCGCAAGCGCACAGGAACGGGTCGCCGCCGAGGCAGCTCGCGCCCGTGTTCGAGGAATCCGGTTGGCTTAGCCACGTGCCGCCTCCATGATTGCGATGTCCACGTCCTGACCGGTTCGCTCTGCCTCTCGGATGGTCTCGAGCACACGTCGATAGTCGCGTGGCATGACCTTGACGAAGTCCTTGAGCGGCGAGGGAGCGCTGAGGATCGAGGCGGCAACCGAAGAGCCGGTGAGCTCGCCATGCGTGGCGATCGTGCGCAGCAGCCATGCGGCGTCGTCCTCGTCGAGCGGCTCGAGGTCGACCATCTCGTCGTTGACCCTCTCGACCAAGGTCCGATCTCGATCGAGGACGAAGGCAATCCCACCGCTCATCCCAGCGCCGAGGTTCCGGCCGGTGGAGCCCAGGATGACGACACGGCCACCTGTCATGTACTCGAGCCCGTGGTCGCCGATGCCCTCGACGACGGCGGTGGCCCCGGAATTGCGCACACAGAAGCGCTCCCCCACCCGTCCCCGCAGGTAGAGCTCGCCAGCGGTGGCGCCATAGAGCGCCACATTGCCAGCGATGAAATGCTCTTCGGCGGCGAAGGGAGCTCGGGGATCCGGACGAACGATCAAGATACCGCCCGAGAGCCCCTTGCCGACGTAGTCGTTGGCATCGCCGACCAGGTCGATGGTGAGCCCCTTCGGCACGAACGCTCCGAAGCTCTGGCCAGCGGAGCCTTCGAGGCGGATTATGACCGTGTTGTCAGCGAGGGTCGAGCCTCCGAACCGTCGTGTGATCTCGTAGCCGAGCAAGGCCCCGAAGGATCGATCGCGGTTCGAGATCTTGAGCGGGATCTCGACAGATTCGGACTGCTCGAGTGCAGCCACCATCGTCGGGATGGCCTGCTGGTCGAGTGCCTTGTCCAAGGAGTGGTCCTGGGTCGAGGTGCACTTGGTCGCCCCGCCGTCGATGGCGCTCGGCGCAGCGAGGATCGGGGAGAGGTCGAGGCCTGACGCCTTCCAGTGTGAGACAGCCAGCGCCGCGTCGAGCAGGTCGGTCCGTCCGATCGCCTCGTCGAGAGAACGTAGCCCCAAGGTGGCGAGGATCTCTCGCACCTCTTGCGCGATGAACTCGAAGAATGTCTCGACGAACTCAGGCCGGCCAGCGAAGCGCTCGCGCAACACCGGGTTCTGAGTTGCGATGCCGACTGGGCAGGTGTCGAGGTGGCACACGCGCATCAGGATGCAGCCGGACACCACGAGCGGCGCTGTGGCGAAGCCGTACTCCTCGGCCCCCAGGAGCGCGGCGATCACGACATCTCGTCCGGTCTTCATCTGACCGTCGACTTGGACGACGATCCGATCCCTGAGCCCGTTGAGCATCAGCGTCTGCTGGGTCTCGGCCAGGCCGAGCTCCCAGGGTGCGCCAGCATGCTTGAGTGAGGTGAGCGGCGCAGCACCGGTCCCACCGTCGTACCCGGAGATCAGCACCACGTCGGAGTGCGCCTTGGCGACACCGGCAGCGACGGTGCCGACGCCGACCTCGGCCACGAGCTTCACGTGGATGCGGGCTGCTGGGTTCGCACTCTTGAGGTCGTGGATCAGTTGAGCGATGTCCTCGATCGAGTAGATGTCGTGATGCGGCGGCGGCGAAATCAGTCCGACGCCGGGGGTCGAGTGCCTGGTGCGAGCCACCCACGGGTAGACCTTGTGGCCTGGGAGCTGTCCCCCTTCGCCGGGCTTCGCGCCCTGTGCGATCTTGATCTGGATGTCATCGGCGTTCACCAGGTAGTCGCTCGTGACGCCGAAGCGGCCTGACGCGACCTGCTTGATGGCGCTGCGACGTAGGTCGCCGTTCTCATCTGGGGTGAACCGGGACGGGTCTTCGCCACCCTCGCCAGTGTTGGATCGACCGCCGAGTCGGTTCATAGCGATGGCGAGGTTCTCGTGGGCCTCTGCTGAGATGGACCCATACGACATAGCCCCCGTGGAGAACCTCGACACGATCGAAGAGACAGCCTCGACTTGGTCGACGTCGACAGCCTCAGCTGCCTCCGTCCGGAGTCGCAGCAGCCCCCGCAAGGTGGCGAGCCGCTCCGACTGGTCGTCGACGAGGCGCGTGTACTCCTTGAACACGTCGTAGCGGCCCGATCGGGTGGCGTGCTGGAGCTTGAAGACCGTCTTGGGGTTGAAGAGGTGGAGCTCGCCTTCGCGTCGCCACTGGTACTCGCCACCGACCTGGAGCTCCTGGTGCGCTCGCTCAGAGGCACGCTCTGCGTGGGCATCTCGATGACGCGCCAGGACCTCGTCGGCGATGATGTCAAGTCCGATGCCACCGAGTCGACTCGCTGTGCCGGTGAAGTAACGATCGATGACCGGCTTTGAGAGGCCGATCGCCTCGAAGATCTGCGCGCCCGTGTAGGAGGCCACGGTGGACACGCCCATCTTGGACATCACCTTGAGGACGCCCTTGCTGGCAGCCTTCACATAGTTCTTGTGTGCCTGCCGAGGGGTCACGCCCTCGAGCTGCCCCGAGGCGATCATGTCGTCGATCGTGTCGAAGGCCAGGTAGGGGTTGACCGCTGCCGCGCCGAAGCCGATCAGCAGCGCCATGTGGTGCACCTCTCGAGCGTCGCCTGACTCGACGACGAGTCCGACCTTGGTCCGAGCCTTCTCTCTCACCAGGTACTGGTGGACGGCTGCGGTGAGCAGCAGCGACGGGATCGGGACGAGCTCATCGGTCGAGTTGCGGTCGGAGAGCACGATGATGTTGGCGCCGTCAGCGATGGCGTCGGAGATCGAGGCACAGATGGCGTCGAGCGCCGCCGCGAGCGACTCCCCCGCGGTCCTGGTGGCACTCGGGACCCGGAACAGGCCGTCGACAGCGTAGGCCTTGAAGCCAGGTGTCTCGCCAAACTCGTTGACATAGAGGAGCTTGGCGAGCTGGTCGCGTTCGATGACAGGCAGGCTGGTGACGATCTGTCGACAGCTCGAGGGTTGCGGATCGAGCAGGTTCCCCTCAGGACCGATGGACCCAGTCAGTGCTGTGACCAGCTCCTCTCTGATGGCATCGAGCGGTGGGTTGGTGACTTGGGCGAAGAGCTGGGTGAAGTAGTCGTAGACCAAGCGAGGACGATCTGACAACACGGCGAGCGGTGTGTCGGAACCCATCGAGCCGATCGGCTCGATGCCAGCGGTCGCCATCGGGCCGATGATGAGGCGAAGCTCCTCGTTGGTGTAGCCGAAGAGCCGCTGGTGGGTGACCACGCTGGCGTGCTGGGGCGTGAGCATTCGGCGGTTAGGCAGGTCATCGATCTCGATGAGGTTGTCATCGAGCCACGATCGGTACGGGTGCTCGGCGGCGAGCGATGCCTTGATCTCCGCGTCGTCAACGATTCGGCCCGCTGCGGTGTCGACCAAGAACATCCGACCGGGCTCCAGGCGGCCCTTGGCGACGACCTCGGCGGGATCGACGTCCAAGACGCCCACCTCTGAGGCGAAGATCACCCGGCCATCTGTTGTCACCCAGTAGCGGGCCGGCCGCAGTCCGTTGCGGTCGAGGACAGCGCCGATGACCGTCCCGTCGGTGAACGCAACGTTGGCAGGGCCGTCCCACGCCTCCATGACCGACGCATGGAACTCATAGAAGGCGCGTCGGGCGGGGTCCATGGACTCGTGGCGCTCCCAAGCCTCTGGGATCATCATGAGCACCGCATGCGGGAGCGAACGTCCCCCGAGGTGCAGCAGCTCGAGCACCTCATCGAACGAGGCTGAGTCACTCGCTCCGGGCGTGCAGATCGGGAAGAGACGACTGAGGTCGCCGGGGATCAGATCGGTTGCCAAGAGCGCCTCTCGCGCCCGCATCCAGTTTCGATTGCCCTGGACTGTGTTGATCTCGCCGTTGTGGGCGATCAGCCGGTACGGGTGGGCGAGCGGCCAGCTGGGGAAGGTGTTGGTCGAGAACCGGGAGTGCACGAGTCCGACCGCCGAGACCACGTCGGGGTCCGCAAGGTCGAGGAAGAAGGTTCGAAGCTGCTCAGAGGTCAGCATCCCCTTGTAGACCATGGTGCGCGAGGAGAGAGAGGGGACGTAGATCCCCTCGATGCTGTGCTCGGCCCGCTTGCGAAGTGGCAGCAGGAGCCGATCGAGCGCCAGACCGGATACGCCTGGCGGACCGCACACGATGATCTGCTCGATGAGGGGCTGCGCGTCTCGAGCCGAGGTGCCGAGCGATGATGCGTCGACCGGCACCTGGCGCCATGCGGCGATCGAGAGCCCCTCATCGACAGCGATCTCCTCGAAGGCCTGGCGAGCACGACTGGCAGCCGCTGGCTCGGGCGGGAGGAAGACCAGCCCCGCGGCGTACTGCCCTGCGGGCGGAAGGTCGATGTCGAGCACCCGGCGGAGAAACCGATCAGGGACCTGGATCAAGATCCCTGCCCCATCGCCGGTGTTCGCCTCTGCGCCTGAGGCGCCGCGGTGGGCCAGGTTCTCAAGCACGGTGAGCGCCTGGTCGACGATGTCATGGCTCGGCCGTCCGTGCAGGTCGGCGACCATGCCCACGCCGCATGCGTCATGCTCGAAGCGAGGGTCGTAGAGGCTGCGGGGACCAAGCATCCCCTGCTGTCTCGGCTGCATCGAACTCCTTTGGGTCTTCGGCCCGAAGCGGTGCTCCGCGCTCACGTCAATTCAGCACCAGCTGGGACGACGTTGGCCCGAGTGCAGCGGTGTCAACTTTAGCAGCACGTCGGACCCCGTCTGCCTGCTCCTAGCATGGGACCGTGTTGACTTCGGCTGCGCCCAAAGCCCGTTCGTACGACGTGGCAGTTGCGGGTGGCGGCGTGATCGGCCTCTCGACCGCCTTTGCAGCACTGAGCAGTGGACGTCGGGTGGTGGTGATCGAGCCTGATGCCACCAAGAGCGCTGCCTGGGTGGCTGGCGGGATGTTGGCGCCCG
>Ga0118677_10007787_pt2 | contig 15908 bp, 14 predicted proteins | sample AliMusrvi5mmetaG_FD_86154 | JGI IMG/M metagenome (GOLD analysis project Ga0118677, IMG submission 86154) | reverse complement strand
GCCGGTCCAGCAATCCCTGGCCGATCCATCGTCCGCTCACTCTTACTGCTCCAATCAACGCCCCGACTATGCAGGTGAGCGGAGTGCGTGTCTAGCGGTTTCTTTTACCGGATAAGATGAGACCTCAACCCGCACACGCTGGCCAGTTACACCGCCTACTTCATCATCGCCATCGCCGTCGTTTACTTCGCGGTGCTGTTCCTTTTCGCCGACCTTGACCAAACTGAGAAGAAGCGTCTGGGTGTGGTGCTCGTGCTGTTCATCGCCTCGGCGATGTTCTGGGCGGGATTTGAGCAGGCGGGTTCGTCGTTGAACATCTTCGCCGACCGATTCACGCAGCGGGTGATTTCGCTCGGCAAACCTTTTGAAATCCCGGCTGGCTGGCTTCAGATGGCCAACCCGATCTTTGTCATTACCCTGGCGCCCGTGGTGGCGGCCGCGTGGCTGGCCTTGGCCCGGCGTGGCAGGGACATCCCCTTGCCGGCGAAGTTCGCCATCGGGTTGTTGCTGCTGGCAGTGGGCTTTCTGGTCATGGCGGGAGCAGCGGTCCTCGTCGCCTCCGGCAACAAAGTGCTGCCGATATGGCTCATCGCCACCTACCTTTTCCACTCGCTTGGCGAACTGTGCATCAGCCCGGTGGGACTGAGTTCGGTCACCAAGCTCGCCCCGCAACGACTCGTTGGACAGATGATGGGGCTGTGGTTCCTCGCCACCTCGCTCGGCAATCTCATCGCCGGCCTCGCCGCGGGCAGACTCACTTCGGAAGACCCTGCGCAGATGCCGAAGTTGTTCCTCGTGATGGTGGGCGCCGCTACGCTCGTCGGTCTGGTCTTGCTCGTTCTCACCAAGCCGATCAAGAAGCTGATGGTGGGCGTGGAGTGAAGCGGTTCGCGAAAGCAACCTCCCCCTGGCATGTGACGAGATTGGCAATCCCGACGAACCTGACGCATTGTATCAATCGTGTCTGAACACCCATTATGAGCTCAGCCTTGCTGGTCAGCATTTTTAACGACGTCATCGGGCCGGTGATGCGGGGGCCTTCCAGCTCTCACTGCGCCGCCGCACTGCGCATCGGGCGCCTGGCCCGCGACCTGATGGATGCGGACTTTCAGGAAGTCCTCGTCGAGTTCGATCGCAACGGTTCGCTGCCCACCACCCACGAAAGCCAGGGTTCCGACATGGGATTGTTCGGCGGCTTGTTGGGGTGGGACGCTGCGGACGAACGCTTGCCAGGCTCGCCGCAGACCCTGCGGGATTCGGGGGTCACCATCCGGATCGAGACGGTGGATACCGGGGACAAGCATCCGAACACTTACCGGCTCACGCTGCGCAACACGCGGGGCGAACAACACTCGGTCATCGCCATCTCCACCGGCGGCGGCATGATGGAGGTTATCAACATCGACGGCTTCGCGGTCTCACTGTTCGGCGATTATCATGAGACTCTTTTGTCGGTGATCGGTAATGGCGCGGACCTTGTGAAACGCGTGACGGCATTGGCTGGGATTGATGAAGTGTGGCTTCATGAGCATTGCGGCAAGCAATTGGTGGAGGTGAAGGCTGCGGAGTTCTTGAGCGATGAAACCATCGCCGAACTGCGCAAAGTCTGTCCCATCCTTTCGGTGAAACGGCTCGCGCCGGTTCTGCCGATTGCTTCCCGCAAAGATACCCGCGTGCCCTTCACGACCTGCGAGGAAATGCTGGCGCACGACGCGGGCCGGAACATCCCGCTGTGGAAGCTGGCAACGGAATATGAAATGGCGCGCGGCAATCTCACCGAAGGGGAAGTCATCGCGAAGATGGTGGACATCGTCCGCATCCTGCGGCGCTCCATCCGGCAGGGCATCGCCGGCACGCAATATGACGACCGCGTGCTCGGCCACCAAAGCGGCAAGTTTCACGAACTCATGCAAGCCGGGCGGCTGCTCAACGGCGGCGCGCTCAACCGCATCGCGCTTTATGTCACAGCGATGATGGAGGTAAAAAGTTCCATGGGCGTCATCGTGGCTGCGCCGACGGCAGGCGCGTGCGCCGCTTTGCCCGGGGCGGTGATCGCGATGGCGGAGGAAACGATGGCGAAGGCGATGCTGGCCAGCGGACTGATCGGCACGTTCATCGCCACGCGCTGGACGTTCGCGGCGGAAGTTGACGGCTGTCAGGCTGAAGGCGGTTCGGCGGCGGCGATGGCGGCGGCAGCGCTGGTTACTTTGGCGGACGGCAACTTACAGCAAGCCGTAGCGGCTTCTTCCATGGCCTTCCAAAGCATGTTGGGATTGATTTGTGACCCGGTGGCGAACCGCGTCGAAGTGCCGTGTCTCGGCAAAAACGTGTTGGCGGCGAGCAACGCGGTGTCTTGCGCGAACATGGCGCTGGCGGATTATGACCCCGTCATTCCGTTTGATGAAGTCATTGAGACGGCGCAGCGCGTGGCGGCGCAGATGCCAAGAGAGTTGCGCTGCACGGCGCTGGGCGGGCTATCCATTACCAAGACCTCGCTAGCCATCGAAGCTAGGTTGGCGGCGAAGAAGGACGCCGCATGCGGCGCACCCACTTGCGGTTGCACACGGTGAACCCGAAATGAAAACCATCGCCCTACTCCTGCTTAATAGCGTTCTGGTCACCAAATCGAGCCAGACTGAAGGGCCAACGACCGTCGAGGCCGGTCCTTTCGAGCTTTGCCGGTGGGCTTTGCAATTACCCGCTCGCTTAATCTACGCACAGCCAAACGCATGATCAAACCGACCTCTATGCAAACCCACCTCCTGAATCTTCTCTCCCTCGCGGCCGTCTTCGCGCCTATGGCTGGCCTTCAACTCATCGCAGCGACTCCGCCATCGCCGCCGGATCTCACTCAAAGCAACACGGTTGATCGTGCGCTGACCTACAATCTCGGCGCCACGGGGCTCCGCGGGTGGATCTACACGAAACCGGCAGTTTATCTGGATAGCGTGCAGGGACGGACCACGACGGCCAGCCGCCAGATCCTGGTCACCCATGTCGGAGCCAAGTCCCCGGCGGATGGCGTGATGAGAGTGAATGACGTCATCCTCGGCACTGGCGGCAACCGATTCACTGACGACGCCCGCAAGAGTTTTGCGCTGGCGATTCAGGACGCCGAGAAGGAAGCCAGCCAAGGCTATCTGAAGCTGACCCGCTGGCGGGCCGGCAAAACCGAGGAGGTTCAGCTCAAGCTGAGGGTGATGGGGACCTACAGCGACACCGCGCCCTACAACTGCCCCAAGTCGGGGCGCATTTTCGAGGATGCCTGCAAGGTCTTGGGGAAAGAGCCGCTGAACCAGGATTGGGCTGGCGCGGTGAATGGCCTTGCGCTGCTTGCCACAGGCAAGCCCGAATACCTGCCGCGCGTGCGAGAGTTTGCGCGCAAGATGGGGCCGACGAGGCTGAAGCTGGAATTGAAAGACGGGATGGTGGTCTGGGACTGGGGATACCGGAACGTCTTCCTCTGCGAGTATTATCTTCTCACTGGCGACCAAGAAGTGCTGCACGCCATCAATGAATACACCATCGCGCTCGCGAAGGGACAGAGCATGTATGGCACGTTTGGCCATGGCATTTCCATGCGCACCCCCGACGGCCAACTTCACGGATCGATTCCTCCCTACGGCCCGGTGAACGCGGCGGGACTGGTGGGCAATCTCGCGATCGTCCTGGGCAAGAAGTGCGGCGTGCAGGATCCGGAGATCGATCCCGCCATCGAAAGAGCCTCCAAGTTCTTCGGTTACTATGTGGACAAAGGCGCGATACCCTATGGCGAACACATGCCGTGGCCCTATCACGAGAACAACGGCAAGAATTCCATGACCGCCCTCTTGTTTGCACTCCAAGGCAACCAGAATGTACCCACGCAGTTCTTTGCGAAGATGGCCACGGCGGGCTACGCGAACCGTGAATATGGGCATACCGGACAGGGGTTTAGCTACCTGTGGGGCGCGCTGGGCGCCAACGCGGGCGGGCCGGATGCGGCCGCCGCCTTCTTCAGAGAAGCCTCCTGGCACCTCGACCTCGTGCGGCGCTGCGATGGCTCGTTCACCTACGATGGCGGTGAGCAGTATGGCGCCGGCCATACCGACGATAACACCTATTACGGGCGCAGCAGCTATGACGGTCTAAGTCCGGCCGCCACCTATGTCCTGACCTACTCCCTACCGCTGAAGAAGCTCTGCATCACCGGTAAGGACGCGAACAAGGCCAACTGGCTGAGCAAGCAGGAGGCAGCGGAAGCCATCGCGTCCGGACGCTTCGATGTGGACTGCAAGCAGAAGACCGCGCCGGAACTGACGGCGGCGTTTGGCGTTTGGTCGCCGATCGTCCGCGGCTGGGCCGCCGAGGAGTTGGCCAAGCGTCCCGAGGCGAAAGGAATGGTCCCTGAACTGATCCGCCTGGCGGAAGGCGAGGACGCGCATGTCCGCCAGGGCGCCTGCGAAGCGCTCGGATACATCAAGGATACCAACGCGCTGCCGGTGTTGGTCCGCCTGCTCACCCACCCGGATCGCTGGCTGCGAGTCAAAGCGGCGGAAGCACTCAGGAAAATGGGTGATACGGCCCGCCCGTTCCTGCCTGGCATGCTCCAGGCCGTCGTCGTGACTGCCGAACCCCTCCAGCCGGTGGCGTGGGACGATCCCATCCAGCTCACGCATGGCCAGCTCGCTGAGGCCCTGTTCGGCGGACTCATGAGAAACTCAGTCCAAGGGGTTGATACGAATCTTCTCTATCCCGCCATTCGGGCAGTGTCCAGAAACGCGGATGGCATGGCTAGGATGCACCTCAAAGGCATTTTTGAGAAGCACCTCAGCGTGGAGGATGTTCAGGCGCTGGGGCCGGATATCCTGGCGGCGGTCATAACGCCGTGCCCGGCAGACACCATGTTTGGCAATGAGATCCGCATGGGCGGATTCAAAGCCCTGACCAAATACCACTTCAAAGAGGGCATCGAAGCCGGCGTGATCTTCGCGGAGACCCAGGGCGGGCATGGCAGCGAAAGCCGAACCGGAGAAATCATGAAGGAAATCACGAGCTATGGCTCAGCCGCCCGTGAAGTCGCGCCGCGGCTTCGGCAACTGATCGTGTCCCTGAACGACCAATGCAAGAAGGGGGAGTTTCCCGCGGGCGAACTTAACCAGAGGAGAGTCACTGCTGTTCAGGAAGCAATCCAAGCCATCGAAGCGGCCAAGGATCAGCCGGAACTGCGCACCATCGCCGCGGTGCCGCCCAAGATCGGTACCAGAAAATGAGCCACCCATTGTCCCGCAACAGCCGCAACCAACTGGTCAGATTTGGCAGCGCTTCGGCTTTGTCGGCATTGCTCCTCTTGCTTGCAGGGTTGCTTCCAGCTCAGGAAGGCGATCCCTACAAAAGCAAACCGGCGGGGCACAAAGAGTACAAGCAGTTGGCCGCCCGTGCCCACGAGGCCAACCTGAAGAAGCACTCGAACGACAGCAACATCCTCGTCTTGCCGGGCTTGATTGCCGACAAACAGAAGCAGCGGGTGGAAGTGATGGTCGAAAGCACACAGCTCAAGGAGGGCGCGTCCTGTGAGTTCGCCATTATCGGCGAGAACAGCCAACATGCTTACGAAGCCCTCTTGATTTCCTTTGCCCAGCCCAGCGCAGTTCACCAGGCCCTCAAGTTTATCGGTCTGAAACCAGGCGAGCCGGTGGACCCGGAGGCGCTCCGGTTCTGGGCTAGGGGCGAATGTCTCCTGCTCAGCATCATCCGGGGAAAGGAACCGCCAATCCGGTTGGAGAAACTGCTGGTGGACCGGCGCACCGGCAAAACCCTTCCCGAAGACGGGTTTCGGTTTGTGGGCTCAAGGATGGTGCCTGCGCTCAACGATCCGGGGAAGAAGATCTATGCCGCCGACGTTTATCAGCCGGCGGTGATCGTTTCACTGTTCAATTCGACGTACTCCGTCCTTGAGGTTCCCTACACGGCCGCGAAGGGAGACGTTTACCAGAACACGAGCGTCAACCCGGAACAGAAACTGACGGGGGAAGGACTTCTGACCCTCGTCATGGAACCGCTCAACAAGAGCGATGCCAAGCAGGCAAAGGATCTCGTGCTGGAGGTCCGAGCGGCCAAACCTGCGGCTGCAACAAACGTGCTGGGTCTGGAGCGGCTGAACTACCTGAGCTTCCAACTCAAGGAACCGGCGGCGGTGCTCAATCAGAAGCCCACCCTGAGCTCAGTGATGGAAGCGCTGGCTCCGCTGGACCGAAAGCGACACGACTATTACCTCACAGTGCGGTTTGGTGATGAGATTGATCTTGGCAGCGTACAAGCGTTGGCGAAGATCCTCGCTGTGATTGACTGTGAGCGGGGCGTACGGATTGAACCGCCGCCAACTGGCCAGCTTTACTATCGGGCCTTCACCCCGGACCGGGATTTCTTGGACCGGGAGGCACGCATGTATCATCCGTGGGAGCTGGCTTTGGCGGAAAGCGACGGCGTGGTGTCAGGTAAACTGCTCAGGATCAACTCTGTCTATCCAAAAGGCGCCACTAAGTCGGAACTGGAGATTGCTGAGGTGCCAGTTTCCGGCCCACAGGATTTCTGGAAGGAGTTGGAAGCCGAGACGGAACGAACCAGGAAAGCCAAGACAAGAACCAAGCCACCGGTGATCATGGTGTTTGCGCCCGCCAGCCTCAAGTGCGGGCAACTGATCAAGTTTCTTGAACCGGCATTGCCGACGCACAAGACGATTCACGTTTACGTGGACGAACCCATGCCGCCAATCCCTGGGAAGAAACACTGAGTGCGCCGCACATTCACGCGTCCATGGCCGCCTAGCCCTGAATCAAGCTGCGCAGTGAATCGCAGATGGCCGTGGAATCCACCTCCGCCGAAGCGAAGAAACCGGCGCGGGGCACAATGGCCACGGGGTATTCAACGCGGCTGACGGGCAGCGCACCGTGGGATCCTCTGACCAAGGTCGCGTCGAGCGGAACAATGTCCATGAGCATCCGGAAGCCCAGGCGCTTCTGTAGCAAGCGCCAGGCGACGCGCAGCTTGGGAACGCGCAACGCGGGGTTAATGAAGAGTTCCACCGGGTCTTAGCCGGGCTTGCGGTGGATGTCCACCGTGCGAGCGAAATCCGGCGCTCGTCGGTCGTACAGCCAGTAGTAATAAGTGAACCACGCGCCCGGCCTGGCCATCGCGACCAGATCGCCAGCGCGCGGGTGGTCAAGGCCGGCCGCGCGTTTGCCATTGGCATCCCAGACTTCCGCGACGCCGGCGGTGTTTTCGAGCACGGCGCGGACTTTATTCAGCAGAGCAAGGTCGTTGACGTAGATGTGAGCGAATTGGTGATCCGCCGCGGCGAACACCCGGCTTGCCCCGGCGTCGAGCAATTCCAAGCCGAGTTCCTCCTTTACGACGAGCCAGCCGTGCTCACGAAAGACGCGATTGAGATGCACGGGCCGGTTCACGGCGGAGATGCCGTATTCGGATAACACCAAGACCTCGACGCTTTGCTGCGCCAAGAAGTCCAGCAGGTTGCCGATGATGGCATCCACTCGCGCAAGGTCGCGAACGATTTCCGGATGTCCCGGACCGAGCCGCTGGAGGTTGTAATCCAGGTGCGGCACATAGACGAGATTCAACGTCGGCGCGTGTCGGCGCTCGATCCACTTCGCCGCCTCGGCGATCCAGCGCGTGGTCGCGTCGGGCGCGCCCTGCGGGGTTCGCACGCCGGCGGCGGGTCCCCAGAAACCGAAGAAAGGAAACTCACCCAAGTCACGCTTGATCGCCGGGCGGAGGTCGTGGGGCCAGGTGTAAATGTCGAAACACTTGCGGCCATCGGCGGGATACATGGGCCGCGGCGTGGTGGAGAAATCCGCCGTGGAATACATGTTGAACCACCAGAAGAGTTGCGCGCAGGTGAAGCCTGGCAGTTCGGCACGCAGCGTGTCCCAAATCTTCGGTGCCAAGACGAGATGGTTCGATTGCTTCCAGAAATGCAACTCAGCCAGTTCGCGATTGAACCAGCCGTTGGCGACGATTCCGTGCTCGCGCGGCAGTCGTCCGGTGAGGTAGTTCGACTGCGCCGTGCAGGTGACTGCCGGCAGGGCAGGGCGGATATGTGCGAAGGACCCCGCGTCGCGGAAGGCATTGAGCCGCGGCGTGGCCGGACCCAGCAGCGACTCGCTGAGACCGACGACGTTGAGAACTGCGAGGCGCTTCATGGTTTGCGCTCCGCTGGGGATGGCATTGCCCGCCCGCCCGCCGAATAGCGGTCCTCCAACTCATGCAGCGCGGTCAAGATCGCCGCTGGCTGCATTTCATGAACCTCGACGCCGCAGCCAATCTCGCTTAGCAACGTGATGGTAAGTCGACCGCCGAGGTGTTCCTTGAATTCGGAAAGCCCCTCGAGCAAGCGGAGTTGCTGCCGCTCGTCCGTGTGGCGGAGTTCGTCGGCGAACAACTCGAAGCCCAAATCCGCCAGCAAGCGCAACACCCGCTCCGCGCCCTGGGCGGCCAGCATCCCCAGGTTCCGGGCATACAGCACGTCCAGCGCAATGCCGATGGCGACGGACTCGCCATGGCGGATGCGGTAGTCGGAAAGCTGCTCCAACTTATGTGCCGCCCAATGTTCGAAGTCGAGCGGTCGAGCCGAGCCGAACTCAAAGGGATCGCCGGAACTGGCGATGTGCCGCGCGTGCAACTCGGCGCAGCGATGGATGACCCGACGCAACGCAGCCGGCTCGAATTCGCTCAGCAGCATAGCCTCACGCTCCAGGTCGACGAAGAAGCCGGCGTCGCGGATGCAGGCCACCTTCACCGCCTCGGCATAACCGCAGCGCAGGTCGTGGGGCGGCAGCGTCGAGAGCAGTTGGAAGTCATTGATCACCGCAAAAGGCGGCGCGAAAGTGCCGATAAAGTTCTTCTTGCCGAAGGCGTTGATGCCATTCTTCACGCCCACCCCGGAGTCCGCCTGGCTGAGCGTGGTGGTTGGCAGGCGGATCAGGCGCACGCCGCGATGCGCCGTAGCGGCGGCCAACCCCGCCATGTCCAGCAATGCCCCACCGCCGACCGCGACCACTGCCGAATGCCGGTCAATGTGGTGCGACTCAATGGCCGACTGGATTTGACTGACGTGGAAATACGAGTTCTTCACCCGCTCGCCGCCCTCGATCACGAGAGGTTCGCGCACCAAGGCGACCGCGCTGGAGCGCGCGGCGCCATGGGCACGGATGTCGGGCAACAACTTCGGGCGGGCTTGGGCAAGAGATTCATCCACCACGACCAACACCCGGGCCGGGCCGGAATCCCCGCCTTCCGTCAGCAGATCGCGAAGCAGCGAATTCGCCTGCGCGAACACATGGTCCGTGAAAAAGACCCGATGCCGCCAACGTACTTCGAGAGTATGTTCGATGCAACGCACGATGAAAGGATGGCGCAGTCCGATGTTCTATTCGATTGTTTTGGCGAAGTTGAGTCAGGTGGTGGGAAAGCGGCGTTGGAGTAACAGCGTCAAGCCGAGGAGGGCGGCGAAAATGGCAGCGTGTGCCCATGACGACGCCACGGCGGCAACTTGCAGGCAATCGGCAATCACGATGCCGGCCAGCAGTCGTCCTACCGCCTGGCCAGTTTGTGGTTTCGCTTGCCGCAGCGGAAGGAGCGCGATAGCAAGCCAGGCGGTGAAGAGAATTCCGGCAAGCATGGTTGGTTCCGATGTTCCGGCAGAGACATTCATTCCAGCGGTGACGACTGGTATGGCCAGCACCAGGAGCGGCCATTTCGGCGGACGATTCACTCCGCTCTCGTGCCGGGCCAGCAGGCTGATGCCTAGGACATATGCAGTCATGCCTGCCGCACCCGTCAGCACTTGAGGCGGGGCGGTGCCGGCGGCGGCGATCCCGGCAAACAGATAGAGCAGCAGGCGGCAACCAGCCATCAAGCCGAGCGCAGAAGGGTGCCGCTTGTGCCAGAAGTCATAAGCGACAATCGCTCCCAGCAGGGCCAGCGCGCAAACCAACGCCCGGCCACCCATCGGGACGGCCAGGAGCGCGCCGGTGAGCAGTGTGCCGCCGGCCCAGACCCAGACCCTGCCGCGCGAGATCAGGCCGGTGGGAATGGGACGTTCCGGCCGATGCTGGCGATCGAACTCCGCGTCACAGGCGTCGTTCAAGAACATGCCGCCGACATAGAGGCAACTGCCGCTCGCCAGCACCAGCGGGAGTTTCGGCCCCGCGCCGCCGGCGGCCAAGGTCCAGGCCGCGAAGCAGTTCGACCAGACGGTGGGCAGGTTGGAGACGCGGCCAAGGACCAGCAACGTGCGCAGGCGCAAGGCGGACATAGGTTAACCGGGAGCCAGGCCGTATTCGCGCAGGTGGGCGAGGGTCCAGCCATACTCGGCGACGATTTGATCCTCGACGCGGCGGTTGCGGAACGCCGCCGGCATGACCTCCCAGGTATAGGTCTCCATTTCCAAGTGTTGGCAGAGCGCCGGGTTTGTTCCCAGCAGGCGCAGCAACTGGAGGAGATCGTCGCTCGTGTTTTGGAATTCTCCGCCCGGCTCGGCGTGGAGCGGAATGTGGAAATGCACCCGCCATTCTTCTTCTGCGAAATGCGCGTCGCGTTCGCCCGCCGCCAGAGCAAGGTCGAGATCTTTGTAGCGGGAAAAGGAGCCGTCGGCCCGGCGACCGATCACTTGATGCAGATAGATTTCGTCTTGAAATTCCGCCAACCGCCGCCTTGCGGTGGCCGTGGGGCGCAGTCGCAGCGCGTTGCTCAGGTGCAGCTTGCTCAGGCGGATTCCGTGCTGCGCGAAGGCGGCCAGCGCGTCCGCCGGCGCCTCAAACTCCACGGCGAAGTGGCAGGCGTCGTAATTCACACCGAGATGCCGGCGCAGGCGTGGATCACCGAGCCGATCCGCTGCCAGCGTGGCAAAGAAGGCGATCGTCTCCGCCGTGTTTTCATGGAAGCCGAATGGCTCCGGCTCCAGGCCGAGATGCAGGTCCTTGCCGGTTCGGTCGCTGAGCACGGCGATATGCTCAACACAGCGCCAAAGGTTGTCGCGCATTTCGCGCTCCTGTTCCGGAGAGCGAATGAATGCTTTGAACGATCCTGGCAGCGTGCTGACGCTGCCAGCAACGCCCTCCGGTACGAGCGCCGCGAGCAAGTCGAAAAGGCAGTTGGTGTAATCCAGGCGGGCGGGCGAGGTCCAGTCCGGCGCATAGACCTGCTCCTTGACGCGCGTGCCGTGGAAGCGGCCAAAGGGAAATCCGTTGATCGTGAAAACGTAGCAGCCGTGGCGGTCCAGCCAGCGCTGGAATTCCTGGAGTTGGGCGGGTTCGGTCAGTTCGCGTGACGCCGCATCGCTCAGACGCAGGCCGATGGCGTGGGGTTGGTCCGGGCAAACAGCCGCCTTTACCGCGAGAGTGTGTCGCTCCAACGCGGCGAGGGTTTCCGCCCACGTTTCACCGCGATGCACATTGGTGCAATAGGCGAGATGAAGGCCGTGGTTAAGGCGCATGGGCCGTGGGGATGGCGGATCTAACTCACGGGCTGGAACTTCGGGCACTGGCCCAGGAAGCGCGCCGGGTTGCCATAGATCACGCGGTCAATGGCGTCGGCCGTGTGCCGCCGCCGGCGCATTTCCAGCGCCGCATAAGGCACGGCCAGCGGCACGCTTACGCCCCAGTCGCACGCGCTGTTCATCCAGATTCGCTCGCTGCCGAAGCACCCCAGAATGTCCACGGCGCGGGCGGAGGTACTCTTAGTCTCAGGATAGAGCGTCATGCCGGCCCAGAAACCGCCGTCGAGCACCAGGCCGACAGTGTGTTCCTCGACGTGGTCAATGATGCAGCGCTCCGGCCGGATACGCCGGTCACTCTTGAGCACGTCGAGAATCAGACGCGTGCCCTTGAGCTTGTCTTCGAGGTGCGGTGTGTGGACGAGAATGAGCTGCTCGTGCCGCGCTGCCAGGTCTACGTGCATTTCAAGCACCTTGAGTTCGTTGCGCGAGTTCTTGTTCAGCCCGATCTCGCCGATGCCGAGCACCGTGGGCGCGGCCAGGAACTGCGGGATGAGTTCGATGACTTCCGTGGCGAGCTTGACGTCCTCGGACTCCTTCGGGTTGAGGCACAGCCAGCAGAAATGCGGCACGCCGAATGTCGCCGCGCGCTTCGGCTCATGCTCCCTCAACTGGTGGAAATAATCGAAGAGGCCCTGGGGCGAACTCCGGTCAAAGCCAGCCCAGAACGCGGGTTCACAGATCGCGGCACAGCCCGCCATGGCCATGGCGACGAAATCGTCCGTGACGCGACTGACCATGGCGGCATGAGGTTCGATGTAGCGCATGAGTGGAAGAGGGATGCTGGTGGATTTGGTTCCTGTGCGGGTTCAACTTTTCCCCGACCAGGCTCCGATGGCGCCCTTGGAGGGAGCCGCTGCAATTGGCACGGTGGTGGGATCGCTGAAGCCCAAGAGCACCCGACGGGCACAATCGGCCTCGTCGCGCTGAGAGCCTGTTTGAAAATGCCTATTGACTTCTAGGCAAGTAATGCACGCTCGCAGGGAACGCGGTAAAATGGATCGTGAGAAAGAAAGGTCCACCCGAGTTGCTGGAGTATCACCGGCTGCTGGCCATGGAGCGGGTGCTCGAAGGCTAAACCGTGGAGGAGGTAGCCAGATTCCTGGGCATCAATGCCAGTACGGTGCGTCGTTGGCACGCGCATTACGATGCTGGTGGCTGGCAGGCATTGCAGGCCCTCTCGGTATCCGGGAGGCTCTCCCCTCCCACAATTTCCGTCCCGGCGAGAGCCGGCCCTTGTCCTACCGCTCCACGACCACAATCCGCGGCGGCTTTCCTGAATCATCCATCACCAGCAGCAGCGGCAATCCGCGGGCCGATTCGAGGAGGTCCTTCTGCTCCTGCGTGGCTCCCGGAGGAGGTGGCAACGGCTTGGAAATGGATTCTTCCATGGTCTGTACCATGACGAAGTTTCTTGGTCGGGCGAGGGCCGACTGCTGGATAACGTTCTGCGCAAGGTCGCCTCCCTTTGGAACAGAGCGAATCAAATGGAAGGTTTGCCAGCAGCACACGCCCAGAAGCGCAACGAGTGCGGCCTGCGCCATCCGGTGGCGATGCCGGGCACGCCGGGCGCGAAACTCCCGGGCGGCTTGTGCCGCCATCGCGGGCAGGTGGGCGGCGTCGTCCGTGAGCATATCTCGGAATGGATCGGAAGGATCAGAGTTGGGCTTCATTGGATGTGGAGGATGATTTCCCGGAGGCGTTCGCGCAGACGGGCGAGGCGGTTTTCGATGGCTTTGGGGGTGGTGCCGAGGTCTGCCGCCAATTCCTGTGTGGACCAGCCATCGCAATATTTGCGGCGCAACAGGGCGGCTTCGTCGCCGGGAAGTTTGCCCAGCGCCTCCTCGACAAGGGCGGAAGCGGGTTGGGCGGCGGCAGGCCACTGCGCGTCCTCGGGAGCCTGGGCCGCACGCCAGTGGGCCAACTTTTCCAGCAGGACCATGCGGCGCGAGGCGTTGCGCCCGTGGTCCACTGCCGCGCAGCGCACCACGCAACAAAGCCAGTTCCAAAAATCCCCTTCTGCGGTGAAAGGGCGGATGTGACGCGCAACCCGCAAGTAGCCCTGCTGCACGATCTCGCTGGCGTTCGATGGATTGCCCGTGCGCTGAGAGGCATAGCGTAAGAGCGGCAAATAGTAGCGCTGGTGAAACCACCGCCACGCCTCCTCATCGCCTTGGGCCAGGCGGCGTGTCCAGCCTGTGAGCGCAGGCTCGACACGGCCATCGTTGATGCCGCTGTCCATGGTCATCAGGAGATCAGACTCCGGCGCAATGGTAGAATCATTTCCCACTGTTGGCTTCTTTGACCGGCTCCGCAGCGGTTTGCTCCGCAGCCTTGATGAGGCTTTCAAGTCCGGAGATGCCCTCTTCGGTCCCGACCAGCACGACGACTCGTTGCTCCTTAAGCGGCAGGATTTGGGCGCTCATGAGCGGCATCGAGTTCTCAAGCTTCTCCAAATAGGCGAAGGTATCCGCAACTTGCCTCTGCACTGTTTCGGCTTCTTTGAGGAAACGCGAAAGCGTGTCCTCGTTCGCGAAGAGATGCGGGGCCGCCACGGCGCGCATCTTGACCTTTTGGGACAAGGCCTCCTGGGAGGGCCGGGCAACCCGCCAGATGTTCCCGGGCAGGCCGGCATTGCGCTCCACCACTTCGACGGTGAGCGCGCCTTGACTGAGGAAAGCGATGGATCGCGCCAGTTCGGTCAACGTCATATCGCGCATCTGAAACGCACGCAAATTCACCCCTTCAGCCGAAGCGGTGATGAGGAAGTTGTCGTTGGTAAAGGCATTCATCCAGACTCGCTTCAAGGCGCTCACGGACCCGCCCTCGAAATTCATGCTGTAAAGGTTGCCACTCTTTTCGCTGCCCACCGACCAGGCTTTGGCAGGCGGCTGCTCCTCCGCTTGGGCGTGGGCGGTGGGGACGAGGATCAGCGCGGCCAGCAGAGCCGCACACCTTGTTTTCAACCCGCAGGAATCGCCGCTCCGGGAAGAGCCAGCCATGGTGTTCCGTTGCATGTTCATATTGTGTTTCCAGTATTCGTTTTTTGTTTTTCAATCAAGGTTCGCCAATCGCAGGCTCTCTGCGATTGCGTTCACAGGGTAAACGTCTGCCACGCGGCTCATCCCTCAAAAAAGTGGAATGTTCCGCAAAACAGCCGAGCCAGGCGTCAAAACTACAGGGAACGAGGCCGGTTCAAGCGGATTGCGGTCCCGCTAGGCGAAATCAATCGCACTGCAAGGTGGCCTATCGTCCTTGTCGTCCTCCGTTACCAAAACGTGCATTACTTACCTAGGGATCGATAGAAGATTCCTTTAACGATAACTTGTACCTTGTACTGCAATTGGTTACACGTTTGCGGTGCGATATACATCTGACCTTACTAACAGCGAATGGCAGCACATCGACTATTGCTTTCCCAAGGCCAGCCAGAAGGGCCGACCCCGCGAGCATCCGTATCGAGAATTGCTCAACGCGATTTTCTACGTGGTCAAAACCGGTTGCCAGTGGCGCAACCTGCCCAAGGACTTCGCTCCGTGGCCCACAGCCCATCACTACTTCCGACTGTGGAAACGCAACGGCCTGTGGACCCAGATTCATACCCATTTGCGCGAACATCTCCGCCTGTTGGATGGGCGCAAGCGCCATCCCAGTGCGGCGATCATCGACAGCCAAAGCGTCAAGAGTACCGAGACCAGCGGCGAGCGAGGTTACGATGCGGGCAAGAAAGTCAATGGACGCAAGCGGCACATCCTGGTCGATACCATCGGTCTGCTCTTGTGGGTGATGGTCTTGCCGGCCAATATTCAGGACCGCGAGGGAGCCAAACAGTTGCTGGATACGTTCTTCAGCCGCAGGGCTCCCCGACGGGTCAAACACATCTGGGCCGACGGAGGCTACGCGGGGGCCCCGTTGGATTGGAGCCGCACAATGTGGCGCTGCACTATCGAGGTCGTGAAGCGGTCCGAGCTCCACACCTTCAAGGTGCTGCCTCGGCGCTGGGTCGTTGAGCGCACGTTTGGTTGGCTGGGCCGTTCTCGCCGACTCAATCGCGACTACGAGCGGCAGGCCCAGACGGGCGAAACGATGGTCTATCTGGCCATGACCCGGCTCATGCTCGCCCGTCTTGGCAGGTGTTAAATCCATTTTGTGGAGTCGAGGAGTGGCGCGGTGGCGTGAAGGCGGGCCGTAACGGTGTCCGGCCCTTTCGGTTGCCGGTGTCTGAATATCCCGCCATTCGCTTCGTTTCCACTCCCCGCTCATTAAACCGGACGTGCCCATTTCGGGCATCCGGCTTCCGTTCAAGAGATTTCAGGCGTTCGCTCACGAGCGGTTGGCGGTCGTTGGGGCCAGT
>Ga0118677_10008885_pt1 | contig 15909 bp, 12 predicted proteins | sample AliMusrvi5mmetaG_FD_86154 | JGI IMG/M metagenome (GOLD analysis project Ga0118677, IMG submission 86154) | reverse complement strand
CTTGGGTGGAGCAGCAGGGAAAGACGGTGCAAGAGCTCAAGGAGCTGTGGGCCCGGGAATTCTGGGACCGTACCTTTGCGCAGGTGGAAGAGTACGACAAGCTCATCACGGAGTTCAACGAGCGGACCGGCTTGCTCAAGGGCGACGGCGCCAAAGCCCTGAGCGGCAAGCGGTAGGCTCGCAACACAAAGCCCCGCCCGGACGAGGCCGTCTGTCCGGGCGGGGCTTTTTATCGTTGGTTCAGCGCAGGCGTAGCTCGGCGATCAGGGGCCGGTGGTCCGAGGCCCAGCGCGCCGCGGGCAAGGTCGAGCGCCGGACGCCGAGGAGTTCCGCGTCGCCCCGCACCCAGATCGCGTCGAGCCTGCGTACCGGCGCCACGGCCGGGAAGGTCCGCAGTCGCTTGGCCATCCCCCGGAACCCCAGCGGCGCGAGGATCATATTCCCGAGCCTGGCCCGCGCGTCGTTGAAGTCCCCGGCCAGTATGACCGGGGTCTGGTGATGCAATCCGACAAAGGCGGAACTGGCCAAAAATTGCCGCGTCTGGGCGACGCGCAGATGATGGGTCAGGCCGAGGTGCAGGTTGAATACATGGAGCACCCGAGGCGGGCGTCCCGACCCCGCTCCGCGGACGCGGACGCAGGCATGCAAGACGCTGCGGCGCTTGGTCCCCGGGACGGTGACGTCGATGTTGACGACCTCGGTGATCGGGAAGCGGCTGAGGATCGCGTTGCCGTAATGCCCGCCGCCGCGCACCGCCACGTTTGGAAAAAAGGCCCGGTGCGGCAGCCCAAAAAGGTCGCCGAGCACATCCACCTGCCTGTGCCGCCGGGAGCGGCGGGCGCCCTCGTCGACCTCCTGAAGCAGAAGGAGGTCGGGGATCGGCGATCCCACGGCGTCGCGCACCCGGGCGGGGTCGTAGCGCCGGTCCACGCCGCCGATGCACTTGTGGATGTTGTAGCTCGCGATCAGGAGGCGCATGTTCTGGCCCCGCGCCGCCGCCAGGCGCGCGCGATGTAGTCGGACCCAGCCACGAGCCCCAGGACGCCGGTGAGCACCGCCAGGGAAGCTTGGCTGGGATGCCCCAAGATCGCCGCGCCGATGGTAAGGAACTGCCCGGTGGTCACGGCCTTGCCCAGGACCGAGGCGTGCATGCGGAAGTCCAGGCGCTCGCGCATGACGGGGATCAACCCCCAGACCAAGGCGGCCACGGTCTGCATGAGCTCGCGCGTCGCGATGAGCGGCAGCGGGAACAGGGCGGACTTGCGCGCGGCCATGACCGCGGCCAGGACCAAGAACATGAATGTCTTGTCGCACAGGGGATCGATCCACGCCCCGTCCGACGGCTCGTCGAGGCGCAGGCCGCCCCGGCGCGCGCGCAGATACCGTTCGAGCCAGCCGTCCAGGACGTCGCTGGCCGCGGCCAGCGCCATGAGCCCCAGGATGAAGACCGGGTCCAGGGGGCGAAGCCATGCCAGCGCCCCCATGGGGATGCGCGAGAACGACACCAGGTTGGGAGCGCTCAGCAGGTGATTGTTTTTCAAGGTGAGTGACATCTGAAAGCTGGGGCTGCGCAGCTCAAAGCAAATCCTATCATTTGCGGGTGCGGCCGCTTCGTCGGCCGGTTTTGTATCATAGCCTCATGCCCCGAAAGACCGCTCTGCTCATGTCCGCCGTCGCCGCCCTGGCCGCCTGCGCCACGCCCTCTCCCAAGCCCGCCGACAGCATGGCCTGGGCCGGCGGCAAGGTCTGGTACCAGATATTTCCGGAGCGCTTTCGCAACGGCGACCCCGCCAATGATCCCACCGCGGCGGACGTTCCGGAAAGCAACGGCCGGGCCGACTGGCGCGTCTCTCCTTGGACCAGCGACTGGTACGAGCTCCAGCCCTGGGAGGTCAAGCGCTCCACCGAGTTCTACAACGACGGGGGGGTCTTTGCCCGGCGCTACGGCGGCGACCTTAAGGGCGTCATCGACAAGCTTGACTACCTCAAGGATCTCGGCATCGAAGTCATCTACCTTAACCCGGTCTTCGAATCGCCCAGCCTGCACAAATACGACGCCTCTTCCTACCATCATGTGGACGCCCATTTCGGCCCTGACCCGGAGGGGGACAAGAAGCTGCTGGCCGGGGCCCGGGAGACCGAGGACCCTTCTACCTGGGTGTGGACCAAGGCCGACGCCGAGTTTTTGCGCCTTATTAAGGAAGCGCACGGCCGGGGCATCAAGGTGGTCATTGACGGGGTGTTCAACCACACCGGCCGCGGCTTTTTCGCTTTCCAAGACATCCTTAAGAACGGCCAACGCTCCCGCTACGCTGATTGGTACATGGTGAACAAGTGGGGCAGCAAGCCCGGAGAAGAGTTCGACTACAAGGCCTGGTGGGGCTTTAAGTCCCTGCCGGTATTGGCCCGGGACAGCCGCGGCCTCTTGCCCGGCCCCAAGAAGTATGTCTTCGAGATCACCAAGAGGTGGCTGGCCCCCCATGGCGACCTTGCCCAAGGCGTGGACGGCTTCAGGCTGGACGTGATCGAGGACGTCCCGGCGCCGTTTTGGAAGGAGTGGAACGCCTGGGTCAAATCCATCAAGCCCGATGCCATCACCGTGGGCGAGATCTGGGGCGATGCCTCGCCTTGGGTCAAGGCCGGTCGGGTGGACTCGAGCATGAATTATCCCTTTGCCAAGGCCGTGGTAAGCTTCTTCGTGGACCGCAAAAGGGCGAGCTCGGGCCGCGAGTTCGCAAGCGCTTTGCGCAAGATGTTGGCTTCCTACCCGAGGCGGAATGGCCAGATGCTGCTCAATCTCGTGGATTCCCACGACACGGACCGCTTGGCCAGCATGCTCCGCAATCCGGACCGGGTCTTCAATCAGCAAGCCAGCGCCAGGGACAACCCGAGCTATGACGTCAGCGCTCCTGACGCGGCCGGCAAGCTGATCCAGAGGCAGGTCGCGGCTTTCCAGTTCGCCTTTTTGGGCGCGCCCATGGTCTATTACGGCGACGAGGCCGGCATGTGGGGCGGCCACGACCCGGACGACCGCAAGCCCATGCTATGGCAGGACTTCGACTATGCGCCTGAGAAGGCCGACCCGTTGGGCCGCGCCCGGACCATGGACCCGGTGCGTTTTGACGCGGACCTCCATGCTTTCTACCGCCGGCTCATCCATCTGCGGCGCGAGAACCCGGCTCTGCAAGGCGGAGACTTGCGCTTCCTTGACCAGGCCATCGCCCCCGACATGGTAGGGTTTTCCCGCCGCGCAGGGGATAGCGAGGCTCTGGCGCTTTTCAACCGCGCGGGCGAGAGCCGCGCCGCGGTCTTGCCTGTTACCCGCGCCGCCTACCGTGATGCGCTATCAGGAGAGGCTATGGCCCCAGCCCAGGGACGGCTGCGGGTCGAGGTCCCGGCCCACGGCTTCAGGATTCTGTTTTCCGGGTCCGGGATTTAGGTATAATCAGCAGCTTAGTTTCCCATTAGAGGAACCCTTATGAAAGAAATCTTTTTCGCCCTCGCCTTGGCCGCCTTCGCCGCTATTCCCGCCGGAGCCAAGGTCACCTCGGACAAGCCCAACCAGGCCCTAGACGAGCTCCAAAAAGCGGCCCAGGTGGAAGAGCTGCCTGCGGCGGCCGCCGAGGTCGCGGCCGAGCCCGTGGCCGATCGCTTCTGGATCAAGGTGCAGGCTTCATCCCGAGAGGACCGCACCGCCATCGCCACCGCCGGGATGGCCATCGAAGAGGAGGGCTCCGGCCAGGTGGCCGGCACCGCTCACATCAAGACCATCGAGAAGCTGCAGGCTTTGGGCTTCAAGGTCACTTACCGTGTGTCCTTGCAGAAGCTGCTCAAGGATTTCCCGTCGCAGGACAAGGTTTACCATAACTACGACCGCATGAAGGCCGCGCTCGACGCCTTGGTCAGCGCCGCCCCGGACATGGTCTCCCTTTTCTCCATCGGCAAGGGCTGGCAGGGGCGCGACATCTGGGCGGTGCGCTTCAACAACACGGAGTCGGGCACGGCGCCGAGCAAGAAGCCGGGGGCTTTCATCGTGGGCGACCACCATGCCCGCGAGCATCTGAGCGTGGAGATGCCTATCAAGATCGCCGAGTACCTGGCCGCGCACAGGGCCGACCCGGCGGTGCGCAAGCTGCTGGAGACCCGCGACATCTATATCGTCCCGATGCTCAACCCGGACGGCGCCGAGTACGACATTTCCACGGGCCGCTATCAGATGCACCGCAAGAACATGCGGATCAATCCGGACAAAGAGATCGGGGTGGACCTGAACCGCAACTGCGACTCTTTCTTCGGAGGCGCGGGCTCCTCGGGCGACACTTACAGTGACGTGTACCACGGCCCGAGTGCTTTCTCCGAGCCGGAGACCATGGCCCTCAAGAATTTCCTGGATGCACGGACAAATATCAAGACCATCAACTCCTTCCACAGCTACTCGGGGCTGATAATGTATCCGTGGGGCGGAAAGGAAGGGGCGGTGGAGAACGCCGCGGACTTGAAGGCTTTCCAGGCGATGGCGGGCGCGATGGCCAAGTTGGCCGGCCTTAAGGCCCAGCAGTCCAATGTGATGTATGTTGCCACGGGCGACTGCATGGACTGGGCGTATGCGGCACACCATATGTACGCTTTTACCACGGAGCTTAACGGGGGGAGTTTTTACCCGGGCGCGGCCGAGATCGACAAGGAGACGCCAGGGGAGATCAAGGCTGCCCTCTATATGATCGAGTATTCGGATGATCCGCGGCGGGCGGCGGCAAACCTCACGGCCACAAACTAGGCTCGCGCTTCAGACCGGACCCACCTACCGATACTTCTGTTGCCTTAACAGCATTTTACTCGGCGGTCAAACCCGGCTCTTCCGGAACGTCCTTGACCGCCATGGTATCCAGGCTCGCCCGCCGCAGCTCCGGGAACCGCCAGGCCCAGACGGCCACCACCACCAGCGTCCCCAGACCGCCCAGCACCACGGCCGGCACGGTCCCGAACCACTGCGCGGTGAAGCCGGATTCGAATTGCCCGAACTCGTTGGAAGCGCCGATGAAGAGCATGTTGATGGCGCTGACGCGGCCGCGCATGCGATCCGGGGTCTCAAGCTGGACCACCGTGCCGCGCACCACCACGCTGACCATGTCGCAGGCCCCAGCCAGCAGCAGCGCCGCCAGGGAGAGAGGCAGAGACCGCGATAGGCCGAAGACCACGGTGAACACCCCGAAGCCGCAGACGCAGCAGAGCATGGCCGCGCCGGCCCGGCGTCCCAGTGGCCGGTGCGCCAAGGCCACTGCGGTCAGGATGGCCCCGACGCCCGGCGCGCTGCGCAGCAGGCCCAGGCCCCAGGGCCCGGTCTTGAGTATCTCTCGGGCGTAGACGGGCAGCAGGGCTACCGCGCCACCGAGCAGAACGGCGAAGAGGTCGAGGGAGACCGCGCCCAGCAGGAGCTTGGTCTTGCGGACATAGGAGAAGCCGGCAAGCAAAGAGTCCAAGGTGGGCGGCTCGTGCGGGATATGGGAGACTTCCAGGCGCATGGCGATCATGAACAGGGCCGCAGCCGACAAAGCCGTCGCCGAGGCCGCATAGACCGCATGGGGGCTTCCGGTCCAGCCGTAGAGCAGGCCGCCCACGCATGGCCCGAGGATGATGGCTGCCTGAAAGACCGAGGATCCCCAGGCCACGGCGTTGGGGAAGTGCTCGTGGGGCACGAGCAGGGGCAGGAACGCCTGCCCGGCCGGGCCGTAGAAGGCGCGAACCACTCCGAAGATGATGAGTATCAGGTAGATGTTCCTGACCGAGGCCGTACCGGCCAAGGTCACGCCGAGCAGGAGCAGAGAACAGAGAGCGAAGCCGGCCAGGCAGCAGAGGATGATGCCGCGGCGGGGGAAGCGGTCGGCTACATGGCCGGACAAGAGGAAAAGGATGAATCCGGGCAGGAACTGGATGAGGCCGACGAATCCCAGGTCGAGCGGGCGGCGAGTAAGCTCGTAGATCTGCCAACCTATGGCAACGGACTGCATCTCGATGGCGATTACGCCAAGGAATCGCGCGGCTTGATAGAGCCGGAAATTCTGATAGCGGAAGGCGGCGCGGGAGGAATAAGGAAGGGTTGCCATGGAGCCTGGCGGCCTACAAGTCCAGCAACTCTTCCATCCTCTTCATCCTCACCCCGGCCTTGACCGCCCTCAAGAACCCCGAGCGCAACGCATCTGAAGTCAAGGCTCGGCGCACCGGGTCCAGCCGCAAGAACCCGCCAACAAACGCCCGCAAGAACCGCTGAGCGCCGCTGCGCGGATCATCGAAAAGCTGGCCACCCAATGTCCCTTTCTCCAGACCCTGAAGGATTATCTTCTCAAAAAGGTCCTCTGGCGGGATGACTCGCCGCTGACGCCGATCCAACCTCAAAGCCTTGCGGCTGCACTTCACCACGCAGACCCCGCACCCTAAGCAGGCCCCTGCATCAACGCGGGCTTTCTTCTCCTCCAGCTTGATCGCGTTCACCGGGCACGCCTTAACGCATACCCCGCAGCCGTTGCATTTCTCTCCATCCGCCTTCGCCAAAAACCCCGACGTCACCACCGCGTTCGGATATCCGTGCCTGGTGATCCCCGCCAAAGCCGAACAACAACACTTACAGCAATGGCACACATAAGACACCCTGTTTTGCACATTGTCCGCGCACAGCACCAGGCCGGATTCGCGCGACGCCGCGAAAAGCTCGCGCATCTCCGCCTTGCCGATTTCCCGGGCCAGGCCGTGCCGGATAAGATAATCCGCCGCCCGGCCGAAAGAGGTGCAGGTCTCCAGAGGCACCTTGCAGGCCTTGATGCCCAGGTGCAGCTTCTCGTGGCGGCAGGCGCAGATGCCCACGGCATACCGCTCGGATTGCTCGATGAAGTTGGAAGCCCTCTCGTAGTCAAAAATCTCAAGATGCCCCTCAACGGGCAAAGCCTCATCCCGGGCCACGGTGCGCAGGATGGCGACCTTCTCCCCATTGCCCAGGTTCGCGCTCCAGAAAGGCCCTTCGTCCATGTACTCGTGGAAAAGCCGAGCCCACTCCTTGGTGTTGAGCTGGCCCCGCGTGCGCATCAGGGTGAATTCGAAAATGCCAATGACGAAAGGTGAAGGCGTGTAGCGGAACTCGTCCTTGACCCACAGGTCCAGCACCAAACCCTTGGAAGTTGCTGATTCCAGCAGCGCCTTAAGTCTCTCCCGCCCGATGCCGGTGGCCTGCTCCAGCTTTTTGAGATTGGAAAGTCCGGCCGGCATGCGGACGACCAAATCCGCTTCCTCTTCAGTGTAAAGCTCCTTGAGGATAGCACGCAAGGTCGCGTTGTAAGGCGCGCGGCAGGACAGGCTGTCGAGCTTGGCGCCCAGTTCCCTGTAGACGTCCTTGGCCGCTACATGTCCCATCAAAAAACCTTAGCCCAGGTGCGGCAGGTGTGCATCCCGTAGAACGGACTTCTTGGAACCGTAGAGCAAATAGATAGCCAGTCCCACCACCAACCAGACGCCGAAGCGCACCCAGCTAAGCCCGCCCAGGCCCAGCATGAGGTAGGCGCAGAAGCAGATGCCGAGGACCGGGGTCAGCAGGCCGCCGGGCGCCTGGAAGGGCCGGTGCCGGTGCGGGTCTTTGACGCGCAAGATGATGACGCCCGCGCAGACTAAGATAAAGGCGAACAAAGTCCCGATGTTGCACAGGTTGGCCATCTCATCGAGGTTGCAGAACGCCGCCAGCGTAGCCACGGCCACGCCGGTCCAGATGGTGGTCACATGCGGGGTCTTAAAGCGCTTATGCACCCTCCCGAAATAGGGGGGGAGAAGACCATCGCGGCTCATGGCGAAGAAAATGCGGGGCTGGCCCATCTGGAAGACCAACAAAACCGCGGTATTGGCGATGACCGCGCCCAATGAGATCAATCCCACGAGCCAGGAAGGGGCGTGGTTGTAGGCCAGGCCTGCGGCCAGAGGCTCGGAGACGTTTTCGCGCAGGGCGGCCATGGGTATCATGCCGGTCAAGGCCACGGTGACCAGGATGTAGATGATAGTGCAGGCGGCCAAGGACCCTAAGATACCGATGGGCATGTCGCGCTTGGGATCTTTGGTCTCCTCGGCCACGGTGGAGACCGCGTCAAACCCGATGTAGGCGAAGAAGATCGTGGCCGCTCCCACCTGGATGCCGCGCCAGCCTCCGGGCGCGAAGGGGACCCAGTTCCCGGGGTGGAAATAATGTATCCCGGCCGCGACAAAAACAGCCAAGATGGCGAGCTTGAAGATCACCATGACCGAATTGAACCGCGCGCTTTCCTTAATCCCCACGATCAAGAGGCAGGTCAAAGCCGCGACGATGAGGACGGCCGGCAGGTTGAAGATGATGGGAATGCCCAGGAAATGCGGGACGCTGGCGAGGTGGAAACCTTTCTGGAGGAAGCTGCGGTAATCGATCCTCAGCCAAATGGGGATGTCCAGGTTGAAGACGCTGTGCAGGAGGTTGTTGAAGTAGCTGGACCACGAGATGGCGCAGGCCACGTTGCCGATGGCGTATTCCAGGATGAGATCCCAGCCGATGATCCAGGCCACCAGCTCGCCCATGGTGGCGTAGGAATAGGTGTAGGCGCTGCCTGAGATGGGCACCATAGCTGAAAGCTCGGCGTAGCACAGGGCCGTGAATCCGCAGGCGATGCCCGTGATGATAAATGAGATGACCAGCGCCGGCCCTGCTGGAAAACCACTGGTGGCGCCAACCGCCGCCTCGCCGATCATGGCGAATATGCCGGCGCCGATGATGGCGCCGATGCCCACCATGGTGACGTCCAGGGGGCCCAAGACGCGGGCGAGTTTGTGGCCGCGGACCTCGGACTCATGGATGAGGGAGTCCACGGACTTGGTGCGGGCCAGGCCCCTCCAGAAAGACATGGGCAAAGGATAGCAATTAGAAACGGAACTTTTAATCCTTTCGTTCGTATACTTGCGTGCCCCTAAGCCACCTGCGCCGGCCGCTGTCCGTGGTCCTGGTCGTCTATATCTGCATTCTGGCCGTCCTGCACCACCGCGGCTATTTCAAAGCAGACCCTCCGGAAGAACTGCGGCGTTTCAACCGTATGGCCGGGGTCCAGATCCAGGGCCGCGTCGTATCCCCTAGAAAGGAGGACTTTCGCGGGCAAAAGGTCTTTGTGCGGGCGCAGACCCTGTTCGACCGGCCTTTTAAGCAGAAGCTTCTGGCTTATCTGCCGCGAGACTCTGACTGGAGGTCTCTGCGGCCCGGCATGATGGTCGAATTGGAAGGGCGCCTGCGCCTGCCCAGGCGCGCCCGCAATCCCGGGGAATTCGATGAGAAGGCGTTCATGGACGACCGCGGGGCTTCCTGGATACTCAAGGCTGAGTCAATGAAGATACTGGGACCCCCGCCCTGGTACTGGCTGCCGAAGGCCTGGGCCGAAGGCGCCAGGCAGTCCTGGCAAGGATTCTTCGAGCGAGTATTGCCCAAGGATGAAGCGTGTGTACTTTCTGGCCTCACTATGGGTTTTAAGGGCCCCCTGCGTCGGGATTGGAACCGTTCCGTGCAGGACGCCGGGGCCATGCATATCCTAGTGCCTTCGGGGGCTAAAGTCGCATTCGTCATGCTCTGTGTGGTCTTATTGGCCACATCGCTGGGCCTGCGTCCTATCCCAAGGCTTATTCTTGCTGTAACAGTCGGCGGATTCTACACCTTGATGGTGGGCGCCGAAGCCCCATACACCAGGGCTCTTTGGGCCGGAGCGGCGCTGGGTCTCTGCCAGATATTGGGCCGGGACTCCGGATCATTTCAGGCCATCACCTTGGCGGCCATGCTGACTTTGCTTTGGGAGCCGCGCGAACTCTTCAGCGCCGGCTTCCAGATGACCTACGCCGCGGTCATCGGACTGGTCATCGCGATGCCTCGGCTTCAGGCCGCGGCGCCCGGCCTGCCCCGCTGGTTGCGGGGCCTGGCCGGCGCGGCCGCGGTCAGCGTATTGGTCCAGGTCATGCTCTGGCCTCTCTTTGCTATTACCTTTGGCCGGGGCTCGCTGGCCGGAGTCTTGGCCAACATCGTGCTGGTCCCGGCCTCCGGTCTGATGATGGCCTGCGGCCTCGCGGCCTGGCTGGCGGCCTTGCTGGTCCCGGCTTCGGCCCCCTGTTCGGCGCGGGCCTTGGGCCTGCTGGCGCGCGGTTTCGTGGGAGCCTGCCGATTCTTTGCCGGCCTGCCTTGCGCCGCCATGGACCTGCCGCCGATGAGCCAGCATGTCCTGCTGGTGTATTACCTTCTAGTCTTTGCGATTCTAGTGCTGCCGCGCAGGCGGGCCGCGCTGGCCTTGGCCGCTGCCGGGCTGTGCCTGTGGACCAGCACCGCTTTGGCCGGACGCTGGGCCGCGCCTTCCGTCCGCGTCCTGCTCCTGCGCCTGCCGCCGGCACATCCCGCGGTGGTGACTTTCGCGGACGGGCGGGTATGGCTGGTCGATCCCGGAACAAAGGTCTCGGCCGTGCTCAAGGCCCTGCGCTGCCAAGGAATAAAGACCTTGGACCAAGTAATCCTGACCAAACCCTGGCCGGCTCGCGCCGAGGCCCGCCTGCGGCGTGGCCTGGCTTGGCGGCAGGAGCGCCAAGTCATGGCGCCGTGGAGCTTTAACGACGGGGAAGTCCGTTTTGAATTCGGCGGGCCGGAAGGGCCCCGCGTCCTGAGGGGCGAGGCCCAATATAGTATAATCGCGGGGCGTCTGAAGGTCCGCGCCGTCGAGGTCGCCAGCGACGGCTGCCGGGCCGAGATACGCTGAGCCCCATGCCCCAAAAACCCCCGCGCAAGATCCGCTCCGTGGTCGCCTTCGTCAACGACGCCAAGCCCGCGGCCCGGCGCATCATGCGGGACATCGTGGCCCGGCTGCGCGGCCAAGGCGTGCGGGTGAGGGTCTGCCGTGACGCGGCCGGCGCCGGCGACGTGCGCCATGCCGACTTGGCGGTGGCCTTGGGAGGCGACGGCACCATGCTGCGCGCGGCCCGGGTCCTGGCGCCTCATTCCATCCCTCTGCTGGGCGTCAACTTCGGGCATCTGGGGTTCCTCTCCGGCACCGACCTGCCGGGCCTGCGCCGCGACTGGAAGATGCTCCTCGACGGCCGCTTCCTGATGGAGGACCGTTGGATGATCGCGGTCGAGGTCCGGCGCAAGGGGCGGCGGGTCTTCGGGCCCCACCTGGCCTTGAACGACTGCGTCATCCGCTGCGGCGAGCAAGCGCGGGCCATCCTGCTCAAGGCCCGCTCCGGGGCGCGCTTCGTGGCCGACTACTTCGGAGACGGGCTCATCGTCTCTACCCCCACCGGATCGACCGCCTACGCCCTGGCCGCCTCCGGCCCCATCGTGGACCCCGGCCTCGACGTGCTTTTGGTCGCCCCGATCTGCCCCCACACCCTGACCCAGCGCCCGCTCATCGTCTCCGCCGGCAGCCCGTTCGCGGTCCAGCTCACCTCCCGTCACCCCAGCGAGGCGCCCCAGGTCCTGGTCTCCCTGGACGGCCAGGTCGGCTGCGCCCTGCGCATCGGCGACGAGGTGCGCGTGCGCCGCTACGACAAGCCCTTCCGCCTGGTCCTCGACCCCGGGCACTCCTATTTCGAGGTCCTGCGCCGCAAGCTGCGCTGGGGCCAGACCTGAGCCCGGCATGCTGAGGAGCCTGCGGGTCCGCGATTTCGCCATCATCTCGGAGCTGAACCTGGAGCCCGGCCGGGGCTTCAACGTGTTCACGGGCGAGACCGGGGCGGGCAAGTCCATCCTCATCGAGGCCCTGGGCTTCCTGCTGGGCGCGCGGGCCACGACCGCCTGGCTGCGCGCCGGGGCCTCCCGCCTCTCCGTCGAAGGGAAGTTCGATCCCGACGATTTCTCAACGGCGCTGCGCGAGCAGTTCCAGATCGGCTCGGCGCCCGTGGCCGTGCGGCGCGAGCTCGACGCCTCCGGCAAGAGCCGGGCCAGCCTCAATGGCCGGCCGGCCGGCGTCGCGGTCCTGGCCGCCTTCGGCGAGGGCCTGGTGGATTTCCACGGCCAGCACGAGCACCAGTCCCTGCTCAAGCCTGCGGCCCAGCTCGAAGCTTTGGACGCCTTCGCCGGGCTGGGCCGCAAGCGCGAGGAGCTGGCGGGCCTGCATCGCGCCTGGGTCAAGGCCTCGGCCGATCTCGACTCCGCGCGCCTGTCGGATTCGGAGCGGCGCCAGCGCATCGAGTTCGACCGCTTCCAGGTCCAGGAGATCGACGCCGCCAAGCTGCGGCCGGGCGAGGACGAGGAGCTCGAGGCCGACCTGCCGCTGCTCAAGAACGCCGACCGCATCCGCAACCTCGCGGACTCCGCCTACGGCTGGCTCTACGCCGGAGAAAGCTCGGCCCTGGAGGCCCTGCAGAAGTCGGTGCGGACCCTCGAGGACCTCTCCCGTTTCGACGAGTCCCTGCGCCAGGGCCGCGACGAGCTGGAGGCCGCGCGCCTCGCGGTCGACGACGTGGCCCACCGCCTGGGCGAGCTGCGCCGGCGCGTGGGCGCCGACCCCGCCCGCCTCGACGCCCTGCTCGGCCGCCAGGACGCGCTGGCGCGCCTCAAGAAGAAGTACGGCGCCACCGTCGCCGAGGTGCTGGCCAAGCGCGCGGAGCTCGCCGTCGAGCTCGACCGCCTGGAGAACTCCCAGAAGAGGATCGCGGACCTCGAGGCCGCCCTGGCGGACGCCCGCCGCGGCCTGGCCGCCGCCTGCGGCCGGATGCACAAGCTGCGCGCGGCCGCGGCCAAGAAGCTGGAGGCGGCCCTGGCCGCGGAGATCCCGGTGCTGGGCATGCCCCACGCGCGGCTCTGCGTCAGCGTGGAGGCCCTGGAGGAGCGCTTCTCCGCCAGCGGCTGCGACGAGGTGGAGTTCCTGCTCGCGCCCAACCCGGGCGAGCCCATCAAGCCCCTGCGCTCCATCGCCTCGGGCGGCGAGCTCTCGCGCGTGATGCTGGCCCTCAAGACCGTGCTCGCCGGCCCGGCCGGCGGCTCTGAGGGCGCGGGAGTCCTGGTCTTCGATGAGATCGACGCGGGCATCGGCGGGACCGTGGCCCGCTGCGTGGGACAGCGCCTCGCGGCCCTGGCGCGCTGCCGGCAGATCCTCTGCGTCACGCACCTGGCCCAGGTGGCCTGCTTCGCCCCCACCCATTTCCACGTGTCCAAGGAGAGCGCCGCCGGCCGCACCTCGGTGCGCGTGGAACGCCTGGACGGCGGCCGGCGCCTGGAGACCGTGGCCCAGCTCCTCGGCGGCCGCGCCGCCACCGAGGCCAGCCGCAAGCACGCCCAAGAACTACTGGAGAGCTCGACATCATGACCCTGAACCCCGAGATCCGCACCCGCTTCGCCCCCTCCCCGACCGGCTACCTGCACATCGGCGGGGCCCGCACCACGCTCTACAACTGGCTCTTCGCGCGCCACCACGGCGGGACCTTCGTCCTGCGCATCGAGGACACCGACGAAGTGCGCTCCACCGTGGACTCCGTGACCGCCATCCTGGACTCCATCAACTGGCTGGGCCTGGACTGGGACGAGGGCCCGCTGGACTTCGAGCGCGAGAAAGGGCCGTACGGCTCCTACTACCAGATGAAGCGCCTGGCCTCCTACCAGGAGCAGGTCCGCAAGCTGGTCGCCGAAGGCAAGGCCTACCCCTGCTATTGCACCAGGGAGGAGACGGATGTGGTGCGCAAAGAGTCCCAGGCCAAGGGCCAGCCCATGCCCGAGGACCCCTGCCGGCGCCTGAGCGACGCCAAGCGCCGGGAGCACGAAGCCTCCGGCCGCAAGCCCGCCGTGCGCTTCATCATGCCCGACGAGGGCGAGACCGTGGTCGACGACCTCATCCGCGGCCAGGTCCATTTCGAGAACCGGCTGGCGCCGGACCTGGTCATCCAGAAGACCACGGGCGGGCCGACCTACAACTTCGCCTGCGTCTGCGACGACCACGCCATGCGCATCAGCCACGTCATCCGCGGCGACGAACACCTCTCCAACACGCCGGCGCAGATGCGCATCTACGAGGCCCTGGGCTGGACGCCGCCCCAGTTCGCCCACCTCTCCATGATCCTGGGCCCGGACGGGACCAAGCTCTCCAAGCGCCACGGCGCCACCTCGGTGCTGGAGTACCGCGACCAGGGCTTCCTGCCCGAGGCCCTGCGCAACTACCTGGCCCTGCTGGGCTGGGCCACCAGCGACTCCAAACAGCTCTTCACTCCCGAGGAGCTCTTCCAGGCCTTCGACCTGCCGGGCTGTCAGAAGAACCCCGCCACCTTCGACCCGGTCAAGCTCGCCTGGATGAACGGTGAGTACATGCGCGCTCTGGCGCCCGCCGAGATCGTCAAGCGCGCCGAGCCGTTCCTCAAGAAAGCGGGGCTGCTCCCGACGCCCGCCGGGCCGGCGCTGGAGAGGGTGGCGGCTCTGGAGCGCGAGAAGTTCAAGCTCCTGCCGGACGTGCCGGGGCGCGTGGACTTCTTCTATCGCGAGACCGAGGTCACGGACAAGGCCCGCAAGATCCTCTCCGCGCCCGAAGCCAAGGTCGTGCTGGCCGGGCTGACGGACCTGCTCGGGGGCCTGACCCCATTCTCGGAGAAGCCTCTGGAGGAAGCCATCCGGGGCTTCTGCGCGGCCAAGACCCTCAAGCCCGGACAGGTCTTCCATCCCCTGCGCGCCGCGGTCTCCGGCCGCACCGACGGCCCGACCCTGTTCCTGATGCTCGAGCTGCTGGGCCGCGAGACCGTCGTGGGGCGCCTGCGCAAGACCGTGGCGAGCCTGGGCCCAAATTAGGCCTTGCGCCCGCAACTTCAAACGATATACTATGTCACGCTTTAGAGATTCGAGGAGTCAACGACCATGACCAAGAAGACGGCCAAGCCCGCGGCGCGCAAGCCCGCCCCGGGGAAGGCGACGGCCACCGCTCCGGGCAAGCTGACGGGCATCAAGAACAAGCTGCTCGAGATGCGCGACGACCTCATCAAGACCGTGCGCACCCAGCAGCTCGAGGAGAGCGCCGAGCAGGACACCGGCGACGACGCGGACAAGGCCAGCCAGTCCATCGAGAAGGAGCTGCTCTTCGAGCTCTCCGACAACGAGCGCACGACCCTGGACCACATCGAGGCCGCCCTGCGCAAGATCGACAAGGGCACCTACGGCGCCTGCGAATCCTGCCGCAAGCCCATCCCCAAGCCGCGCCTGGACGCCCTGCCCTTCGCCCGCTACTGCATCGGCTGCCAGAGCTCGGCCGAGAGCGTGCCTGACCTGGCCGAGCCGGTGGCGGATTTCCGCGGCATCGGCGAAGACTCCGGCCGCGAGTCCTGACCGGGCCCGGGCGCACGGGAGGCCCCCCAGACGCCTGGGGGGCCTCCTTTTTTTCGTATTGAAAATGTAACAGCCCCCAAGCTATGCTAGGGGAGCCTCCCTCCTATGAGATACTGGGTCTACAAGGATTCTCAGATCCTGGGTCCGCTGGCCAAGGAAGACCTCGGCTTGGCCGGCGGCGTGCACCCCGAGACCCTGGTCTGCGCCGAGGACAACGCCGGCCGCATGGACTCCGACTGGCACTGCGCCGAGGAGGTCGACGAGTTCTCCGGCCTGTGCGCGACCGCCCCGGCGTCCGGCGTCCGGGACAGCCTCCTGGAGCCGGGCGTCGGCCTGCTGGAGCGGCTGCAATTCGAGACCCTGGGCCTGGCAGGCGAAGGAGACGGCGACGGCTGGCTCACGGACCTCTTCTCCCCCGGTTCGCGCATCCCCGAGGCGTACCTGCCCCGGCCTGAGGAATCGACCCGCCAGGAACTGACGGACTCTCAGAGCCGGGTCGAGGAGCTCACCGCCCAGATCGAGCAGCTCAACCGCCGCCTGGCCGAGTTGGAGAAGGCGCCGCGACCAGCGCCGGCCCCCCCGAAGAAGGC
>Ga0118677_10008883_pt1 | contig 15910 bp, 15 predicted proteins | sample AliMusrvi5mmetaG_FD_86154 | JGI IMG/M metagenome (GOLD analysis project Ga0118677, IMG submission 86154) | reverse complement strand
CGCAAAGCCCTTGCCCCCGTCGCGATAGAGGCCCGCCAGGTGCAGCTCGCCGGCGATGTCGCCCTTGTCCGCGGCTTTGCGGTACCACTCGGCAGCGAGCTTCAGGTCCTTCGCCACCCCCGTACCCCCGGCGTAGCTCTCGCCCACCAGCACCTGGGCCGCCGCGTTGCCGCTGTTCGCCTTCAATCCGATCTCCACGGCTTCCCTCAACGGCCGCGAGAGTATCGCGCCCCTACGACACCGGCAAGGCCCAAGTGGAACGAATAATGGGCGAAGGAATGGGGGAGGTAGAAATGGCGAGGAGTTCGGCGGTCGTTCGATTTGGGGTGTATCGAAGGTGGAGCGTCGCAGTTCCTCCAGTCGCGGTCGCCTCCCACCCGACCACGGAGTCGTCGTCAACATTCGAAACGACGTCGGACCGTCGCATGCGTCTCGCGGATCCGCTACGGTGCTGTGGTGCCCTCGAACCGAGATGACGTGAGATGAGTTCCCGATTGATCCTGGGTTTTCCCTGCGAAATTGGGAGCCCGCGACCGCGCGAGGCTATCGAGACGGTCCTGTGCAGGATCCGTGATGGTTTTCCACGGGACTGGGCGCGGATCCGGCGGCGTGTGCGAGGGTTCGGGTATTTGCCCGCCAGCAGCGATCACGACGTCGGAGGCCGACTTGCTCGGTTGGAGCATGATATTGACCCCCTTCTTCTCCGGGTCCAACTCGCGGGACTGCGTTACCAGGAAACTCACGACATCCCGAAGGTCCGCGTCGCGGAATTCGAGATCTGGAATGACCAGCGCTTTCAACTTGTTGACGAGTTCGGTCTCCGACAACACGGTCTCCGCCTTCATCAGGACGATCACGGTCTTGGAGGTGTGTCCGTCGACCTTGTCCATCGCGCCCAGAATCGTTGTCTTCCCGCTTCGCACGTCGAAGGTTGTGGTCAGTGCCCGTGTCTCGACAGACGGCGATTCGAGTTTCAAGGTCGTCTTCTGACCGGGCGGGGTCACCGTCTGCTCCGTCACACCGACCAGGTTGGCCAGCGATACATCGGCGACGCCGCGCAAACGCTCCGGGTCGTGAGGATACGGATTGGCGACGACTGTTACCGAGATTCCGAATTCAACGTCCTTCATCACAGGCTCCCAGGCCCCGTTGGTCTCGACAACCCGGAAGCTTGTCGCGAAGCTACGGGCCTGGCTCACCTTGATCTGGGCCGACTCCCCTGCTCGGGCCGTAACACGCGGGGCCGCAAGCACGTCCACGCCCGGTTCCTTAAGCAAACGCTGTAGAAGGTCGTCGCTCACGTCGCCGCCCGGTGCCACCCCTTTGGCGCCCAACACCTTAACGACGGTGGCCGGCGGCATTTCCAACAACTGGCAGGAAATGCAGATGGAGGCTCCCGACTCTTCCGGTTTGTTACCAGCCGCGGCCATTCCCGCCCGCGCCAACACTAACGCCAATATGATGACAATCCCCACCCCGATGCGTCTCACGCTCATGTGATGCCCTTTCCAATCGCGATCTGGTTGATCGATGCTACAGGGTTAGTGGCACGGCCGCGCCGAAACGTTCGGTAATGAAGGCGATATGTGGGTCAGGGCTTTGTGATCGGCCGTTCTTCGTTAGGTGCCGCACCCAGCTCAGTGGCCGGGGCCTGTTCGGGCTTGCCGCGGACCTGCCGCAACATCCACGCGTAGAGCCCGTCCGTCTTGTACGTCTCGGTCCACACGTTGTGTTCGCCCTCCGGATATACCGTGTAGCACACCCGGCCGTGAGCATTTCGCAGCGCCTCGATCATCTCGTTGCTCCTGCGGATCGCAACCGTCGGATCCTTTGCCCCGTGGAAATCCCACACCGGTATGTTCTTGATCCGTTCGACGTCCTCAGGGTCGCCGCCGCCGCAGATGGGGACCACGGCCGCAAACCAGTCCGGGTGCGCGGTCGCGAGCATCCAGCAGCCGAAGCCGCCCATGCTCAGGCCCGTGAGGTAGAACCGGTCGGGATCGATCGGATACCTGGCCAACACCTCGGCCACCGTGTCTTCAAGCGTCGGCGTGGTCCACCACTGGTCCGGCGGACACTGCGGCGCAATGAGAATGAAGGGCGATTCCGGATGCGAATTGGCGTAGGCAAAGATGGCCTGGTTCGTGAGCGCCTCCAACGGAACATTCCGCTCGCCTGACCCGTGCAAAAACAGGATGGCGGGGTGTTTGATCCCGGGCGCCTTACGTACTGCGTCGGGCACATGCGCCACATACTTCAACGGCTGAAGGCGACCGGTGGCTCGTTGCAGATCGTGAATCCACCGCGTGTTGCGACTCCACGCGTCCGTCCGTTCGACGGTGAGCGTCCCGGGCGCAGTCTCGGACAGCCATGCCAACACGATGGCGCTTTCCGGCGAGCGCGCCAGACTCTCCTCCAACTGGTCTTTCATGAAGTCGCCGACCGTAACCGACTGTTCGCGCACGACGGTGTCGGGAATGCCCATCCCCTCAGGAAGCTTGGCCGCGACGGGCCGCTCGGCCGAACGCCAGTTGATCGGCTTAGGTAGGCGGAACAACGTGTAGAACCGCGTGGTCGGGCCTCCCTTGTCGGGGCGAATCTCCACCATGGCACCGTAGCGGCCCGGCTTGGCGGCGCTGGTGACCGGCTTCAACGCCGTGTCGAAATAGGTCACGCGCTCCGTATACGGACCGAACGCATTCTCAGCCTCGTCCGGGTTCTCAAAGCCGCCTTCGGGCAGTTGCGCGCCGCTGAAGCAGAAGGGGTGAAACACCCACGGCAGTCTGGCCTGTGCCGTCTCGCGGGCAGCCGACGCGTCCGGCAGGGCCAACGTGTCGACCACACGCCCGTCCACCAGCAACTCCGCCGTCGCCACCGTGGTCTCCAAGGCCGGAAACGGCCCTTTCAGACGGGCGCAGGCATGTCCGGCATCGGCCTCCAGAATTCCGGCCGCGATGTTCTTGCCGTTCACTCGTAGCGTCGCGGACTTACCGGCCAACTCGGGCACAGCCACCACGACGGCCCGCGTGCAGGACGCGCCTTCATAGAAGGCCCGCCCCGCCGCCACGACCGGCTTCCCGGCTGCATTCGCGAGACGCAACCGGTGCATCCGCATCGTATCTGCGTGCGGCGCGACTCGCGGGTACCACGTCACGCTGACCGGCCGCGTCGACACGGCATCGCAGTCGTCGACATAACACTGGAACCCGACTTCCGTACCCATCCGCGGCACCACGCCGACGTTGGCCCACGGTATCAGGGCCTCAAGCGTGTAGACATCGCCCGTCACACCGCGGACGACCGTGACCGTGGGCGGGATCTTCTGGAGCGCCGGATACTTGCGAAAATCGCCGGTGTGCACCCGAAGCGCCGGGTGTTTGCCGTCCATGCCCGGTGCCACGATCACCTGAACCAGGTTGCTGCCCCCGCGCCGGTCTGCCAGCCAGAGTTCGACGCAGTCGTTCTGCCAGAGCGTATCGATGGAGTCGCTCTCCACATCCTGGTCGTCGCGAACGGTGAGCAACACCAGCAACCCCTGGTCGTTCCAGCCCAGGCGCAGGTGCGCGTCGAGATCCGAGACGGCCTTCAGCTTGCCATCCTCGGGCGCCAGGACATCGACTCTCAGGCCCTGCGTTCCCCAGTCGTCGGCCCTGCCATCAATCACCACGCCCGTGAGTTGCGGGATGTCGAACACGGGCGTCTTCCGTGGCTCTATCGAGGCAGGTTCGCCGCGCACCCCCGGGACCGTCAGGGCCAGAATCGCCACGCTTAGACCCACCGCCAGCGTGAACCCTTCATGCTTACTGGTCATCGATTACCTTGTTCTTCACCTCGGAATGACCCGTCAGCCCCCGCGATGCAGGGGTGCCGCACCATAGGCCTGTGTGATCGGGCAGGCCGCGATGCAGAGCCCGCAGATCTGGAAGTCCGTCCCGCGTTTCGCGTTGATGGTCTTCATGCCCGCCATGCAGGCCTTTGGATCCCAGAATTCCTCGCGTGCCATGCCCTGCCGCCACAGCCCGCCCAGACAGGCGTGGCCCGGACAGATATCTGCGCACGCCTTGCAAGCGCCGCAGCGCGACTCGGTAATGGGCGTGCCGCAGTCGAGCGGCGCATCGGTCAGCACGGTCGCAAACCGCACGGCCGACCCGAATGAAGGGGTCACGAGCAGATCGCATTTGCCGATCCAGCCCAGTCCCGCCAGCGTCGCCGCCATTTTGTGCGAAAAGGGGGCCTGAACCGTCTTCCAGTCAATATCGCCCGTGCCCGGCCGGGCCTCGGCCCGCCAGCCGCGTCCCTCCAGCCAGACGGCGGTTTCCCGGGCCATCGCCGTCAGACGCGCGTTGTAGGTGTCGTACACGGCACGGTATTCGGCGGTAGGGCCATGCGTGATTCCCCGAATCACGTCCGGGGCAATGGCCAGGCCAAACGACACGGCCCGCGGAAACCCGCGCCGCAGCGGCTCAGGCGCCGGCCCCAGGTCGGCAAACCCGACCAGGCTCGCCCCCTGCCCCGACAGTTGCTCTTTCAATTCTTTCATTGTGGCACCAGTGTGATCATGCGGGCATTGTAATTGATGACCACGCGAAAATGGGAGAGAAAAGGATACCCCAATATCCCGTCGTACGTGAGACCCAGCGCGCCTTCTTGCGGCGGGCGTTCCACAATTGCGGGTACGTTGAGCACCTCGGCGCCGCCCACTTTGACCCGCGCCAAGGTCGTGAAACGCACGCCGTCAGGCCGCGGCTCGGACGTTGCCAGGCCAAGCGCGTCGCGGGCCTTGGGCAGCAGCACCACCTCGGCCGACCCGGTATCGAACAGCAAGGTCAACGGCCCGCGCCCGTTGACGAACGTCCTCACATGAATCAAGTGTTCGCGAAGCACAAAGGGAATTTCAATGGCGCCGGGCGCCGGCACCGGGCGGGTTTTCCGGTCGGGTACCGAACCCGCAGGCGTGAACGAAACCCGTTGCGTATGGTAATCGATGGTGGTGATCTGCGGTGCCAGGAAGGTGTAGCCCAGAATCCCGCCGTAGTTAATCCCTTTGTCCAAACGCAACGACAGCGCCTGGGGCGGGTCCACGACAAGCACCGGAAGGTTTGTGAACGCCACATCGCCGACGGCCACGACCTTGGCCAGTCCATGTCCGATAACACCCGCTTCAGTGACACCGGCGATCCCAACCCGACGGGCGGTGGGCGGAGTCACCACCGTTTCCGTCGCCCCGGTATCAAGAATGAAGGTGAACGGCCCGCGGCCATTGACGGTCGTCTTGACCAGGATGACCTGGCCGGCGATCTCGACGGGGTATTCGGTCGGCGCCACTCCCGCGGCCTGACTTGTGGCTGACGCCCAATTCGTCGCGACGACTGCCGCTGCGACCCGGACTATCAATGACATGTCGAGCCGCCTCACTTCGCTGCCGGGCCGCGGGTGAGTAGCACCACCATCGCATCGGCCTTCTTGGCCGAGGCCAAGGCAAGCGGCGTGGTCCCGTGGCGGTCCTGCGTGTCTTTGCGAGCGCCTTTTTCCAGCAGCAGGCTCACGACGTCGTCAGACCCGTTGTTGACGGCGAACATGAGGGGCGTGAACCCGTCGCGGGTGCCGGCGTTGACATTGGCGCCTTTGTCGATCAACTGCTGAATGACTTCAATCTGCCCGTTCTTGGCGGCAAACATAAGCGGCGTCGAGCCATCGGACGATTTGCTGTCCGGTAGGGCGCCGCGCGCCAGCAGCAATCCTGCGATCTCCGTAAAGCCGCCCGCGGCCGCCCCCATCAAGGCGGTGGACCCGTAGTTATTTTTCGCGTTGACCATGGCCCCGCGCGCCAGCAGTCGGCGCACCAGTTCGGCATCGCCCAGCGTGGCCGCGATCATGAGTTCCGTATTGCCGTTCTTGTTCCGCTGCTCCAGCGCAGCGATCGTGGCGGCCCCCGCATTCATGCCCGACACCGTGGCTTCGACGGAAAATACGATGCCGACTTCACGAGTCTGAAAGTTCTCCGGAACTACAACCGTTTCCTGCACAACGCCGTTCCCGTTGGCACCGGTCTGCAACTGGCCACCCACAACACGAAATGAAGTGGGGTAGATGTACTCGGTGGCCACGTGCAGGTCGGTGGCACGAACCGTCCCTGCGGCAACGACGACCAGCGTCGCCAGTCGGCTCCGCCACGCGTAGCCGAAGGAATTCTGTGAAGCGGCTCTCGTCGTCATGGGAACACCTCCTCTGTAGATATTCCTCGCAACCCTTTGAAACCCAACACACCGCAATGCGTCTACACGTGCGCCTGCTTGCCGCTGAGTTCGCAAATCTCCACCTTGATCACGACCAGACGCGCGAGTGTCGCCGGCGGATACGACGACGGTTTGACGCCAAACTTGACCATGATGATATCGAGCCCTCTGGCCTTATCCTCGTCTGACTCAAGCAAACGCGCGACCCCTTCGCCCATAACGCACCGATACCGGGCCGACCACCCGCAGGACGTCTCGGCGGGTATGGCCGCGTAGTCCGCCGTAACCGCGAAACTCACCTGCGGCTGCCGCTTCAATACCGACATTTTGCGCCCCTCCGTCGCCGAGTGCAAGTAGAGTGCGCTGCCGTCGTAACCGAAATTCATCGGCACCACATAGGGCACCCCGCCGTCGCTCATCGCCAGGTTCACGACCTGGGCCCGGTGCAGAATGGCATCGATGTCCTTGCGGTCGGTAATCGCGCGTTCAGTTCGTCTCATGGTGGGGCTCAGTCAACAACAACTCCATATACACAACATCGAGCCAGCGGTCGAACTTGCGCCCGACCTGATTGAAGCGCCCGACCTCCACAAAGCCCTGCCGGGCGTGCAGAGCGATGCTCGCCGTCTGGTTCGCATCGATACCCGCGACGATCGCGTGGTGGCTGAGGGTCCGGGCGCGTCGGACCAGGTCCCGCAGCAACGCCGCGCCAATTCCCCGCCCGCGGAGCGCGTCGGTCACATACACGGAGTCCTCGACCGTGAACCGATATGCGCTTCGCGCATGGTACGAGGAAAGCGACCCCCAGCCCACCACCTGTCCGTCAATCTCAGCCACAATCACCGGATGCGCCAGCCCGTGCCGATTGAACCACTCGCGCCGCCCCTCGATCGGTTCAGGCGTTTCCTGGTAGGTGCATGAGGAATGCTCCACGTAGAAGTTGTAGATCGCGTTGATCGCGTCCAGATCGTCCTCACGGGCTCCACGCAAGTTCATGATATCTCCATCACGCTTTCCCGGAAACCGCCGCGCAATAGCGAGCGTAATCGCCGCACAACAGATGAAGCGGCGCCTCGTCTTCGTCAATCGTCGGGAATCGGCCGACCGGGTCAAAGAAGCGGTTATCCGTCCGGTCATCGTTGACCCGGCTGACTTCACCCACGAGCACCGTGCCCCGGCCCGGTTCGCCCCAGAAGCGATGGTAGTTGCGCGGCGGCAGGCATACGGACTCGCCGGGCCGCAGGGTGAGTGTCCCGCCGGCGGGCATGGTCACGCCCATGCCGTCCTTGCTCAGCGTCACCGGCGTGTCGGCCAGGGCTTCGTCGGCGCTCGCGTTCCAGAGACGCATCACCAGGTTGCCGCCGCCGCGGTTGATGATGTCCTCCATCTTCTGGTGGTGAAAATGCGTCGGCGTGATCTGATTCTCCTGAACAATCATAATCTTCTCGGCGTAGGTCTTGCCGAACGGGTTCGCCCGATCCGTCAGGACGCCGTTGCGAAGCGTGAACAGAAATAGGCCAACCTTGGCGAAGTCCCCGCTGCCGAAGTCCGTGATGTCCCAGCCGAGTTGCTGCTCGACGATTTCCCGGCATTCGGGTCCTTTGGTCCGCCACTCCGCCGGCGTCCATGTCGCGAAAGGCGGCAATAGGAACTGCCTGGTCCTCAGAAACCCCAGACTGTCGTGAATGATGGCATTGATCTCGGATCGTTTCATGAGGCTCCCGTCTTCTCAACCAGCCGCATCAGCCTCTTCCCTGGCAATCCGTTCCCACCAGGTCAGCCGCTGAGGCTGATGTTTGACCGTGCTGACATCCTTCAGGATCAGTTCGCAAGGCGTGCCGTATTTCCGGCAGGTTGCGATAATGTGCCGCAGTTCCTTACGGATGAGCCCTTCATCAAAACTGTCCATGGCCACAAAGGCAGGATTGGGCTTGGCCGAGAACACCAAGTCGCCCGCCATCTGCGACGCGCCGCGCTCCGCATCCGCCCACGGGCTCATGGAGATCTTGCGGACCGTCTTCAGCTTACGCACGATATCGATCTTGCGATCCATCGGGTCACAGCATCCGTAGTAGACCAATCCGAACCGGTCCAGCAACGGCTTGACTGGTTCGATTTCGAATTCCTCGTGCATCGCGGGCGACACAGTCGAGAACACCTGGGCCAAGCCGAAAACCCAGACATCGGCGGCCTTCGCGTGTTTGCCGTCATAGCGCTTCGATGGCAGTTCGTCCGTATACGCGCCCGTGCAGTGCACCGCTGGCCCGCCCACTTCCAGCAGATCCAGCGCCTCGTACTGATCCAACAGACTCATTGTCATGCGCACAAATTTATCGATGAGCTTCAGCGAGAACTCAGGCCGGTCGATCAGATCGTACAGCACCCGCTCGGCGCCGCGGAACATGGTGATCTGGTCCCATAGCCCGGCATAGAAGCCGCTCCCCCAGGTTGGCCCGACCAGCCGCACCGGGAGGATGCCATCGAAAATAGAACGCGCGATCTCGAGCCGGCGGCGATCGCCTGCCTCGTCGACCGTCACCACCGGCATGGCGATGCGATCCACGGCCGCCTCGTCGGGAATCGTGTCCTCGTAGGCATGCGAGACCACGCTGTTGTCGGCCTCGGTCGCAAGTGTCTGCTCGACGAGACGAAGCGATTGTTGCGTCCGGACAAGCCGGTGCACCTCCACCTCGCCCGGCATCACCATGTCGCCACGGAAATGGGTGAACTTGTAAAGCCGCTGCCTCAAGGTGCACTCGATCGACCGCAGAAACTCGTCCTGGCAGCGCAGAGTGAGTTCGCCGCCATCGTTCAACTCATTCCACGGCAACTGGTCGATCATGATGAGCGGACGGACCGGCTTGAGCGCATTCAGCCGCTTCCACATCGCGATCGTTTCGGCGTTGATCGGCAGCGCCGCCGCTTCTGCTACCTTCGTCCCCAACTCGCGCAGCACCTTTACATCGTTCGGGTTCAATATCGTTCCTCCATGAGACAGCGACAATCAAGACACAATGCCCCCTCCCCGGTCAAGGGGCGAGCGTGGCCCCCAACAGGAATTGACGTGCGGCATCCATGGGCTATGCTCCGCCGGATGAATCACGTCCCGATCTCCTCGCGTTTGCCGTGCCGCGATCGTCACCGCGCCACGTGCGGAATCCAGGGCCTGCTGCTCGTCCTGCTTGGAACCGTGCCCCTGCCCTTTGCCTCGGCCGCACTACCGGCAGGCGGGAACTGGCCGGCGTGGCGCGGCGACGGCTCCGGGATCAGCGCCGATACCAACCTGCCCGTAACGTGGGATGCGACCAACAACGTTGTCTGGCGCACGCCGCTGCCGGGCGAAGGCAGTTCCTCGCCCATTGTATGGGACCGGCACGTGTACCTGACCGCCTCAACGGAGCGCGGCACGAACCGGCTGGTGATCTGCCTTGACGCTCAAGACGGCCGGGTGCTCTGGCAGCGCTCCCTGCTCGCCGCCCGCATTCCCCGGACCGACCCGAAGGCCGGCTACGCGCCCGCCACGCCGGCAACCGACGGCCAACGCCTCTACGTCTTCTTCGATTCACCCGGTCTGATGGCCTTCGACGCGGATGGCGCACCGCTCTGGACCCTGCCGCTGGGTCCGTTCAAGTCGCCCTATAACATCACCTCCTCGCCCGTCGTGTTTCGCGACCGCGTGATCCAGTGCTGCGACCACTGGGGCGAGGCCTTCCTCCTGGCCGCCGACAGCGCTACCGGGCGCGTGCTCTGGAAGACACCGCGCCAGCGGTCCTACCAGTACGGCACGCCGCTGCTCCTCGAACACGGGGGCTCATGGCAGGTGGTTGCCGGCGCCACCACGGTCAAGTCCTACGAGGAGATGACCGGCGCGGAACGCTGGTCGTGCGCCGGGCTGTCGGAATGCGTGGCACCTAGTCCCGTGGCGGGCGACGATGGATTGGTCTACGCCTCGTCCGGTCGCAATGGGCCGTCGCTGGCCATCGATCCAAGCGGCACCGGCGATGTGACGGAAACCCACGTCCGGATGCAGGTGCCGACGGGCGGTCCGTACGTGCCATCACCGCTGTTCCGCTCCGTGCTGGTCGTGCCGGCCGATGACGGCGTCGTGCGCCTGATCTCCGGGCACGGCACGGTGCGAATTGCCGAACGCCTGCGGGCGCACTTCACGGCATCGCCGGTCCTGGCTGGCAACACCCTCTATTGGACGGCCGAGAGCGGCGACACTTTCGTGATGGACGCCAGCCGGCTGGGCGATGCCGAGCCAACCTTGCCGATGGTGGCCGTCAATCCACTCGGCGAGAAAGTACTCGCCTCTCCGGCCATTGCCGGCGGGCGACTGTTCATCCGCACGGATCGGGCGCTGTATTGCCTCGGCGGCGCCGGCCGCCCCCCCGCGCCGGCGCCAACGCACCCGCTCACGCGGCTCGATTTCGCCGAATTGAAGCAACGCTTCCAGGCCCATCCGGCTGCGGATGGCGAGGACATTCCCGTGCGCCTGGCCGTGGTGGACGCGCTCGCACAACTCCGGGATGCCGAGGCGGTCTCGTTCCTCGCGACGATCGCGGTCAAGGATCCGCACTGGGATGTCTGTGAGGCGGCGGGCAAGGCGGTGGCCGAATCCGACACGCCCGCGACCGTGCCAGCCTTGCTGGGACTTTCCGACGACCGGCGCGACTATATGAAGATCATCGCGGCCGACGGCTTGGGACGCCTGCGCGCGGTCGCGGCCGAACCGGTCTTGCTCGCAGCCATGACGAACAAGGACTCGATCGTGCGCGCGGCTCGTCTGCAGGCGTTGGCGGGAATCGCTGCGGCGCCCGGCGCCGATCCGGCCCCGATCCTGGCAGCTCTCCAATCGGCGCTGACCGACAAGGACGGACCCGTGCGACTGGCCGCAGTGCGCGGACTCTCCGTCCTCCTTGAACACCCCGGCGCTGACCGCAATGCCATTGCTGCCGCCCTGCAACGCTGCGCGTCCGACTCCAATCCGCTTGTGACCGCCGCGGCGCGGGATGCTCTTGCCGCACCTCCCGGCACTGGCGCCGCCACGAACCCGCAGCCGAAGCAACAGAACGCCGCTCCCGCGGGCCAAAAGTGACGGCGATCCGGGGCCAGTTTCTTTTTCTGTCTCTTTTTTCTTGCCGGTCGGCGGTCGAGGCGGCATCATACGCGCGCCTTTTCGTGTTACGGTGGGATACTCAAGTGGTCAACGAGGGCAGACTGTAAATCTGTCGGCTATGCCTTCCAAGGTTCGAATCCTTGTCCCACCACCATCCTCCAGAACCCCTTAAAACAAGGTGTTTTCCTAAGAAATAGCGGGTTTTCCGCCAGTCCGGCCGTTTCTGTATCCGTTGCTTTCCGCCACTATCTTCTACCCTCTTCAAGGTCGGGAGTAGTGTACAAAACGTATACATGCCCTTGCCGCCGGCCCCATGCGCCCACCGTCCGGTCGGGGGTGTCCGGCCGCGCGGGGTGTCGGTCGGGGCGTATCGTGGCGGCGAACGGCCCGCCTTCGAACGCCTTGACCATCCCCAACGAGAAGGAGACCGGCAACTGTTTGTAGTCGAACCCTTCGATCCCGAATTGGCGAGACAGATTGGCGATAGAGGGATGGTTTTTGCAGAAGATACTTCTGGGGAACGGCACCTTGCTCAATTCTTTAACGCCCGTCTGCCGCCGACAGTTCCGGTTAACAGCGGAGGCGAGGTAGCCGAGGCGTAGTATCAGCGCCGGTCCGGTCGGGGTGCGTTGCCGGCTTTGCGTATCTGCCGAATTCGTTCCTGTGTCACCAGATGCCTTGCGGCCAACTTGGCAGATGAGATCCGATCAGGGCGGGTTGGTGCCCGCCTGAGCTGCGGTACTCTTGCCTTCGCCCGACTGTTGCGACCGACGTATGTAGTCGGCCATCATGGCGCCTGTGTTGATGGGGTCCAACATGAGTACGGGGGCAGGTAGGCGATTGGTGACATTGCTTATAAATTCGCGCAGATAAGGCACAAGGTGAGCCAACGCTAACGGCGTTGTGAACTCGCTCCAAGGCAGACTGTTTTCGCCTTGCCGCTCATACCGTGCGATGTACTCACAGGTAAAGTTGAACAGCGGTTTTTCGATTCCGTGCATGATGTCGAACACGGCCTGCACGTCCAGCACTTTGCCATCAGGAGACTCGCGACGCGCAAGCCCCACAAGTCGCAGATTGTACTGAGGTTGTCCATCAGCATTTACCATCTCAACGTTCGCCCGCAGAAGGCGTATGAATTTAATCGTAATGCCGGGTTCTTTCAACGACTCCATGGTTTCCCCCATTGGTCAAGCCGCTTTCGCCATCTCTGTGTTCGCGGCATTGATAGACCCAGGCATGTGCCAAGAGTGCTGGTCATTGGCGAGAGGTTCGGCAAAATCTTGCCTTAGGTTCAAATCGGCAACACAAAATTGTTCAACAACGCCTACATCAAAGGCAAGGGTTTGCCACGCGACACCCCCTTCAACGTAGTCATGAAACACGCTGTCGATGAAGGCTGAGGCACGAAAAGCAGGCACCTTCGGCATGAACTGCGGATAGTGCTGACGTGTAACGTCTTGGTTCTTGACCATAGGCAATAGAATCGCCCCCGCAGCGGGCGGCAGTTCACTGGCGACCCTATGGATGAAATTCTTGATTACCCGCACCTGTTCCGGGGGAACAGCGAACACACGAACCCAAAGGGTATATATGTCCTCTGGCGATTCCTGGACGTCCGCAGGGCACTCCGGAAAGGCGGCCTGTAACGCGCGCAGGACTCTCGCTTTGATCTCTGTGTTCATGTCATTCTCCAGCGGCCTTGATGAAATGGTCGCGAATCAACTGGGCGTCCGTCAAGAGTTCTTTTATGTCGTCAGCGGACGGTGTTTCCGGTGCGTAATCGGCAGTTTCACGAATCGTTCTGAATTCCCTGAACACCTCTCTCCAACGCGTATCCCGTTGATCCGCGGCAGGAAACTCAGCGTCGACGTATCTGACCATTTTAGCGTGTTCACTGAATCGGCCATCGGTATCTGGCTTGGTCGGTCGCGAGTGGATTCATGAACAAACCTGCACTGGGTGAGCGCCGGGCAGACTGTTCCGCCGCAGGCGGACCCGCCGAGGCGGGAAATCTGTCGGCTATGCCTTCCAAGGTTCGAATCCTTGTCCCACCACCATCCTCGCGGGCTCAGCGGTAAACGGGCTCGGCTCAACACCAAAGAAGCAGGCACCCGTCTGTTTGTGTTTGCGGCGTGGCCTTGAACCTATACGCCGGGCGGGGGCTCATTGAGGGCCGTCTCCATGTCAACGCCGATGCCCGCTTTGGATTCCTTCAACCCCTGCCAGAAGTTGGGCGGGACGTCCTCGTCGCGGACGGGCAGGTATTCTTCCGGCGGCACAATGACGGCGATGACACGTCCGTCCTGCTCAATCATCACGGCCTCATGATCCGTGCTGACGTGGCGCAAGGCGTCGGCCAAGTCTGGGCCAGGGCGATCAATGATCATCGTTGTCATGGGGAAAGTGTCGCACGGGCCAGCCGGGCCGTCAAGTTGGCGCTAGTCGATGTGTCACCGGGGTGGGCGCAAGGCAGTTCCGTGGGTCTTCTTCTTGCTCGCGATTATGACTGGAACAGTCGATCTCAGACAGGATTTACAGGATTGAACAGGATTTGGGTTGCCGTGGCGTCGCGTGCCCTTTCCCTTCGCCTGCTGCACCAACAATCCTGCAGAATCTTGTAAATCCTGTCCAATACTTCCACGGGGGGAGCCACGGAGGTGCCTTGCGTCCCACACCGGGGGCTGATGAGACTTCGGTAGTTGCTTCCTGCGTATTTTCGGCACATTATGGCTGCACGGCATCGCCCGGGGGAAGCGTCCATTGGAATGACTGTGAAGACGATTACACGAATGGGGTTGCCCTGGGCTTTCGTGGGGATAATGGCGTTGCCCGCCGTGGTGCATGCCCAGTTGACCTATATCACCAACGGCGACAACACGATCACCATCACGGGCGTCATTGGTTCACCCAGTGCGGTGGTCATCCCCGACACGACCAACGGTCTGCCGATCACCAGCATCGGGAGTAGTGCGTTCCAGAACTGCACCAACCTGATTGATGTGACAATCGGCACGAACGTCACCAGCATCGGGACGTATGCGTTCCATTGGTGTTACAACCTGACAAACCTTACGATCCCGAACAAAGTCACCAGTGTCGGCGGCGGGGCGTTCGCTTGGTGTGCGAGCCTATCCAGTGTGACCATACCTGCCAGCATCACCTATATCGGGTATCAGGCATTCTTCTCCTGCACCAGCCTCACGGCGATTACGGTAGATACAAACAACCAGACCTATAGAAGCGAGGAAGGGGTCTTGTTCGACAAGAATAGGACCACCCTCATCCAATATCCCGGTGGTAGAGCCGGAGATTACGCAGTTCCCAACGTCCTCGCAATTGGAGACTCTGCGTTCGATTCCTGCATTCATCTTGCCAGCGTGATAATCCCCGACAGTGTCACCCACATCGGGAGCCAAGCATTTGATTACTGCACTACCTTAACTAGCGTCACGATTCCTGCTGGCGTCACCTCCATCATGGACATCACGTTCCGTTGGTGTTTCGCTCTGAGGAGCGTCTACTTTAAGGGGAATGCACCGGTTTCAATTGCTTCAACTGCCTTTCTGAACGACACCAGTACAGTCTACTACCTGCCGGGCACAACGAACTGGACGAATCCTTGGGGCGGTCTGCCGACTGTCCTTTGGAACCCAGACACGAAGTACGATGCCAACTTCGGCGTGAAGACAGACCAATTCGGGTTCACGATTTCGGGTAGCACCAATTTCACGGTCGTGGTTGAAGCCTGCACGAACCTGTTGAATCCCGTTTGGACATCCGTGGCAACCAATACCCTTACAGGCGGCTCGTCATACTTCAACGATCCCCAGTGGTCGAACCATCCGGCACGGTTTTACCGTTTCCGTTCGCCGTAATGCATTACTTTGCCAGTTGGCAGTTCATGCCGCCTTACAAGGCTGCGCCTGACCGGCCGGCCGACGGATTCCCGTCCTCACGCTTGAGCCAGAGGATGGCCTGCGTTTCATCGCCGAATACGCGGATTTCGAAAGGGAGAACGGTGGCTTCGGCGCGGTACAATTCCAACTGCGCCTGCTGGAATACGCCCCCGGCCACGATCGCGCAGCGGTTGCCTTTCATACCGGGCGGGCACATCCGGCGGATCGACTCTGCCGTCACCGCGAAGTCGGCATAGGACAAGGCCACGTCAGGAGAGAAGACCCACAAGTCGCACAGCCGCTTGCCATGGTCGCGGAGGTCGAGTTCCGCAACAGCCTTCAGGACATCGAATTTCCCGGCAGGCGCCGACACCCGAATCTCAAAATAACCGGTTCGCTCATGAATTTCGCAGGGCATGGTCCCACCTTATCTCGCGCCGAGGCGCCTAAGGACGACGATTGCCGATGTCAGCCGCCGACGCTTCATACAACTCCAACGGCAACCCATCGGGATCGGTAAAGAAGACAAACCGACGATGCGTCTGTTCGTCGAGCCGGACGTCCTGGACGGCAACGCCGTCGGCCTCCAGTTTGGCTTTCCAGGCTGCGACGTCATCGACCGCAAAAGCGAGATGGCGCAGTCCACAGGCTTCCGG
>Ga0118677_10008882_pt1 | contig 15915 bp, 9 predicted proteins | sample AliMusrvi5mmetaG_FD_86154 | JGI IMG/M metagenome (GOLD analysis project Ga0118677, IMG submission 86154) | reverse complement strand
GCTTGTGCCTGCCGGTAGGAACAGGCGAATCTAGCACTATGGCAACCGCATCAGGCTTCTTGTCGCGGATCATTTTAAAGAGCATATTGGTGAATCCGAAGATCGCGTTTGTCGGGAAGCCTTTGGAATTGCTCAGGTTTTTGATGGCATGGAAGGCCCGGTAGAAGTACGAATGGCCGTCGATGAGGTATAAGTTCATAGTCTGATTATAACAGAAGCGGTCATGAGGCAGAAGAAGCACCAATGTTGAGACGGTAAGGGTACCCGACTCGATGTCTCGGTGTGACCTTCCTTGCGATTCTGATCATTCAACAGGATTGTGCGCCTTTTAGGTAATGCGGTTATTAGTGTGAAATGAGCTTATTCAGCGAGACAAGAGGCGGGTGCCCTTGCCGGTCTACAAGTATTAAAATTTGAATTCATCTTGGCGTCGTCAATGGCAACCGGATCTCGGCGCGCTGAATTATTGTCGGTATCAACAATCAATGCCGGTTCTGAAATAACGCAGAATATATGTATCTATGCGGGAGACCCAACGGCGGACACCGCGCTGTTGATCCGAGCACCATTGACGGCACATCCACACGCAGGCTGGGCAGAGGATTGCCCCCTACTCCGTCGCCACTCAGCGTGCCTGACTGAAAGCCTGAAAACGTCTCATCGTTAATCTGCCAGCCTTGCGTGCCGCCGCCACCCCAGTCCTCCTGCGCGACTATGAATGTTGCTGCCTTTGCACCAACTGCGCAAGCGAGGCACACAGTGAACGCTAACATCATCGACTTACTGGTGCTTTTCATTGCTCGAGACCCTTTCTTTGACATCCTTATCAACAATTCTACTGCTGAACCACCTTGTAGAAGTAACTTGTCCCCAGTGTGGCTTCGGTATCGTTATACACTTGGTACCCTGTATCCGGCGCAGCGCCACTCGCCACAGCCACGAACTCTCCGTTCATGCTATCTGCCCGAAGCAAGGTGTAGACCCGATCTTTAACACAAGCCCATCGAATCGTGATGCCCTGTTCCGCCGATTCGACGCTGACCTTGAAGATCTGGCTGAAATAACCCGCCTCATAGGCAGCCCGGATTTCGTCGAGGTCCGTCATTCCGTCGCCATCCGTGTCAACCAAAGCTAAGTCAGCGGACACATCGGCCACATTGGATACACCAAACCTTTCGAGTAATGCCTGCTTCAGAGCGTCCACATTGCCTGGATCCTTGCTGCTCTCGACGCCAAACGCCGAGACGGTAAATGTGTAGGCAGGGCACGGGGCTTTCGTGTTTGGCGTAAATCTTACCCCAACACTCTCAACGGCAACAATATCCTGAGCCCAGAGAGCATCCATGTCGCCAGAGTCGAACGTGACCCACTCCGCCCTGTCCATGGCAATCATATTATCCGTCGCCTCGCCAGCATTGGTCGACACATTGAGCCCGTGATACCACTCGCGCCCGGTGCCGGGGTCGCTGCCAAGCGGAGGCTGGCCTTTCAACACTGCGTAGCTATTTTCACCGGGCAGTTCGCCGCTTCCCGTCAGGGCGAACTTCATGGTGGATATTCCAGCGCCAACGAAGTCGCCGCCATGCCCGCTTCCCTCGCCCTCATTCTGGATTCATCCGTGCTCCCGCTCGGTTCCGCCAGCCCTTCCGCCCAATCCATCCAAACCCTGAGCCTGCTCGCCGACAGCCAAACCCCTGAAGATCCCGTGGCCCTGCATGCCAAACTCATGGCAAGCCAGCGGCGCCAACTTGATGAACGCCTCAATCTCCTCAAGGATATCCTCACCCCCGCACAACTGGCCCAATACCGGGCCGCCATCGCGGAACAGCGTGCCTTCCAAGAGACGATGACTCCGCCTCAGCGCTGAGCGCGACAAAGCCTCAGTCCTGCCCTGTTTCCTCGAAAACCTGACCTGTCAATTTCGAAAGGAAAGGGGTTCCCGTGCCGAAAACCGGGAAACCTGCCGAATCGGGCATCGATTTTTCAACAACGCCCATGGTTTGGGCTTGCGCTGCCAGTCCAAAAGATATTTATTCTAATGTCCCGTAGATCGGAGCGGCCTCCGTTGCCGGGACTTTTTGAAGGCGACGAAATCCATCCGGAACAAGCACCAAAACAACCCTGAACCAGCTAACATCATGCATACCAATCAAAAGAACCAAACCCGGCAGCGGGTCAATTCCTCCCTCCTCGCCGCCGGCCTCGCCCTGGGTCTCGGCGCGGGCATCGCAAAGGCGGATGTCGTGCCCTACACCGCGGACGCCAATACCCTGCATCTGTATCACTTGGATGAGTCCGCCGCGAACATCATCGACTACGGCAACGGCTATGGCGGCGTGAAGATCAACCTGTGGCCGAATAATGTTCCGAGTTTGGGAGCCGCCACCTACACGGGTTTTGGAACCTCCTTGAATGATGCGCAATCGCTCTCCGTATTAACGAGCGGTGCCGCGATCGGCGCGGGGCCCGGCAGCGGCACGACACCCGTCACCTACAACAACACCCAATTCCAGGGTGCGGATGGCTCCTTCACCTACGAAGTGTATGTCAAGCTGAATCAAATCAGTACGCTCCCCTACGGAGGCAACAGCCAAGCCATGATCCTTGGCCACGATGGCGGAAATGGCAACCGCAATTGGGACCTTAAGCAATACGGTGCAAACAACATCATGTTCGCCTCCAACCCCGATGTTGGTACGGACCAGGTGAGTTTCATCATCCCCACCACCGGCGCAAATGCCTGGGACGCAAACTCGTGGTTTCATCTGGCAGTGACTTTCGACGGGCCCACCAAGGAGGCCAAGATGTACTGGACCAAGGTGACGCCGACCGTCTCCGGGGCCAATCTTATGGTCACCAAGACCTTGCTAGACGCCCCGATGACGGGTACCACCTATTTTACCATCGGTGCGTCCGCGCGGGCTTGGCCCCAGCGCTTCATCGACGGCTGCATCGACGAAGTGCGCATCAGCGACATCGTGAGAGCGCCGGCGGACATGATCCCGCTGGCGTCGTCGTCCGGCGCCTACGGCACTTGGGCGATCACCAACGCCAACGCCCCCAGCGGCACTCCCGCTGACGACTATGATGGCGACGGTGTGAGCAATGCGCTTGAATTCGTGCTCGGCGGAACCAAGACCAGCAATGATTTGAGCCGGCTTCCCACCATCACCCCCGACGCCACCAACCTGATCTTCACCTTCAAGCAGTATCATCAGTCGAAATCCGCGGGCACCACCGTGGCCATCGAAGTGGGCACCACCCTTGCCGCCTGGCCTAACACGTACAGTGTCTATCCCACGGTGGACTCAGCCGTCACAGTCGTGGACAATCTGGATGGGACCGACACCGTTACCCTGTCCCTGCTCAAAACCCCGGACGCGCAGAAATTCGCCCGCCTCAAGGTCACCATCGCGAACTAACATCATGAATACCGATCCAAGAATCCAAACCCGGCAGCCGGTCAATTCCGCCTGCCTCGCCGCCTGCCTCGCCTTCGGCCTCGGTGCCAACACCGCCCAGGCGGGGTTTTCACTGGTGGACAACTTTGACTCCGGCACCGCCGGCACGCCGCTCAGCGTGTACGCCGCGAAGTGGTCGGCCAACTCCGACTACAAGGTCGCCCTCGACCCGCTGAATCCCGCCAACAAGATGGGCTCAATAGCCAGAATCAACACTCCCAACAACTGGGGAACCGCCATCGACTTTGGCTCGGCCAACTCCATCGCCGTCGGCACCACGGGCACGGTTTTCTTTCGCGTGATGGTGGGAACCAATGCGGGCACCAATTTCGGCATGTATCTCGAAAACGGCATAGGAACAGACACCAGCAAGCGTCAAGTTTCCGCGTACTACAACATTGGTCCCTTGTTTGAACGCGGCAACTCTTCCAACACGGCGGTCACCACAACGGGCTTTACCTCCATGACCAAGAACGTCTGGTACGACTTCTGGTATGTCGCCTCTAACACCGCCTCCAACCCGACCTTCACGGTGTACGCCGCCAAGGAAGGCGCGTCCCCCATCGCCCAGACCCTGCTGTCCAACGGGATCGGCTCCGTGCAGACCTTCATGAACAACCCCGCGAGCGGCGTGTTGCTGCAGGGGCTGATGTTCCTGGAGTCCAGCGGCAACAACGGGACCACCGACTTCTATTTCGACGACATCTACGTGGATAACACCGGCGTGAATCTTACCAACCCGACTCTCTCCCCTCCCCTGGCTGCCTACGCCGGCCCTACCAATAAAGCCGTCAGCGCGAACAGTCTTTCGGTCCAGCTCGGTGGTGACCCGACCGCCACCGGCGGCACTCTTTCCTATACCTACAGTTGGTCGCCCGACGATGGCAGTCTGAGCAGCACCACGGCCGCCAATCCCACCGCCTCGCCGACCGCCACCACCACCTACACCCTGACCGTGACTGATTCCGCGACTCCGACCGGGGCGACAGCGACCTCCTCGGTGACCGTCAGATACCTGCCGGTCTTGGTGGCCAACGCCGGTGCGGACAAGAGCTACACGGTTACCCCGGTGACCATCGGCGGCAGCCCCACCGCCAGCGGCGGCGCAGGCTCCGGCTACTCCTACAGTTGGTCCCCAGCCACCGGCCTGAGCAGTGCCACCGCCGCCAATCCCACCGCCTCGCCAGCCACCACCACCACCTACACCGTGACGGTCAACGACGGCACGAGCATCACGGCGACTGACTCGGTGATTGTGACGGTCGGCCCGGCCACCACTCCTTATCAGGACTGGGCCACCTCCCACGCCGGGGGTCAGGCGGCCAATCAGGATTACAACCAAGACGGGGTTCCCAACGGTGTCGCCTTCTTCATGGGCATGAACGGGCTCGGCACCAATCCGGGAGTGGTCAATGGCAAGGTCACCTGGCCGCGTGTGAATGCGGTGACATCCTTCAAGGTGGAGGTTTCGACCGACCTCACCAACTGGGAGGATGCGAGCATCCATTACAATTCGTCTCTGTCAATCACACCATCGGTGGTGTCCTTCACCCTGCCGGCCAGCCCGGTCGAATTGTTCGTCCGACTCAGCGTGACGCCCTGAACGTCATCCTGATCGATGGTCCTTTCCCATGTAGCCCATCCCAGGGACTCCTCAGTATTGGGCTTCCCGTACCGGAAACCGGGAAATTGCCGAATCGGGGAATCGATTTGCCGAATCGGCGCATAGTCCGCCCTTCCAATCCAAGCAAAAAAGGCTAGTTCTCGCCGTCCGCGGCGGACCCACCCCTGGCCTGTCGCATTTTGCAAGCAACCAGATAAGACAACCCCAATACCAAACGACATTATGAATTCCAATCGTAAAACCCAAATCCGTCACCGGATCAACGCGGCGCTCCTCGCCGCCGCCCTCGGGCTCGGGCTCGGCGCTAATAGCGCACGAGCGGCCAACACTCCCGTGCTGACAGTGGATTTCGGCAGTGCTACCGGCGAAACAATCTATCCGGGTGCCATTCAGATGACGGTCGCACCGTGGACGGGAGGCGCAGACCGCCCCACTGGCGGCTGGAATCCCCCACTCACCATGAATGCGACCAGCGGAGCCATAACGGTCACCCTCACCTCCACCAGTGGCAGCACAGGTTGGCGCAATCGCGGCGGCATCACTGCCATCGAGAAGTCGGACCTGATCCGCGACTTTGTATACGGCAAGGAACTCCAGCTTTCGCTCACGGGACTGACCCCTGGTCAAGAGTACTTCATCAAAATTTATGGCGACGACTTCGCAAGTAATGGCGGTATTAATTGGGATTGGCTCTACAGCACGTCGGGCGCCACGAGTGGTGGAACCCTGATAGGTAGGATAGGTTCCGTTCAAAGTCCGAGCCTCCCGTTTCCGGTCCCCCAGACTGGAACGTTGCCAGCCCAAGCCGGCGTTGGCATGGTTCAGACCAATTTCACAGCGGGTTCAAGTAATGTGATGTTTTATACCGCCAACTCCAGTTGGTCCAACGGTTCGCTCTTAAGCGGCTTTGAACTCTTCACCGTCACGTCGTCCAGTTTGCCAGCGGATGCAGGATTATCCACGGTGACAGCAACCAGCCCGGTGCCTGCCAATGGCTCAAGCACTTCCCTGGTTACCGTGACTTTGAATGACTCCACCGGGACTTTCGTCAAGGACAAGACCGTGACCCTGACTTCCAATCGGAATGGCTCAGGCACGGTAGACACGATTTCGGCAGCCTCAGGTCCTTCCACTACTTCCGGAGTGGTGACCTTCACCGTTACCTCCTCGACACCCGGCACACCAACCTTTACCGCCACCGATACCACCGACACCCCGAATGTCGAGATCACTCAAAAGCCGACCGTGATCTTCACCGGGCCGCCGACCGCTGCCCAATCGACAGTGGTGGCCGCGCCGGGTTCGGTGCTGGCCAATGGCATCACCGCTTCCACGGTCACCGTGACCCTGAAGGACCTGAACAGTCAGCCAATCTCGGGCAAGACCGTGACCTTGGCCAGGAATGGCAACAGCGGTGCCGGAACCCCGACCATTGCCACAACCTTGGGAACGACCAATGCCGCCGGCCAAGCCACCTTCACGGTGAAATGCTCCACTGCGGGTGACTATGACTTTGAAGCCACCGATACCACCGACTCGGTCACGGTATCTCAAAAAGCCACCGTCACCTTCACGGTGATTCCTCCCGCAGCCACCGACACCTCAACCGTGACCGCATCTGTTAGCCCTGTGATTGCCAACAACTCCGCCACTTCCACCATCACCGTGACCTTGAAGGACAGCGGCGGCACCCCCGTCTCGGGCAAGATTGTGACCCTGGCTTCAGACCGCGGGTCAGACACGATCTCCGCGGCCTCGGGACCTTCCTCGCTTGCCGGAGTGGTGACCTTCACCGTGAAATCCACGACTGCGGGCGTGTCAACCTACACCGCCACCGATACCACCGATACCGTCGGGATCACTCAAACCGCCAGCGTGACTTACACATGGCCCGCCTTGGTGGCCAGTGCCGGCACTCCCAAGACCGTGGGCACGGGCTATCCCGCCACCATCGGCGGCAGCCCCACCGCCAGCGGCGGCAATGGCGTCTATACCTACCTGTGGGATCCCGCCACCGGCCTGAGTGACGCGACCGTGGCCAACCCCATCGCCTCGCCCACCTCCACCACGACCTACACCGTGACCGTGAGCGGGACCGACTCGACCGGCCCGGTTCAAGCCACCTCCTCGGTGCTCGTCACCTTCACCGTGCCCAACCCGAATCTGGTGAGCGTGGACTTCAAGCAGGGTAGTGGGACCACTTGCGCCGGTGACACCACCCTGACCGGCACCACCATGAAAAACGCGGTCAACAATACGTTCACTGGACAACTCGGCAATTGGAACGCCCTGAACATCGGAACCTACAATAACTCCAGCGCCACCAGTACTTTCCTCAAGACCGGCTCCAGTGCGTTGACGACCGTCAAACTCGCCCTGGGACTAGCCACTGGTTTGGACGCCACCGCCGCGGGCGGCTGGCGCTGCAACCCGAATGAAGGAGCAACCGGCGGAGCCGATAGTCTGCGCAATGAAGAAGCCTACCTCTATAATAACGTGCTTACCGGCAACCATTATGCATGGGCTATCACCGGTCTGACCCCGAGCTCCACCTACAAGCTGACCTTGTTCGGTGACTTGGGCAATGCCACCGGCGCATCCAACGTCGCCAACACGGTGGCAGGTACTCGTGACAGCGAGGGCGACTGGAACTGGACCGCCCTATCCTCCGATGCATCGGGCACGATCATCGGCACGTTCACCGCACCAAATCCCACGCTGGGTATATACGGCCTCCAAATCGAAGGAGCCATGCCCTTGATGCCCGCCCTGACGGCCAACGCCGGTGCGGATCAGGCTTACACAGATACCCCGGTGACCATCGGCGGCAGCCCCACCGCCAGCGGCGGCACAGGCTCCGGCTACACCTACAGTTGGTCCCCATCCACCGGTCTGAGTAGTGCCACCGCCGCCAATCCCACAGCCTCGCCAGCCACCACCACCACCTACACCGTGACGGTCAATGACGGCGCGAGCACCCCGGTAACTGACTCGGTGACCGTGACGGTCGGCTCGGCCCTCACCGGCTACGCGCTCTGGGCCAGCAGCTATGCCGGCGGTGAGACGGCTGCGGCCAGTGCCGATTACAACCACGACGGGGTACCCAACGGGATCGCCTATTTCATGGGTAAGGACGGGCTCGCCACCAATCCGGGAGTGGTCAATGGCAAGGTGACTTGGCCGCGTGTGGGGACGGTCACCGCCTTCGAGGTGCAGATTTCCACCAATCTAACCGACTGGTCGGCCGCGCCCTCGGGCGTTGATTTGAGCAATCCGGCCGAAGTGGTTTACACCCTGCCGGCCAGCCCGGTCGAATTGTTCGTCCGTCTCAGCGTGACGCCCTGATCGTCATCCTGATAGGACCAGGTTTCCAAGCAGGGCATTTCTCAGAGGGAAATGCCCTGCTTTCTTGTGAAGCTGACCCTTAACGACAAATCGATCTTCGCATACGAAATGAATTCGGGCGCGCTGCCGAGCGCAGCGGGTCCACATGAGCCAACGGATTGAGAAAGTCGGATGCGCCTTGCGAGCGCTTCTTTGCCTGTTCATGCCGAAAACGGAAGTTGAAATCCAAGATTCGTTCTTGAAACCACAGATTACACGGATTTCACGGATTTTCTGGTATGGATTTCCGCACCATTTGTAACTTCGGAGAAGTTGCAAATGGAACCAATTTCAATCTGTGAAATCCGTGTAATCTGTGGTTGATCTAACCGACATTTCGAATCAAACGTCGGAGTTCGGGTTCAATGCGGATGGCCTCCATGCGGTGATCGGGATGTGGCGAAAGCTGAGGCGGCAGATCATTCCCCAGGACCACCAAGCGCGCCGGGAAAATTCTCGGGCCGGAGAAACGCCTATTCGAGCAAGGTGAATCCGCTCAGAGTCGCGCCAATCCATGCCACCCCTGCCATGTCATGTAGCTCGCAAGCGCGAGGAGCAGTGCGCCGGAAAAGTAGGGAGCCCGCCGCATCAGGTTGCCGAAACCAGTGAATTTTTTCTCCGCGTGTTGGACGCTCCACGCGGCGACCGCGCCGACCGTGACCATCGTCAGGGCCAGGCCGAAGCTGAATGCGGCGACCAGCGCGAAGCCGAGCGTGTATTGCCTTACCTGCATGCAGACGATCAACACCGTGAACGCCGCCGGGCAGGGGAGCAGCCCGCCGGTCAGACCGAAGAGGACGATTTGCGGCGTGGTGACTTTCCGGTCCATGAACCGCTGTTGTATGTCAAGTGCGTGGGCTGCTTCATGCGCGTCCTGGAAATCGAGGCCGGGGGGCAAATCACCGTGGTCGTGCGAATGTCCGTGATGGTGCTCATGCGCTGCGGCGGCCTTCACGTCGCGCCGGGTCCGCCAGAACATCCAGAGCGCGAGTACAACGATGATCACCGCGGAAGCGATCTGGAAATACGGCTCGGTCGTCTCCGCATTCCATTGGCTGCCGTATTTGAGCGCCACCGCCGCCAAACCCCAAATGATGAGTGAGTGGGAAAACGCCGCGGACAGACCCAATAGAACCGCCTGCCCGACCGTGCCGCGCACCGCGACGATAAACGCCGCCATCATCGTCTTGGAATGGCCGGGTTCCAAACCGTGCAGAGCGCCCAACAGAATGGCGGTGGGAATGAACAGCCAGGCGCGCGAGGCTCCTTGGGAAAGGGCCTGGGAGAAATCGGTGAGTGCGAAGAACACGAGTTGGACGGTAGCCCCATACCACTTCTTGCCAAGCCGGGATTCGTCACCTCGGTTTCCAAATCACACCGAGCACGTCGAATCGAAGACCATCCAGAGCGCTTCGATCATGAAGCTTCAGTTTCATCCTGGCACCGACATGGCGGCGGTGACGTCCTACGCGCTGGTGAACGGCCGGCGCACCGTTTACATCCCGGTGACCAAGCGCGCCGAAGCCTCGACGCTCGCGGTGGTGTCGTTGGTGAAAGCCAACCTGTCGCGGTTCCAGGCCGCCTTGCCCGATGACATCAAGGTTTCCTACGAGTTCGACCAATCGCCGGTGGTGTGGCGTTCGATCAACGAACTGGCCAAGGAAGCCGGGCTCGGGGCCGTGCTCACCGGGTTGATGGTGCTGCTGTTCCTGCGGGACTTGCGCCTCGGTGAGGCCTATTATCAATCAATCGCCGCCAAACAACGCGCCGCCGCCGCCGGTCACGTCGTCTCTCGAGGCCATGGCCCGCGTGCGTTCGATCAGCTCGCGTCTGGCCACCACGCGCAAGTTGCTCGAGGTTTCCGAAAAATCCTACCGGCTTTCCCGCGAGCGCGGCGCCACCGGCGTCGGTGGGGTCCTTGAAACTCTCCTTGCCGAAGAGGATCTCAGCATTGCCCGGCTTAAATGGTTCGAACTCATCGCTGATTACAACAAGGCACAGGCAACGCTTCAGCGTGCCGTTGGCCATTGAGTGGCATCGGGCGCCCGTTGCTGTTAGTCCGGCGGCCGCGCCACGCCCAAGAGATCCGTGGAAATCCGCAAGATGTTTCCGTTGGCGCGAGTATCCCCCTTTCCGATGAAAATAAAATGCTTGTGTGTGATGTGGGTGGTGCTGGCGGGTGGGTCGCTCATGGCCGCCGTCCCGGCGAGCCCGGTCGCGGCCGCGCCGCAGCCCAACAATGCGGTGGTGCCCGTGCCCAAACCAATCACTCCCGCCCAATCACCGGCGCAACCGGGCGCGCTGGCGACCCTGGACTTGGCCTCGGACACGGCCTGGACGATCCGTCTCGACAGTGGGGCGCCGCGCCCGGTCAAGGTGCCCGGCGGCGGCTGGAATTCCGATCTCCAACAGCCGCCCATCCAAGTGCTGCAGGATGTGAAGGATTTTGTCCTTTATGAACGCCGGATCGACATTCCCGCCGCGGCGCAGGGCCAGGCGGTGATGCTGCGCTTCGGTGCCGTATCCTACGGTTGCGAGGTGTTTCTCGATGGAAAGAAGGTCGGCGAACATCACGGCCCGCAGGTGCCGTTCGAGATGGATCTAACGGAATTGGCCGTCGCCGGAAAACAGCAGACGCTGCAAGTCAAAGCGTTTCACCGCCGCCACTATATGAAACCCGGCCAGAACAAGACCGCCGAGGTGGCTGTCGGGTTTGATTTTCCCGAAGGTGGCGACGCCACGTCGCGCGCCGAGGCGGGCACTTGGTGCGAATGGCATGGGCAAACGAAACTCGGCTACGGCATCCTGCGTTCCATCGTGTTGGTGGTGCTGCCCGCGGTGCACGTGGGGGAAACCTTCGTCCAGCCATCGGTGACCAGGCAACAATTGGTGTGCGGGGTATGGCTGCGCAACTCTACGGACAAGGAGCGCAAGGTCAAACTGGACGCGGCGCTGTCGTCGTGGAACAAGCGCGACTGGAAGTATCCGGCGGTTCCGCCGGTGGAGGTGACGATACCCGCGCGAAGCGTGACGAAGGTGTTGCTGGGCCCGGTGGCCTGGAGCCTCGGATCCGATAGTTATTGGTGGCCTAACATTCCATTCCGCGAGGATTGCGTCCCGCAACTGCACTTCCTCAATCTGACTGTCAGCGAGGGCCGGAAAATCTGGCAGCGGTATCCGCAGCGCTTCGGCTTCGTCGAGCACGCGGAAGGGCCGTTCTATTACACGGTCAATGGCGTGCGCGTGACCGGCATCAGTGATGGCACCACCGAGGGTTGTATCAGTTATTTCGACAGTTACGGGCGGGCGGCGGCGTTTTTGCCGCCTGCCGCGCCCGGCACCGGTTGCGCGGAAACCTGGCGGCGATACATGCGCATCGGCATCAACATGAATCGGCTGTCCTGTTCGCCGCCTACCGAGGTGATGCTCGCCGCCGCCGACGAAACGGGTTTCATGCTCATGCCGGAAACTCCGATCTGGGGCAACGGCTTGAGCCGCTACAATCCCGCCTATACGCCGCGGACCTATCAGGATTTGGGCCGCCTTTGCCGGAACCATCCGAGTCTTGCCCGCTATTCATTGGCCAACGAGGTGCGCGAGCCGCGCGACGCCGCCTGGCCGTGGCGGGCCGCCATTGACGACATGCGCGAGGTGGACGACTTGCATCCGTTGGTGTTCGAGATGCACGGGCAGGGCAACGGCCGGGTGGACGGTGTGAAGGGCGGCCACGCGTTCGTCATGGAACACTATACGGATATTCATGAAAAAGTGGGTGATGGCAAAGGCATCCGCGGCATGGGCGAGCAATTCTGGCAGAGCAACAGCATGGGCGAATTCGCCGTCGGCGTGCGCACCCTGCGCCTGAACGATTGGTGTTACATGGCCGGCTGGTGCTGGCTGAATTACTGGCCGAATTTCCTCGAAGGCATGAACCATGACCTGCACGCATGGAAACCGCAGGATCACGCCGACCGCAAGGACGGCGTGGACGGCTGGGGCTCGCCCATTGTGACATTCACCCAACGCAGCTTGCATCCCTATCTGATCCAGGACCGCGGTATTTTGGAAAGCAATCCCGACATTCCCCGCGGCGAGGACAAGGGACAGGCGGAGTGGCCCTATCAGATTCCGGCCTGCAAGTCCGGCGAGAAGGTGGAGCGCCACATCGAGGTGTTCAACGGCGGACTCTTCGGCAACCAGTTGACCTTGCGCTGGAGCGCGCATTGGGACCAACCCGACGGCCCGCTTGCCGTGGCCGGCGGCGAAATCCCCTGCGAAATCGAACCGGGTTTCCACGCCACCAAAGATATCATTTTCATCGTTCCCCAATCCGATCATGAACCGCGCAAACTCTATCTGGTGATGGAATCTCTTAAGGAGGGCAAACCCGTCTTCCGCGAGGAATCCACCTGCCTCAATGTCATTACCGGAAAATGACCGCACCCGCCAGCCAAGCCCCGAACCATCCATGAAGACCATCCTGTATTTTCTGCTAGCTCTGATTGCATCGGCGGCTGGGGCGCTGGCGGCCAACGTCGGGCGCCTCCGGTGTGAATATCGCGAGAACCCGCTGGGCATGGACCGGCTGACCCCACGGCTGGGATGGATCCTCGAGGCGGGTGGGTCGCAGCCGCAGGTCAGGGGCCTCCGGCAAACCGCCTATCAGATATTGGTGGCGAGTTCCGCGGACCTCCTCGAGCACGACCGGGGCGATCTTTGGGACAGCGGCAAGGTGGCATCCGACCAGAGCCGCCAGGTCGCCTATGCCGGCAAACCGCTGGAGTCCCGCATGTGGTGCTGGTGGAAGGTGCGGGTCTGGAGCACCGCCATTGGCCAAGCGGAGCCCGAAGCCAGCCCGTGGAGCAGACCGGCATCGTGGAGCATGGGCTTGCTCAAGCCTGAGGATTGGCAGGCGCGCTGGATCGGTTCGGACAAGGGCGATGTTTCCAGGGAGATCCGCCGGCTCCCGGCGCGCTATCTGCGCCGGGAGTTTTCCGCCGACAAGAAGGTGGCCAGCGCGACCGCTTTTGTTTGCGGACTGGGTTTTTTCGATCTCTATCTGAATGGAACCAAGGTCAGCGATCAGATCATGAATCCCGCGCTCTCGGATTACCGGAAGGCGGCCTACTACGTCACCTTCGACATCACCGACCAGGTGCGACACGGCCGGAATGCACTGGGGGTCGTCCTGGGCAATGGCCGCTACCTCGCACCGCGGGTTTCGGTGGTGCCCACCGTGGATTATGGATTCCCCAAACTGCTCCTGCAGACCGAAATCCGCTACCAGGATGGATCCATCCAGCAGATCGTGAGCGACGAAACCTGGAAGCTAACCGCCGACGGCCCGATCCGCGCCAACAACGAATTCGACGGCGAGGAATACGACGCCCGGCTGGAAATGCCCGGCTGGTGCCAGCCCGGATTCGATGACTCGAAGTGGACCTCGGCCCAGGCCGTTGACCCTCCCGGCGGGGTGTTAGAGTCACAGCTCATCGAGCCGATGCGCGTGACCGAGGTGCTCAAGCCGGTGGCCATCAGCCAGCCCAAACCGGGGGTGTGGGTGGTGGATTTCGGCCGGAATTTCTACGGCGCGCTGCGGCTGACGGCGCGGGCGCCGCGTGGCACGGAACTGCGCCTGACCAGCGCCTACAGCGTGTTGCCCGACGGCACGCTCAAAACCGCGGACAACCGGGGGGCACTCGCCACGGATGTGTATATTTTCAAGGGCGAAGGCGAGGAAAGCTGGTGCCCGCAATTCAAGGGCCAGGGGATGCGGCGGGTCCAGTTGACAGGCTTTCCCGGAACCCCCACGCCCGCTCAATTCGAGGGCCGGGTGATGCACACCGATGTCGAACAGGCCGGTGCATTCGCCTGCTCTAACGAGCTTGCCAACAAAATTCACCTGGCGTTGCGGTCGGGGATGCGGATGTTCCTGCGCAGTGCGCCGCTGGATCCGGACCGCGATGAACGCCAGCCCTGGATGGGCGATCCGGCCAAGGATGCCGAAAGCGAAGCGTTCAATTTCAATGTGGCGGCGTTCTATACCAAATGGCTGGACGACGTGCACCGGTCCCAGCGGCCCGATGGCACCCTGCCTGACGTGTCGATGAACTATGAATGGGGCCATGGCGTGGAGTGGCCCAGCGTGTTCACGATCCTTCCCGACTGGTATCTGGATTTCTATGCGGACCCGGCTGTGATTGAAACGCACTACGCGGCGATGAAGCGCTGGGTGCTGACCATGGGTCGCATCCATCAGGAAGCCGATGGCACTCTCGGGAACACGTCCTATGGCGACTGGTGCGATGCTTATACCATGGATGGCCGGTGTGACGACAATGGCCGCACGCCGCGCAACTTGGTTTCAACCGCTTATCACTATCATAACCTCCGGATCATGGCGCGGGCCGCCGGGATCCTCCATCTAGCAGATGATGAGCAACAGTTCCTTGCCATGGCCGAACGGGTCAGGGCGGCGTTCCACCGGAAATTTTTCGATCCCGCCACGGGCGGCTATCAGGGCGGCACCCAGTGCTCTTATGTGCTTCCCCTGGCCTTCGGCATGGTGCCCCCGGACCTTCGCCAGACCGTCAGCGACCACCTGGTCCATGACATTCTGGTCACCCACCAGGGCCATCTGTCAGTAGGATTGATCGGCATGCAATGGCTGATGCAGGTGCTGACTGATATCGGCCGCCCCGATGTGGCCTGGACCCTGGTCACCCAAACCACGCGTCCCAGTTGGGGCTACATGATCGGCAAGGGCGCCACCACGATTTGGGAGCGTTGGGATTGTGACACCCGGGATCCGGGCATGAACAGCGAGGCGCTGTTGATCCAGACCGGCAACCTCGACGCCTGGTTCTATCAGACACTGGCCGGCATCAATGGTGACCCGGCACACCCGGGCTTCAAACACATCCGAATCCAGCCGCATTGCCTGGGCGACCTGCGCCGGGTGGAATGCTGGCACAACTCCGGTTACGGCCGCATCGTCAGCAACTGGCGGCGCGACGGCGCGCAACTGGTGCTGGACGTCACGATTCCTCCCAACACCACGGCCACGGTCCAGGTGCCCGCCAGCAGTGAGGACCAGGTGCGGGAATCCGGCCAACCCGCAGCCCAAGCCGTGGGCGTGACGTTCCTGAAACTGGAACACGGCACGGCGCGTTACGAGGTGGCAGCGGGATGTTACCGCTTCAGCACGGTGCTCGATGCGTCGCAAGCTCCGGACCCGCAATGACAATCCCTCGTCATGTGCACATGTGGAGACTCAGACATCCTGAACTCAGCCGGATATTGGCATTCAGCCGGGAAATCATGTGAGACCATTTGACTCCGGGCAGGATGCCCGGATCACGGTGGCGCGGGCATCCTGCCCGCCGCCCTTCTTCACAACGCACGTTCCCCTCTTCGCATTTGCAATTTTTCCTTGAACCATAAGGG